>Ga0308173_10000397_pt1 | contig 18034 bp, 17 predicted proteins | sample PhyPR1_FD_203716 | JGI IMG/M metagenome (GOLD analysis project Ga0308173, IMG submission 203716) | Soil microbial communities from UC Gill Tract Community Farm, Albany, California, United States - DLSLS.P.R1 | ecosystem: Environmental > Terrestrial > Soil > Agricultural land | place: USA...
CAGCTCGGGATCCAGCTGTTGGTTCGAGAAGATCGCGTAATTGCCGCTGTCGTTGAGCGGAACGCCGTCGAAGGTGAGACTGATGCGGTTGCCGTCGAAGCCGCGGATACGGATGTTGCCGCCCGAGCTGCCGTACGGGTCGGAGTTCGTGAAGTTCACGCCCGGGATCAGGTTGAGGACGTTGAGGATCGTCTGACCTGGCTGCTGGCGGTTGATCAGCTCCTTGGTGATCGTCGCCTTGGCCTTGGTCGTGTCCGGCGCCTGGAAGCCGCCGACATTGCGCGTGCGAGCGCCGGTAACGACGATCTGCTCTTCGGTCGTGACAGTGCCGGTCGATTGAGCAAAGGCTGCAGAAGGAAGAACGACGGCCGTGGCCGTCGTGCAAAGCAGTACAAATTTCTTCACTGGTCCCCCCAGGACTGAGATTGAGTTTTTGGGATGAGCGGCCGCTATGTGTCGATTGCGACTGCCTCGTTTACTTGCGGTGACGGTAAGAATTGAAGGATGTTACAGATGTGTGACGGCGTCGTCGCTAACAGGAGCGGCCCAAGTCATGCAACCGTCCCTAACCGCGGCTAGCCCGCCGCAATCACCCGATTTTTGAAGGATTCCGAAGCTTCTCCGATGCGCCGTTACCTGATTGCAACAGCCTCAGTTTTTTTGCTCGCGTTAACAAGCTTTGGTGCCGGTGCCCGGCCCCGTGGGCAAAGCACCTCTATTGAGGTCCAGATCCTCGCGTTCAACGACTTTCATGGGAACATCGAGTCGCCGAAGCTCGCCGTTCCCGCGCACGATTCGCGCGGCGATGAGGTGCAGGTTCCGGCCGGTGGCGCGGCTTATCTCGCGGGTGCGCTGGAAAAGCTGCGCAAGGGTCATCGGTACAGTGCGACGGTCTCGGCAGGCGACCTGATCGGGGCATCGCCGCTCGCCTCGGCATTGTTCCTCGACGAGCCGACGATCGATGCGATGAACGCGCTTCATCTCGACCTGAATGCGGTTGGCAACCACGAGTTCGACCGTGGGTCCAGTGAGCTGCTCCGCATGCAACGGGGCGGGTGCACGAAATACACCGCGCGGAAACCGTGTGCGCTCGAGTCCTTCCAAGGCGCTCGTTTCAAGTTTCTCGCTGCCAACGTGCTCACCGGCGAAGGGGAGACGCTGTTTCCATCGACGGCGGTCCTGAAGTTCGGGGCGCTGAAGATCGGCTTCATCGGCATGACGCTGAAGGAGACCGGAACCTTGGTGACGCCCTCAGGCGTTGCCGGTCTCCACTTTGCCGACGAAGCGCAGACGGCCAATGCGCTAGTGCCCAAGCTAAAGGTGGAGGGCGCGAACGCGATAGTGCTGCTGATTCATCAGGGTGGCTATCTGACGCCGTTCGACGACGGCACGTGCAAGGGTTTGAACGGCCCGATTCTGTCTATCCTCGACAAGCTCGATCCGGCGATCAGCGTGGTGGTGTCCGGACACACGCACAACGCGTACATCTGCGAGATTGCCGAGCGCAGCGGCGGGAAACGGTTGCTGACGAGCTCCGGCAAGTACGGGACGTTGCTCACGGATATTCGCCTGCGCTTCAGCCGGCACACGCATAGGCTGCTCTCGCGCAGCGCAAACTTTCATATCGTGCAGGGGGAGGGGTTCACAGGCGCCACCGGCACGGCCGCGATCACCAATGCGTTCCCCGTCGATCGACCGGACCTCGCGGTCGCTGCCGTTGTTCATCGCTATGCGGATGCGGCGCGGCCATTCGGCGAACGTGTCGTCGCACACCTGTCAGCGCCGGTGAGTTCCAAGGCGGATGCCAATGGCGAGGCTCCGCTGGGCGACCTCATTGCCGACGCCCAGCTCGCCTGGGCGCGGTCGCACGGTGGTGCCGACCTGGCGCTCATGAACGCAGGCGGGGTACGCACCGATCTGACGCCGGGTCCGGACGGGCGCATCACCTACGGCCAGCTGTTCGCGCTTCAGCCGTTCGGCAACGGCATCGTCGTCCACAATCTCCGCGGCGAGCAGATCAAGCGCCTGCTCGAACAACAGTTCGACAGCGGCACCAACACCGCGCAGAAACCGAACGTGCTCTCGCCGTCGGCGGGTTTCGCCTTCAGCTACGATCTTGGCCGCCCGGCGGGCCAGCGCATCGTTGCGGCGACTCTGAATGGACAGCCACTCGATCTTTCGGCGACCTACCGCGTGGTGACGAACAGCTTCATGTCGAGCGGCGGCGACAATTTTACGGTGCTGCAGGAAGCAACGGAGAAGCGGGACACCGGCCTCGATCTCGACGCGCTCGAGACCTATCTCGCGACCGTTCCCGCGATGCCTGCGGGTGACCGGGTCAAAAAGGCCCGCGCGGCACCAGCCACTGCGTCAAAGGTTTAGCGGATCGTCCGACGACGCGCAGCAATGGTGCCCAGGAGAGGACTCGAACCTCCACGCCCTTGCGAGCGCCAGCACCTGAAGCTGGTGCGTCTACCAATTCCGCCACCTGGGCACGGTGCTATCGTTTTTGGCAGGCGGCGCGCTTAGGGGGCGCTGCCCTGCCTTGTCAATCTAGGAACGCAAGGGCTATCGCGCCATGTCATGATCGAACGCGCAGAAGAGCTGGTGACCGTATTTGGCGGCGGTGGATTCATCGGCCGCTATGTCTGTGAGGCTCTGTTCCAGAACGGAGTACGCGTCCGCGTCGCGAGCCGCGATCCACGAAACGACTATTTCATCCAGCCGCTCGCGCAGGTAGGGCGGTTCGGCTTCGTGCAGGCCGACGTGAGCAAACGCGAGAGCGTGAGCGAGGCTGTTCGCGGGGCGAGCGCCGTCATCAATCTGTGCGGCGTATTCGGCCGCACGATGAGCTCCGTTCACGTCGAAGGTGCCCGCAACGTCGCCGAGGCCGCTCGCGAGGTTGGCGCCGAGGCCCTCGTCCAGGTTTCCGCAATCGGAGCAGACCTGAACAGCCCGTCCAACTACGGCCGCACTAAGGGGGAGGGCGAGTTCGTCGTCCAGCAGGTTTTCTCGAATGCGACGATCGTGCGGCCCTCCGTGGTATTCGGGCCGGAGGACGATCTCACGAACCGCTTCGCCGCCATGGCGCGCCTGCCGTTCCTGCCGGTCATCGCCGGCAGACGGCGTTTCCAGCCGGTCTATGTGCGCGACCTTGGCAGAGCCATCGCGCTCGCCGCGCTGCAGCCGCAGAAATACGGCGGACAGATCTTCGAGATCGGCGGTCCGCAGGTGATGAGCATGGTCGACCTGCACAAGGCCATTCTCGAACTCACGGGTCAGCAGCCGGATATCGTCCCGCTGCCGGATATTATCGGGAAGCTCCTCTCCAGCTTCGGCTGGCTGCCCGGCGCGCCGCTGAAGCGAGACCAGTGGCTGATGCTCCAGCGCGATAACGTTCCGTCAGGGAATCTGCCCGGACTCGAGGCGTTCGGGATCAACCCCACGCCGCTTGCAGCCGTGGGCTACGAATGGCTCGGCCGCTTCCATAAGGGCGGCAAGTTCGCCGGCCGGCGAATTAATTTGACCGCCACCAACTGAGCCCTGCAGCCTTAGACATGCCAATCCTGCTGATCGCCATCATCCTCGGCATCGTCGAGGGTGTAACCGAGTTCCTACCCGTTTCCTCCACGGGCCACCTGATCCTCGCCACCGAGCTGCTCGGCTTCGATGCCGAGAAGTGGGCGGCTTTCAACGTCATCATCCAGCTCGGCGCGATCCTTGCGATCGTGGTTCTCTATTGGCGGACCTTCTGGGCGGTGCTCGAAGGCATGATCAAGGGGCAGGCGATCTCGTGGCGCTTCTTTCGCAACATCCTGATCGGCTTCTTGCCGTCGGCTATTCTGGGTTTCCTGCTCATCAACAAGATCGAGATGTTGCTCGGCGATCCGATGGTGGTGCCGATTGCCTTCATCGCCGGTGGTATCGCAATCCTCGTCGTCGAACGGATGGTGAAGAACACACCCGTCGTCGGCGTCTCGGAGATGCCGCTCGGTACCGTCATCGGCGTGGGCGTCATCCAATGCCTGGCTATGATACCGGGCGTGAGCCGTTCGGGCGCGACGATCATGGGGGGGCTCAGCCTTGGCGTTGAGCGCCGCACAGCCGCCGAGTTCAGCTTCTTCCTTGCCATTCCCACCATGGTGGGCGCGACCGCGCTCGAACTCGTGAAGCATCACGATACGCTAGTGGCCGGCGCCAGCGGAGTCGGGTTCGGCGCGGTCGCAGTCGGCTTCATCGTCAGCTTCGTCGTCGCGATCGTCGTCGTGAAGACCTTCGTCCATTACATTTCCCGCCACGGCTTCGCGCCGTTCGCCTGGTATCGGATCGCCGTCGGCGCTGCTGCACTGGCTTGGCTTTCAATGCGCTGACTTGGCGTTGCGCCTGACGCTGCGGTACAACCGGCGGCAGGGCACCGAGTCACAGAGGTCCGAGATGCGTTCGAAACCTTTCCTCATTCCGCTGTTGCTGACGGCTTCTCCGGCGTTCGCGCAGGTGGCTCAACCGGTTGGGCCTGCCGAGCCGAGAAGCATTGAGATTCCTCCGGAACTCACCGACCCTCGCACCGCCGATAAGCTGGCGAATACGGTGCAGGCTCTTTCGAACGCTTTCCTCAACATTCCGGTCGGCGAGCTTAAGGCGGCGGTGGAAGGGCGTCCCGCGACGGCTGCGGAAAGGCACATGACCGTCCACGATCTCGCGCGGTCCGATGACCCGAATTTCGACCGCAAGCTCCAGCGGCACATCGCCGACGTGCGGCCGATGATTCATCAGAGCATGAAGACGATGAACGATGTGCTTCCTCAGGTGATGCAGGGGCTCCAAGAGGCGGGCAAGGCGCTCGAGCGCGCGGCTGCGAATATGCCGGATCCCAACTACCCGAGGCGCTAGACGCACGGCCCCCAAGCGTTAAAGCTGCCTGCCCATGTGGCAGCTCTTCCAGTTCCCGCTTTGCCCGTTTTCGCGGAAGGTGCGGCTCGTCCTCGCCGAAAAGGGCGTTGGCCACGAGCTGGTGCGCGAGAACCCGTGGGATAAGCGCGACGAGTTCATGGACCTGAACCCGGCGGGGGAGACGCCGGTGATCGTCGAGCCCGACCAGGGCTTCACGCTCATCGGCTCGCAGCCGATTGTCGAATATCTCGATGAGACGGTCGACCGCATGCCGATGATCCACGGTAACGCCCAACTCCGCGCTGAGATCAGGCGGATGACGGAATGGTTCGACATCAAGCTCTACCGTGAGGCCGTCGAGCCGCTGATGAATGAGCGGATGAGGAAGCGCATCGTCAGCCGGGAGAGCCCGGACACACGGATCCTTCGCGAGGCGATGCGCATCGCGTCGGAGCATCTCGACTATCTCGATTATCTTCTCGACCACCGCCGTTGGCTTGCAGGGCCCGGGCTGAGCCTCGCCGACTTTACCGCCGCTGCCCACCTTAGCGTCATCGACTATCTCGGCGCGCTCGACTGGCGCGGGCACAAGCAGACCAAGGATTGGTACGCAGTGATGAAGTCGCGTCCGTGCTTCCGCCCGCTGCTCGGCGAGCGGATGGAAGTCATCGTTCCACCGTCGCACTACGACAAGGTGGATTTCTAAGCGCTCGGCTCGGAGCACGCCCTGAGATAAAGCAGCAGTTCAAGGCGCTGTGCGCGTCCAAACATCATGTCCTGCCGACGTCGGTCGGACCCTCGCAGATACTCGTCCACCACCAGAGGAACCGGCATCTGCAACTCGCCCAGCAACGCGTCCGACTGACTTTGCACCCGCTGCCAGTCGATCGCCTCGTCGCCCTCTTCTTCCGCGAGGATCTGACCGAGCCGATGCTTCAGCTCGCCAGTATCCATGCTCCCAAGGTGGCGGCAAACGTTTCGGCTGTCTCAAACCTGGGTTAGGATACGTGTGACTGCATGGACCGCGGCGATGACATAATTCAGGCGCACGTCGTCGCTTAAATGCAGTCCGCGCGTGGGAGACCAGGCTAGCCCTTCGACATCGACGCATTTCAGGCCTGCGCCTGCGAGCAGCACCTTCATTCTCTCGGGCGGGATGAACTTCTCGAAGTCGTGCGTGCCCTTCGGAATGTGACCGATCGCCTCGCTGACGGTGATCAGCATCAGGTGCGACCAGCGCGTGGCGTTCGGCGTGGACATGACAAGCAGGCCGTCGGGCGCGAGCCGCCGCGCCAGCGCCTTCACAAACGCAACCGGGTCGGCGACATGCTCGATCACCTCCATACAGGTGAGGAGATCGAACTGTCCGTCGAGCTCTTGCACGTCCCCGACGCGGTAGTCGATCTCGAGACCCTGCCTCCTCGCGTGATCGCGCGCGACCCCGATCACTTCAGGAGCAGCGTCGAGGCCGGTCACTTTGGCGCCGAGACGGGCGAGCGGCTCAGCCAGCAGCCCTGCGCCGCAGCCCACATCGAGAGCCGTCTTCCCCTCCAACGGCCTGCGGCTGCACTCGTCACACTGCCAATGCTGGTCGATCATGTCGCGGACGTATTTGAGCCGCACGGGGTTGAGTTTGTGCAACATCGCTGACCGCCCGTTCGGGTCCCACCAGTCCGCCGCTAGCTTGCCGAACAGCTCGGCCTCTTTGGGAACGATGCTCGATGCCGCTTGGGGCAAGCCCTTGCTCATGCTTGTCTCGACCATGCGCCACCCCTAACAGGGCGCGCCCGTTCACCCAAGGAGCGTAATGCCCCGCATCGTCATGAAATTCGGCGGCACGTCCATGGCGGGCATCGAACGCATCCGCAGTGTCGCACAGCGGGTACAGCGCGAGGCTCACGCGGGAAATCAGGTGCTCGTCGTCGTCTCCGCAATGGCTGGCGAAACTGACCGCCTCGTCCAGCTCTGTCGCGAAGCGGCGCCGCTGCATGATCCGACCGAATATGACGTGGTCGTCGCCAGCGGCGAGCAAGTGACCGCCGGCCTTCTCGCAATGACGCTCCAGGCGATGGGTCTCGTCGCGCGCAGCTTCATGGGCTGGCAGTTGGTTCGTGCATCGGGAATCCATGGCAACGCTCGCGTGGAGGCCGTCGAAGCGGCAATGCTGGACGAAGCGCTAACCGCAGGCACGGTCGCCGTGATCCCGGGCTTCCAAGGTGTGTCGACCGACGGGCGGTTGGCGACGCTTGGACGCGGAGGTTCGGATACGTCCGCCGTGGCCATTGCGGCCGGCGTAAAGGCCGATCGCTGCGACATCTACACCGACGTTGACGGCGTCTACACAACGGACCCCCGCATCGTGCCCCGCGCGCGCAAGCTCGATCAGGTCACGTTCGAGGAGATGCTCGAACTGGCCGGCGTCGGCGCCAAGGTGCTGCAGGTCCGTTCGGTCGGACTCGCGATGCGCGAAAATTTGCCGCTGCGCGTGCTATCGGCGTTCGAAGACTTGCCTGGCACGGATATCGTTGCCGAGCTTTCAGGAGATGGAATGGAGAGGAACCTCATCGCGGGCATTGCCGCCGACCGCAACGAGGCGCGGATCACGCTGACCGGCGTTTCGGACAAACCAGGCACGGTCGCGCAGGTGATCAAGCCGCTAGCAGACGCGGGCATCGCCTTCGACATGATCGTCCACGCGGCAACACCGAACACCGGTTCGTCCGACCTGACTTTCACGGTTCCGCGCGCAAGCTTGGCCCAGGCAATGGCGGTTATCGAGAAGCTCAGCAAGGAGATCGGCTATACCGGCCTTCTTCATGATGATGCGGTCGCTAAGGTCAGCATCGTCGGGGTCGGCATCCGGTCCAACCCCCAGCTTGCGGCCAAGATGTTCGAAGTTCTAGCGGAGCGACAGATCAACCTGCTTGCCGTCTCAACCAGCGAGATCAAAGTCAGCGCCCTGATCGCTGAGCCGGAGTTGGAGCTTGCGGTGCGTGTGCTCCATACGGCTTTCGGGTTGGATGCGGCCAATCTCAATGAAGGACGCGCGGCATGAGCGGCGAAGGACTGATTGCAGAACCACGCGCCGTCCACAGCTCGGTCGGCCATGCGCGGCTGCGCGAGCTCATGCACCGGGGGATTGAATTTCTCGGATGCGATGTCGCGATCATGGGCGGCGCAATGAGCTGGATCAGCGAGCGCCATCTCGTCTCGGCGATCTCAAATGCCGGCGGCTTCGGCGTGATCGCCTGCGGTGCGATGGGACCGGAACTCCTCGACAGTGAGATTACCGAGACCAAGGCACGCACCGATCGGCCGTTCGGCGTCAACCTCATCACCATGCACCCGCAGCTCAGCGAACTGATCGAGACCTGCGCCAAGCACCGCGTCGGTCACGTCGTTCTCGCGGGTGGTCTGCCGCCGGCCGGCGCGATCGACCGTATCAAGGCGAGCGGCGCCAGGCTGATGGCCTTTGCTCCCGCGCTCGCGCTAGCGAAGAAGCTGATGCGCTCGAACGTCGATGCGCTGGTGATCGAAGGCATGGAGGCGGGCGGGCACATCGGTCCCGTCTCGACGTCCGTGCTCGCGCAGGAGATACTGCCGATCGTCAGCAAGGATATCCCTGTGTTCGTTGCGGGCGGCATTGGCCGTGGGGAAGCGGTCGCCGCCTACCTGGAAATGGGCGCCGTGGGCGTCCAGCTCGGCACGCGCTTCGTCTGCTCCACGGAATGCATCGCACACGCGAACTTCAAGAAGGCATTCATCCGCGCATCCGCGCGCGATGCGATCCCTTCGGTTCAGATCGATCCTCGGCTCCCGGTCATTCCCGTTCGCGCGCTAAAGAACCAAGAAATGATCAACTTTGCCGCGAAGCAGCGCGAGGTCGCCGACCTGCTTGACAAGGGCGATATCGAGATGGCCGAGGCCCAGCTGCAGATTGAGCATTACTGGGCTGGGGCGCTCCGCCGTGCCGTCATTGACGGCGATGTTGAAAGCGGTTCGGTGATGGCCGGCCAATCGGTTGGCATGGTCAATCGCGAGGAACCCGTGGCGGACATCATCAAGGAGCTGGTCGACGAAGCGGCGGCGGCGCTCGAAAGCCGGGGCTAGACTTTTCTCTAAATGCGGCGAAGGGGCCATGCGTCCCTGAGCAATTTAAAACATGTGCGCATGAAGAAGTTTCCACTGCATCGTTTTATGGAATTCGTGCCGTTCGAGGCTGCCGAACTCGAGCTTTTCACAAGCCTTTCCAGCGAATCTCGACATTTCCGCCGGCACGACGTCATTCGCCAGCAAGGCGATGATGTCCGGGAAGTATATTTCCTCTCGGAAGGGTGGGTCGGCAGCTGCGTCGACTTTGCCACCGGCAGCCGTCAGATGGTCAAGGTCCATCTCCCGGGCGACATGCTGGGCACACCCAGCGTGGTGCTGGACAGCGCTGCCGAAACTTTGATCGCGCTGACGCCGATCACCATCCATGTGATTCCGGCGAGCGCCTATTCGCGGCTGTTCATGAGTGCCCCTCGTGTCGCCGCTGCCATGTTCCTCACGGCGCAAAAGGAGCGCGTGCTGCTGATGGACCGCCTGACGTCCGTCGCGCGGACCACCGCCATGCAGCGCCTCGCCGCCTTCCTGCTCCACGTCTACGACAGGCTGAAAACCGTCGAGAACCTCGATGAGCCGATGTTTGAGCTCCCTCTGTCGCAGGAGGAACTTGCCGACGTTCTCGGCATCACGCCGGTTCACGCCAACCGCACCTTCGCGCAGCTCGACAACACGGGGCTCGTCGATCGTCGCGGCCGTTGGATCACCTTGCTCAACGTCTCCGGCCTGAGGAGCCTCGGCGCGGTCCCCGACCGTCGGTTCGAATGCACGGCTGATTGGCACGCACCGGCACTCTGGCAGGGCGAAGATCGGCCCACTTAGCGCACCAACCGCGTGGCGTGGGCGCGTCGCATCTGTTAGCCAATCGCCAATGCCGCTGTCCGCCGCCACCTCCGCTCGCGAGATCCTCACAGGCCTCCACGAGGTCATGGCCAAGCGTGGCTCGGCGCAGCACAAGCTCGATCAGGTCGTCGACCTCATCGCCGACAAGATGGGCAGCGACGTCTGCTCCATTTACTTGCTCCGGGACAACAACCTGGAACTGTTCGCCACCCATGGCCTCCGCAAGGAAGCCGTGCACGTCACTAAGATGCGCATGGGTGAGGGCTTGGTCGGCACGATTGCCGAAGGGCGCATCCTGAACCTGGCCGAAGCGGCCGATCACCCGGCATTCGCCTACAAGCCGGAGACAGGCGAAGAGCGCTTCCACAGCTTCGCAGGTGTGCCCATCGTTCGCCTCGAAAGCCCTATCGGCGTCCTCGCCGTCCAGCATGCCGAGCCTCGCCGCTACGAGGATGTCGAAATCGAAGCGCTGCAGACGGTGGCGATGGTCTTGTCAGAAATGATTGCGGCCGCGCGGCTCGTCGACGGAAGCCGCCGAGGTCGTGTGCGTGGCGGAGGTCCGCTAAGGCTCACCGGTTTGAAGCTCGTCGCCGGAATGGCGCGCGGCCAAGCCGTCTTCCACGAACCCCGCGTGCTGGTCGAGCACACTGTCGCCGAGGACACGGAGGCAGAGCGGGACCGCGTTTATTCGGCCTTCCGGCGCATGCGCGAGCAGATCGATGCCATGGCGCGCGACGCCGAGTTCGGCACCACCGGCGAGCATAGGGAGATCCTCGAGACCTACCGGATGTTCGCCTACGACGAAGGCTGGTCGAGGCGCATCAATGAGGCGATCGACAGCGGCCTTACCGCGGAAGCGGCAATCGAGCGCGTGCAGCAACGCACCCGCGCACGAATGATGGATATCGACGATCCGCTGCTGCAGGAGCGGATGCATGACCTCGAAGACCTCTCGAACCGTCTTCTCCGCATCGTTTCGGGTAGGAGCGGCACCGCCGCGCAGACAGGTTTGGCGGACGATACTGTGCTTGTTGCGCGCAACCTCGGACCTGCCGACCTCCTCGAATACGACCGGCGCCGGCTGCGAGCAATTTTGCTCGAGGAGGGCTCGCTCACCTCGCACATGACCATCGTCGCGCGCGCCATCGGCGTGCCGGTGATCGGACGTCTGCACGACATCCGGCATAGCGTCGAGGAAGGTGAGACGATCCTCGTCGACGGCGACAACGGCAGCGTCATCATTCGCCCGAACCGTGCGCTCGTCACAGGCTTCGAGCACCGCATGGCGATGAGCCAGAAGCGCCAGGCCGAGTTCGCCGCCATCCGCAGCCTTCCCGCCGAAACGACGGATGGCGTGCAGGTCAGCGTCATGGTCAATGCCGGGCTCGCCGAGGATGCCGCGGCGCTGTCGATGTCGGGCGCGGACGGAATCGGCCTGTTCCGTACAGAGTTTCAGTTTCTCGTCTCCGCAACACTGCCCGGACGCGACCGTCAGCAGCGGCTCTATACCAAGGTCCTCGCGGAGGCGGGGAACAAGCCTGTCGTGTTCCGCACGGTGGATATCGGCGGTGACAAGGCGCTGCCCTATCTCCAAGACATGCAGGACGAGGCCGAGAACCCGGCCATGGGCTGGCGAGCCCTTCGCCTGTCACTCGACCGTTCGACCCTGATGAAGGCCCAGGCGCGCGCGCTGATTGAGGCGGCCGGCGGCAACGTCCTTCGCGTTATGTTTCCGATGATTTCCGAACCTTGGGAATATGAGCAGGCTCGCGCCTTATTCGAAGTGCAGGTCGATTGGACGCGCAAGGCGAAGCGCAAGATGCCGACGCGCATCGAATATGGCGCCATGCTGGAAGTGCCGAGCCTGGCTGAGATGCTCGACCAGCTCCTCCCGCGCGTCGATTTCATCTCGATCGGCACCAACGATCTCACCCAATTCCTTTTCGCGGCCGACCGCTCGGAGCCGCGCCTCGCCCAACGCTACGACTGGCTGAGCCCCGCGATCCTGAGATTCCTCAAGCGCGTGCTGGATCAGGCGCGTGCAGCCAATGTCCCGACGCGAATCTGCGGTGAAATGGCTGGGCGTCCCCTCGAGGCGATGGCCCTGGTCGGTCTCGGAGCCGAGAATTTCTCGATCACCCCGGCTGGGGTCGGTTCGATCAAGGCAATGGTTCGTTCCCTCGACGCCGCCGCTATTCGCAGCCGCATGGATCAGCTGCTCGCAAAACCGCCCAAGGACATGCGCAAGGCGCTCACGGACTGGGCGAAGAGGCATGACGTCACGATCGGGTGACCGGTTCAGGTTGACACTCGGGGCGCAGCCTCCAAACAGGGTGTATGGCGAAGCGCGAAACTGAAATTGAGCCGTTGGATGAGGTTGCGCCGGAGCAGGATGCTCCGACGGTAGGGCAGCAGCTTCGTGCTGCGCGCGAAAAGATGAAGGTGGCCCTCGACGATATCGCGGCGCAAACGCGAATCCCCAAGCGTCATCTCGAGAGCCTCGAAAACAGCGAGTGGGATCAGCTTCCCGCACCGACCTATACGCTGGGGTTCGCCAAGAGCTACGCGAGCGCCGTCGGCCTGGACCGCATCGATATCGGCGATCAGCTGCGTGCCGAGATGGGCGGCCAGCGCTTCACTGCAAATACGACGGAGACCTTCGAGCCGGCTGACCCGCGCCGCACCATGCCCAAGTCGCTGGTGATCGGAACGATCGTGGCGGTGATCGTCCTGATCGCCCTGATGAGTTGGTTCAACAACCGCTCGCTCGAAACGACCGATGAGGCGGGCAAAGTTGCGGCGGAGCAGGCGGCGGCTCCGACGGCGGCGACGCCGGTCGCTCAGGCGTCTGCCCCGGCGCAGAACCTGCCCGTCGTGATCAATGCCGCGGATGCTGTGTGGCTACAGGTCTATGAAAAAGGGGGGGCGACCTTCTTTTCAGGCATCCTGCAGCCCGGGCAGACATTCGCGGTGCCCGCCACCTCGGCGGCGCCGCTTCTGAAGACGGCAAAGCCCGAGGCGCTGCGCATCTCGGTCGGAAATCAAGTCGCGCCGCCCGTCGGCAAGGCGGCTGAGAAGGTAAGTGATGTCAGCCTCTTGTCCGCGGACCTGCTGAAGGGTGGCGCAGCGACGGCGGCGGTGCCGCAATCAAGGCCAACCCCAGCTGCGCCTCAGTCTCCTCGTGCGCCGAGACGTCCTCGGGCGACAGTACCTGGGGCGAGATCGGCTCCGGCCCCGGAAGCCATGCCCGGCACCGACACGGCGCCGGCAACGAACACCGGCGAATAGATTCATCGCCGCGAAAGCCGCGGCGGCTCACAGTCGCATGACAGCCAAGTCTCGGGGAATCATCGTGAAGTCATTGGGTCCGATTACTGCTCTCGCGGCAGCCGCGCTGATTGCGCTGCCGTCCTCCGCCGCTTCCGCGCAGCGCCAATCGGCGACACCGGAGCAGCGCATCGATCGGCTCGAACGCCAGGTTGAACAGGTGCAGCGGCAGGTGTTCCCCCGTGGGCGGCCGGCAGATACCGCCGGAATTGCGGCCGAGCCCGCCGCGACGCAGTCTTCCGTGACTTCGCTCGATCAGCGGCTGGATGCGCTGGAGCGGCAGATGGCCGACCTGCTTCGGCAGTCCGAAGAGAATGGGCATCGCCTTCAGAATCTCGAGGGCGATCTCACGAAGGTCCGCACCGATCAGGATCGTCGCATCGGAGCCTTGGAGCTGCGCATCAACGAGGCGGCCGCGACCGCTCCTGTAGTGCAAACCACAGTCCCGGAAGCTGCACCAGCGAAGGCCACGACTACTAAGGTCGCACCAGCCAAGCCGTCGATGAGCAAGTCGACCAAGCCGGGCACGACGAAGGTCGAAGCGGCACCAGCAACTTCCACTCCGACGGAAGCCGCGGAGGCGGCTCCTGCGATGGACGCCGGCGAGGAGGCCTATACGGAGGGCTTTCATCTCTGGGAGCAGGGCAATTACGACCAGGCGATCTCGACGTTGAAGGCGTTCACCGCGGCTTACCCGGGGCACCGGCGGGTCAGCTATGCCAACAATCTCATCGGGCGGGCGCTGTTGAGCAAAGGCCAAGCCCGTGACGCCGCTGCCGTCTTCCTCGCCAACTATCGCGGCAACCCCGCGGGCGATCGTGCTGGTGACAGCCTCTACTATCTCGGCCAAGCGACGATGCAGCTTGGCCAGCCGGCCCAAGCATGCAGGGCCTATGACGAATTCGACGCCATCTACGGAGCGAAGGCGCGCCCGGACCTCCGCAAGCAAGTCATCGACGCCAAAGCTCAGGCACAGTGCCGCTGATGTGCTAATGCGGCGCGCATGGTTCCCAATGCCGCAGCGATCGATCGCTTTTCTCACGACCTCGCCGCCCTCGTAGCGCCGAGCGCGCGCATCGGCCTAGCCGTGTCAGGCGGCCCTGACAGCATCGCACTTCTCCTACTCGCAGCTGCCGCTCGGCGGGGCAAGGTGGAAGCCGCGACAGTCGACCATGCGCTTCGCCCGGAAAGCCTCGATGAAGCACGCCTGGTTGGCGGCCACTGCGATCGCCTGAGCGTCGGCCATCGCATTCTCAAGGTTGAGTGGGACCAGAAGCCGCAAACGGCCATTCAGGAGAAGGCACGACTTGCCCGTTACAGCCTGCTCTCCGCCTGGGCTCGGGAGCGCAACCTAGACGCCGTCGCAACGGCCCATCATCTGGATGATCAAGCTGAAACGTTCGTCATGCGCCTGAACCGCGGCGCGGGCGTCCGCGGCCTTGCCGGCATGCGCCCCAGCGGAACCGTCCCCGGCGGCCGTCTACCGCTCCTCCGTCCGTTGTTGGGATGGCGGCGTGCCGAGTTGGAGGCCGTCTGCAGTGCTGCCGGCGTCGATACCGTTGCAGACCCGAGCAACGACGACGACCAGTTCGAACGCATTCGGGTGCGGCGGGCTCTCGCCAATGCCGCGTGGCTCGACCGGACGGGCGTGGCTGCGAGTGCGAGCAATCTCCGTGACGCCCATGCCGCGCTCAACTGGGCCGCCGTTCGGGAATGGCAGTACTCGGTCTTCGAAATCGAGGGAGAGATCCTTTACCGCGCCACTGGCGCACCTTCCGAAATTCGTCGCCGAATCGTCGCTCGCGCCGTCGCTCGGCTCGCAACGGAAGGGCGTGGAACGGAACTCAGGGGTCGCGAGCTTAACCAACTGCTCCAGGAGCTCGGAAGCGGCGGCAAAGCAACAATCCGCGGCGTTCTCTGCACAGGCGGCTCGGACTGGCGGTTCTCGGCAGCTCCACCTCGTCGCCGCTAGGTCACGCCACCCGAGGCTGCTGCAAGGCTGGTCGGCTTCTCCGGTTTCGTCCTGCGTTCAGCCCCGGCTTGGGTAGCTGACCGCCCCGGCCTAATCGTTTCCAGCTTGTCCGGCGGGGGTGGGGCAGGCTTCCAATGCCCGTCTTCATCGCGAACTAACAGGACGTGACAGCGCTTGCAGTCGCTCAGCCACCGCTGGCGCCTCTCATCGAACGTAGCCCGGCTCGCCGAGCGGCGATGGCCGAGCAAATGGCAACGCAGAGTCATAATAAAGAGCGAGTCCGCCGATTGTGATCAGCTGATAAGAGAATGTTTCGCGAGCGCATTGGTTGCGTGAACTACGGTTAAGGCTTGCCGATGTGCCATTGCGGTGCGCCCCGTTATGGCAGAGTGATACCCGATGCTGATTGCACTTCTCATCCCTCTGGTCCTCGCAAGCCTGCTTTTCACGATCGTGCTCATCCGTTCCGCGGTCGACAAACGGGCCAGGCCGAACGCCGAGGCGATGGGCCTTGGTGCCGTCGTCGCCTTCTTCGACACGCTCGGTATCGGTTCGTTCGCTCCAACGGCGGCTTGGTTCAAATTCCGTAACCTCGTCCCGGACCGGCTGATCCCGCCGACTATGCTGGTCGGCTTGACGCCGCCGGTGATGGTCGAGAGCGTCATCTTCCTCGTGAAGTTGGGGGTGAAGGTCGACGGCGTGCTGCTGTTCGGCTCAGCGGTCGCGCTGCTCCTCGGCGGGCTCCTAGGCGCGCCGCTCGTCGCGCGCACGCGCGTGTGGGTGGTACAGCTTACGGTTGCAGTCGGGCTGCTTCTTGCCGCCGTCGCCTATACGATGAACAATTTGAGCCTGATGCCTGGTGGGGGAACTGCCTCTGCATTGCCGCCGGTCCTGACCATGATTGCGATCGCCGCCAGCTTCGGCTTCGGCATCCTACTTAACTTCGGCGTAGGCAATTATGCGCCGACACTCGTCTTCCTGAGTCTCATGGGCATGGACCCGAGGCTTTGCTTTCCCGTCATGGCGGGCGGCGCGGCGCTGATGGGCGCGGGCGCAGGTGCGCGGCACATTCAGATGGGTAACGTTGACCTGCGCGTCGTGCTTGGCCTCGCTATCGGCGGCATACCCGGCGTGCTGGTCGCCGCCTACCTCGTGGTGACCATGCCGCTGGGGCTTCTGCGCTGGCTCGTCATCGTCGTCGTGCTCTACGCCGCCGCAGTCATGCTGCGGGCGGCGATAAAGGGCAGGCGCGAGCACACGGCCGAACCCGCCACGGCCGAGATCCTCGCATGACCGACGTCGAAGCGCTCAATCGCGATTTCACGAAATACGATCAGGTCAGGAAGGCGCACACCTACCGCCTCGCCGAGCATGAAAGCGACGAGTTCGACGAAGACTATGTGATCGCAACGCTCGACTTCGACCGCTTCCTTCGCGGCGACGCTGGGGACAAGGAACGGTTTGCCGAGGCGTTCACCGGCGCACTCGAGGAAATCGGCTTTGCGGTCCTCACGACCGAGGGCTTTGACACGTCGCTGTACGACGACATTCACGACGAGACGCTCGACCTGTTCACCTCGACACCGCTCGAGGAGAAAATGCGCTTTCGCGCCGCGCGGCACGGGTCGGTCAGCCAGGGATACTTCCCGATCGAGCAGACCAGCGACATCCACCCGGACCTCGTCGAAGGGTGGGTGTGGTGCCGCCGTGCCTTCGAAGTTCCGGAGCGCCGCGAAGACACGCCGTTCCGAGCCGAGGATTATTGGCCGGCAGCGCGGCAAGAACGACAGTTCCGGCGGCTCGTCCTCGCCCACGAGCAGTACTTCAAGCCAATTGCGCAATCGATGCTGCAGGGTTTGGGCGTCGATCCGCACTTCCTCGACCGCAAACTGACCGGCACCAACTTCGGCCTCCGCCTCAACTACTATCCGCCGATGACCGAGGACCAGGCGCGCTCGGGCGCAGGCCGCCTGCTCGGTCACGAGGACGTGGACCTCTTCACGATCCTTCCCGCCACTCGCAGCGATGGACTCCAGGTTTGGAATCACCGTTCGCGCAAATGGGTGCGCCTGCGGGCACCGGCGGGCAGCGTCATCATCAATACCGGCGATTACATGCAGCGGCTCTCGAACGACCGGCTACCATCGACGACGCATCGGGTTGGCAAACCGACCGACAGCTCACACCTGACAAGCCCACGCGTGTCTTTCCCGACCAACGTCTATCTGTGGGAGGATGAGGTCTTGAGCGTGCTGCCTGACCTGGGAGAGCCGAGGTATGACCCGATCAAGGCCATTACGTTCCACACGCTGAGCACGTCGAAATTCTACGGCGACGATTACGCGGTCGAGACGGCCTAATTGTCCTGTGAGGAGCGGTTCATCATCTGAATCGCCCGGAGCTTGCGCTCTTCCTGATCGAGCAGCTCGGCAAGCATGATCCGCCGGCGCTCGTCGAACTCATTGCTCAGCATGGACCGGTAGAGCTCTACAGTCTGCCGCACTTCGAGCTCGTTCATGATTGTTTGCTTCGCTCTGGTGGGGCGCCGCTCGACCTAGCGAGGAGGCATTTGCTAACGTCGCTGGCTACAAGCCGCTCGCCCGTTTGAACGACGGCATAAGTAGAATTGTCGATCTGCTCGACCTGCTCACCGCTGTCGAGCTCAAGTCGAAACAGCTTCCGATGCAGCCCTAGGACCGGGACGCGCTCGAAATACTCGCACTCGTAAATAGAGATTTGATCCCCGTTTCCGTCACGCACACGAATCGTCCGTACAAGTCGACCCACAACCACTCCCTCGACGCGATTACGGGAACAAGCTGTACTTGCCGTGTAATCCTGCAATCAGGTGTTTTCCTGATGTGCCCAAGTAGCAACGGCGAACGATTATCTTCGTAA
>Ga0308173_10000398_pt1 | contig 18028 bp, 19 predicted proteins | sample PhyPR1_FD_203716 | JGI IMG/M metagenome (GOLD analysis project Ga0308173, IMG submission 203716) | Soil microbial communities from UC Gill Tract Community Farm, Albany, California, United States - DLSLS.P.R1 | ecosystem: Environmental > Terrestrial > Soil > Agricultural land | place: USA...
GGAGTCCGCGCTCGACGAGATCGAGGCGATCAACAACCGCGACGGGCAGATGATCGGCGTGCCCACCGGGTTCGCCGACCTCGACGAGCTCACCAACGGCCTGCACCCCGGGCAGATGATCATCATCGCGGCGCGTCCCGCGATGGGTAAGTCCACGCTCGGCCTGGACTTCTGCCGGGCCGCCGCGATCCACCACAACATGGCCAGCGTGATCTTCAGCCTGGAGATGACCCGCAACGAGATCACCATGCGGCTGCTGTCGGCCGAGGCGAAGATCCCGCTCAACCACATGCGCAACGGCAACATGAACGACGACGACTGGACGCGCCTGGCCCGCAAGATGGGCGAGGTCTCCAGCTCCCCGCTGTTCATCGACGACTCCCCGAACATGACGATGATGGAGATCCGGGCCAAGGCCCGTCGGCTCAAGCAGCGTCACGACCTGCGGCTGATCGTCATCGACTACCTCCAGCTGATGACCTCCGGCAAGAAGGTCGAGTCCCGCCAGCTGGAGGTCTCGGAGTTCTCCCGGCAGATCAAGCTGCTCGCCAAGGAGCTCGAGATCCCGGTGGTCGCGCTCTCCCAGCTCAACCGTGGCGCCGAGCAGCGGGCCGACAAGCGGCCGATGGTCAGCGACCTGCGCGAGTCCGGCTCGATCGAGCAGGACGCCGACATGGTGATCCTGCTGCACCGCGAGGACGTCTACGAGAAGGAGTCGACCCGCCCCGGCGAGGCCGACCTGATCGTGGCCAAGCACCGCAACGGCCCGACGCGGGACCTGACGGTCGCCTTCCAGGGCCACTACTCCCGCTTCGTGGACATGGCGCACGGCTGAGCGCGAGCCTGAGCCGGTGAGCTGTCACCGGCCCGCAGCGCTCCCGCCCAGATCGCGCGTCCTGACCTCGCGGCCGATGAGGATCTCCGGTCACCCTGGTCAGTCTCGGCATACCGATCGCAGAAGCGCATTCACCGACCGAGGAGCGCGCGGATGTCACTGACACGGATCCACAACCTGTCCATCTCGCTCGACGGCTTCGCCACCGGCGAGCCGCAGTCCGCCGATGCACCGTTCGGCCATGCCGGCGAGCGTCTGCACGCGTGGATGTTCGCCACCCGGTTCTGGGGTGCGGGCGGCACCACCGGAGTCGACGACGCCTTCGCCGAGCGCCACAGTCACGGCATCGGCGCCGAGATCATGGGCGCCCACAAGTTCGGCCCGCCCGGCTGGCAGGACGACCCGGACTGGAGGGGCTGGTGGGGTCCGAACCCGCCGTTCCACACACCGACCTTCGTGCTCACTCATCGCCCGTGGCCGTCGCTCGAGATGGAGGGGGGCACCACGTTCCACTTCCTCGAGGCCGTCCCGGCCGAGGCGCTCGAGACCGCCCGCGAGGCAGCCGAGGGCCAGGACGTCCGGATCGGCGGCGGCCCCACCGTCGTACGCGACTTCCTCGCCGCCGGGCTCGTCGACCACATGCACCTCGTCCAGGTCCCGATCGTGCTCGGCCGCGGCGTCCGCATCTGGGACGGCCTGGAGGCGCTCGAGGACGCCTACGACGTCGAGGCGGTCTCCTCGCCCAGCGGCGTCACCCACCTCACGTTCACGCGGAAGGTCGTCTCGTGAGTACGACGCAGCGACCGGTCGAGCCGGCCCAGGTCGAGCTCTCCAGCTGCACCGGCGGCCCCGTGTGCGGAGTCCCGCGTCAGCCGAGGGGTAGGTCGGCCACCTGACGCCACGTCCCGACGGTGTCGGTCCCGCACCACAGGGCGGCAGCCGTGACGTCGATCCGGATCGGCAGCTGCCGGAGCACCTGCTCCTCGGCCCTGCGCGGCTGTCCCGCCTCGACGCCGTGCCCGACGGTCAGGTGGGGGACCACCTCGTCGTACTCACCGCCGTACGGACGGTGGGCCGGGAACGCATCGGTCACGGCGGAGGTCAACGCTCGGAACCGGTCGGCCGGCTGCGGATCGAGCCAGAGCACGTCGTCACCGAACCAGCCGGTCGACTCGCAGACGGCGTCGAACCTGGGGACGGAGGCGATGGCGGCGGCGAGTGCCTCGACGACCGTCCGCCGGCCGCGCAGGAACGCGTCGGCGCGCTGGTAGACCCGGTTGACGAATGCCGCGGCCTCGCCGTCGAACAGCGGCAGGGCCCATCCGCCGCGCTCGAACCCGCCCCTGCGGTCCTCGTCCGCTCCGCCGGGTCCCTGCATGAACCCGTCGACCTTGACGTGCGTGATGGTCGTCAGCCTCATGGTCGCGGTTCCCCTCTCCGCGGTGGGTGGTCGTTGTCTCGATCGGACCACCGCACCGACCTCATCGGTGGTGACCCGGTCCTGCACGGCCGATGAGCCACTGACAACAAAGCATCCGGCGCTCGGAGGGCACGAGAACGTGCCGGTCAGGACTCCCCGGGACCGCGTCGCAGCAGCCTGCGCAGCACGACGTACGTCAGCAGGGAGGCCCCGACCGCGACGACCATCCCCCACGTGTCGGCGCTCTCTCCCCACGGCAGCGGCAGGAACACCGCGCTCTGGCAGGTGGTCGGACCGCCCTCCGCCACCATGCAGACCGTCGGCCAGAGGGCGACGAGAACGATTCCCGCCGCCACCCACGGGATCAGTGTGCGCACCGTGGGAAGGTACTGCGCGCATCGCGCCGTCGACCCGGTCGAGACCATTTCGCAATCCCCAGCCGACAATCCGGGCGCCGGCATGCTTGCCACCCGGAGAATGTCCCCATGGCTGTCGACCTGGCGTGGCGGGATGCGGTACGTGCCGCGTGCGAGCCCGTCTTCGAGGCGGCCGGTGCCGGGTTCCGGTGGAACGAGAAGCTCGTCTTCGACGAGCAATACCCGTCCTTGTTGTGGGAGGCGGATCCGTCGCGCTTCGCCGCGCGCTACCCGGACAGCGGGATCGAGCAGTCCTACGGGGATCAGTGGCCTCCTCCGTGCATCGACTACTGGGTGTACGTCGACCCTCGGGAGTTGACGGCGCGGTTGTCGGTGGAAGGCTGGAACGCCGACTCGGACGGGTCCCTCGAGCTCACCGGCGACGCCGCGCTGGACGGCCCTTGCCTGGCCGCCGCGTTCGCGGCGATCCTCCGCGTGGCTCCAGGCTGAGGGGCGGTCGGTCGTTGACCGGCTCGGTACCGTGAGCGCGGTGGAGCACGTGATCGGCGACGTCCCGGTGCACTACGTCGAGCAGGGCGACGGCGCACCCGTGCTCGTCCTGCACGGCGCCGGCGTCGACCACCGTGAGGTGATGGCCTGCCTGGACCCCGTGTTCGACACGTTCGCCGGGTACCGACGCATCTACCCGGACCTGCCGGGCATGGGACGGACCCCCGCGCCGGAGACGATCACAAGCGCGGACGACGTCCTCGACGTCCTGCTGGCGTTCATCGACGAGGTCGTCGGCGACCAGCGGCTGCTGCTCGGCGGGCACTCGGCGGGCGGCTACTACGCGCAGGCGATCGCCGCTCAGAGACCCGAGCAGGTGGTGGGGCTGGCGCTGCTGTGCCCGCTGCTGGCGGGCATCCGCGACGTGCCCGCCCACGAGGTCGTGCACCGCTCGGGCGGCGACCTCGGCGACGACGGGTTCCGCGACTACTTCACGGTGCAGACGGCCGGGACCCTGGAGCGCTACGAGACGTACGTCGACCCGGCCGCCCGGCTGGCCGACCCGGCTGCGCTGGCCCGGATCGGGGAGCGGTGGGAGCTCACCGCAGGACCTCAGGAGGCGGCTCCCTACCGATGGCCGACGCTGCTGGTGACCGGGCGCCAGGACTCCACCGTCGGCTACGCCCGGGCGTGGGACCTGCTCGAGGACTACCCTCGCGCCACGTTCGCCGTGCTGGACCGGGCCGGTCATGCGCTGCCCCACGAGCAGCCCGGACTGCTCCGCGCCCTGGTCGCCGAGTGGCTCGACCGGGTCCAGGAGTGCTCCCGGTGAGACGGAAGGCCTCGTGCGAAGAACCCAAGCCCCAGGACCGGTCAGTGCACCGACGAGTGCGCGGCGGCTCGCCACCGGCCTCCGGTGTAGACGACCAGCGTGATGGTGACCGCGAAGATGACGACGTAGTGGTCGACGGGGAGGGGGGCCCAGCCGTTCGGGTCGTGGGCTCGCCCGGTGGTGTTGTACAGCCAGATCCCTGCCACGGCCGCGAGCAGCGTCCACCACGCGGCGACGTGGTAGACCAGCCACTGGCTCGGGTACCCGAGGTGCGGCTGCGACTGCCTCATGGTCTCTGTTCTAAGCGCGCCTTCGCGACGGGTCCAGGGAGACCGGAAGTTTCCGGAAGCCGGTCTAGCCGGGTGGCGGCGCGACCCGTAAAGGTGAGGCGACGTCGCGGCCGGTCGTCCCGGGCGGAACCGGTCAGTCCAGCGCGAACGACCCGGTGACGACCTCGCCCGCCGGCTCGTAGGTGCCGATCACGACGCCCGTCGAGGAGACCGTGCTGTCGACCAGGCTCAGCCCGGTGGGGACGGTGCCGTCGGCGAACAGCCGTTTGCCGGAGCCGAGCAGCACCGGGAACACCCACAGCCGGAGCTCGTCGACGAGGCGGTGCCGCAGCAGCGTCTGCACGAGGTTCCCGCTGCCGTGGACCTGCAGCTCCGGCCCGTCGCCCTCCTTGAGCGCGGCGACGCCCTCGGCCGCGTCTCCCTCGATCAGGACGGACTCGGCCCACTCCAGCGTGGGACGGCCCCGCGACGCGACGTACTTGGTGGCGTCGTTCAGCGGCTTGGCACCGGCCTCCTCCGGCGCGTGCGGCCAGTACGCCGCGAAGATGTCGTAGGTCCTGCGCCCGAGAACCAGGTCGAAGGGCGAGCTCATGGCCGCGGCCATCACCTGCCCCATGTGCTCGTCCCAGTAGCGCACCGACCAGCCGCCGTGCGTGAACCCCCCGCTGTCGTCCTCGCCCGGCCCGCCGGGGGCCTGCATGACCCCGTCGAGGGTCACGAAGGTGCTCACGACCAGCTTTCTCATCTCACGCCCTCCCGCTCAGGCCCAGTGTGAGCCCCGTGTGCGCCCAGTGTGGGGCCCGTGGGCGCCCGGGATCAGCCCCTCGCATGGTCAGACCGGCCGGCCGAGCAGAACTCATCGCCGGCGCCACCCGCGGCGGCGTCGACCGGTCCGCTGCCGGAGCTCCTCGCCCATCAGCCGCTCCGGGCGGCGCGCGCTGCGGGCGACGTCCCGGTTGCGGGTCTGGGCGGCGTCGTAGGCCAGTGGGTCGAACATGGCGTCCTCCTGGGGATCGGGTCCGTGGTTCCAGGTGAGCGTCGGACCGGTCCCTTCCGGCGACCTTCCCCCGTCAGGCGGCGCTGGTTCGCCGCGCGGAAGGTCCGGGGAAGGTGGTCGCTCCAGAGTTCTGGTCATCCGATCACCAACCTCTGGAGGAACCATGAGCATCACCGCACACCAGCCCCTCAACGGCGTGGACGTGCCGACCCTGTTCGCGACGCTCGACGCCGTGAAGGCGCAGAAGGACATCGCGGCGTTCCAGTTCCGGGTCGAGAACACCTGGGTGAGCGGCACGCACAGCCGCTCCACCTACTCCGGCTTCTTCGGAGCGGGCCAGGAGATGCAGCACAAGCACGAGACGGTGGTCGAGGCCGACCACCCGGCAGTACTCGTGGGCAACGACCACGCGCCGACGGCCGCCGAGTACCTCCTGCACGCGATCGCCGCCTGCCTCACCTCGGGGATCGCCAACATCGCCGCCGCCCGCGGCGTCGAGCTGACCAAGGTCCACTCGACCGTGGAGGGCGACATCGACCTGCTCGGGATCCTGGGTCTGGGTGACGAGTCGGTCCGCAACGGCTACAAGCAGATCAAGGTCACCTTCGACATCGAGGGCGACGCCGACGACGAGACCCTGCGCAAGATCGTCGACCAGTCCCGCCGCCGCTCGGCCGTCTACGACGCGCTGACCAACCCCACGCCGGTCGTCGTCGACGTGGTCACCTCCGCGTCATGAGCGCCGTCGACACGGTCGTGGTCGGCGCCGGTCACGCGGGCCTGGCGGTGAGCCGGCTGCTCACCGATGCCGGCCGGGACCACGTGGTGCTCGACCGCGGCCGGGTCGGCGAGCACTGGCGCACCGCACGATGGGACTCCCTGCACCTGCTGACCCCGAGCTGGATGAGCCGGCTCCCCGGCTGGTGGTACGGCGGCCCGGACCCCGACGGCTACATGAGCGCCGGCCGGTTCGTGCGTCACCTGGACCGGTACGCCGAGTCCTTCGACGCCCCCGTCCTGACCGGTACGGCGGTCGTCGACCTGTCCCAGAGCGGCGACGGCTACCGGATCGTCACGAGCCACGGCACCTGGCACGCCGCGCACGTGGTGGTAGCCACCGGGCCGCACGGCCGGCCGAACGTGCCACCCGCGCTCGAGCACATCGGGCACGTGGGGGCCGCCCGGGTACTGACCTCGGACCGCTACCGCAACCCGCGGCGGCTGCCCTCCGGTGGCGTGCTCGTCGTCGGGGCGTCGGCGTCCGGGGTGCAGATCGCCGACGAGCTGGCCCGGGCCGGCCGCGAGGTGACCCTCGCCGTCGGCGGGCACACCCGGATGCCGCGCCGGTACCGCGGGATGGACGTGTTCTGGTGGATGGAGGCCACGGGTCGGCTCGCGCGCACGATCGACGAGATGCCCGACCCGGCCGCCGCCCGCCAGGAGACCTCGCTCCAGCTGGTCGGCCGCAACGGCCCCGACGCGCACGGCCGCAACCTCGACCTGGCCACCCTCCAGGCTCGCGGCGTCCGGCTCGTCGGCCGGGTCGAGGGCGTCGACGGCCACACCGTGCACCTCGGCCACGACCTGGCCGGCACGGTCGCGGCCGCGGACCGGAAGATGCACCGGTTCCTCGACACCGTGGACGCCTACGTGCACCGGTCCGGCCTGACCGGCGAGGTGCTGGCCGCGGACCGGCCCCGGCCGGTCGAGGTGCCGCGCGCCCCGGACCGGCTCGACCTGCCCGCCGAGCGGATCGGCACCGTGCTGCTGGCCACCGGGTTCCGGCCCGACTTCCCGTGGCTGCGGATCCCGGTGCTGGCCGCGGACGGCAGCATCCGTCAGCACCGGGGCGTGACCCCCGCACCCGGCCTGTACGTCGTCGGGCAGCGGTTCCAGCACCGGCGCGACTCCGGACTGATCGACGGCGCCCGGCACGACGCACGCGCCGTCGTCGGGCACCTGCTCGGGACGGCCGAGCGGACCCTCGCCGGTCGGCAGGAGGACGCAGGAGAGGAGCCGGCGGCATGAAGGGCTACGACGTCGTGGTGGTGGGCGCCCGGGTTGCGGGCGCCTCCACCGCGATGCTGCTCGCCCGGGCCGGCCTCCGCGTCGCCCTGGTGGACCGGGGGACCTACGGCAGCGACACGCTGTCCACGCACGCGCTGATGCGGGCCGGCGTGCTGCAGCTGTCCCGGTGGGGGCTGCTGGAGCGGGTGGTGGCCGAGGGCACGCCACCGGTCCGCAGCGTGACGTTCCACTACCCGGGCACCGAGCCCGTGCACGTGTCGATCAAGCCGAGCTCCGGCGTGGCCGCGCTCTACGCACCCCGGCGGCACGTGCTGGACCGGATCCTGGTCGACGCGGCCGCCGCAGCCGGCGCGGACGTGCAGTTCGGGACCACCGTGACCGGCCTGCTCCGCGACGAGCACGACCGGGTCGCCGGGGTCCGCGGGATCCGCGGGACCGCCGGTGACCGGGAGGTGCGGCTCGGCGCCGCCGTCACGGTCGGCGCCGACGGCATCCGGTCCGTCGTGGCCCGGGAGGGCGGCGCCCGCGTCGTCCGCCAGGGGCGCGCGGCCGGGGCGGTGCTCTACCGCTACGCCTCGGGGCTGCCGGCTGCCGGCTACGAGTGGGCCTACGGCGCCTCCGCGGCCGCCGGGCTGATCCCCACCAACGACGGGCGCACCGGTGTGTTCGTGAGCACCACCCCGCAGCGGATGAAAGCGCTCCGGAGGTCCGGCACCGACGCGGCCTTCCGGGCCCTGGTCGCCCGGGCGGCACCGGCGCTCCAGGAGCGGGTCGCCGCGGCCGGGGAGACCGGCCGGACCCGCGGGTGGTCCGGCATGCCCGGCTTCGTGCGCCGGTCGTCGGGACCCGGCTGGGCCCTGGTCGGCGACGCCGGCTACTTCAAGGACCCGATCACCGCGCACGGCATCACCGACGCGCTGCGGGACGCCGAGCTCCTGGCGGACGAGATCCTGGAGGCGGTCGCCGGCGGCACCCCCGAGCCGGTGGCGCTGTGCCGCTACCAGGCGACCCGGGACCGGCTCTCGCACCGGATGCTCGAGGCGACGGAGGCGGTCGCGGCCTACGACTGGGACATCGACCGGGTCCAGCGGCTGCTGCGTCAGGTCAGCTCGGCGATGAGCGACGAGTTGGACCACCTGGAGAGTCGTGGTCGAGACCGGCTCGACCGGCGGCTGGGCACCGAGTGGACGCGGACGTAGCGTGGGCCCGTCTGGAGGCGGGCCGTCGATGACCGTGCGGATCAGCTTGCTCGGTGGCTTCGAGGTGCGCGTGGACGGCGTCCCCGTGCCGGCGCAGGCCTGGTCGCGCCGCCACGCCGCGTCCCTGGTGAAGCTGCTCGCGCTGTCCGGGGAGCGCCGGTTGCACCGCGAGCAGGTCGCGGAGGCGCTGTGGCCCGGCAGCACGTGGGACGCGGCGGCGCCGCGGCTGCACAAGGCCGCGCACTACGCGCGCCGCGCGCTCGGCGGGGAGCCGGGCGCGCTGGTGCTGCGCCACGAGGTGGTGGCGCTGCTCCCGGACGCCGAGGTGAGGGTCGACGTACCCGAGCTGGAACGGGCAGCGAGGCAGGCCTTCGGCACCGGTACGGCGGAGGCGGCCGCCGCCGTGCTCGACGGCTACGACGGGGCGCTGCTGCCCGACGACGTGTACGAGCCGTGGACCGAGGACGCCCGCGAGGCGGTGCGGGTCCTGCACCTGGACCTGCTCCGGCAGGCCGGCCGCTGGGAGGAGCTGCTGGCGGAGGAGCCGGCCGACGAGCAGGCGCACGTGGCGCTCGCCCGGGCCAGCGCCGCCCGCGGCGACGTCCGCGGTGCGCTGCGGCACTTCGAGCGGATGGACCAGGCGCTGCGGCACGAGCTCGGCACCACCCCGTCCCGCGAGGCGCAGGAGCTGCGCGAGGCCCTGGAGCAGAAGCTGGCCGAACCGGTCGCGCGCCCGCAGGGCACCCGTCTCGTCGGCCGCCGCGACGCGGGGGACCGGGTCCGGGAGCACCTGGAGCGGGCCGAGGGCGGCCGCGGCGGCACGCTGCTGTTCACCGGGCCGCCCGGCGTCGGCAAGTCAGCCGCGCTCGACCTCACCGTGGCCCTGGCCGCCCGACGGGGCTGGCGGACCGGGCGGGGCACCGCCTCCGCGGTCGAGGGCCCCTGGCCGTACTCGCCGGTGCTGGAGGCGCTCGGCGTGCTCTGCCGGCAGCACCCGGCCCTGCTCGACGGGCTGGACGACGCCTACCGGCTGGAGATCGACCGGGCGCTGTCCGGCCGGGACGTCACCTGGAGCGGCGAGTCCGGGCACCAGCGCCTGTTCGTGGCGGCGGCCGAGCTGGTGCGGCTGGCCGCGACCGGGCACGGGCTGCTGCTCGTCGTCGACGACATCGACGAGGCCGACGACGCCTCGCTGCGGCTGCTGCACTACCTGTCGCGGGTCGCGGTCACCGAGCCGGTGCTGCTCGCGCTCGCGCACCGGCAGCCGGCCGGCGAGTCGGTCCAGGAGATGGGCGACAGCCTGGTCGCGCGGGGGACCGGCACCCGGGTCGAGCTGGCGCCGCTGGACCGCGCCGCCACCCGACGGCTGCTCGCCGACCGGTACCCCGACCTGGACGCCGACGCGGCCGAGGGCATCTGGGCCGCGAGCGCGGGGCTGCCGTTCACCGTCCTGGAGATGGCCCGGTCGCAGGCGGCCGGCGGGGCGGACGGGGTGCTGCCGGCGCTGGCACCGGCGGTGCTGCGCACTTTCCAGCGGGTCGCGCTGCTCGGCTCGAAGTTCAGCACCGACGAGCTGGTGGCGGTCTCGGGCGTCGGGGAGCAGGACGCCTACCGGCACCTCGAGGCCGGGCTGGGTGGACTGCTGGTCCAGCGGTGCGGCGGTGGCTACTGCTTCCGCCACGGCCTGGTCCGGGAGGCGCTGGTCCGGCAGCTGTCGCCGTACGCCGAGTCCACGGCCCGCCGAGAGGTGGCCGAGCGGCTGGCCGCGCTGGGGGAGCCACCGGGACGGGTGGCGCACCACTACCTGGCCGCGGGGCTGCCCGCCCGGGCGGTGCCCTACGTGCTGCGCGCGGTCGAGACCGCCGGTGCGCTCGGCGCCTACCGCGACGCGCTGACCCTCGTCGACGCGGTCCGGGAGCACACCGGGCCGGAGGAGCTGTCCCGGCTGCTGGCCCGGCGCGGTGACCTGCTGATGGCGATCGGGGACCCGGGTGCGGTGGCGGCCTACCGGGAGGCCCTGGCGGTGACCACCGGCACCGAGCACCGGCTGGTCCGCGCCCGGCTGGCGCGGGCCGCCGGCATCGCCGGGGACCTGGACACCGCCCATGCCGCCCTCGCCGGGCTGGACGCCGAGGGGGACGCGGCGGACGCGCCCATCCTGCTGGCGCGCGGCAACCTCGCCTACTTCTCCGGCGACCTGGAGACCGCCTGGGAGGTGGCCAGCCGGGCCCGGGGCTGGCTGCAGGGCCCGGACGACCCGTGGCACCTGATGGACCTGATCGGGCTGCAGGGGCTGGTCGCGCACCAGCGCGGGGAGTGGTTCGAGCGGTTCCGGATGGAGCTGCGCCGCACCCAGGGCAAGCAGCAGATCGTCACGGCGGTCTTCGACGCGCACCTCTGCGTGGCCGAGTACATGCTCTACGGCTCGGTGCCCTACGAGGAGGTGATCCAGGAGACCGAGGACCTCCGCCGCCGGGCCACCCAGGCCGGCGCGCTGCGGGGGGTGGCGTTCGCCACCGCGCTGATCGGCGAGGCGGCGCTGCTGGCCGGCGACCTCGACCGCGCCGAGCAGGAGCTCCTCGAGGCCGTCGAGCTGCACCGCGACATCGACGCCTCGGCGGGCGAGGCGCACAGCCTGGAGCGGCTCGCGGAGGTGCGACTGGCGCAGGGCGACCGGGCCGAGGCCCAGCGGCTGCTGCAGCTGGCGCTCCCGCTGGCGCGCTGGTCGGTGATCAGCATGCACCTGCTGCAGCGGGTCTACGGCACGATGATCGAGGCGGCCCCCGACCCGGTCTCGGCGCGGGTGGTCGTGGACCGCGCGGAGGCGACCCTCGGCGACAAGGACCGGTGCAGCTTCTGCGCGGTGATGCTGGCTGTGCCGGCGGCGATCGCCTGCGCCGACGTGGGCGACGTCGACGACGCCCGGCGGCACCTCGCCGTGGCCGAGAGCTCGACCGAGCGGTGGGCGACCAGCGCGTGGCAGGCCGCCGTGCTGGAGGCCCGGGCCCACCTGGCGCGCGCCGAGGGCCGGGCCGACGAGTTCGTCGCCCTGCTGCGCGACGCGGCCGCGCTGTTCACCCAGGCCGGACACCCGCGCGACGCGGCCCGGTGCGCGGGCCAGGCGGCCGCCGCGAGCCTGCCCCGCCAGGCGGTGCGTGCGGCGCTGCTGGTGGAGCCCCGGCGGGTCTAGCGCGCGTCCGCCAGGGGCTACCAGGGGCTAGGCGCCGACCTCCCAGATGTGCCCGGCCGGGTCGCGGAAGCTCGCGGTGCGCACGCCCCAGGGCCGGTCCATCGGCCCGTTGAGCAGCTCGACGCCCCGCGCCCGGAGATCGACGCACGTCGCGTCCACGTCGTCGACCTCGACCGTCAGCACGGCCCGCGGACCGGCGTCCGGACCGGCGACCGTCGCGGGTGCGACCAGCTCCGGCGCGTTCGCGGTGCTCAGCAGGTTGACCAGGGTCTCGCCGAACCGGAAGACCGCCGAGGCGGAGTCCTCGAACACCACTGGGAGGTCGAACACGTCGAGGTAGAACTGCCGGGTCGCCGCCAGGTCGTCGGCGAACAGCGTGATGGCGGCGATCGGTCCGGGCCAGGTCTTGGTGCCGGTCATGGGGGCTCCCGAGAGGTCGAAGGTCAGGTCGGGGCCACGGTAGCGAGCAGGTAGGCCCGCCGGGGCCTCTCGCCGCCTCCGGTTCCCGGGAGGGCCGGGACCTGGGGTCCGGCCGCGGCCTGCCCCGGGTCGACGAAGGAAGGTGGGCGCGTACGTCGAGGTCGACGTACGCGCCCACCCTCTAGCGTCGGGCCGGTGACGGGGCGAGCAGAGCGCGAGGGCGGGCGGTCGCGGATCGCGCTGCTGGTCGCGCTCGGCGTGGACAACGTCGGCACCGGGCTGTTCCTGCCGCTGGCCCTGGTCTTCGCCACCCGGGTCGTCGGGCTCGGCGTGGACACCGCCGGCACCGCGGTCGCCGCCGGGGGCCTGCTCGGCTTCGCGGTGCCCCCGGTCGCCGGGCGGCTCTCGCACCGGCTCGGGCCGCGGTTGGTAGTGGTGCTCGCGCAGGTGGTGCAGGCCGGCGGTGCGATCGGCTACCTGCTGGCCGGCGGCGTGGGCGGGGTCCTCGTCGCCGCCGCGCTGCTGGCGGTCGGCACCCAGCTGTTCTACTGCTCGGTGTTCGTGATGGTGGCCGACGCCAGCTCGGAGAGCGCGATGGAGCGGCCGTTCGCACGGGTGGGCATGGTGCGCGCCGCGGCGTTCGGCCTCGGCAACCTCACCGCCGCCGTCGCCCTGGCCGCCGGCGGGACCGCCGCGCTGCCCTGGCTGGTCGTCGCGGACGTCCTCACCTACGCCGTGGCCGCCCTCCTGCTGGCCAGGTACGTCGAGACGCCGCCGGTCGACCACGGAGCAGCGCCGGTGGGCACGCTCGCGGTGGCCCGGGACCGTCGCTACCTGGCGCTGATCGTCTCCTCCGCGCTGCTCGGGCTGACCATGGACGTGGCGCTGCTCGGCGGACCGGTCTACGTCCTCGACGTGCTCGACGGGCCCGTGTGGCTGCCGGGTGCCCTGCTCGCCACCAGCACCGGCCTGTCCAGCGTGCTGGGCGTGCGGGTCGTGGTGCTGCTGCGACCGTTCCGCCGGACCCGCGCGCTGCAGGCCGGCAGCCTGGTCTTCGCGGTGTGGGCGGCGTTGATGGCGAGCCTCCAGGTGGTGCCGCACGCGGTGCTCGTCCCGGCCGCCTGGGCGGTGTGGGTGCTGGTCGTGGCCGGCAACAAGGTCGTCTACCCGGTGGCCGGGGCGCTGTCTGAGGCGCTGCCGCCGCGGGAGTTGCGGGCGACGTACATGGCGACCTACCAGTACGCCTTCACCGCCGCCCAGGTCGCGGCGCCCGCGGTGGTCGCGCTGTTCGCCGTCCGCGGTTGGCTGCCGTGGGCCGTGCTGGTGGCGGCGTCGCTGCTGGCCGTGCTCGTGCAGCGCGCGCTGGGCGCGATGGTGCCGCCCGAGCTGGACCGGGCCGTCTAGGACGCGTCTCTCGAACCTGCGTGGCGTCTTCTCGAGCCACGTCCAGGAACGTGTCCTAGTCGGTGGCGACCGGCGAGGCGCCCTTGGCCGTGCCGACGATCCGGACGCTGGTGGAGACGACCGGGTGGTCGGTGGTGATGTCGACCAGGTGGCTGCGGTCCTCGCCGTACCCGGAGAACTGCACCCCCTGGGAGCCGAAGATCCAGTCGACCGCCCGCGGGTTGCCGGGCCGGCAGCCGCCGTTGTGGGTGCCGCCGCGGGCCGCGACCATCGGGGCGCCCGCGGTCAGCCGGCAGAAGTAGGAGTCGCGCTCGTTCATGTCACCGGTGATGAAGACCGGGAGCCCGGTGCGAAGCAGCCGGTTGGCCAGGTCGACCTCGATGGCGGTGGCGCGGGCCCGGTAGCGCTGCTGGTGGTGGTACTGCCGGGTGTCGGCCGGGTTGTGGAAGTTCGCGAACCACGCCTCCAGGCCGGTGTCGACGCTCTTCAGCCGGACGTAGGGCATCGCCCGGCCGTGCCCGTTGAAGTACGGGATGTTCACGGTGTGGCGCTCCACGGCGACGAACTTGTCGCGCCGCCAGCCGATGGAGTTCTCCGAGTCGCGGCGGCGCAGCGAGAAGCCCGGGTAGAAGTCCATCGACGTCTGCCGCTGCATCGCGGCCAGCTGTTCGCCCTGGAGCTCCTGGAACCCGGTCACGTCGCTGCCGTGCCGGGCCAGCAGGATCGCCGCCCGGCCCGCGCGGACCCGGCCCGAGGCCATCCCGGGACGCTTGCCGCTGCGCGAGGTGTGGCTGCTGCCGAGCATGTTGAAGGTGGTCAGCCGGAACTCCAGGACCGGCGGCGGCTCGGGCGGGTGCGACTTCTTCTTCTTGTGCGGCTTCTTGGACGGCTTCGCGGTCGGCGAGGGCTTCGCGGTGATCGTGAGCGGGTTGCCCGGCACCAGCGTCGGGAGCGCCGGCGACGGGCTCACGCCCGCGGACGGCGACCGCGATGGCAGCGGCGTGGTCCGCGTCGGCTGCGGGTTCGAGACGGTGCCGGAGTCGTGCTGGACGACGTACCCGACCCCGACGGCCACGAGCGTGACGAGCACGGCAGCCGTCACGAGCGCCAGCCTGCCGTGGGTCCACTTCACCGCCGCACGATATCTTGCAGCGCCCGCTCGGCCGGACGGTATGTCGGAACTGTGCCCGGAGCGATCGGCCTCCGGCTAGAAGGTCGTGCCGGGGACGATCGGCGCCGGCGGTGTCGCGGTCAGCGCGTTCGGGAAGGTCGCGGTGTCGATGGTCGCGTCGCCGATGATCATCGGGTGGTCCGTGGTCTTGGCGACCAGCGCGCTGCGGTCCTCGATGTAGCTGCTCCACGGCACCTCGGTGGAGCCGAGGATCCAGTCCACGGCCCGCGGGCTGCCGGCGCTGCACACCCCGTTGACCCAGGTGCTCTTCGGTCGTGCGGCCTTCAGCGGCGCCTCCTTCGTAACCCGGCAGAAGTACGACGCGCGCTCGTTCATGTCACCGGTCAGGAAGCGCGGGATGCCGCTCGGGGCGAGCTGGTTCTGCAGGGCGATCTCCATCCGGGTCGCCTCGGCGCGGTACTTCGCCTGGTTGCGGTAGGTCGCGGTGTCCGCCGGGTTGTGCACGTTGGCGAAGTAGGCCAGCATCCCGGTCGACTTCTCGCGGAGCAGCACCACCGGCATCGAGCGCAGGCTGCCGTTGAAGTACGGGATCTTGACGCTGCTCGCCCACACCAGGTCGAACGTGTCGGTGCGCCAGCCGATGCTGTTCTCGCTGTCCCGCTTGAGCATCGTCAGGCCCGGGTAGAGCGCCCACGAGCTGCCCGCGATCTGCGCGAACTTGGTGTACTGCACCGCCTGCATCTCCTGGAAGCCGGCGACCTGCACGTGGTGCTGGTCGAGCAGCTGCTTGGCCCAGACGATCCGGGTGGTGCCGGACGCGCGCGAGCTGCCCGGCGGGGTGTGGCTGGCGCCGAGCACGTTGAACGAGCTGACCGTGAAGGTGGCCGTGGGCGGGGCCGCGCGCCGCGTCGTCGAGGACGCCGGCTCCACGACGCCGACGCTCACCAGCGCCGTCATCAGCAGCACGGCGAGCGCAGCAGTCACAGAGGAAACTCGGCTCAACTTCTCTCCCATGGGTAAAAGGTAAGGGTGGATCCGGCGTGGCGGGACCCCTTCGTCGAAATTCCCTGCTAGCCACCCGTGCCGTGCTGTGCCGGACCGCCGGCCGGGAGGGGCGGTCTGCACGCTCGTCGCGGTCTGCCTCAGGGGCGGTTTCGCCGATTCGGCCGCGAAGACCGTGGTCTTTACCTAGCCTTTACGTCCCAGGAACCACATCTGTCTCGGGGGAACCGATCATGAGCGTGCGAACCCACCTGCTCGCCACCACCGTGGCCGCGCTGGTGCTGCCCGCGTCCGTCGTCCCGGCGACTGCCTTCGCCGCCGATCCCCTGGCGGACGTCTGTTCCGGCCAGGACGCGGTCCAGGGCACGGTCAGCGACGTCGACGGGGCCGTGCAGGCGGGCGACGCCCAGGTCCGGCTGTACTCGTGGAACGAGGCCGCCGCAGGTTTCACCTACGAGTCGACCTGGGAGCCCCCCGCATCCGGACCCCTCGACTACTGCCTCCCGGACCTCGCCCCCGGCTACTACACGGTCCTCGTGAAGGACGCGAGCGGCCGCTACGTCGCCGACACCTGGGCCGGCAGCGGCGGGCAGATGCCCACCTCGACGGTCACCGGCGACGGCACGGGCGTGGTCGAGGTGACCGCGCCGCCGGCCTCCCCGGACGGGACCGCGGCCACCGCGCCGCCGACCCCGGCGCTGGACGTGACCGTGCTCAGGCAGCTCAGCAACGAGGGGGCGGCGCCGAGCGTGACCGGCCTGCGCCGCTTCGGCTACGGGCTCTCGGCGACCCCCGGCGGCTGGAACCCGGACGCCTCGACGCTGAGCTTCACCTGGCAGTGGCAGCGGGTCGACTCGCTCGGCGCCGCGCGCGACATCCCCGGCGCCACCGGGTCGACGTACGTCCTCGGCGAGGCCGAGGTCGGCAACGACATCCGGGTGCGGGCCACCGGCTGGCGGGCCGGGTACGCCCCGCAGAGCGGCTACTCCGACGCGACCGAGGTGAAGCGGGCGTACTCCGCGACCGGCGTGCGGCTCGCCTACCGACGGATCCACGCGACGTCCCGCGGCCGGGTCCGGGTGACGGTGACGCCGAGCACCGCCCCGCCCACCGGCACCGTCACGGTCAAGATCGACGGGCGCAAGCGGCTGACCACCACGCTGCGGTCCACGCAGGCCGGCTCGGTCGCGCTGGCACTGCCCCGCCTGGCTCGCGGCACGCACCGGGTGGTGGCGGTGTACGCCGGCTCGCGCGGCCTCTACGGCTCCACCTCGCGGGCCACCTGGCTGACCGTCGTCCGCTGACCCTCCCGTTCTCAACCAGACGGTTGACAACGGGTCGCGGCCGGTCCTAACCTCTGTTCAACCGTTTGGTTGAGCAAGGAGGCAGAGGTGGTAGCGGACCAGCTCTCGCGGGTGTTCTCGGCGCTGGCCGACCCGACCCGGCGCGACCTCGTCGCCCGGCTCGCGGTGGGGGACGCGACCGTGAACGAGCTCGCGGCGCCGTACGACGTGACACTGCAGGCGGTCTCCAAGCACCTGAAGGTGCTCGAGGACGCCGGCCTGGTCAGCCGCACGCGGGACGCGCAGCGCCGGCCGTGCCACCTCGAGGCGGAGGTGCTCGACCTGATGACGAAGTGGATCGAGCGGTACCGCCGCGAGGCCGAGGAGCGGTTCGGCCGCCTCGACACCGTGCTGGCGGGGCTGCGCGACGAGCACGGTGAGGACCAGCCCAGCAAGGACGACCGGACAGGAGCAGGACGATGAGCACCAGCACCACCCGCAACCAGACCAGCATCGAGCTCGGCGACACCGTCCCGACGGTGACCATCACCCGGGAGTTCGACGCCCCCGTGGCGCACCTTTTCCGGGCCTGGACCGAGGGTGACCTGGTCGCCCGGTGGCTGGGCCCGCGCAGCCAGACCATGCACATGGAGCGTTACGACTGCACCACCGGTGGGGCCTGGCGCTGGTGGAGCAGCGGCGAGGACGGCGTGGAGCACCACTTCTACGGGTCCTTCCACGAGGTGCGGCGCAACGACCGGATCGTGCAGACGTTCAGCTACGAGGGCTTCCCGGACAGCGTGTCGCTGGAGACCGCGACCTTCGAGGACCTCGGCGAGGGCCGCAGCCGTGTCGTCACCGTGTCCCTGGTGGACAGCTTCGAGCACCGCGACGCCTTCGTCGCGAGCGGCATGGAGCACGGTGTCGTCGAGGGCTACGAGAAGCTCGACGAGCTGCTCGGCACCCTCTGAGCGGGCACGCGCGCGGGCGGGAGCATGATCGGCCCATGCCCGACCACCGCACCCGCACTGTGTCCGTCCCCGGCCTCGTGCTGACCGAGCACGAGATCGACGTACCCCTCGACCACGCGGCGCCCGACGGCCCCACCCTCAGCTTCTTCGCGCGGGAGA
>Ga0308173_10000399_pt1 | contig 18013 bp, 21 predicted proteins | sample PhyPR1_FD_203716 | JGI IMG/M metagenome (GOLD analysis project Ga0308173, IMG submission 203716) | Soil microbial communities from UC Gill Tract Community Farm, Albany, California, United States - DLSLS.P.R1 | ecosystem: Environmental > Terrestrial > Soil > Agricultural land | place: USA...
CTTCAGGTGGTGGCTGACGGTGGGCTGGCTCAGCCCGAGCGCGTCGGTGAGGTCGCAGGTGCCATCCCACCATGGTGCCATGACATCGGCGAACGTCAATAAAGCCAGTTCATGTGGGGAGAGCTCTGGAGGCAGAGCCTTGCATCGACACTTGCCGATGTGCATGATGGACCGCGACATCGACAAGTGTCTATGTCAAGTCCCTTAAAGGAGCAGACCATGTCCCGCCTGCAGCTCGCCCTCAACGTCGACGACATCGACACGGCCGTCGAGTTCTACTCGACGCTCTTCGACACCCGGCTGACCAAGCGCCGCCCCGGGTACGCGAACTTCGCGGTCGAGGACCGGCCCTGAAGCTGGTGCTGCTCGAAGACCCGGAGCAGACCGGGACCCTGAACCACCTCGGCGTCGAGCGGGACTCGATGGCAGAGGTCGAAGCGGAGGCGGCCCGGCTCGAGGCGGCGGGGCTGACCCTTCGCACCGAGGGCGACGTCGTGTGCTGCTACGCCCGCCAGGACAAGCACTGGGTGACCGGCCCCGAGGGCCAGGCGTGGGAGAACTACGTCGTGCTCGCCGACTCCCAGCCCGAGCTCGAGGGGAAGACCTTCGCCGACCTCAGCCAGGCCGGGACCCACCAGGCGGGCTCGCCCGGCGCCTGCTGCGGTACGTCGACCACCGGCCCGGCCTCCGAGCCGCTCACGCTCGGCGCTCCCGCCGAGGGGGCGGCAGCTGCTGCGCGTAGCGTCGCGGCATCGACGGCTGTCAACATAGACGCATGTCGAAGTCTCAGCCGCACCCGCCCGACCTCCTCCTCGTGGACCCGCTCGCCTGCTGCACGCCGCTGGCTCGGGAGCCGATGACGGCCGAGCGCGCGGCCCAGGTAGCCCCGCTGCTCAAGGCCATCGCCGACCCGGCCCGGCTGCGGCTGCTGTCCCTCGTGCTGTCGCACGAGGGACGCGAGGCCTGCGTGTGCGACCTCGTGCCGTACTTCGACCTGTCACAGCCGACGATCAGCCACCACCTCAAGGTGCTGCACGAGACCGGCCTGCTCGACCGGGAGAAGCGCGGGACCTGGGTGTTCTACAAGGCGAGGCCAGAAGCGATGGCGGCACTCGGTGGACTCTTCACCGAGACGTCCGCCGACCGGGCAGGGGGCGACGCATGAGCGACGTGGTCGACGAGTCGGTGGGCGGCTCCTCGCCCGAACCGGACCGCGTCCTCCATCGACTCTCCACGCTCGACCGGTTCCTCCCGCTGTGGATCGCGGTGGCGATGGTCGCCGGCCTGCTGCTCGGTCGCCTGGTCCCCGGGCTCGACGACGCCCTCGCCTCGGTCGAGGTCGGCTCGGTGTCGCTGCCCATCGCCGTCGGGCTGCTCGTGATGATGTACCCGGTGCTGGCGAAGGTCCGCTACGACGAGCTCGGTCACGTCACCGGCGACGGCACGCTGCTCACGGTGTCGGTCCTGCTCAACTGGGTCCTCGGACCCGCGCTCATGTTCACCCTCGCCTGGCTGCTGCTGCCGGACCTGCCCGAGTACCGCACCGGTCTCATCATCGTCGGTCTGGCCCGCTGCATCGCCATGGTCCTCGTCTGGAACGACCTCGCCTGCGGTGACCGGGAGGCCGCCGCGATCCTCGTCGCCCTCAACGCCGTCTTCCAGATCGTCGCCTTCTCCCTCCTCGGGTACTTCTACCTCGAGGTGCTGCCCGGCTGGCTCGGCCTCCCGCAGACCAGCCTCGACGTGTCCGTGTGGGGGATCGCCAAGAGCGTCCTGGTCTTCTTGGGCATCCCGCTCGCGGCCGGCTTCCTGACCCGCACCCTGGGCGAGCGAGCCAAGGGCCGCGAGTGGTACGAGTCCACCGTCCTGCCGCGGATCGGCCCCGCGGCGCTCTACGGGCTGCTGTTCACGATCGTCATCCTGTTCGCCCTCCAGGGCCACACCATCACCAGCCGGCCGCTCGACGTGGCCCGGATCGCCGTACCCCTGCTCGCCTACTTCGCGCTGATGTGGGGCGGCTCGATGGTGCTCACCGGCATGCTCGGGTTCGACTACGAGCGGGCCACCGCGGTCTCGTTCACCGCCGCCGGGAACAACTTCGAGCTCGCCATCGCCGTCGCCATCGGCGTGTTCGGCGTCACCTCCGGCCAGGCGCTCGCCGGCGTCGTCGGCCCCCTCATCGAGGTGCCCGCGCTCGTCGCTCTCGTGTACGTCGGCCTCTGGGCCCGGCGCTTCTTCCCCAGCCTCGGGACCACGGTCAGGAGCATCCGATGACGGGCCGGGGGGACGAGCCGAGTCTCCAGGTCGTGTTCGCGTGCGTGCGCAACGGGGGCCGGTCGGTCATCAGCCGCGTCCTGACCGAGCACTACGCCGGCGGGCGCGTCCGGGCGCTCTCGGCCGGCACCCAGCCGGGCGAGCACATCCACCGGGAGGTCGCGGACGTCCTGGAGAAGCTGGGCCTGGACACCTCCCGCGAGCACCCCAAGCTGCTGACCCGCGACACCATCGCCGCCAGCACCATGGCCATCACCCTCGGCTGCGGCGAGGAGTGCCCGTACGTGCCGGGAGTGAGGTACGTCGACTGGCCCGTCGCCGACCCCGGCGGCCAGGACGAGGAGACCGTGCGCGGCATCATCGCCGACCTCGACACCCGCGTGCGGAGCCTGCTGGTCGAGCTGGTGCCCGGCATCGACCTCCCGCCGTCCGTCCTCGACCGGGGGTAGCCGCCGGGGTCACGTCCGCTGGTCCAGACGTTCGCGTCGATAGGCCTTCGTCGCCCGGCACGGCGAGCGGCAGCCGATCGTCGCCCGCAGCGTCGAGGCCGCCGGTGCCGGACGCGTGGTGAGCAGGAAGGCCACCGTCGACGCGCTCGCGGCCGCGACGTCCGATCGCCCCGTGACGGGCTGACCTGAGTCTTCGACCGACGGGTGTCTCTTCTACGGACCAGTCGTGGCCAGGTGCTGCTGGGCGTCGGCGAGGGCACCGCGCAGCGCCTGGAGGTGGTGGCCGTTCGCTTGGCCCGTCACCTGGGTGACCGCTCTCCGCACGACCGGTTGCACGTCGGTGGCTGACGACCGCGGATAGGCCAGGATGAGCGCGGCGCACCCGAGCGGGATCATCGTCGCCGCCTGGTCCTTGACCTTGGTCTCGGTGAGCAGGTGCATCGCTTCGCCGAGGACCCCGCCCATGAGGGCACCGAAGCCGGTGGTGAGCGGGATCAGCGGGAAGACCGCCAGTCCGGAGAGGAACCCGATGGTTCCGAGCCCCCGGGCGACTTCGCTGACCATGTGGTCCGACTGCTCGACCGTGACCCTCCCGGTCATGTCCTTGGCGACCACGATCGCGCCGTGCAGATAGGCGCCGCACGCCAGCGCGGCCTGGTAGTCGTCGTGGGCGGCGTCATGGGACAGGTAGCTGCCGATGAGGACATCGGTGCTCTCGTGGTCGAACGGAAGTGAGAGGACCTTGAGTCCGGCGGTGGGGTTCATGAGGAGAGTCCGTGTGCAGCGTGGGCTTGGTGCGCGACCGCGTGGACGGCTTGCTCGTCCTTGGCCTTGCGATGGGACTTGACGTCGAAGACGACCTTCTTGACCGTGCCGGTGAACGCGAACGGCGCCCGGTCGGCGTAGCTCAGGTCGACCACGCCGCCGTTGTCGCGGCCGATGTCCATGCCCGCGTAGGCGGAGAACCGCATCGGCACTGTGTGGTCCATCCGTCCACCACCCACCTGGGCGCCGTTCACGAACAACGTGACCTGTCCGCCGGTGGCCGGCTTGGCTGCGTCGGCGGCGAACTCGATCCGCACGTTCACCTCGCCCGTCGGCAGCGGAGTGTCGGCCTGCTGGCGGTAGACGAACACGCCCATCATCGAGTAGGTGTGGGTCAGCCGGCCGGCGTCGACGAACAGCGAGAAGCCGCCGAGATGGTCGGCCTCGGCGACGATCACGCCCTCGGCGCCCTCGTCGGGTACGAGAAGATCCGCGCTGATCGCGTACGACCGGTTGTAGATACGCGGGATCATGCCTGGCGCGACGTCCTGGACGTCACCGCGGTACTCGTTCTTCCCGGCGGCCTCCAGGGGCGGCATGATGCCGAAGAACGACGAGAGCGTGGCCAGCAGGGGGAGCACCTTGTAGCGTTCCGCCTCCTGCCAGAACAGGTCCTTGAGCTGCTGGACCTTCTCTGGGTGGTCGGCGGCCAGGTCGTGGGCCTGGGTGAAGTCGTCCGGCAGGTAGTACAGCTCGGCCGGACCGGCGTCGGGATCCCAGACATCTGGGGCGTACGGCTTCAGCGCCTCGGGCGTCACCACCCACGGGATCCGCGGTGTCTTCATCGCCAGCCACCAGCCGTCCTTGTACATGGCGCGGTTGCCCATGGTCTCGAAGTACTGCTGGGTGTGCCGTTCGGGGGCGGCCGCATCGATCAGCGAGTCGGCGAAGCTGACCCCGTGCAGCGGTTCCTGCTCGACCCCGTCGACCCGGGACGGCGCGGGGATACCGGCGATGTCGAGGATGGTGGCACCCACATCGGTCACGTGGGTGAACTGCGAGCGCAGCCCCCCGGGGTCGACGATCCGCTCGGGCCAGTGGATCACCATCGGATCCCGGGTGCCGCCCAGGTGCGAGCCGACCTGTTTGCCCCACTTGAACGGGGTGTTCCCGGCCCAGGCCCACGCCGCGGAGTAGTGCGGGTCCATGATCGGGCCGCCCCAGGACTCGGCGCCGCCGTAACGCTCGGCGAGCTGCAGCTGCATCTCGTCGGTGAGCGGGATGCCGTTCTGCTTCGTCATCTCGTTGAACGAGCCGGTGATGGTGCCCTCCATGCTGGCGCCGTTGTCGCCCCAGATCCAGATGACCAGGGTGTTGTCGAGCTCACCCAGCTCCTCGATCGCGTCGATGACCCGGCCGACGTTGTGGTCGGCGTTCTCCGAGAACCCGGCGTAGACCTCCATCTGCCGTGCGTAGTAGGCCTGCAGCCGGGGAGGAACGTCGTCCCAGGCCGGGAAGGCGTCGTCTCTCGGGGTGAGCTCGGCGTCGGCAGGAACCACTCCGAGCTGCTGCTGGCGCTCGAACACCTCTTCGCGCAGCCGGTCCCACCCGTGGTCGAACCGGCCCTTGTACTTGTCCGCCCACTCCGAGGCGACGTGGTGGGGGGCGTGGCTGCAGCCGGTGGAGAAGTAGACGAAGAACGGCTTGTCGGCCTCCTGGCCCCGCACTCCGTGCAGCCATTCGACGGTCTTGTCGGCCATCGCGTCGGGCAGGTAGTAGGGGCTCTGCTTGTCGTAGTACGCCGCCGGAGTCCCGATGATCTTCTGGTTCTCGGCCAGGCAGGGGTCCCACTGCCCCGAGTCGCCGCCCAGGAAGCCGTAGAAGTAGTCGAAGCCCCAGCCGTTCGGCCAGCGCCCCAGCGGCCCAGCCGGCCCCTGCTGCCCGTCCGGGGTCATATGCCACTTCCCGAAGGCGGCGGTGCTGTAGCCGTTGTCGCGCAGGATCCGCGGCAGCGGAGCACATTCGAGGGGCACCATCGCGGTGTAGCCGGGGAACCCACTGGAGAACTCACCCACCGACCCGAAACCGACCGCATGGTTGTTGCGCCCCGTCAGCAGGGCCGCCCGGGTAGGGGAACACAGTGCGGTCACGTGGAACCGGTTGTACCGCAGGCCGCCCTCCGCCAGCCGAGTGTAGTTCGGGGTGTCGATCGGCCCCCCGAACGTGCTCGGGTTGCCGAAACCGGCGTCGTCGATCAGCACCAGCAGCACGTTGGGGGCGCCCTGCGGAGGTGCGGGATGCCGGATCAGGTTCCAGTCCGGTTCCGACCCACGAAGCGTGTGGTTCGCCGTTCCCCCGAACTCCGGTGCCGCCAGCGGGAGTGTCGTGCGGTCGGGCTCGGTCATCTGCGGTCTCCGTCCGGTCTTGGACGCCCGGGTGGGCTGGAAGGCGTCGAGCGCCCGACCGACGTTGCGACCGGCCGCGAGGGGCGACATCATCCCTGGCGGATGACCGCGTTCGGATGACGAAAGCGGGCTCGGCCTGCGGTCACCGGCTCATCATCCCGGGACCCATCTGGCCCCACGGACCGCCCGGGGTGGCGTCGACCCATCCGCGGTGCATGTGTCCGCCCCGCCCTGGGCCGGGCCAGCTCAGGTGGAACCAGGCCCCGAGCCAGCGCATCACCTGGAAGATCTCGGCGTGCTGGTCGTTGCGGATGGCCCGCGCGAGCCGGTTGACCTCGGGGTGCTGGGCGAGGCCGCGTACGAGCAACTGCTGCGACATCATCACCGCGGCCATGTGGTGGCCGATCATGTCCTGGAGGAACGTCCGGTCCAGCTCGTTGCCTGACAGCTGCGTGAGGTCGCGCATCATCGGCTCGTAGCCGCGGTCGAGGCCCTGGTTGGGGTACCACCGACGCAGCCAGCTGTTCATCTGCTCGATCTGCGCGGACTGGGTCTTCACGATGGCGGCACCGAAGGCGCGCATCTGCGGCCGGTCGGAGCGCTGCAGCTGGGTGGCCGCGGTGACCGCCTCCTGGTGGTGGGCGACCATCGTGGTGAGATAGTCGCGCTCGTTGCTGAGCGTCCCTCCGTACATCCAGCCCCAGCCGGGCATCCTGGCCGAGCCGCGCGGTGCGCCTTGCCCCGGCGTGGAGGAGTACGACGACTGCTGGCGGGCCCCCTGGGCGTCGCTGGTCCGGTGGTTGAACAGGGTGGTGGCCACCGCCGTGCCGGCGATGATGACGAGGGCCGCCGTGACCCCGGCCAGGACGATGAGCCAACGCTTCACGGTGCCTCCCGGTGGATCCGGCTGGTCTCGTCCACGATGCCGCGATGGCGGGGGCGGGGTGAGTGCCCTTCGGCCCGGGTGGCGGGCCGGAGGTCCCGGCCGGCTGCCGCTCGTGCCCGGACTCGCCCCGGACGGGGTGCATCGTCCCCACGTCGTTCCGCTGGAGCGCGGCGACCTGCACCGCCGGGTTCAGGGGTTGTCGCCGTTGCGCTCGACCGCGAGCATCCCGGTCACGATGCGGAGCACCGAGGCCGAGTTCACGACCGACCGCCGTCGTCGTCGGACGAGGGAACGTCCACGGCACACCTGGACAGGTTCAGGCTTCCACCGGTGTCGACGAGCGCGAGGATCGTCCAGGTCCAGGGAGTGGCCGCGACGACCGTGACGTCCTTCCCGTTCGCCCGCGCATCGTCCGCGAAGGCGACGAGCTCGCCGGCCACCGTGCTGTCGCAGAAGTCGAGCTCGGACAGCTGCAAGCGAAGCTCGCGTGCGGCCGTCCGGTTGGCCGCAGCGAGATGCTGGCGCAGCCAGAGACGGTTGCTGATGTCGGCTTCGCCGCGCAAGGAGATCTCTACGACGTCGTTCGTGACCCTGGCCTCGATCGAGAACGCGGAGGTGAAGGTGTCCGAACGGTGCAGCTTCATGGGATTCCCAGTGCGGTGTTGCCCGCGCGCCTCAGTGGTGACGCTTGCCGGGAATGGCCCACCCGACCGGTGGTGCACGACTAACCCTCGGTGCTGAGACCCTACGCTCGCCGGGTTCTCGTGGCGATGCCGAGCGGCCCTGCAGCCGGACAGGTCTACACACGCCGCCGAGGGCCACCTGTCGTCGTCATGGGGCCGGCATCGACGGGCCGACCGGGCTCTGGCGACTTACGATGCGAGGAGCTGGACAGGCGAGCGGGGGCGGTCCATGACCGGGACGGCGGGCTCGTCGGCATCATCGGCGTGTCCACCAACCTCGCGGCGGCGCTGCGCCACCCTCTCGACCGCACCAACCAGCTCGACATGCACCAGGTCGCCCACGCCCTTCCCGACCACAGGCTCTCGGCAGCGGACTTCGACGGGGAAGAGGGCGCGTCGACATGATCGGGCTCTCGGTGGACGGTCGCGGGTTCACCGCAAGACGCCGACGGTCGATCGACGAGTGGAGGAGGATTGCGTGGAGAAGGGGGATCCATGGTGAAGTCTTCGACACGGCTGGGTCGGACCTCGTCGATCGCACTGGTGAGCGCCGCAGTCTGGGGGCTGGGGCTGGTGATCGCGGGCTTCCTCCTCCCCGCCTACGAGTCGACGACCATGTCGCCCTCGGGCGAGCTGACGCGGAGCACGCAGACCCTGGTGGGTGTGAACGGGCCCGGCGTGGTGGCGGCTCTCGCCGCCCCGCTCCTGGCCACCGGGCTCGTCGCCTGCGCCCTCCTCCTTCGTGGTCGGCGCGGGGCGATCCCCTTCGCCTGGACGCTGACGGCGCTCCTTGGGATGTTCAACCTGCTCGGGATGTTGACGATCGGCATCTTCGTCGTTCCCGTGACCGTCGCCCTGGCAGTGGCATGCGCCTCGGCCTCGACGCCGACGCACGCGGTCAGCGCCTGATTCGCATGTGACACCGCAAGCCGGACGCGGCTAACCGTCGTCGCCTTTCCAGGCAGAGACCGGGCGGCTCGCGGCAGGATCGTGCGCCCTACGCAGTCGCGGTCGGCCCGCGTCGGCCGTAGGTGAAGTACACGATCGGAACCGCACCGACCGAGTTGACCAGTGCGATGGCGACCGCCCAGCCTGCCTTCGAGCCGCGGACCTCAGCAGCCGGTCGTCGCACGAGGTCCACGAGGGCCGCGACCTTGAGGGCCCCCTCGAAGGCGGCGCCCACGATGATGAGTCGGCGCGCACGAGGGCTCAGCTCGTCCCACTTCCTCCTGGCCACGGCTCCACCATGCGCCGCGCCCGCCTCCGCAGCAAGCCGCGGAGCCCGGCGCCGGCCAGGTCCCGCCCTCACCGGTCACTGCCTCCGCCTCCGGCCGTGGCTCCCTCCCGGCCAGGACCCGGGCTGCTTGGATGGGCAGATGCAACCCGTCGTACGCGTCACTGGAGGCCTCGCCCGCGGCTCGAGCCGCGACCGGGTGAACGCCTTCCTCGGCCTCCCATATGCCGCCCCTGCCATCGGCGGGGACCGGTACCGCGCCCCGCAGCCGGTGGTGCCGTGGAGCGGTGAGCGTGACGCGACCGCACACGGACCCACCGCTTCCCAGACGGCCTACCCGCCGCCGATGGACGCCGTGCTCCCGAGCTCCGTGGTGCCCGGTGACGACTACCTGAACGTCGACGTGTGGGCCCCGGCCGAGGGGGAGCGCCTGCCGGTCATGCTGTGGGTGCACGGGGGTGCCTTCGTCCGAGGGGCGAACTCGATCCCCACCTACGACGGGTCGGCGTTCGCGCGGGACGGCGTCGTGGTCATCGGGATCAACTACCGCCTCGGGGTGCCTGGGTTCGCGGTCCTCGACGGGGCCCCGACCAACCTCGGCCTCCGTGACCAGGTAGCGGCGCTCGAGTGGGTTCGTGACAACGCGGCCGCGTTCGGTGGCAACCCCGACGACGTCACCGTCTTCGGGGAGTCGGCGGGAGGGATGAGCGTCGCGACCCTCATGGCCTCACCGGCAGCGCGCGGCCTGTTCCACCGCGCCGTCGTGCAGAGCGGCGGCGCGACAGCCGCCTGCTCGGTCGAGGACGCTCGCCGGGTGAGCACCGAGGTCGCGTCCTGGCTCGGGGTGCCTGCGACGGCCGACGCCTTCGCCGCCCTCCACCCCGACAAGGTCCTCGCGGCCCAGTCGGCGGTGGCTCTCGCCATCCAGGCCGATCCCGACCCGCAGCGATGGGGTCCCACGGTCCTCAGCGGTGGCCTCGGCATCATGAGCCAGTTCCCGGTCGTCGACGGCGACCTCGTGCCCGACGTACCGCTCGCGTGCATCGCCAACGGGTCCGCGGCCGGCATTCCCCTGCTGATCGGGACGACGCGTGAGGAGTACCGCCTCTTCCTGGTGCCCACAGGCGTCGCCAGCGCGGTGACGGCGGAGTCCCTGCCGCTGCTCGCGGCGCGCTACGGCTGGCCGCCCCAGGCGGTCGGGACCTATGCCGCGAACCGCCCGGACGCGTCGCCGGGCGACATCGCCTGCGCCATCCTCACGGACGCGGCCTTCCGGGTCCCGTCCACCCGCCTCGCCGCCGCCCAGCACGCAGCGGGCGGCACGGTCCACGCCTACGAGTTCGCCTGGCCGACGCCGGTGGGTGATCTCGGGGCCTGTCACGCCCTCGAGCTCGGCTTCGTCTTCGACACGCTCGACGACGGTGCGCTCATGACCGGCGAGACGGCGCCCCAGCACCTCGCGGACGAGATGCACCGGGCCTGGGTCGCCTTCGGCCGCGACGGGGACCCGGGGTGGCGGCCCTGGGCTCCGGACGACCAGGCCGTCATGACCTTCGACCTCACCTCCGAGCTTGTCCAGAGCCCCCGCGGCGACGAGCTGGCGCTCTGGCGCTGACCCGGCACACGCCTCAGATCAGGAAGGCTGAGAGCGCAAGCACGAGCGTGGTGATTGCCCCCTCCGGACTATGTCCTCGTGCGATCGATGAGGGCTAGCGTCGCAACGGCCCTGGAGGATAAGGAGTGGATGCCATGTCCGAGGAGAACAAGGCGCTGGTCGCGGCGTCGTTCCAAGAGGTGTTCAACCAGGGGAACCTCGACGTGATCGACGAGGTGGTGTCCCCGGAGCTCATCGACCACGCCCTCCCGTTGCCGGGAGCGCCGTCAGGTCGTGACGGTGTCAAGGTCTTCGCGGCGGTAGTCCGCCACGCCTTTCCCGACCTGAGCAGCACCGTCAACCACGCGATCGCGGAGGGCGACCTCGTTGCCCTGCACGTGACGAGCAAGGGGACGATGCGGGGCGAGTTCGCCGGGATGCCCGCCAGCGGTAAGCAGGCAACCTGGGACGCCGTGCACATCGCGCGCGTGCGCGACGGCAAGATCGTCGAGCACTGGGTGGTGCAGGATCAGCTGGGCATGCTGCAGCAGCTGGGATTCGTTCCGGCGCCCCGGGCAGCGGAGGCTGCCCGATAGGTCGGGGAACCGCGCTCGGCGCACCGCGTCATCCGCATTCCGAAGCGGCGTCTGTGCCCCGGCTGGAGCCCGCCTCGCAAGTCCACAGCCCGCCGCGGGCTGGGGTACGCGAACGGCCGAAGACTCTGGCCCCTTGCAGTGACTCGATGGACGTGACTAGGCGGCCCGGGCCATGGTCGGTCACCGCGTGCCGGGTCTAGCGTCATACGAGACGTAAGGCCTCCCGCCGCGTAGGCGGTGCCGTGCGACGCCGCTCCGCGACGCCCCCGGTCGGTCTACGCACGGGACTCCGCACGAGGAGGGAACCCATGGACAACGGCGCAATCACCACCTTGCGTGAGGGGATCAGGGGCACCGTCACGACCGCGGGCGACGCAGGGTACGACGAGGCCCGCAAGGTCCGTAACGGCATGATCGACAAGAGACCGGCGGTGATCGTTCAGCCGGCCAACGCAGGCGATGTCATGACGGCCGTCCGGTTCGCCGGCGACAACGACCTGACAGTCGCCGTGCGTGGCGGCGGCCACAGCGTCCCGGGCTTCGGCACGTGCGACGACGGCGTCGTGATCGACCTGTCCGGCATGCGCGGGGTCCGGGTCGATCCGATGACCCACAGCGCTCGAGTGTCGGGGGGTGCGACGTGGGGCGACCTGAACGCTGCGACGTACCCGTTCGGCCTGGCCACGACTGGCGGGATCATCTCGACCACGGGTGTCGGTGGTCTCACCTTGGGCGGCGGTATCGGCTACCTCGCCAGGGGACTCGGCCTCGCGCTCGACAACCTGCTCGCGGCCGACGTGGTCACCGGCGACGGAAGCTTCCACGTGGCCAGCGAGAAGGACGACGCCGACCTCTTCTGGGCGATTCGTGGCGGCGGTGGGAACTTCGGCGTCGTGACGTCCTTCGAGTTCCGGCTCAGCCCGGTCAAGGACATCTACGGCGGGCCCATGTTCTACGAGCTCGACCGTGCCGGCGACCTGTTCACGTTCTACCGCGAGTTCATCGCCGACGCGCCGGAGCAGTTCGGCGGCTTCCCGGCGTACCAGATCGCGCCGCCGCTGCCGTTCATCCCGGAGGAGCGGCACGGCAAGACCCATGCGCTCATGGTCGCCTGCTGGGCGGGTGACCTGGACCAGGGGGAGAGGGTGCTCAAGCCGTTCCACGACCTGGCACCTGTCGTCGCGGAGATGGTGGGCCCGATGCCGTACCCCGCGCTGAACAGCGCCTTCGACGCGTTGTACCCGCCCGGGCTGCGGCACTACTGGAAGGCGAACTTCGTCAAGGAGCTCACCGACGACGCGATCAGGGCACACGTCGAGCACGGCTCGAAGGTGCCGGAGCTGACCTCGACCATGCACGTCTACCCGATCAACGGTGCCTGCCACCGGGTGGCACCCGAGTCGACGGCCTTCGCCTACCGCGACGCCAACTTCGCAACCGTTATCGCAGGCATGTGGCCCGACGCGAAGGATGACGCGGCGAACATCGCCTGGGTCCGTGACTACTACGACGCCACCGCACCCCTTTCGGAGGAGGGCGGCTACATCAACTTCATGGCTGAGGACGACCAGGACAGGATCCGGGCCAACTACAAAGGCAACTACGACCGGTTGACCGAGATCAAACGCCGTTACGACCCAGGCAACCTGTTCCGGCACAACCAGAACATCGCGCCGGCCGGAGCTGCCTGACCGAGGTCGGCGACCCGCTTGGCGGATTCGAACGGGCACCTTGCCACCGCGACCGTCCACGGGGCTGGTGTCGCTCGTGATGGTTGACGACTCCCGCGAGAACCGTGCGAACCGTCAGCGGTCGCGGGACCGGGCACCTCACCGCGTACGACGGAGATGCCTCCACGTTTCGCGTGCATGCTGTTCGTGAGTCGAGCAACATCTGCTGCGTGCCCACCGACTCAGATGTCCTGCTCCCTGCTCGCATCGTCGGACCCTCGCTGACCGTCGCTGGGTTGGCGGCCTGGATCTTCCTGCACGCCGACCGCGCTCTGGACGCGGAACGATGCAGCGTGCTGCAGGACCTCATCGACTCGGCTCTCCGGCAAGGCTCGCCAGAGGTGTGGATCCCTCGCGACGTCACCACGGAGGCGGCGTCCCTGTGGGAGGAGGCCGCCTTCCTCGCCGAGGGTTGGGCAGCGACGGCGGAGCCCGAGAAGGAGGCGCCGGAGTGGCGCCGTCACGCGGAGCGGCTGCGGGTCCGCGCGGAGAGTCTTCGCGGGCTGTTGCAGTAGGTCTGCAGTGGCGGAAAGGCCGCGGGCAGCCCCGTGCTCGTCGGTGTCCGGAGCAGGGTGGCCGGAGACCATCGCGCAGCGGCGCGCAGCACCCTTGCGGCCGGGGCCGACGTGCAGATCCTCGTGGATCGGGTCGGCGGCTCGGTGGCGAGTGGCGCGGCGTCCCAGACCAATTGCGCTCGTGCGTGGGCTGGCGGCGCGGCACCATCGGAGGTCTGGGACCGATGGAGGCTCGGGGATGGATACCAGGCGGGAAGCGGAGCAGGAGCGCGGCGAGTTGGCCGACCTCCTCGACGTGTTGTCGGAGGAGCAGTGGGCGGCGCCCTCCCTGTGCGAGGCGTGGACGGTGCGCCAGGTGGTCGCACATGTGGTCAGCTACGACGAGCTGTCGTTGAAGCAGCTAGCCCGGCGGGCAGTGCGCGCCGGGTTCTCGCCCGACGGGATGAACGCCCTCGGTGTCGAGGAGTACGGTCGCTGCTCCCCCGCTGAGCTGACTTCCTTTCTGCACGGCCACCTTCGGCCCTCCGGCTTGGCCAGTGGCATGGGCGGGGCGATAGGGCTGGTGGACGCATTGATCCATCAGCAGGACATTCGTCGGCCGCTGGGCATGCCTCGCGAGATCCCGGACGAGCGGCTGCGGTTTGCCCTTGGTATGGCGTTGAGGGCGCCGGTCATCCGGGGCTTCTGGAACGCTCGGGGGGTGCGCCTGGCCGCAGAGGACCTCAGCTGGGCCCATGGCAAGGGCCCGGAGGCTCGAGGCGCCGGGGAGGCGGTGCTGATGACGCTTGCCGGTCGACGTGGCGTGGCGTCCGAGCTGAGCGGGCCAGGCGCGGAGGTGCTGTCGAGGCGGCTTGGCTAGACCCAAGGCGTGGCCTCGACGAACCTCGACCACGCGGGACAGCCGGACTCGACTGGCTCCGCGCCCCGTGCCTGCGTCCCGACTGTCCCGCTGACGGGCGCGCGACTCGGCCGACGCCCACCGCATTCGTGGTGGCCCAGGGACTTCAGTGCCTCCGCGAGGGGTCAGGTGGTGGCGACTGGCTCTTGGCCGGCGCGCTGGTCATAGCGATCCCGGGCGGCGGTGATCTCGGCAACGTGCTGCTCCGCCCACTCGATGAGACCGTCGAAGAGGCCGGCGGCGTCGCGACCGAGATCGGTGAGCTCGTAGTCGACGCGTGGGGGGATCGTCGGGTACTGCGTCCGGGTCACGAGCCCGTCGCGCTCGAGCGCCCGCAGCGTCTGCGTGAGCATCTTCTGGGTGATGCCCTCGAGCTGGCGACGCAGCTGTCCGAAGCGCATGGGTTCGTGGCGCAGCGCGCATACGACGAGGTCCGTCCATTTGTTGGCGATCACGTCGAGCACAGTTCGCGAGGCGCAGCCCTTCAGGTAGACGTTGGGCCTCTCCCCTTCAACATGCCCTTCGACGGGCCGTGTCGAGCAGACAGTCAGGACGCGTGTCATGAACAGAATCCAGGTCACCGCCAAGTTCGCCTATGTCGCGAGCCGCAACCTCGCAGAGTTCGAAGACGTGGCGGCCCACGCCGTGGAGATCGCCAAGAGCGAACCAAGGGTGCTGCAGTACGAGTGGTTCTTCGACGACACCCAGACGGTGTGCGTCGTACGCGAGACCTACCAGGACTCAGAGGCCCTGCTCGCACACATCACGACCATGGGCGAGGCGCTCGACAGACTCAGCGAGCTGGGCGGCGGATGCGAACTCGAGATGTTCGGCGATCCTTCGCCGCTGCTCGTCGACGTCACAGCCCCATTTCAGCGCTCCATCTTCCGCTCGAGCTTCCAAGGCAAGTGATCCGGTCGCTCTCAGCATCTGCGGGCCAGCACTCGGTCGGCGCGGTGAGCACCCCCGGCTGATGTCTCTGACCGAACGACGTCATCGTCTCGTCACTGCCCGGCACCTTCGCGTCCCGTGACGTCAGGCGTCGACGAGCACGTCCTGCCCGTCGGCGGTGACCGGGTGGTCCTCGTTGATCGCCTCGACCGCCTCGGTGATGAGCTCCGGTTCCTGAGCCGGGCGACGGTCGAGGTGAACGCCCGCGATCATGCAGCGCACCGACCCGCCCGCGAGCTCGATCGTCGGGATGTCCACGGCGACGATCTCGCAGGACTCCTCGATCGCCGCGATCTGGTCGTCGCGCAGACTGCGCCGGGCCCGGGCGGACATGGCCATGATGTAGCGACGCCGACCCTCCGGCGTACGACCGCACAGCTCGACCGCATTTCCGGCGAACTCCCGGACCTGCTGCTCGGTGAGCTCGACCACCGTGCGGCCGTTGACGGTCAACCGTTCACGTACCTGCTCGCGACGGTGCTCATCGGGGATCATGCCCAACGCGATCAACGCGACGTCGGTCCCGACGCACGCCATCACGTTGGTGTGGTAGACCGGCACGCCGTCGGAGTCGACCGCCTCGAACGCCATCGGCTCATAGTTGAAGTCGCTGCAGAATCGCTCGAGGACGTGGGTGTCGGCCCGGTGACTTACCGCGGTGTAGGCGACACGGGAGACGTGGTCGAGCACCATCGCGCCGGTTCCCTCGAGGAAGATGCCGTCTGGCTCCAGGCCCGAGTAGTCGACGATCGTCTGGACCCGGTACGACGACTTCAGCAGCTCCAGCACGTCGGCGCGACGCTCGTGGCGCCGGTTCGAGGCGTACATCGGGTAGACGGCGACGTAGCCGCCCGCGTGGGTCGACAGCCAGTTGTTCGGGAACACGCTGTCGGGCCGGGTGTGGTCCTGGTCGGAGAACACATGCACCCGCACGCCGGCGGCACGCAACGCGGCCGCGACGGCGTCCATCTCGGCCAGCGCTGCGGCGGACGTCGTGTCCTCCGACTGCCCCGTCGGGGCATCAGTCTGGAAGGCGTTGTCCGCGGCGGTCGCCGAGTTCGGCACGAACCGCTCGGCACGGACGAGGATGACAGCAGAGGGGGCCTGAGCACTCACGTGTCGTGAATCTAGCCGACAGGCACAACAGGAAACGCACCCATCCAGCGAAATCCGTTCGCGCCGCCGCGCCGTTGACGCGCGCAGCGCGACCCCCTGGCATCTCCCGGCATCAACCGCACTACGGCCACCGTCGCGAGAACCAGGGGCAAGGGCCTCTGGTTGTCGGGTCCGGGAGGCCTTAGCCTCCTGGACGGGGGCGTCCGGTCACGCGGAACGGGGTCGGCCATGCGGGGTAAGGCGGTACTTGTCTGCGGGCTCGTGGTGGCCCTGGCGCTCATCGGCTTTTCCGGGCTGCGTGCGCTGCGTGAGCACCCGGACGGCCAGGTGCAGACGAAGGGGCGGTTCGTCGCCGCTCACCGTGGTGGTCACCGGGTCCCGACGACCTTCCCCACGGTGCAACACCGGCCCTTCCGGTCACCGGTCGAGATCCGCTCCCACCACGGCGTCCTTCGCACGACGTTCACGGCGAAACCGACCACCTTCACCGTGGCCGGGGCACGGATCCGGGGGTACGCCTTCCAGGGGCGGTTCATGGGGCCCACCCTGAGAGTCCGACCGGGTGACACGATCCGCATCCGCGTGCGCGACCGGCTGGGCCAGCCCACCAACCTCCACACGCACGGCATGTACGTGTCGCCGATCGGCGTGTCCGACAACGTGCTGCGAGTGATGAAGCCCGGCAGCAGCAACCGTGTCGTGATCAAGCTCCCCCGGAACATCGAGCCCGGCACGTACTGGTACCACACCCACCTGCACGGCCTGACCGAGAAGCAGGTGTTCGCCGGCTTGTCCGGCGTGCTCATCGTGGAGGGGCTGACCGACCGGCTACCGGACCAGCTGCGGGGCATTCCCCAGCACGTCGTGGCGTTGAAGGACCTGCAGGTGCACAACGGCGCGATCGTGACGTCGAACATCGACTCGGACGCGCCGACCACCCGCACCGTGAACGGACAGGTCGACCCGGTGCTGTCGGTGCGCACCAATCAGACGCAGCTGCTGCGGCTGGCCAACATCGGGGCTGACATCTGGTACCGGCTGCACCTGACGGGCGCTTGGTTCCGCGTGATCGCCGAGGACTCGAACCCGGTCGCCCGGGTGTGGGTGGCCAACCAGCTCGTGCTGCCACCGGGCAAGCGCTTCGACGTCCTGGTCAGGTGGCCGCGGCCCGGGGCCTACGCGTTGCGCACCCTGCGCTACAGCACGGGGCCGGCAGGCGACGACTACCCCGCGCGTCGACTGATGACGGTCCGCGTCAAAGGACCGGCGGTCCCCGTCCAGGCATGGCCGCGTTCGCTGGGGCCGGCGTCGCCGTTGGCCACCGACCACGTCGCCCGGACCCGGCACCTCGTGTTCAGCGAGAACACCAAGACGAACCAGTTCTTCATCGACGGCAAGCAGTTCGACGCCAAGCACATCAACATAGTCGCCAAGCTGGGCACCACCGAGCAGTGGATCATCCGGAACACCTCAGCGGAGGAGCACCCGTTCCACATCCACGTCAACGACTTCCTGGTCATGTCGGTGAACGGCAAGCCCTACCACGCACGCAGCGAGCAGGACGTCGTACCACTTCCAGCGCACGGCACGGTGCGGATCCGGATGCACTTCTCCCGGTTCGTCGGTCTCACCGTCTTCCACTGCCACATCCTCGCCCACGAGGACCACGGGATGATGGGGATCATCGACATCACCCGCACGGGCCGCGCCTCCCCGGCAGCGCTCGCCACCCTTCACCGGATGTACGACGAGATGGCGTCGGCGCACACGATGGACATGGGTGACACGACGAACAACATGCCCGACGGGTCGATGAAGTAGCCTCCGAGGAAGCCATGGCTCACCCGTCGCCGACCGTGGTCATGCCATCTCGTCGATCGCGTCAGTACACGTGGAAGACCTTCACCATGAGGGCGG
>Ga0308173_10000400_pt1 | contig 17996 bp, 13 predicted proteins | sample PhyPR1_FD_203716 | JGI IMG/M metagenome (GOLD analysis project Ga0308173, IMG submission 203716) | Soil microbial communities from UC Gill Tract Community Farm, Albany, California, United States - DLSLS.P.R1 | ecosystem: Environmental > Terrestrial > Soil > Agricultural land | place: USA...
CGGATGCCCGTGAAGTCATTCTGCACGGCGCGAGTGCCCTAGCCGACGCTGTGCGCGTCACGCTCGGTCCAAAGTCCAAATGCGTGCTAATTGATAAGGCTTTCGGCCACCCTTTGGTCTGCAACGACGGCGTAACCATTGCGAAGGAGATGGAACTGAAGAATCCAGTTGAGAACCTCGGCGCCAAAATGATCCGGGAGGCGGCGGAGCGAACGAGTGAAGCCGTTGGCGACGGTACGACTACATCCACCATACTTGCGCACGCTATCTACGCGGACGGAGTCCGAAACGTGGCCGCAGGAGCCAGTGCTATTGACCTAAAGCGCGGTTTAGAACGTGGTCTCAAGCGTGCGGTCGAAGTACTTCAGACCTTATCCCGTCCTGTTCAGACGAAGCAGGAAAAGGTACACGTCGCTACCATCTCGGCACACAACGATAAGAAGATTGGGGAATGTGTGGCCGATGCCCTGGAAAAGATCGGCCCCGAGGGCGTGGTGACAGTAGAGGAAGCGAAAGGGACAGAGACGACCGTTGAGATCGTGGAGGGGATGCAGTTCGACCGCGGGTATCTTTCCTCGTACTTCGTCACTGATTCGGATAAGGGCGATGTGGTTCTTGACGATGTACTGATCCTTTTTCACGAGAAAAAGCTGAACGCCGTGAAGGATCTCTTACCGCTCCTGGAGCAGGTGATGCAGCGGCACCGGTCCCTGCTCATCGTGGCCGAAGATGTGGAAGCCGAGGCTCTTGCAACGTTGGTCCTGAATAAGTTGCGTGGCGTGATTTCCTGTGTGGCCGTGAAAGCGCCCGGTTTTGGAGACCGCCGGAAAGACATGCTCCAGGACATGGCTGTCCTTACGGGTGGGAAGTTGCTATCGGAGGAACTGGGCGTAACCCTTGAGAAGGTTGCGCTCGACGATTTGGGTCAAGCCAAACGAGTCGTTGTAAATAAGGACACCACTACGATTGTTGGAGGATTGGGTCCGAAAGAGGCGATTCAAGGGCGTCTGAAGCAGATCCGGCGTCAAATTGAAGAAGCTACTTCGGACTACGATCGTGAAAAGCTGCGTGAGCGGCTCGCCAAGTTGAGCGGCGGCGTGGCTGTGATCCATGTGGGAGCGCCGTCGGAAGCCGAAATGAAGAATCTTAAAGAGGCCTTTGATGATGCTATCAGCGCAGCCAAGGCCGCTATTACGGAAGGAATCGTGCCTGGAGGTGGTCTGGCTCTGCTTCGAGTAATGGATGCGATCGAGATCCAGGAACAATCCTGTAGGGATGACGAGCAGACGGGTTTTCGAATGCTCGTCCGCGCTCTCGAAGCGCCTACGCGTCAGATTGCGGAGAATTCCGGAGTCGATGCAGGCGTCGTGGTGGACCGAATGCGGCGTGGCACCGGGGCCACGGGCTTCGATGCTGCCACGGGAGAGTACGTCGATCTGGTAGAAGCCGGCATTATTGACGCTACGAAGGTGATCCGCATTGCGCTTGAAAATGCCGTCTCGGTCGCTAGCACCTTACTCCTGACTGAGGCAACGTTAACTGAAGAACGTGAGAAAAAAGCGGAGCGGACTCCGGTGCCAGAGTATGTGGAGTAGTAGTGATTCGCGTCTTGAACCGACGCAGTACTTGATTTGGATTTCCAACTCTCCGCCCGCGGCCGATTCCACGGTTTATGTAGAAACGGTTGTGCTCCACTAGACGTCGGTGTAACTAAAACGCGAGTAGGTCACGTAAACATAGCGACGGCCGGAATGCGACTCTCGGCTTTGGCGACTCGAAGCGTAGTCGCTACGACTGTGTCGGGATTCAGGGATATGGAATCTATTCCTTTCGATACAAGCCATTCAGCAAACTCGGGGAAGTCTGACGGCGCTTGCCCACATATTCCGATTGGCTTACCGGCACGCCGAGCAGCTTCAATTGCATGCTCGATCAACCAGCGGACTGCAGGATTATTCTCATCGAACAGGGGAGCAACAACTCCAGAGTCCCGGTCTAGTCCCAACGTAAGCTGTGTTAGGTCATTAGACCCAATCGAATAGCCATCAAAGATTCTAAGAAATTCTGTCGCAAGAACGACATTGGCAGGTAATTCGCACATCCCATATATTTCCAAGCTATCCTTGCCTTGCTCGAGACCATTCGCTTTCATTACATCAACTACGCGACGCGCCTCACTGAGGGTGCGGCAGAACGGAATCATCACTTTCAGGTTGGTGAGCCCCATTTCGCTACGCGCAGCCGAAATCGCCGCGCACTCCAGAGAAAAGCCTTCCTGGTAACTCGGATGATAATAACGCGATGCACCGCGGAACCCCAACATAGGATTCTCCTCTTTAGGCTCAAATTCCAGCCCCCCCACGAGGCGTGCGTATTCGTTTGTTTTGAAATCGCTCATTCGTACAATGACAGGTTTTGGATAGAACGCCGCTGCAATCCTCCCGACTCCCTCCGCCAATCGTCGAACAAAAAACTGGCGTGGATCTTCCTGACCCAGCCTTTTTCGTATTTCTTTTACAGCGTACTGATCCTTCAGGTCTGGAAAACGCACCAGAGCCATGGGGTGGATTCCAATGTGATTTGTAATGATAAATTCCATCCTGGCGAGGCCGACACCTCGGTTCGGAATTGCCGCAGCGTGAAAGGCCTGGGAAGGATCTCCGAGGATCAACATAATCTTGGTTTGAGTGTCCGGAACGGCCGACGCGTCTATTTGTTGCACCTCAAAGTCAATCCGCCCCGCATATACATGTCCTTCTGATCCCTCGGCGCAGCACACACTGATCTCTTCGCCGTCGCGTAATCGCTCTGTTCCATTGCCTGTTCCGACGATGCACGGGATGCCAAATTCACGAGAAACAATGGCGGCGTGTGCTGTCCGCCCGCCCGCGTCGGTTACGATAGCCGAGACTCGTCGCATCACCGGCTCCCAATCGGGATCGGTGTTCTGCGCAACCAGTATCTCGCCTGAATTAACCGTGGGAAGATCTGACAAGTTTCGGACCACGCGAGCCTTTCCGATACCGATCTTCTCTCCGACGGCTTGGCCTGACAAAAGAGGCGGTCCCGGCTTACATGTGAGCTTGTAAACCTCAGCAACGTTCGCATGTGGCTTCGCCGAATGGACGGTTTCGGGCCTGGCCTGAACGATGAATAGTTCGCCCGTGACTCCATCCTTCGCCCATTCAATGTCCATTGGTTGTGGGTGGCCAGCACGGCGTGAATAATGATCCTCAATGAGGCATGCCCACCGAGCTAACGTCAAGACCTCGTCGTCGCTTAGTGAGTAGTGGGACCGGTCTTGCTGGCTGGTAGCTTCGCTGCGGGTGGCTCGTGTTCCTTGGGCATATACCAGGCGGACCTCCTTTGATCCAAGCATCCTTCCTACGATGGGCCGATTCCCCCTGCGCAGGGTCGGTTTGAAGACCAGCCACTCATCCGGGGTAACGACACCTTGGACCACAAACTCACCAAGCCCGTAGGCACCGGTCACTGTCACAACGTCTCGAAACCCCGACTCGGTGTCCAGCGTGAAGATCACGCCTGAGCTGGCTAGGTCGGACCGGACCATAGGCATAATTCCGATCGAGAGTGCCACCTCTAGCTGCGAGTACCCCAGGCGAGCACGGTAACTAATTGCCCGGTCTGTGAATAAGGAAGCAAAACACTGGTGAACGGCCCGCAGCAAGCCTTCTTCGCCACGAACATTCAGAAATGTCTCGGCAGCCCCGGCGAAGGAAGCTTCCGGTAGATCTTCCGCCGTGGCCGAAGACCGCACAGCCAGCTCCGGTTCGCGACCTGACCTATCCGCCAGGCGTCGATAGCTGGCGAGGACCTCATTCGATACGTCGCCAGGTATAGGTGTTGCAAGAATCGCTGTGCGTGCCAAATGGCCTCGCTCGGCTAATTGCGGGAGGTTTTCCGGATCAAATGTCGAGAAAATGGCGTCAAGCTTCCTCCGGAGCCCTTTCTCGAGGAGCAGGCGCCGATATGCCTCCGCTGTGGTTGCAAACCCGTCCAATACGCCCACTCCTACCGGCTTGAGTGCGTTATATAACTCTCCGAGGGACGCGTTCTTGCCACCGACACGTGAAACATCACGCACGCTGATTTCGGAAAAATCGACTGTAAAGCTTTTCGGATTGTCCATGGAATCCTCGCAACCGCCAAATCGCTCAATGCACTTGAGTGACCAAGCCAGTTCCTGACAACATGACCTTCGATACTTCGCTCGGCAGTTCGGGTCCATCAAATTCATTTGGGCCGCGAATCCTCCGGGCCGTTGCTAGCCTTTTTTAGCGAGCAAGTCCTTCTCAGGCTTCGCAGGCTTGACTAAGGAAATGTTATTCGCCTGGTCAACATGGCTGATTTGCGTGCCGCTCTAAAACTTCCGGATTGGGTCTTGCCCTGTCAAAAAGGGGCAAGTTCCCTACGGGGCGCAGCGAAGTAAGAGGCGCTGTCCCCGCCACCAAATGTCGATAGGTCGGGGACGGACGTCCAGGTTCTTATTTGACGGTCATCTCCCGACAGGCATGCACTTGCGCACACTTGCTTGTGAATGGGCGTGAAACTGCATTGCTCCTCCTGTGTGCAGCCGAAGCCACCGCGAGGACCTCCACAGAAAACCCCGCCAGCAGGGCTGGGGCTTGCGCCGCTAACGCTGAAAAAATGACGAAGGAGAAAGGTGTGCGCGTCACCATCAATAGCAAGCCACTGGAATTTCCTGCTGGCATGACAGTGCTGGAGGCAATGGAAAATTCCGGTATTCGCGTTCCGTCTTTGTGTCACGATCCGCGTGTGAGGCCGTCCGGTAACTGCCGTCTCTGCCTTGTAGAGATCGACGGATGTGAACGCCCCGTAGCCTCTTGTCAAACCAGCCTTTCAGAAGGTATGCAGGTCTGCACCCATACGTCACGCCTGGAAGCGGGACGCAAGGCAATTCTGAGCCTCTTGGCGCAGCGATATCCCAACGAGGCCCTGTGCCGGTGGCCGGAAAAGCCTTTTCATCAGTGGCTTAGATTATATGGCTTGAAAGGGGGCGCTCCTGAAGGAGCAGGTGCAATCGACGACTCACATCCCTACATTCAAGTCGATATGACGCGTTGCATTTACTGCACCCGGTGCGTGCGAGTCTGCGCCGAACTGCAAGGCCAGTTTGTCTGGAGCATGCTAAACCGCAGTGAACAGACCACTATCGCGGCGGATGCCGGTGTGCCTCTTGGCGAGAGCAGTTGTGTGAGCTGCGGGGCTTGCGCAGATACTTGTCCTACCGGAGCTTTGGAGGACAAGCAACTCATCAATCATAAACCCGCGACATCATGGATTCGTACCGTCTGCCCGTACTGCGGCACAGGGTGCGAAATGTCTGTCGGCATCGCAGAGGAGCAGATAATTGCCATTAAGCCGATCCTGGATGCGCCTGTTAGTCGTGGACATCTTTGCGTGAAGGGCCGGTACGCTTTTGATTTCGTTCAGGCTCCCGACCGCGTAACCACGCCCCATATCCGCAAGGCGGGCGAGTGGGTGGCGGCTTCGTGGGATCAGGCACTTGGTATGGTCGCCGCGGAACTCCTTCGTATCCGCTCGCGTTATGGACCCGACTCTATTGGAGTCCTTGGTTCTGCGCGGGCCACTAATGAGGACAACTATCTGGTTCAGAAATTCGCGCGCGTCGTACTAGGAACCAATAATGTAGACTGCTGCGCACGCGTGTGCCATGCACCCACAGCGTCAGCAATGGGTAGCATGCTTGGTACCGGCGCTGCAACCAACTCCTATGACGATATTGAGTTAGCCAGAACCATATTTGTATTTGGCGCAAATCCCACAGAGAATCACCCTATTGTCGGTGCCCGTATCAAGCAGGCGGTTCTCAAAGGTGCCAGGTTGATTGTTGCTGATCCGAGATACATCGAGTTGGCTGGTTACTCCGACATTCACCTGCCGGTGCGTCCCGGAAGCAATGTGGCTCTGCTCAACGCCATGGCCTGCGTAATCGTCCAAGAGAATCTTTTTGATGCGAAGTTCATCTCTGCACGAGTGTCGGAATGGGAGCAGTTCCGCACCTTCATTCGCGCTTGGACTCCGGAACGGGTCAGCGAGGACTGTGGGGTTAGTGGAGACTGTATACGCAAGGCTGCACGACTCTACGCGACCTCCAAGCCAGCGATGAGCATTCACGGACTCGGAGCAACCGAACAAGTGCAGGGCACTGAAGGTGTGATGTGTTTGGTTAACCTGGCGCTGCTCACCGGAAACTTGGGGAAGCCGGGCGCAGGTGTTAATCCACTGCGCGGCCAAAACAACGTCCAAGGCGCGGCACATATGGGGTGCGAACCGGCTCATCTCACGGGTTATGCAACCATTTCCATGAATCGCTCTCGATTTGAGCAGGCTTGGGGCGTGTCCCTACCATCGTCGCCGGGCAAGAACCTGATGGAAATGATGGACGCAGCCGAGCACGGTGAATTGCGCGCCCTCTGGGCTGTTGGGTACGACGTGTTGCTAACTAATCCCCACAGTCTGGCTACGCTTCAGGCCCTGTCAAAACTTGATCTGATCATTGTTCAGGATATGTTTTGGACCGAAACAGCCAAGCGGCATGGCACAGTGTTTCTGCCAGCGACTTCTTCGTTCGAAAAAGATGGAACGTTCATGAATGCCGAGCGGCGGATACAGCGCGTCCGAAAAGCAATCGAGCCGGTGGGCGCCTCGCGTCCCGATTGGGAAATCGTCTGTGCGCTTGCCCGGGCCATGGGACACGAACAAGGCTTCCTATTCCATAGCCCAGAAGACATATGGAACGAGATCCGGTCTGTTTGGGCTGCAGGGGCCGGTATCAGCTATGGTCGGCTCGAACAAAAAGGCCTGCAGTGGCCATGTCCTTCTGAGGACCACCCCGGGACCGCAATCATGCACGTAGACCAGTTTTCGACCGGGCCTCGCGTCGGGCTCCGCCAGATCTCGTGGGTTAAGACGACCGAAACTGTGTCACCGGAGTTTCCAATACTGCTGGTCACTGGCCGCAACCTTTACCAATTCAATGCCGGCACCATGACCATGAGAACGCCGAACATCTTTTGGAGGCCTGAGGACACCTTGGATCTATCCCTGGAGGATGTGCACCGCTTTAATTTAAAGGAGGCCGAGCGTGTAAGAATTGTCAGTCATTACGGCCGAACTGAATTACCGGTGCGTATCGCGAGAGAAGTACCCTGCGGTTACGGATTCGCGACATTTCACTCGGCTGAAAGGCTCGTGAACGCAGTCACCGGCGTGGGACGTGATGCTCAGACGCTCACCCCTGAGTATAAAATCACGGCCGTTAGAATCGAGAAACTGTCTCGCTGAACGGGCTCACCGCCACCTGTCTGGACTGTGCTACGCAAAGTCACGTTGCCATTTACCAATTCCGGCTGTTCCGAAACTTCTATCAAAGCTGATTTCGAGTGATCGTAGGAGGGGAATGGGCTTCTCGTCCACGGATCTGAGTTGCAGAGGAGACGGTACTCAGCGACTGGTCGGGGATCTTTCGGCGGCTCCCGGAACAGTTCGCTCCGTTTCTCCACGCCAGGCCAATTATGTTGTTCAAGTTTGGCGGCGTACCACCAGCGCTTTAAATGTGAGACGAGCGAAGTGACGCAGTATGTGCGGAATTTGGCGCACTGCGGCCGGCGCGAGCCTGGGCGTTCGATTTGTTTCAGCTTACGTGCCCATACTTTCGTCACTCACATATAGTCGACATGGACCGAATCTTGCTGAGGGTTTACGTGAGGTCACGGACCATGTTCAAGAACTGGTTTGCGAAAGAGATTTCCATCGGTCTTACTGCTGAGGGCTTTGTCTCAACGGTAAGGTATAAATTGGTTTACCTGAACGGCGTGGGCGTTTGTTTCAAAAGAATGCGGCACTTTACCACCTACCGCGAAAACGCCGATGTCCGCGCTGAGCAACTGACACCAGTTCGTCATATTTCTGAACTCCGAGCAGCCAGTTCTAGATCCGGTGTCCCGATGCCGAACCAATGAACTTCGGCGAGGAGTTCTTTAACCTCTATAATCACGACTTCGTCCGGGTCGCGGTAGGCGTTCCAGCCCTTCGCGTTGCCGATCCAGTCTTCAACGCGGAAGAGACGGTTGCGCTCATGGAGCGGGCAGCGTCCTCGAAATCAGTGCTGGTGCTCTTCCCCGAACTTGGATTATCTGCCTATTCGTGTGATGACCTATTCCATCAATCGGCACTGCTTTCTGAATGTGAGAATGGGTTGCAAAGGATACTAGGTGCCTCGAGAAGGCTCCCCGTTGTTTCCGTTGTCGGCGTCCCGCTTCGAATCGATCACCTTCTGTTCAACTGTGCTGTCGTGGTTGCGAATAACCACATTCTTGGCGTGATTCCAAAGACATATCTGCCCAATTATCGAGAGTTTTATGAAGTGCGGCAATTTGCTCCAGCGGACGCTGCCTCGCGAACTCATATAGAACTCTGTGGCCAACGTGACATCCCCTTCGGAGGTCGCCTGCTCTTTCGATTCGACGGGCAGCCTCTACTGACATTTCATGTGGAGATCTGTGAAGACCTATGGGTTCCGATTCCCCCCTCCAGTTATGCGGCACTTGCCGGTGCGACGGTGCTGGTGAACCTGTCGGCATCGAATGCCACGATCGCGAAGGCAGAGTATCGTAGGCAACTGGTTGCGAGCCAGTCCGCCCGCTGTCTCGCTGCCTACCTCTATGCGGCAGCTGGATTGGGAGAATCCACCACGGATCTAGCATGGGACGGGCAGGCCCTCATCTGCGAGAACGGTGTTCTCCTTACCGAAGCAGAGCGCTTCTCGTTTGAGCCACAATTGATTACATCTGATATTGATCTGGAGCGCCTCAGTCAAGAACGCATGCGCCAGACCAGTTTCGCGCAAGCGGCTCTGCGCGAGCAGGCCCAATTGCGAGAGTTTCGAACGATTTCCTGTCCGATTCCTGTGCCGCAGCAGGGAAGGCTGCTACTTCAACGCACAGTCGAGCGTTTCCCTTATGTGCCCGCAAATCCGGCCCGTCGGGATGAACGCTGCTCGGAGGTCTACCAGATTCAAGTTCAGGGCTTGGTGAAACGGTTAAAGGCCACTGGGATTCCCCGGGTGGTGATTGGCGTTTCTGGGGGCCTCGACTCGACGCACGCGCTGCTTGTGTGCGCTCGAGCAATGGATCTGCTCGGACATCCTAGAAAGCAGATTCTCGGCTGCACCATGCCGGGCTTTGCAACGACGGAGCGTACCTTAAATCAAGCGCGTCAGCTGATGCAAGCCGTGGGATGTGAAGCGCGCGAGATCGATATTCGTCCGAGCTGCCGACAGATGCTTCAGGACATTCAGCATCCCTACAGCGATGGTTCGGCACTCTACGACGTCACCTTCGAGAATGTGCAGGCAGGCGAACGCACAAGCCATCTCTTCCGGCTTGCGAATCTCTACGACGGCCTGGTGGTTGGCACGAGTGATCTGAGTGAACTGGCGCTAGGTTGGTGCACGTATGGGGTTGGCGATCACATGGCCCACTACAGCGTCAGCGCGAGTGTTCCAAAAACCCTTGTTCAATATGTGATTCGTTGGATTACGGAAAGCAATCAGCTGGGCCAGATCGCTAGCGCCGTATTGAGGGACATTCTCGCGACCGAGGTAAGCCCAGAGCTAGTTCCCGGCACTGAAGCCAGCTGCCGACCCCACCAACGAACCGAGGATGTGATCGGTCCTTACGACCTTCAGGATTTTCACCTCTATTACACTCTCCGCTTCGGATACGCTCCGCCGAAAGTTGCGTTCCTCGCCTATACTGCCTGGCACGACCGGACAGCAGGTGTTTGGCCGGACATACCCGTGTCAGAGCGGCACGAATACACCTTACAAGAAGTCAAAACCCACTTGTGCGTTTTCTTGACCCGCTTTTTCAAGGTTAGCCAGTTCAAACGCAGCTGTCTCCCCAATGGGCCGAAAGTCGGCTCGGGTGGTTCCTTATCGCCTCGCGGTGACTATCGTGCTCCCAGCGATAGCGAAGCCACGCCGTGGTTGGATCAACTTCAGCTAATCCCTGCGTGATCTGCAACAGCGAGATTGTTAACAGTCCCGCCTCCAAAGACACGAACTGCGGCTAAGCTAGTAAATTATCTTGCCCGTCCGACCAAAGAGTGGTAACTTCGGGTAACGCTCCTGCTGCGGAGGCGCCGTATGTGGAACAGTGACGCACTCACGATTCCTAAATTCTCCTTCCCTCAAGCAACCTACACATTGTCAGGCGATGTTGCAGGCATGAAGCTGGTTTGCACGGGAGATGGCGCTGCGCAACTTGGACCCGTCTTAAGACTGCCGAAGGGCGCATCGATCGAGGCGTTCGGCGCAGGATTCAATGAACGCACGTTCAAGGTTCGCTACCAAGGCTCGTTCTACTTTGTGTTTTCAGCGGATCTGGAGGCCAACTCACTCATTATGGCTGTGGGTAAAGGGAATTAGGTCCGAAGCGCATGCTTTGAGGTGATTTCAGCTCGTAGTCTGGCTAGATCTGCCTGCAGACCATCGCTGAAGAGAACAGGATACGGACTCTCTGCCTGATCCAGTTCCAGTAAGTGCCCGGGTAGCTTTCGCAGCCCCTCCTGCAAAACGTGACGTGATTGATTGAGAGTAGGGTTCCGGGATACTTCTCTGTGTTGGAAGACTGGTTCCAGCAGCGGTGTTCCCGGCAAGGATTCATCAAAGCGTGCAATAACGTCGCGCACCATGTAACCCTGTTCGACTTGCCGAAACACCTGCTTCCGGCCCGGATACAGCACCTTCTTCGTCGAAAGCTTCAGACGTCCTTTGCCGGCATACTCCACGAGTTTGTATGCCATGTCCAGTGCGGGCGCGTCTTCCGAGACGACCAGGTTTGTCCCCACGCCAAAGCCCTGAATCGGAGCTTCTGCGTCCACCAATTTCTGCACTTTATATTCGTCAAGGCCGCTCGAAGCAAAGATCTCCACGGCTTGGAGACCGGCTTTATCCAGCAGTTTCCGTGCCTCCCTGGCAAGGACACCAAAATCGCCAGAATCCAGCCGTATCGCCTTCACCCGAAAGCGCTTGCCTATCTTTTGGCTGAGTCGAATGAGATTTCGAACACCCATGAGCGTATCGTAGGTATCGACAAGCAGCGCAGTTTCGGGATACAGAGCCGCAAAGGCCTCGAATGCCTGATACTCGTCATCATGCGCTTGAATATAGCTGTGCGCCATCGTTCCAAACACGGGGATATCGAACATCTTTCCCGCTAGGACATTGGAAGTGCCATTTCCGCCGGCTAGGTAAGTAACCCGGGCCACCTTCAAAGCAGCATCGGTCCCGTGCGCGCGCCGCGACCCAAAATCAACAACGGAGCGGCCCCGCGCGGCTGTAACCACTCGCGATGCCTTAGCGGCCAACACACTCTGCAGGTGGACTTGGTTGAGCACAAATGTCTCGGCCAGTTGCGCCTCGATAATGGGAGCCACAATTTGAAGGATCGGTTCATTCGGAAAGACGACCGTGCCCTCGGGCATTGCGTAGACTTCACCGGTAAACTGCAACGATCGAAGCCGCTCGATATATCCGGTGGAGAACCCTCCGCGTCTGTGCAGATAGCTCAAATCTTCGGAACTAAAGTGGAAACTGCTCAAGTAGTCGAGAACATCCCGAAGTCCCCCGGCTACGATGTAGTTGCGGCGTGGTGGCATTTCCCGGAAGGCTAGTTCAAAAACAGCTATATCCTCCATGTGCTCAGCATCGTAGGCCTGAGCCATAGTCAGCTCATACAGATCTGTAAACAGGGCCGGGCTGAACTCCTGTCCCGATGCACAGTCTCTGAGTGCAGGCCTCGTTGAACTTTCGACGCATTTAGGTCTCATAAAAGATGCTCGGCTTTTTTTGAGAGGTAAACGGATCGCTGGGACGATGTAGATGAGCTGTCCGACTGCCTGGATCTATAGAGGTTTCTGGCTCAAGCCACGGAGACCTCGCCTCAAATCCGAGTACGGCAATCTGCGATCAAAAGTGATTGTTCTCCTGGAAAGGTCGGATTCTGGTGTCAGGTGGGCTCCCGCTTTGCTTTTAGCCGTCATTAACGGGGAAGCCATCCGTCTCGCCTCGTCGTCGAAACACTGCGTATGCCCGCTGGGGACCCGCCCCTCCAACTCCGTCAGTGGCTAGAGCCGGAACGGAGATTTTGCGCCGCATTCCTTTACTCTTATCATTCCAATTGGCGATATCGTCACTTCTTCTTGGTCGTCATACTGAGTGTTCTAATGAACGCACTAGGGCACAACTGTAAGGTGATCTACGACCTCCGAAACCCCGGGGGCCGCCCAAGCCGCCTCTTCTGCTTCCGCCCGCTCGAACCACGAGCGCACGTTGCCATACAAATGGACTGCGCCGTCCTGAGTGGATACCGTGATTCGCCGGGCATCTATTTCTGCACTGCGCCGTAATGCATCTTCGATCTTTGTTTGCACTTCTGTAGCAGATACCGAGGCTGCCTTAGGCTTTACTTCAATTAGGTTTGTGATTCCACGCACGCCTGCTACGTTTCGTACGCAATTCTCAGCCGCACTTCGCTGATACCGCCACTCGACATTTCCTTCCAGCGTGACGAATCCGTCACGCGCCGTGACCTTGATGTTCTCGTCAGGTACGGCGACATGAATTTTCATCGCATGAACGATGTCACGGGCGATTTCAGGGTCACTGTGATTAGCCCTGGGCTTCACCTCAATGTCGTTTGCGACTGCTCTGACGCCGTAGACTGATTTTGCTGCTTTTTCGGCCGCAAATTTCTCCGCATAGGTATGGACAAAGCCCGTCAGCGCTACCACTCCGTCTCCTACTGTGACACCAATATCATTGGACACAAGCTCCGGTACCCACCGGAGGTGCCGGAGAACAACGTCTCGCAGCGGCCTGCCAGTCTCTTTCATAGTCTGTGTCTGCACAAATACGCTCCTTCCGTTCTCGATCCCCGGCCATAGGAACAATACCCATCTTCGCTACAGGCGACCGAGCGCGAAATATCCTGAGCAACGGAAGTGCCAACCAATATAGTTCGAGGAACACTTCAGGGAGGACCGTGCTAGTTTGGGCACCCCGCTGCGCAAATTGCCAAACGTGCTCAATATCCTTCAACCATCCTGGATATTACTCCCAGGGGCTCTCCGTCACTCATACTGCCTGCCAAATTAACGGACTCCTTTGATCGTCTCGACAACGCATCGGGTCGACCGCAGATCTACGCTGCGCTGGGCCGCTTACTCATAAAGCCCCGAGTGGGTAGATCCCTTTGCTCTCGCCCTGTTCCGCGAGATAAGCCCCAAACCAATCGGCCGCTACTTGAGCGACTTCTTTAAGCGCACCCGGCTCTTCGAACAGATGGGACGCCCCACGAACGATCTTCAGTTCGCTTTTGCACGGTATCAATTCCTTTGCTTCGCGATTCATTTGGAGAACAGCGGTGTCCTTCCCTCCGACGATTAGCAGCGTCGGCGCACGAACGAGGGAAATTCCTCGACCCGCCAAATCGGGCCGGCCTCCGCGAGATACTACGGCCTTCACAAGATCCGGCCGCTCGGCAGCTGCGAGAAGTGCTGCGGCCGCCCCGGTACTGGCGCCGAACAAACCGAGTTCAAACCCATGTCCTTGAGTAGGGCTTTCGGGGCTTCCCAGCCAATCCATGATGCCCACCAGGCGCCGGGTCAGCAGACCGATATCGAAACGCCGCTGCGCGGTAAATTGGTCTTCTCGTTCCTCGTCCGCTGTTAGTAAGTCGGCCAGTAGCGTTCCTAACGAATGTTGGTTCAGGACGTCAGCCACATATCGGTTTCGTGGACTGTGGCGACTGCTGCCGCTACCGTGAGCGAATAGCACAACACCTTTTGGTGCCGGCGGTAGGGCCAAATCCCCTTGGAGTACGACGTTATCTGCAGGTATTGATACTGCAGTACGTTGACTCAGACCTTCGCCAGCGTTCATTTCGAGCCTTCTTTCTCGAATGGGAATGCAATCTGGCTGCCAGCGCAGGACGCGAGCGATCTGCCAGAGGTGTGATCTCGTATTGCGACCGTTGTTCCGCTCGCGATCAATGACAGAAGCTTGGCCGTTCTGCAGAGCTAAGTCCGACGTTCCATTATTCGGCAGCTTTCGTTCGGGACGGTCAAGGCTACCGACGTTACACTTGAATGGACCCCATTCAAAGCGGCCTGGCATCCCGATGCGAGGGCCGCTTGAAGCGAATCAAATTGGTCAAAGATCGGGAGGGATTTAAGGCGACCCGGTAGGACCGAGCTTGGGCCGGTGACGCGCCGCGCTCCGAACGAGAGATGAAACGCCGGTCTACGAAATCTTCAAGCAGTAGGACTCCGAATCCGCCCATTGGCGTCACGACCAGATCCACGACTGCCATCGTTGGAGGGTGTATTCCAACGTTTCCAATGGAAGCTTCACTGATTGGCCCAATTTCATACTGTGCGCTATAGGCCGCTATCCACGCCATAGCCTTCAGTCTGCTCCGCCAGTATTCTCCAGAAGAAGCCTCAAACTCCAGACAGCGCCCTCGCGGATCATTGACAATCTGAATGTAGCCGGCCACGGCGCCCATCATCGGATGTCCCACATAGTTGGTAAGAATGCCGTTGGAGTCATTCCACGTATGAATCGTCGAGACTGACTCGAAATAATCGCTGAAAAAGGGACCACCCAGTTCTCGACGGGTCTTGGGCTGTACCATTCGCGCGACATGTTGAAAAGACAGCATCAGACCTGATTCCATCAGGGCTGGCTTCCATTGGAACGCTTTGCCACCGCGATCACCACATACGTTTCTGCCGGACAAACTCTCACTGATCGACGGGTCCGCCGCACGTGCGGTCTGCATCTGCACAAAGCCGAAAACCACAAGGGCAATAAGGAAACGCGACCGGCCCATTCTGCCGCCTACCTCATTAGTGATCACGCGGATGTGGAGGTGCCATCTCCGACAGCATCGCTGTTTAACTATGTTCTTCGCAATCATCTTGAACCCCAAATTCTCGACCCTATCCTTAGTTCAACGTCGTGGCGACGGTCTCGCCGTCATTGCGAACCACAAGCTCTGTGGGCTTACCGCAAGCCAAATAGAGCAACGCGCTTACCAGGTTGTGGACGTACCTGGAGAAAGCCACCTTTCCGGAGCGGGATACTTGCGTGCGTGTTTCCACCCAGCTATTCGTTGGATGCCGCAGAGCGAAATGCCGGCGGCTAGATCAGGCGTGGTAGTCAAGAACTGACCCTTCCAGTAATGGCACAGTACATGCCTATACCGATGAGGCCGTAAGATTCGGATCTCGGAGATCAGAACTTACGACCAGAAGGAGATGACATCAATGCCAGAAACTACACCTGTCAAAAGCTCGACGCAGTCGGTCGCACGTCGCGGACCGACGTCCAGGCTCTTCGGTCCAATGATTCCGTTTGGGGATTTGTTCGGAGTAAATCCGATCTCGCTGATGCGAGAGTTCACCAAAGAAATGGATCGTGCATTCTCAGACTTTTCAGGCGGAGAGTTCCCGTCCAATACTTGGGCGCCCACCATAGAGGTGAAGGAGGTAGATAGCGGCATCGTCGTCACGGCAGAGTTGCCAGGCATTAAGCCCGAGGACGTCAAAATCGAGCTTACTGGCGAAAATCTGACCATCAAAGGTGAGCGTCAGCAGGAAAAAAAGGAGGAGAAAGAGGGATTCTACCGTTCGGAGCGCAGCTACGGCCGTTTTTACCGTTCGATCCTTTTACCGGAAGGTGCAAACACGGATCAGATTAAGGCAGAAATGAACAACGGTATCCTCGAGATCAAAGTTCCTGTTGCAGAAACGAAACCGAAAAGCAAACAGATACCAGTAACCGCGAGTGCAGGAGCAAAGGAGAACGAGAAAAAAACGGCTGCTGCCTGACGGCACCAGAGGCGTTCTGAACGCACTTGGTGGGGCGGTATAAACGCCCCATTCCTCATAGGATAAAGCCAATATGACCCCATCCAGGCCCTTCACGCTCTGAAAAGAGACGACGTTCTGCCCCGTCGGTCAGATTTGTTTCCGGCTTGGCAGACGCCGACTGAGCGAACCGACGCACGCGTTCCCCCCTCTTGGGTGAAGTTGCGCAGGTTGGCGCACCTATCGTTCGCCGATGTTCAATTCGGCGACAGCGATGGCGTTCTCACGCGGGCAGCCGTCAGCAAGAACGTGTGCTTGAGAATGAGCGCTTGCCAGTAAAGAACCGGTCCTTTAATCTGTAAGCTGGAACTGTTCCGTGTCTCCAATAGGACTAGGTGGCGAGGACGCCAATGGGCAAAACCACCAAAGCGAGCGTTATGCCCTGTGCCCGGTGTTGCGATAGTCCGAACAAAAAGACCAGGGCCGGGACGAAAATGATGCCTCCCCCGATCCCAATTACCCCGCTGGCAACTTCAGCCACCACACATCGAAGGACAAGGAGCACCGATTGCGCGATCATACCTGCGCTACCACCCGCTCAGGGCTCCTTAGGCGCCCTTTCTGCGCCATTCTCCTTGGCTTCCAGGTGTTTTGGTGTTTTCGTGCGTCGAGACTCGACACTACGGGAATCGCTCATTCAAGTAGGAACCCCGAGGCGAGGCAACACCCATTTCATGACCGCGAAATAGCCTGCGAAAAAGAGGAGGATCAAAAGGAATTCAGGCATGATCATTCACCTATCGATTGGTACTAGCAACAGACGCCAACCGGGATTCGCCTCGCAATTGCTCGATGTCTCTGGAGAACACAGCTTCGGAAACAGCTCCCACATAGCTGTGCGCCACGCGACTCTGGCGATCCAGCAAGAGACTGGTCGGCAGGGATTCCACAGAGCCGGGTAAAGCGGAACCGGAAGGGGGCAGTAAAACTGGATACGGCACATGGAAGGCCCGGACGAATGCAGTTATGGCACTCTGATTCTCGTCCATCGATATCCCCACAACAACGATATCGTTGGACGGTAGGTGTTGCGACAAGTGCACCAATCCTGGAGTCTCTTCTCGACACGGCGGGCACCATGTGGCCCAGAAGTCTAGAAGAACAATGTCGCCGCGGTGATCACGCAGGCGCCAATGACCGCGATTCAGTTGCGGGAAATCAAAGTCCGGCAAAGGCTCACGACGGTTGCTCTCAATCGGAACGCCAGAAGCGGACAGCCAGCGATTGGAGTTGCTAGCCAAGAGCAAAATGACTACCATCCCAAGCAAGAGTAGCGGCAGCCAGCGCCTTCGCTTAGAAGCCACCCTGTTGCTGGGCGCACGGTAGCTGGCTTCCTAGTTGTCTGGTTGTGAGACCGCCTTGGCAGCTTTGACGATGAGGCGTGCTTGGGTGATGTCGTCGGGTCCTGCTCGGCCGCGTGGTTTGGCACTGACAAGCTTGCGCCTGGCTGGGAGTCGCTCTGCGACGATCTGATTCGGTGTTTTGCCGTCGAGTACGCGCTGTCGCCGGGCGTTGTAAGCGGCGTTGAAGCCGCGCAGGAGTTGCTCCAGATCCCGGTGCGCGTAAATGGTGATGCCTAGCACCTCACTGCCGACCCGGCCGTGAAAGCGTTCCACCATGCCATTGGTTTGTGGCGAGTAGGGTTTGGTGTGTCGGTACTGGGCACCGAGTTGGGCACAAGCCTGGGCAAAAGCGGGAGTAAAACAACTGCCATTGTCGGTCAGCACATGGGTGAGGCGAAACGGAAAGGCCGCAGCCGCCTCGCGGAGGAAAGCAATAGCGCTCTTCTCGGTCTCATCGTCTTTGACAGCCAGATGCACGGAACGGGAACATCGGTCGATAGCGACGTAGAGGTAGCGCTTGCGTCGTTCTCCGTTGCTGGTCTGCAGTTTGGGCAGGTGCTTGATATCGATGTGAATAAAACCAAGATCATATTCTTTGAAGGTTCCCTTTCCCTTTACCGGCCTGGGAGGCGTAGGCGTTGGTCGGCGGTT
>Ga0308173_10000401_pt1 | contig 17972 bp, 18 predicted proteins | sample PhyPR1_FD_203716 | JGI IMG/M metagenome (GOLD analysis project Ga0308173, IMG submission 203716) | Soil microbial communities from UC Gill Tract Community Farm, Albany, California, United States - DLSLS.P.R1 | ecosystem: Environmental > Terrestrial > Soil > Agricultural land | place: USA...
GGGTTCGACATGTCCCGGGTCGGGTTCCACGGCAACAACAAGACGGTCGCCGAGCTGAGGCGCGCCGTCGAGCTGGGCGTCGGCCGGATCATCGTCGACTCGTTCGTCGAGATCGACCGGCTCGCCGCGCTCGTCGCGGAGCTGGGCGCGACCGCGCGGGTGATGGTCCGGGTCACCGCCGGGGTCGAGGCGCACACCCACGAGTACATCGCCACCGCCCACGAGGACCAGAAGTTCGGCTTCTCGATCACCGCGGGCGACGCCTTCGAGGCGGTACGCCGCGTGCAGGCGGCCCCGGGCCTCGAGCTGCTGGGCCTGCACTCCCACATCGGCTCCCAGATCTTCGACTCCTCCGGCTTCGAGGTCGCGGCCCGGCGGGTCCTGGCCCTCCAGGCCCGGATCTCCGACGAGCTCGGCGTGACCCTGCCGGAGATGGATCTCGGCGGCGGCTTCGGAATCGCCTACACCACCCAGGACGACCCGTCGGACCCGTTCCAGCTGGCCACGGAGATGACCAAGATCGTCGAGCACGAGTGCCGGGGGCTCGGGATCCCGCAGCCACGGCTCTCGATCGAGCCCGGCCGCGCGATCGTGGGGCCGTCGATGTGCACCGTCTACGAGGTCGGCACGGTCAAGCAGGTCGAGCTCGACGGGGGCGCGCGTCGTACCTATGTCAGCGTCGACGGGGGGATGAGCGACAACGTCCGCACCGCGCTGTACGACGCCGACTACTCCTGCACCCTCGCCTCGCGGGCGTCCGAGGCGGCCCCCGTGCTGTCCCGCGTGGTGGGCATGCACTGCGAGGCCGGCGACATCGTGGTGAAGGACGAGTTCCTCCCCTCCGACCTGGCGCCGGGCGACCTGGTGGCGGTCCCGGGCACGGGTGCCTACTGTCGCTCGATGGCCTCCAACTACAACCACGCGCTGCGCCCGCCGGTGATCGCGGTTCGGGACGGTGCGACGCGAGTGGTCCTTCGACGGGAGACTGTGGAGGACCTGTTGGCGACGGATGTGGGAGCGGCCGGTGGACAGCCCAGTGGATAGCCCAGCAAAGCGGGACCGGACCCTGAGGGTCGCGGTGCTCGGCTGCGGGTCGGTGGGCTCGCAGGTGGTGCGCCTGCTCGAGGAGCAGGCCGGTGACCTCGCGGCCCGGGTCGGAGCGCCCGTCGAGCTCGTCGGGGTGGCGGTGCGGAGGCCGGAGGCCGTGCGTGAGGTCGAGGTCCCCGCGGACCTGATCACCACGGATGCGGCCGCGCTGGTGGCCCGAGACGACGTCGACCTCGTCGTCGAGGTCATCGGCGGCATCGAGCCCGCCCGGTCCCTGATCCTCTCCGCGCTGGAGAACGGCGCGTCGGTGGTCACGGCCAACAAGGCGCTCCTCGCCGAGGACGGCCCGACCCTGTTCGAGGCGGCCGAGAAGGCCGGGCGCGACCTCTACTACGAGGCCGCGGTCGCCGGGGCCATCCCGATCCTGCGGCCGCTGCGCGAGTCGCTCGCCGGCGACCGGGTCACACGGGTGCTCGGCATCGTCAACGGCACCACCAACTTCATCCTGGACAAGATGGACACCTCGGGGGCCGGCTTCGCCGAGGCGTTGGAGGAGGCCCAGGAGCTCGGCTACGCCGAGGCGGACCCGACGGCGGACGTCGAGGGCTTCGACGCCGCCGCCAAGGCCGCGATCCTGGCCTCGCTGGCCTTCCACTCGCGGGTCACCGCGGCCGACGTCTACCGCGAGGGCATCTCCGAGGTGACCGCCGCCGACGTCGCGTCGGCACGCGACATGGGCGGGGTCGTGAAGCTGCTCGCGATCTGCGAGCTGATGTCCCAGGACGGCGGCGACGACGCGGTCGCCGTGCGGGTGCACCCGGCGATGATCCCGAGGTCGCACCCGTTGGCCTCGGTCCGCGAGGCCTACAACGCGGTCTTCGTCGAGTCCGAGGCGGCCGGGCAGCTGATGTTCTACGGTCCCGGCGCCGGCGGTTCGCCGACGGCGTCCGCGGTCCTGGGGGACCTGGTCACGGTCGCGCGCAACCGCCTCGCCGGCACCCGCGGCGCCGGGGAGTCGGCGTACGCCGATCGCGCCGTGCTGCCGATGGGGGAGACCCGGACCCGCTACCACGTGGCGATCGACGTCGACGACCGCGCCGGCGTGCTGGCGGCCGTCGCCACGGCGTTCGCCGAGAACGGCGTGTCGATCCAGACGGTGCGCCAGGAGGGCCGGGGCCTCGACGCCCAGCTCGTGGTCGTCTCGCACGAGGCCACCGACGCGCAGCTGAGCGCCACCGTGCGGCACCTGCGCGAGATGGACATCGTCCGCGAGGTCACCTCCGTGATGCGGGTGGAGGGCGAGCACGAATGACGGGCACGCCCACCCGCACGCACCAGTGGCGTGGCGTGATCGAGGAGTACCGGAGCCTCCTGGAGATCCCGGAGGGCACGGCCGCGGTGACGCTGCGTGAGGGCGGCACCCCGCTGGTGCACTCCGAGTGGCTCTCGGGGCTGACCCGCGCCGAGGTGTGGCTCAAGGTCGAGGGCGACAACCCCACCGGCTCGTTCAAGGACCGCGGCATGACGGCGGCGATCTCCGTGGCCAAGCACGACGGCGCCGAGGCGGTGGTCTGCGCCTCCACCGGCAACACCTCGGCCTCGATGGCGGCCTACGCCGCCAAGGCCGGCCTGAAGCCGCTCGTGCTCGTCCCCGAGGGCAAGATCGCCGCGGGCAAGATGGCCCAGGCGATCGTCCACGGCGCCCAGGTGATCATGGTCCGCGGCAACTTCGACGACTGCCTCGGCATCGCCAAGGGGCTCGCGTGGGACTACCCGGTGGCCCTGGTCAACTCGGTGAACCCGGTGCGGCTGGAGGGGCAGAAGACCGCGGCCTTCGAGATCGTCGACTTCCTCGGCGATGCCCCCGACTTCCACCTGCTCCCGGTGGGCAACGCCGGCAACATCTCGGCGTACTGGCTCGGCTACACGCAGTACGCCGACCTCGGCATGTCGACCAGGCGCCCCGTGATGCGCGGCTTCCAGGCCGAGGGGGCGGCGCCGCTGGTGACCGGCGAGCCGTTCCCCGACCCCGAGACCAAGGCGACGGCCATCCGCATCGGCAACCCGGCCTCGTGGAAGCTGGCCGAGGCCGCCCGCGACGAGTCCGGTGGCCGCTTCGCGGCCGTGTCCGACGACCAGATCCTCGCCGCCCAGCGCGACCTGGCGTGCCATGACGGGGTCTTCGTGGAGCCTGCGTCGGCAGCAGGCATCGCCGGGCTGCTGCAGGAGCTGGCGTCGGGTGAGTCCTACGCCGGGGCGACGGTCGTGGTGACCGTGACCGGTCACGGCCTGAAGGACACCGCCACCGCCCTCGAGGGGTTCTCGTCCGCCGGCCGCAACATCGTCGACACGGTCGTCGACGCCGACGTCGACTCCGCGGCCCGCGCGGCCGGCCTCGCCTGAGCCGCACGAGCAGGATCCGAGACATCATGGTCACCTTCGTCGACGGCCCGGTCGGGGTCGCCGTGCCCGCCACCTCGGCGAACCTGGGACCCGGCTTCGACTCCCTGGGCCTCGCCCTGTCGCTGCGCGACGAGCTCGAGGCCGAGGTCCTCGACGAGGGGCTCCTGGTGGAGGTCGACGGTGCCGGCGCCGACGCGGTGCCGCGCGACGAGTCCCACCTCGTCGTGCGGTCGATGTGGGCCGCCTTCGACGCGATGGGGGTCCGGCCGCCGGGGCTGCGGCTGTCGTGCCGCAACGTCATCCCGCACGCCCGCGGCCTGGGGTCATCCTCGGCCGCGATCGTCGCCGGGGTGACCCTCGCCCGTGGCCTGGTCGCCGGTGGCTCGCTGCTGGTGGCCGACGACGCGCTCTTCGACCTGGCCGCCCGCATCGAGGGGCACCCCGACAACGTCGCCCCGGCGTTCTACGGCGGGTTCGCGATCTCGGGGCGCGACGACGAGGGCTTCTACGCGGTCCGCTCGACCGTCGATCCCCGGGTGGGCGTCGTGGTGTTCGTGCCGCCCACGCCGGTCTCCACCGAAGTCGCCCGGGGCCTGCTCCCCGACGTCGTCCCCCACGCGGACGCGGCGGCCAACGGCGGGCGTACGGCGCTCCTCGTCGCCGCCCTCGCCGGCCAGCCCGAGCATCTCCACCGGGCGACCCGCGACTACCTCCACCAGGAGTACCGCCGCGTGGCGATGCCGGAGTCGCTGGCGCTCGTCGACGCGCTGCGTGCCGAGGGGCTGGCCGCCGTGGTCTCCGGTGCCGGACCCACGGTGCTGGCCTTCGTCGACGGTCCCGGGAGCGTGTCCCGGGAGCCCGCGGCGGTGCTGGCGCGCTGCCCCGACGGCTGGCGGGCGCACCACCTCGACGTGGACCGGGACGGCGTCCGGATCCGCTGAGAACTTCTCGGCCGCCGAAAACGTGCCGCGTGCCACATCCGGCTCGCCGGGTGGTACTGTGATGGCGCGTCGGACATCTCGACGTAGCACCCTCATGTGACGGCAGTCCTGGGGTGCGACTCCTTCCTCTTCTCCGTGCGGGCCTCGTCTCGCACACCCGCCCGTCGCCCTACTCCGGTGAGCCTCGGCGGGAGAGGAAGCAATGACCAGCAGCCGCTGGCCCTGCGGGCCGGGCGGCACTGATACGTGGGAAGGACCTCACGTGACGGAAACCATCGAATCCACTCCCGCTTCGCCCGAGGCCTCGTCGGCCGGGGCTCCCAAGAGGCGCGGCGGTGGGCTCAACTCCATGCTGATCGCGGACCTGAAGTCGATGGCCGCGGGCATGGGCATCTCGGGTGCGGCCACCATGAAGAAGGCCCAGCTCGTCGAGGCGATCAAGTCCGCGCAGGGGGGCTCGAGCAGGCCGAGCGGTCGCAGCAGTGCCCCCGACGCCGAGGCACCGGCCAAGCAGAGGCCCGCGCAGCAGGCGCCCGCGCAGGAGGCTCCCACCGAGAAGGCGGCCGCCCCGACCGGCAGCAGGGAGAAGGGCGGCTCGGACAAGGCTCGCACCGAGAAGCGCGGCGAGCGAGGCGCCGACCAGGGCGCCAAGGAGCAGGACGCCCGTGACCAGGGCCGCGACGAGAAGCAGGGCCGCGACCAGCAGAACCGCAGCGACCAGAACCGTGAGCAGCAGGGTCGCGACCAGAACCGCGGCGAGCAGAACCGCGGCGAGCAGAACCGCGGCGACCAGAACCGTGAGCAGCAGAACCGCGAGCAGCAGAACCGGAGCGAGCAGAACCGCGGCGACCAGAACCGCGGCGAGCAGCAGGGCCGCGACCTCCAGAACCGCGACGAGCAGTCGGGCGCCGAGGGCAGCAGGCGCAACCGGCGTCGCCGGGGCCGCGACCGCGACCGCAACGACCGCGACCGCACCGACCGCAACGAGCGGGACCGCAGCGGTGACCGCGCCGGCCGCAGCGGTGGCCAGCGCAACGAGCCCGACACCACGATCCTCGAGGACGACGTCCTCGTGCCGGCCGCGGGCATCCTCGACGTGCTCGACAACTACGCGTTCGTCCGGACCAGCGGCTACCTGCCGGGCACCGACGACGTGTACGTCTCGCTGTCGATGGTCCGCAAGTACGGCCTGCGTCGCGGCGACGCGATCATCGGTGAGGTGCGCCAGCCCCGGGAGGGCGAGCGCAAGGAGAAGTTCAACCCGATGGTCCGCATCGAGAGCGTCAACGGTGCCGACCCCGAGACCGCCAAGAGCCGGATCGAGTTCTCCAAGCTGACCCCGCTCTACCCCTCCGAGCGCCTGCGCCTCGAGACCGAGCAGGGCAACCTGATCGGCAGGGTCATCGACATCGCGGCCCCGATCGGCAAGGGCCAGCGCGGCCTGATCGTCTCCCCGGCCAAGGCCGGCAAGACCATGGTCATGCAGTCGATCGCCAACTCGATCACGACGAACAACCCCGAGTGCCACCTGATGGTCGTCCTGGTGGACGAGCGTCCGGAGGAGGTCACCGACTTCGAGCGCTCGGTCAAGGGCGAGGTCATCTCCTCGACGTTCGACCGGCCGGCCAGCGACCACACGATGGTCGCCGAGCTGGCGATCGAGCGGGCCAAGCGGCTCGTCGAGCTCGGCCACGACGTGGTGGTCCTCCTCGACGGCATCACCCGGCTCGGCCGTGCCTACAACCTCGCCGCTCCCGCCAGCGGCCGGATCCTGTCCGGCGGCGTGGACTCGGCGGCGCTCTACCCGCCGAAGCGCTTCTTCGGGGCGGCCCGCAACATCGAGAACGGTGGCTCGCTCACCATCCTGGCCACGGCGCTGATCGAGAGCGGCTCGAAGATGGACGAGGTGATCTTCGAGGAGTTCAAGGGCACCGGCAACATGGAGATCCGGCTGCGCCGCGACTTCGCCGACAAGCGACTGTTCCCCGCCATCGACGCGGTCCAGTCGGGCACGCGCCGCGAGGAGCTCCTGATGAGCAAGGAGGAGCTCGCGGTCGTCTGGAAGCTGCGCCGCGTCCTCTCCGGCCTCGACGGCCAGCAGGCCCTCGAGCTGCTGCTCGAGCGGCTCAAGAAGTCACACAGCAACATCGAGTTCCTCATGCAGGTCCAGAAGACGACGCCGGCACCCGGCCAGAGCGACTGAGCCAGACCGACTCAAGTCGGCGAAGCAGAGGCCGGGCCACTTCCACGGAAGTGGCCCGGCCTCTGCTCGTTCGCGCGGGAGCGACGCTAGGCTTCACGCACACTCGGACGTTAGGGGAAAGTCGTGGCTCGGATCCTGGTCGCCGACGATGATGTCGACATCCGCGAGCTCGTCGAGTTCAAGCTCTCGACGCTCGGGCACGACGTCGTCGCGGTCGCCGATGGCGCCGCGGCGATCGACGCCTGCCAGGCGTCCCGGCCCGACCTCGCGGTGCTCGACGTGATGATGCCCGGGGTCTCCGGGCTGGACGCGATCCGGGCGATCCGCTCCGACCCCGGCCTCGCGGACCTCCCGGTGATCCTGCTGACGGCGCGCGCCCAGGAGTCCGACGTCGAGACCGGCTTCGACTCGGGAGCCGACGACTACATCACCAAGCCCTTCAGCCCGCGAGAGCTGGCCTCGCGGGTCCAGGCGCTGCTGACCCGCGCGAGATGATCCTGCTCCGATGACACTGGCGCATCTCGGGTACGGCGCAGCCATCGTCCTCCTCGCGGCCTGCCTGGTCGTCGTGGTCTGCCTCGTGCTGGTCAGGTACGTCGCCGACAACCGCGAGCGCCGACGGCTCGAGGTGCGGATGCCGGTGTGGCGCGACGTGATGATGCTCAGCACCGGCGAGCCCGACGAGGTCGGTGACGCGTTCGAGCGCCTGCTCGCCGCCCGTCCCTCCGAGCGGACCGCGGTCGAGGACGACGCCTTCGGGCTGGTTCCCAAGCTGCGGGGCACGGCTCGCCAGCGGCTGCGGCAGGTGCTGCGGACCTGGGGCGCGGTGGAGGAGGCGATCCGGCTCACGCGGAGCCGGTCGTCGGTCCGGCGCTGCCGTGGGCTCTACCGGCTGGGCGTGCTGGCCGAGGAGGTGGGCCGTGACCACGTCCTGGCGTGCCTGGACGACCGCGACTTCTCCGTACGACGGACCGCGATGCTGGCCCTCGGCGCCTTCCCCGAGCCGGTCGTCGTGGACGCGCTCCTGCACCGGGCCGCCCGCGAGCCACGGCTGCGCGCCGACTTCCTGTCGTCGGTCGACCGGATCGGTGCGCCCGCCGTCCCGGTGCTGCGCCGCGGCCTGACCCAGTCGCTGGCGGCGACCCCGGGCGGCGACCGCCGTGGCTTCCTGGCCGCGGAGGCGCTCGGCCTCGTCGGTGCGGTCACAGCGGTGTCCTCGCTCGAGGCGGCGCTGGAGCAGTCGTCGATCGAGCTGAAGATCGCCTGCATCCACGCGCTCGGCCAGCTCGGTGCGTCCTCGTCCGTCGTGGCGCTGGCAGGTCCGCTGGGGCACCCCGATCCCGAGGTGCGCCGGGTGGCCGCCGACTCGCTCGGCCTGATCGGCGGCTCGTGGGCGGTGCCGGCGTTGGCGACCGTGCTGCACGACGACAACGTCGAGGTGGCCCGGGCCGCCGCCAACGCGCTGCACCGCTGTGGTCCCGGGGGCCGTGACGTCCTGGCGTCGAGCACCGCGCCCGTGGCCCGCGAGGTGTCCGCCCTCGCGGCGCTCGGGAGCGTGCTGTGACCCCTCTGCTCGCCGACGGCCCGCTGGCGGCCCTCGGGCACGTCATGACCGTGGTCGGGCTCGGCTACGCCGTCTACTCGGTGCTGATCAACACCAGCTTCCTCCTGCTCTCCGGCCTGGCCCTCTCCGACCTGCTGGCCTACCGCAGGCGGCTCGACTTCGCCGGCTACGACGAGTGGTTCCGCGAGCCGCACCCGCGCGGTGTCTCGGTGCTGATGCCGGCGTACAACGAGTCGGCGACCATCGTGCAGTCGGTGCAGGCGATGACCTCGCTGCGCTACCCGGACTTCGAGGTCGTGGTGATCGACGACGGGTCGAAGGACGACACGGTCGCGAAGGTCATCGAGGAGTTCGACATGGTCGAGGTCCCGCTGGTCCCCGGCGGCCACATCGACACGTTGGGCGAGGTGCTCGGCACGTGGGTGAGCCGGCGGGGGGCGCGGAACCTGGCCCTGGTCGTCAAGCGCAACGGCGGCAAGGCCGACGCCCTGAACGCGGGGATCAACCACTCGCGCAAGGAGCTGGTGTGCATGGTCGACGCCGACTCGCTGCTCGACCCGCGGGCCCTCCTCGACGTCTCCCGTCCCTTCGCCGACGACCCCGGTCGCGTGGTCGCCGCCGGGGGAGTGGTCCGCGTCGCCAACGGCTCGCGCGTCGAGCGGGGCCGGGTGACCGACCTGCGGATGCCGCGCGGGTGGCTGGCCAGGATCCAGGTGGCGGAGTACCTCCGGGCCTTCCTGATCGGGCGCGCCGGCTGGTCCCGTGCGGGCGGGCTGCTGATCATCTCCGGCGCCTTCGGCATCTTCCGCAAGGACGTGCTCCTCGAGGTCGACGGCATGGCCACGGACTGCATCGGTGAGGACGCCGAGCTCGTGGTACGCCTCCACCGGCTGCTGGGCGACCAGCGCCGTGACGCCGAGGTGGTGTTCGTCCCGGAGCCGGTGGCCTGGACCGAGGTCCCGGAGGACCGGGCGGTCCTGCGCAAGCAGCGGCGCCGCTGGCACCGGGGCCTGACCGAGATCTTCGTCCGGCACGGCCGGATGATGTTCCGCCCGAGGTACGGCTTCATCGGGATGGTCACCATGCCCTGGTTCTTCCTCTTCGAGCTGCTCGCGCCGATCGTGGAGGTGACCGGGCTCGCCTACTTCCTGGTGCTGATGGCCTCGCTGGGCCTCGAGCAGCTCGTCCCCGGGTGGGACGTCGTCAACGTCCCGGTGGTCGTGGTGCTGCTGGCCGCGTCGATCCTCTACGCCATCCTCGTCACGCTGGTCGCCCTGCTGGCCGAGGAGATCTCCTTCCGGCGCTACCGGGGCCTCCCCGACCTCTTCCGGGCGATGCGCGCGGCCGTGGAGGAGAACTTCGGCTACCGGCAGCTCAACGCCTGGTGGCGGCTGGGCGGCATCATCGAGGTGGTCCGCCGCTCGCGGCACGACTGGGGCGACATGCAGCGCAAGGGGTTCGGCTCGGGCTGAGCAGTCCGAGCCAGGGCGGAATGCCTCGGTTATGCACTGTGTTGTCAGTGGTGGCATCATTGCCTGCTGGTTCCGGTTCACGCGTCCCGCATCAGGCGGGGGCGACCCGGCGACCGTTGAGAGAGGACACCCGCATGAAGAAGGACATCCACCCGGAGTACGTCGAGACCCAGGTCACCTGCACCTGCGGCGCGAAGTTCACCACCCGCAGCACCGCGACCTCCGGCGTCATCCACGCCGACGTCTGCTCGCAGTGCCACCCGTTCTACACCGGCAAGCAGAAGATCCTCGACACCGGCGGCCGCGTGGCCCGCTTCGAGGCCCGCTACGCCAAGGCAGCCAAGAAGTAGCTGTCCCCGAGCGCCGGTCCCCGCCTTCGTGGCGGGGACCGGCGCTCGTCATTTGTCACGGCCCGCGACCGCCCAACCCGAGGAGAAGCCCATGTTCGAGGCCGTCGAGGGCATGCTCGCCGAGCACACCGAGCTGGAGCAGCAGCTCGCGGCGCCGGAGACCCATGCCGATGCCCGCCTGGCCAAGCGCCTCAACCAGCGCTACGCACAGCTCTCCTCGATGATCGGCGCCTGGCGGCAGTGGCAGCAGCTCGCCGAGGACCTCGAGGCCGCCCGCGAGCTGGCCGCCGAGGACCCCGGGTTCGCCGAGGAGGCCGAGTCCCTCGTCGGGCAGCTGGCCGCCGCCGAGGAGCGCCTGCGGCGGCTCCTGGTGCCGCGTGACCCGGCGGACGACAAGGACGCGATCCTCGAGGTGAAGTCCGGGGAGGGCGGCGAGGAGTCGGCGCTCTTCGCCGGCGACCTGCTGCGGATGTACACCCGGTACGCCGAGGCGCGCGGCTGGAAGATCGAGCTCCTCGACGCCACCGAGTCCGACCTGGGCGGGTACAAGAGCGTGACCGTCGCAGTGAAGGCCAAGGGGGCCACCGAACCGGGGGAGGCGCCGTACGGGCGGCTGAAGTTCGAGGGCGGGGTGCACCGGGTCCAGCGGGTGCCGGTGACCGAGTCGCAGGGGCGCGTGCACACCAGCGCCGCCGGGGTGCTCGTGCTGCCCGAGGCCGAGCAGCTCGACGTCACCATCGACGAGAACGACCTGCGCATCGACGTCTTCCGCAGCAGCGGCCCGGGCGGCCAGAGCGTCAACACGACCGACTCCGCCGTCCGGATCACGCACCTGCCCACCGGCATCGTCGTCAGCTGCCAGAACGAGAAGAGCCAGCTGCAGAACCGCGAGCAGGCCCTGCGCATCCTGCGGGCCCGGCTGCTCGCCGCGGCCCAGGAGGCCGCCGACGCGGAGGCCAGCGACGCCCGCCGCAGCCAGGTGCGCACCGTCGACCGCTCCGAGCGGATCCGCACCTACAACTTCCCGGAGAACCGGATCTCCGACCACCGCACCGGCTACAAGGCCTACAACCTCGACCAGGTCCTCGACGGCGACCTCCAGCCGGTGCTCGACTCCTGCACCGACGCCGACCTCGCGGCCCGCCTCGAGGCGCTCGAGCAGTGACCGCGCGCCGGGAGGTGTTGGCCGGGGCGGTCCGCACCCTCGCCGAGGCCGGGGTCGCCAGCCCCGAGCACGACGCGGCCGAGCTGCTGGCCCACGTGCTCGGCACCACGCGCGGGCAGCTGGTGCTCGTCGACGACGTCGCGGGGGAGCAGGCCGGGGAGTACGCCCTCCTGGTGGCCCGCCGGGCGCGCCGCGAGCCGCTGCAGCACCTCACCGGCGTGGCCGGCTTCCGTCACGTCGAGCTCCGTGTCGGTCCCGGGGTCTTCGTCCCCCGGCCCGAGACCGAGCTGCTGGCCGGCTGGGCGATCGACGCGGCGACCCAGCTCGAGTCCCCGGTGGTCGTCGACCTCTGCACGGGCTCCGGGGCGATCGCGCGGTCGGTGGTCGACGAGGTGCCCGGCGCAGGCGTGCACGCCGTCGAGCTGGACGAGGCGGCGCACGCCTGGGCCGCCACCAACCTCGAGGGCACCGGGGTCGACCTCCGCCACGGCGACATGGCGACCGCCTTCGACGACCTGGTGGGCACCGTCGACGTGATCACCTGCAACCCGCCGTACATCCCGCTCGACGCGTGGGAGTCGGTGGCCCCGGAGGCGCGCGACCACGATCCCCACCTCGCGCTCTTCTCGGGCGCTGACGGGCTCGACGCCATCCGCGTCCTCGAGCGCCGCGCCGCGGCCCTCCTGCGGCCGGGGGGAGTGGTCGGCTTCGAGCACGCCGACGCGCAGGGCGAGTCGGCGCCGGCGGTCTTCGCCGCGACCGGGCGCTGGACCGAGGTCCGCGACCACCGTGACCTGGCAGGCCGCCCGCGCTACGTCACGGCCCGGCTGGCACGATGACGACGTGAGCAGCGAGCGCTATCCCACCGGCACCGAGGACGAGCGGGAGGCTGCGGTCGCGGCCGCCAGCCTGGCCGTGCAGCGTGGAAGGCTGGTCGTGCTGCCGACCGACACCGTCTACGGCATCGGCGCGGACGCCTTCGACCCGGTGGCCGTGCGCGGCCTGCTCGCCGCCAAGGGCCGGGGCCGGGAGATGCCGCCTCCGGTGCTCGTCAGCGCCGCGACCACGATCGACGCCCTGGCCGTCCGCATCCCGGACTGGGCCCGGGCGCTGGTCGAGAAGTTCTGGCCCGGCCCGCTGACGCTGGTCTGCCACCAGCAGGGCTCGCTCCAGTGGGACCTCGGCGACACCCGGGGGACGGTCGCGGTGCGGATGCCGGACCACGAGATCGCCCGCGAGATCCTCGAGCGGACCGGTCCGCTCGCGGTCAGCTCGGCGAACAGGACGGGCATGCCCGCGGCCACCGACGCCGCCCAGGCCGAGGAGATGCTCGGCGACCAGGTGTCGGTCATCGTCGACGCCGGCGAGTCGCCGGGGGGTGAAGCCTCCACGATCGTCGACGTGACCGGTGAGCGGGGCCGCGTGCTGCGTCGGGGGGCGCTGTCGGTGGAGCAGCTGAACGCGGTGCTCGAGCCGCTCGGCGTCCCGCTCGCGGACGAGGGCTGAGGAGGCGCGGCAGGTGCGTGAGTACGTCCTGGTGTTCCTCGTCGCAGCCGCGGTGACCTACCTGCTCACCGTCGTGGCGCGCGAGATCGCGCTGCGGACCGGTGCCGTGGCCCAGGTCCGGGACCGGGACGTCCACGACCAGCCGATTCCCTACCTCGGCGGGCTGGCCATGCTCGGCGGCCTGGTGGCGGCGTACCTCGTGGCCCAGCAGCTGCCGTTCCTCTCGACCAGCGGCCCGTTCGTCTTCCGCGACGCGGGGATCGTGCTGATCGCGGGCGCGCTGATCTGCGCCGTCGGCGTGCTGGACGACCTCTTCGAGCTCGATGCGCTGACGAAGCTCGGGGGACAGGTGCTGGCGGCCGGGTTCCTGATCGTCTTCGGGATCCAGTACGTCTTCTTCCCGACACCCGACGGCACCCAGTTCGCGCTGGACGCGTCCCAAGGTGCCCTGCTCACCGGCTTCATCGTGGTCGCCACCGTCAACGCCGTGAACTTCGTGGACGGCCTCGACGGCCTGGCAGCGGGGGTCGTGGGCATCGGCGCCATCGCCTTCTTCCTCTTCTGCTACCAGCTGACGCGCTTCAACGACGCCTCGCGGGCCACCACCAGCGCGCTGCTGAGCGTGGCGCTCGCCGGCGCGTGCGCGGGGTTCCTGGTCCACAACTTCCACCCGGCCCGGCTGTTCATGGGCGACAGCGGGTCGATGCTCATCGGCCTGGTGCTCTCGGCGAGCGCGGTCACGCTCACCGGCCAGTTCTCGGGCAACGAGATCAGCCAGGGTGCGGCCGGCTCCCGGGCGAGCCTGCTGCCGACGCTGCTGCCGGTGCTGCTGCCGATCTCGATCATGGTGATCCCGCTGCTCGACCTGGTGCTCGCGGTCGTACGCCGGACCAGGGCGGGCCGGTCGCCGTTCGCGCCCGACAAGCAGCACCTGCACCACCGGTTGCTGGAGATCGGGCACTCGCAGCGCCGAGCCGTCCTGATCATGTGGCTGTGGGCCGGGCTGGTGGCCTTCGGCACGGTGCTGGCCAGCCTCTACACGGGGCGCTGGATGTGGATCTCGCTGCTCGCGATGGCTGTCGTGACGATCACCCTCACCTTCGTCCTGCCCCGCCTGCGGCAACCGGTCGTCGGCGTCGTGGACGAAGCCTGAACGTCTGCTGAGGGGCCCGGTTGCGGGGCGATCCGGACTTTGTGCTAGTTTTCACAAGCACCCCCTGACGCCTGACAGAACGGCCGCCGACCATGACGACCGCGCTCCGCTCCACCCTCCCCGGGACGACCCGGGGAGCCGCCGGGACCAGCCCGGTCCCCGGGTTCGCGGGCCAGTCGCGCTGTGGTAGTTTCACGCCGTCGTCAGACGTCGACGAGCGGGGCCGGATGAGTCCCCGTCGTGCTGGCGTCTTCAAGCCTGCCGATGAAAGCGACTTGGGTGATGGTCGATGAGAACTCCGACAACACGCTGCGAGGCCGCGACCTCGTGGGGCTCGGAGGCCTTCTCGCCGGAGCCGTCGTCGCGGGCATGGTCATCGGCCTCCTCGTCGACGGTGCGGCCGGGACGTCTCCGACGTTCACGCTCGTCGGCATCGCCGCGGGCATCGTGGTCGGCTGCATCGGCTTCTGGCTCCGGGTCCGCACCGCGCTGCGGGGGTGACCTCATCCGATGACCGACCGGCTGACCACCACCATTCCTGAGGCGAGCACTCCCATGACGACTCCCCCCACCACGACCGGCGAGCCCACCGCCGCGCGCGGCTCCGCGCTGCTCCAGGTGCTGCGCGACCAGCGCAAGACCATCGGCGTGGCCGTCGTCCTCGTCGTCGCGTCGTACTGGATCGCCGGCCAGCTCGACCGCTGGACCCTGGCCGGCTGCATCGCCACCGGCGTCGCGCTCGGCCTGGTCAACCACCTCGCCACCGAGCTGTGGCTGCTCAGGACCATCCGGTCCGGGCAGGAGGTGACGCGCGGCAAGCTCGCGTCGGCCACCTTCGTCCGGCTGCTCGTCCTGACCGTCGTCGCGGTCGGCATCGCCGTGGCCTTCTGGCCCGACGGCATCGGGCTGCTCCTCGGCCTGGCCATCTTCCGCCTCATCGCCCTCGTGATGACCACGATCCCGCTGCTCAAGGAGTTGAAGAAGCCGTGACCGGCCTGCTGCCCCTCGCCACCAACATCAAGATCGGTGAGCACACGACCCGGACCGTGGGCGGGATGACGTTCAACATCGACACGATCATCTCTACGTTCGTCGCCGGTGCCATCGTGCTGATCCTCGGCTTCTGGGCGCGCTCCGCGCTGACCAAGAAGGACCCGAGCCACGTCCCGACCAAGATCCAGCTCCTGTGGGAGACGATCGTGGGCGAGGTCAACAAGCAGGTCGAGGACAACCTCGGCCGCGTGCACCCCTTCGTCGTGCCGCTCGCCGTCGCGCTGTTCTTCTTCATCCTGATCGCCAACTGGCTCGAGCTTCTGCCGACCGAGATCAACCACCACCTGCACCTGCTTCCGGCGCCCACCGCGGACACCAACCTGACCTACGCGATGGCGCTGATGGCGATGGTCGGCGTGTGGATCTACGGCATCCGCGAGAAGGGCGTGAAGGGCTACTTCAAGCACTTCATCGAGCCCTTCCCGGTGCTGCTCCCGCTGAACATCCTCGAGGAGCTCACCAAGCCGATCACGCTCGCGCTGCGACTCTTCGGCAACATCTTCGCCGGTGGCATCATGCTCGCCCTGATCGGCCTGATCCCGTTCTACGCCTCGTGGCTCCCGAACCTGGTCTGGAAGCTCTTCGACATGTTCATCGGCGGGATCCAGGCGTTCATCTTCGCGCTGCTGACCGTGCTGTACTTCGGCATGGCGGGCGCCGGCCACGGCGAGCACGAGGAGCACGAGGCCGACTCGCACGACAAGACCCCCGAACTCGCGCACTGACCGCTTGCGGTCGGGCGCACCAGAGGTAACCAGCTGCGCCGAGGACTCGGCGTAAACCAAGAGAGGCATTTCAATGGCAGTGAGCGACACCGCAGTCCAGACCGCCGGCGCGTTCGTCGGTGGTGGCCTGGCCCTGGCCGGCGGCGCCATCGGCGCCGGCATCGGCGACGGTCTGGCCGGTTCGTCCTACATCCAGGGCGTCGCCCGTCAGCCCGAGGCGCAGGGCCGCCTCCAGACGATCTTCTTCCTGACGGTCGGTCTGGTCGAGGCGATGTTCTTCATCAACCTCGCGTTCATGGCGCTGTTCGTCTTCGTCCTGGCCTGATCCAACCGGGCCGCCGGGCACCAGTCGTAGCGCCGCCCCAGAGCAAAGGAACCAAACGATGGCAACCCAAGCGATCGTCGCGATGGAGAGCAACTTCCTCGTGCCGAACGGCACGTTCTTCGTCGAGCTGTTCGCGTTCGCGATCATGGTGTGGATCCTGGCCAAGTTCGTCATCCCGCCGATCAACAAGGCGATGACGGCCCGCCAGGAGGCGATCCGCCAGCAGTTCGCCGACCTCGACCAGGCGAAGACCGAGGCCCACGAGGCCGAGGAGGAGTTCCGGTCGCAGATCGCGGACGCCCGTCATGAGGCAGCGCGCATCCGTGAGGAGGCGCGCGAGCAGGGAGCGGCGATCATCGCGGAGATGCGTGAGCAGGCGCAGGCCGAGGCTCAGCGCATCGTCGAGCACGCCCACACCCAGATCGAGGCGGACCGCAAGGCCGCCGTCACGTCCCTGCGCAACGAGGTGGGCACCCTGGCCACCACGCTCGCGGGGCGGATCGTCGGTGAGTCGCTGGACGACGAGGCACGGCAGAGCCGGGTCGTCGACCGGTTCCTGGCCGACCTCGACACGACCCGCACGAGCGGGGTCAACTGATGGCTGGTTCCTCCACGGCCGTCCAGGGTTCGTCCGGTGAGTCCCTCTCACGACTCACCGGGGCCCTGGGCTCCGCCCTCGAGGGTGGCGCCGACGGCGCCGCCACCGGGGACAGTCTGTTCGCTGCGGCCGACGTGCTGCGCGACCAGCCGGCGCTGCGCCGTGCGGTGACCGACCCGTCGACCCCCGCCGAGGCCAAGTCAGGGCTCGCCGAGGGTGTCTTCGGCCCCCACCTCGACAAGGCCGCCACCGAGCTGGTGGCCCAGGCAGTGGCACTGCGCTGGGCCCGCAGCGGCGACCTGGCCACCGCGCTGGAGCACCTCGGTGTCGTCGCGCTGGTCAAGTCCGCGGACGCCGCGGGCGAGGGTGACCGGCTCGAGGACGACCTGTTCGGCTTCGGCCGGGTGGTCGCGACGAACCCGGACCTGCGCGACGCCCTGTCGGACCCGGCCCGAACGGCTGCCGACAAGCGCGCGCTGGTCCGCTCCCTGCTCGAGGGCAAGGTCAGTAGCGGTGCGCTGCGGCTGGCCGAGCGTTCGGTCAGCGGGGTCCACCTCACGGTGGCCCGCGCGATCGACGAGTACTCCCGGGTCGCGGCGGAGAGCCGCAACCGGCTGGTCGCGCTCGTCCGGGTGGCCACGCCGCTCGGTGACGCGGACCAGCAGCGGCTCGCGGGTGCCCTGGCGGGGCAGTACGACCGTCCGGTGCACCTCAACGTCGTGGTCGACCCCACTGTGATCGGCGGCATGCGCGTCGAGATCGGCGACCAGGTCATCGACGGCACCATTTCCAGTCGCCTCGACGACGCCCGCCGGCGTCTCGTCGGCTGACCCACGCAAACGACCTCAGTAGAGACAAGAGAGTAGGGACGACAATGACGGAGCTCACGATCCGTCCGGAGGAGATCCGCGACGCGCTGCAGAAGTACGTCGCCGACTACCGGCCCGAGGCCGCGACCCGGGAAGAGGTCGGCACCGTCGCCGAGGCGGGTGACGGCATCGCCCGCGTCACGGGTCTGCCGTCGGCCATGGCCAACGAGCTGCTGGAGTTCGAGGACGGCACCCTGGGCATCGCCCTGAACCTCGACACCCGCGAGATCGGTGTGGTCATCCTCGGTGACTTCGACAAGATCGAGGAGGGCCAGACGGTCCGTCGTACGGGCGAGATCCTCTCGGTCCCCGTCGGCGACAACTTCCTCGGCCGCGTCGTCGACCCGCTCGGCAACCCGATCGACGGCCTCGGCGACATCGAGGCGGCAACGCGTCGTGCGCTGGAGATCCAGGCGCCGTCCGTCATGCAGCGCAAGTCGGTGCACGAGCCCCTCGCCACCGGGATCAAGGCGATCGACTCGATGACCCCGATCGGCCGTGGCCAGCGCCAGCTGATCATCGGTGACCGCGCGACGGGCAAGACCACCATCGCCATCGACACGATCATCAACCAGAAGCAGAACTGGGAGTCCGGCGA
>Ga0308173_10000402_pt1 | contig 17956 bp, 16 predicted proteins | sample PhyPR1_FD_203716 | JGI IMG/M metagenome (GOLD analysis project Ga0308173, IMG submission 203716) | Soil microbial communities from UC Gill Tract Community Farm, Albany, California, United States - DLSLS.P.R1 | ecosystem: Environmental > Terrestrial > Soil > Agricultural land | place: USA...
GGTGAGCGCACGGTGCGCCCGGAAGGTCTCGTAGTAGGCCGTGATGGCCCGGCGCCATCCCTCGCGCGGGCCGGACGGACGCCCGCGGAACGCGTCCTGCGTCGCGGCGTCGGCCTCGGCGACGACCCGGTCGAGCAGGGTGAGCAGGACGGCGTCCTTGGAGGCGAAGTAGAAGTAGAAGGTCGGCCGGGAGATGCCCGCGCCGCGGGCGAGGTCGTCGACCGAGATGGCCGACAGGGGGCGCTGCGCCATCAGCTGCTCGGCCGTGGTGAGGATGGCCAGCTCCCGGTCGTCGCCGGAGGGTCGTACGGGACGACGGCTCCGGGTGGAGGAACTCGCGGGCACGGCCATGAACCGCAGAATACCGGTCCCGCACCCGTTTCTCGACACCCTGTTGACTCGTTCAACACAGCGTCGATACGGTCGGGGCGGCAGAGTCCTCGCGCAGCGCCGCCCCCGCGGACCCATTCTTGGAGAGACCCATGGAACACGTGGACGTCCTGATCATCGGCGCCGGACTGTCCGGCATCGGCGCAGCCTGCCATTTGCAGAAGGACTGCCCGGGCAAGACCTACGCGATCCTCGAGTCCCGCGGGGCCATCGGCGGCACCTGGGACCTCTTCCGCTATCCGGGGATCCGCTCGGACTCCGACATGTTCACCCTCGGCTACTCCTTCCGGCCGTGGAAGGACTCCAAGTCCATCGCCGACGGCGAGGCGATCCGGCGCTACATCCAGGACACCGCCCGCGAGCACGGGGTCGAGCAGAAGATCCGGTTCCACCACCAGGTCGTCTCGGCGGACTGGTCGAGCGAGGACGCCCGCTGGACGGTGACCGCGCGGCGCACCGACACCGGCGAGACCGTGCAGCTCACCTGCTCGTGGCTGTCGTCCTGCTCGGGCTACTACCGGTACGACGAGGGCTTCCGCCCGACGTTCGAGGGCGAGGAGGACTTCGCCGGAGAGCTGATCCACCCGCAGCACTGGCCGGAGGACTTCGACGCGACCGGCAAGCGGATCGTCGTCATCGGCAGCGGCGCCACGGCGGTCACGCTCGTGCCCAGCCTGGCCCCGGACGCCGCGCACGTGACGATGCTGCAGCGCACGCCGAGCTACATCCTGTCGCTGCCGGGGCGCGATCCGCTGGCGCAGTGGCTGCGCAACAAGCTGCCCGGGAAGGTCGCCTATCCGATCGTCCGCTGGAAGAACGTGCTGATGTCGACGGCGCTCTTCCAGTTCAGCCGCCGCCGGCCGCAGGCGGCCCGGAAGCTGATCCGCAGGCTCACCCAGAAGCAGCTGCCGGCGAACTTCGACGTCGACACGCACTTCAACCCGCCGTACGACCCGTGGGACCAGCGGCTGTGCCTGGTGCCCGACGGCGACCTGTTCCGGGCGCTGCGCCGCGGCGAGGCCTCGATCGCGACCGGCCGGATCGCCCGGTTCACCAAGACGGGCATCGACCTCGAGTCGGGGGAGCACCTCGACGCGGACGTGATCGTCACGGCGACCGGACTGAACCTGCTGACGATGGGCGGCATGTCGCTCCGCCTCGACGGGAAGCCCGTCGACGTGTCGGAGACGGTGTCCTACAAGGGGATGATGATCTCCGGCGTCCCCAACTTCACGATGGTCATCGGCTACACCAACGCGTCCTGGACGCTGAAGGCGGACCTGGTGAACCGCTACGTCTGCCGGCTGCTCAACCACCTCGACGCCGAGGGCTACGTCTCGGCCACGCCGGTCGCGCCCCCCGAGGGAGCCGATCTGCCGTTCCTGGACCTGGCGTCGGGCTACGTGCAGCGCAGCCTCGACGAGCTGCCCAAGCAGGGCGCGCGGACGCCGTGGCGCCTGCACCAGAACTACATCCGGGACGTGCAGATGATGCGCCGCGGTGACCTGGACGACGAGGGCATGACCTTCCAGCGCCCCCGCGTCCGGGCCGGGGCGGTGGCCTGATGGACGCCTACCGGTTCAGCGGCGGGACGGCGGTCGTCACCGGCGCCGCCAGCGGCATCGGGGCGGCGCTCGCCGGCCTGCTCGCCGCGCGGGGCAGCAACCTGGTGCTCGTCGACCGGGACGGGGAGCGGCTGGACGGCGTGGCCGAGCAGGTGCGCCGCGACCACCCGCAGCTCGTCGTCGACACCTACGTGGTCGACCTCTCCGACGACGCGGCCACCGACGCCGCCGCCGAGGAGCTGGCCGCCGCCCACCCGGGGACGACCCTGCTGGTGAACAACGCCGGTGTCGCCCTGGGTGGCCGGTTCGACCAGGTCACCCTGGAGGAGTTCGACTGGGTGATGGCGGTCAACTTCCGGTCCGTCGTCCGGCTGACCCACGCGTTCCTGCCCGTGCTCAAGGCGCACCCGGGCTCGCACCTGGTGAACGTGTCCAGCGTGTTCGGCATCTTCGCGCCGGCCGGGCAGGTCGCGTACTCGGCGAGCAAGTTCGCCGTCCGCGGGTTCAGCGAGTCGGTGCGCCACGAACTCGCGGAGAACGGCGTCGGCGTCACGGTGGTACACCCCGGCGGGATCAGGACGCGGATCGCCGAGACGGCCCGCACCGGGTCCGGCGTCTCGGCGGAGGAGTACGAGCAGGGGCGCAAGCAGTTCGCGAAGCTGCTGCGGATGCCGCCCGAGCAGGCGGCCGCGCAGATCGTCGCGGCGATCGAGAAGCGCCGTCCCCGCCTGCTGATCGGGGCGAGCGCGAAGATCCCGGACGTCCTGGTGCGGCTGATGCCCGGTGGCTACTGGAAGCTCATCGCCCGCAGCGCGGCCCGCTGAACGAACCGGGCCGGGAGGCACCGCCTCCCGGCCCGGTCCGTGCTCAGCGCTGCAGTGCGGCGAGCTCCTCGGCGACGCGCTGCTCGTGCTCCATCTCGTCCTGCTTGGCCCGGCGGGGGCTCCACCGGCCGGCCATGACGAACACGAACGGCAGGAACACCAGCTGCCCGGCCACGCACACCCACCACCAGGTCTGCCACTGGTGGGGGTTGTCCTCGGCCGCCTTCGCGACGTCGGGCCCGTGCTTCGCCAGGTAGTCCAGGTCGCTCTTGCTGAACGTGCTGCCCGCCTTCTGCAGGTCGGCGCCGTAGCCCGCGGCCTTCTGCAGGTTGGCCTGGACGTCGGGCGAGGCGAGGCTGGTCAGCAGCTTGACCGCCGAGGCCTGGTCGAGGTGCAGACCCTTCATGATCTGACCGACCGCGGCGGCGCCGGCCGCCTGGTCGAGCGGGTTCTTCTGCAGGGCGGCCAGTGTCGCCGGCTGGATGACGGTGACGGCGGCCAGCTGGCCACTCGTGGCCACCGACTCGACGCCGCCGGCCTCCGCCGCGTCGGCGCCTTCGGCCTTGGCCACCTGACCGAGCAGCGTGCCGAGGGAGGCCATGTCGGTCGGGTCGGACTGGACCTTCGCGGCCAGGGCCGGGTCGATCTTCGTGATGATCCCGAACTCCTTCGGGTGCTCGGCCTGCATCGCGGAGATCCGGGTGCCCTGGTCGACCAGGATCGACGTCGCCGGGACGACGAGGGTGAAGATCGCCAGCGACGCGGTCACGACCAGGCGGAGGATCCAGCCCCAGATGGCCAGGCCGGTCGCCGTCGCGGCCGGGTTGTGCTTCTCGACGGTCTCGGTGAACGCTGCCATCCACGCGACGTAGGCCATGCCGCCGCCGGCCGAGGCGAGGATGAAGTAGACCGCGATCGTGTGGTAGCTCGTCTCCGGCCGGGTGGCCGACAGGGCGAACAGGACGCTTCCGACCAGGCCGATCGCCGTACCGACGATCATGAACGGCTTGCGCACGCGGAACCGGTCTGTGAGCACGCCGGTGACGACGAGGGAGATGGCGTTGGCGATCCAGTACCAGTTCGCCAGCGAGTTGGCCCGCTCCGGCGTGTAGCCGTACACCGTGGCGAAGTAGACGACGGTGAACCCGACGAGGATGTAGTACAGGAGCAGGAAGACGCTGATCGCGAAGGCCGAGCCGAGGATGTCGAAGCGCAGCATCTGCCGCCACGAGCCCTTGAGCGCCTGCTCCGGGTCCAGGCCGGCAGCGCGGGCCTCGATCAGCGCCCGGTCACGCATGCTGACCATCAGCTGGTCGCGCAGTGCCGGGGACAGCTCGCGCAGGCCAACCAGGGCGATCACGAAGACGACGAGCCCGGCGATGCCGCAGACGTAGAACTGGAACCGCCAGTCGGGGTGGCTGCCGAGGGTGTTGCTGGAGACCTCGGTGACCACGAGGCTGCCGAGCACCGGCCCGAGGGTCCAGAAGCCCATCGCCACGCCCCGACCCACCTGGGGGGAGAAGTCGCGGATCAGCGCCGGGGTCGCGACGAGGACGATGCCCTCGACGAAGCTGAGGACGGCGAACAGCACCGTGTACAGGACCTTGCTGCCCGCGTTCGGCAGACCGAACGCGATGATCAGCCCGGTGATCAGCAGCCCCCAGACGACCAGGTTGGCGCGGCCCCAGCGGTCGGCCAGACCGGCGAAGAGCGAGGCGAACGCGCCGACGGCGTTTCCGATGACCGAGACGAAGACGAAGAACGTGAACGAGAAGTGGAACTCCTCGATGATCTGGGTCGCCACCGCGCCGGCGACGTAGAGCTCGTAGTAGAGGACGACGGTCGCGAGGACCGTGATCGCCAGGTAGAGGGAGCGGGGGCCGTTCTCGGGGTAGTGCGACAGCTTGCGGTCCCAGAGCCGGCGGATGCCGCCCCCGGCCGGTGCGGCGCTCCTGGAGTCGCGGGGCGGTGCTGACGTCGTCGTCACGCTTCGTTCCCTTCCCGGCAGAAGCCGAGGGTCAAGGCTGTGCCGGGTGCCGGGGTGCGGCGACCGGCGGTGTGGCACGAGCCACATCGGGCGGCACGCTAACGACGGGCCGTCGGCCGAGTCAACGATGTGTCGAGTAACTGTTCGGCATCGTGTCGTGAGCGCACAGTGATCAGGTGGACTGAGGGCATGGCTGCCGTCGAGCGACCCGTCTCCGCCGACTTCATCCGGGCGCACACCCGGCCGGCGCCGCCCTCCCTCGTGCCCGAGGTGGTCCTGCAGATGGCCGACGACGTGGTCGCCCTGTGGGAGGCGCTGGAGGCCGGCGAGGTAGATCCCGGGTCCGATCCGCCGTTCTGGGCGGCGGCCTGGCCCGGCGGTCAGGCGCTGGCGCGCTACGTGCTCGACCACCCGGAGGTGGTGGCCGGCCGCAGCGTGCTCGACCTGGGCGCCGGCAGTGGCCTGGTGGCCGTGGCCGCGCTCCGGGCGGGCGCCGCGCGCGTGCTGGCCAGCGACGTCGACCGGTACGGGCAGGCGGCCATCGGAGTCAATGCCGAGCTCAACGGGGTCGGTCCCGTCGAGGTCACCGGCGATCTGCTCGACGGGGAGCCCGACCCCGGGATCGAGGTCGTCCTGGCCGGCGACGTCTGCTACGACCGGGAGATGACCGGCCGGGTGCTGCCGTACCTGGGCAAGGCCTGGCTCGGGGGTGCCGCGGTCTACCTGGGCGACCCCGGCCGCCCCTACGTGCCCCGGGAGGGCCTGGTGGAGGTGGCAACCTTCGACGTCCCCGACACCGAGGGGCCGCAGGTTCGCCGGACCACGGTGTGGCGGCTGCCCTGACGGGTGCGAGCGACATGCATCACGTGGGGAATTTCGGGGTTTGGATTGTCACGACTCGATAACGGCGGCTAACGTGGCTGCGTCCGGCAGGCAGTCACTCCCCAGTCCGGGGAGTCCGCGTCGGACGCCGCCGAGTCGCCTCTCAGGGCGAACCGGGGACCCACCGCAGTACTGGGGTGAATCCCGCCCGCGAGCCTGGCTCGGGGGTAGGTAGGGCTACTTCCCGCCCGAATCCGTCAGCTAACTCGGTAGGCGGCCGTGTCCGGAACGGAAAGGGAAGCAACGCACCAGCCGCCCGCGGCGTGACCGCGGGCCCACCCTGCACGGAGCAGCAGCCCGTCCGGAGACCTCCGCGGGCACCTGGCAGACACCTGCCTGCGCCGACCCGGGTCACCCCCCTGGTCCGCCGCGCTGCGCCTCAACACGTCCGCAGACGGACACCGGTGCCATCGCGCCGGTCCGCTGCGCCCGATGTCTCGGAGCCCACGCACCTCATGAACCTGCGCACCATTGCCTCCGCACGCCGCCGTCCCGCCCTGTACCTGACCGTCGCCGCGGCCGGCGCCCTCATGGCCAACGTCCTGACCGCCGGCGAACCGGCCGCGCACGCCGACGCCCAGTCGGCCAGCATCGCCGCGCACCTGAACCTGGCTGCGGCGAAGACCGACGTCAGCCCCGGCAACGCCATCCGCCCGCTGGAGCAGCTGGCCGCCAGCCGCGGCGAGCGCGACGCCGACCGTGCCGCTGCCGCGCAGGCCCAGGCCGCTGCCGACGCCGCCAAGGTCGTCGCCGACGAGGCCGCCCGCCAGGCGGCCGAGCGGGCGGCCGCCGCGCAGGCGCAGGCCCAGGCTCAGGCTGCGGCTCAGGCTCAGGCTGCGGCCGCCGCGGCTGCCCGCCCGTCGGGTTCCTTCCAGGACTACGCGCGGAACAAGGTCGGCGCCGGCCAGTTCAGCTGCCTCGAGAACCTGTGGGGCAAGGAGAGCGGCTGGAACCCGAACGCACAGAACCCCAGCAGCACCGCCTACGGCATCCCGCAGCTGCTCGACTCGACCTGGCGCGGCACGGGGATCGCCAAGACCTCCGACGGCTACCGCCAGATCGACGCCGGGCTGGTCTACATCGACAAGGCCTACGGGTCGCCGTGCGGCGCGTGGAGCCACTCGCAGGCCACCGGCTGGTACTGAGAAAACACCCCCTGCCCCCCATCGCTCGCAAGCTCGCGCGGGGCCCTGCAGGGGGCCGACCACTGGGACGGCGTCCTGTATCCACCGGGGACGCCGTCCCGTGACCGTCTGGCGCACTACGTCCGGCGGTTCGGGACGGTGGAGCTGAACGCCTCGTTCTACCGCTGGCCCCGGGACGCGACCTTCGCGAGCTGGCGGCGGCGGCTGCCCGACGGTTTCCAGCTGTCGGTGAAGGCCCCGCGCGGCCTGACCCACGCCAAACGGCTGTACGCCCCGGAGCCGTGGCTGCCCCGGCTGACCTCGTCCTGGCACGAGCTGGGCGACAAGCGGGCGGTGCTCCTGGTCCAGCTGCACCCGGCCCACGAGCGGGACGACGTCCGGCTGGAGTGGTTCCTGGCCCGGCTGCCGCCCTGGATGCGGGTCGCGGTCGAGTTCCGCCACCCCAGCTGGCACGACGACGCCGTCTTCGACCTGCTCGAGCGCCATGGCGCGGCGTACTGCGTGATGAGCGGCGCGCGTCTCCCGTGCGTGCTGCGCGCGACCGCCCCGTTCGTCTACGTGCGGATGCACGGGCCGGACCAGGGCTGGCTCTACGCCGGCTCCTACAGCGACGGCGATCTGCGGTGGTGGGCCGACCGGGTGGGGGAGTGGGCCGGCTCGGGCAGGGACGTGTTCGTCTACGCACAACTTCGACGGCGAGGGGCACGCCGTCCGCAACGCCGTCCGGCTGCGCGAGCTCGTCGGGGCCTGATCAGCCGGCCAGCAGTCCCGCCCGGGCCTTCGCCAGCAGGGCCGTGCGGACGGCGCCGTCGACCTGGGCGGCGAAGGCGGGGTCCGCGGCGCTCCGCGCGAGCACGGCGTCGATCATCCCCGGGACGAGCGAGGGGTCGACCGTCAGCACCAGCGTGCCGCCCGCCGCGAGGAAGCGGACGGCGCGCTCGCCGGCCGGTACCGCCTGGACCGCCTTCGCGTTGCCCACGTCGTCGGTCATGATCGGCCCGGCGTACTTCAGCTGCCCTCGCAGCAGGTCGGTGAGCACGACCGGTGAGAACACGGCCTGTGTCGCGGTGTCGATCCGGGTGTAGGTCGCCGAGGAGACCATGACGAAGGGCCGGGCGGGGGCGGCCGCCAGCTGCCCGAACGCGGCCACCTGGGCGTCTGCGGCGGTGGTGGTCCCGTCGACCACGTGCGCGGTCGTGTCGGTGTTCTGCTGGACCCGGCCGAGCCCCGGGAAGTGCTTGAGGGTCGAGGTGACGCCGTGCGCGGCCAGGCCGTCGACGACCGTCCCGGCGGCCGCCACGACGGCGTCCGGGGTGCTGCCGTACTGCCGCGCGAACACGCCGATCGGCGGGTTGGCCTGCTCCGTCCCCGCCGGGACGACGTCGGCGACCGGCGCGAGGTCGAGGTTGACGCCGGCGGTGCGCAGCGCCCCGCCGAGGTGGTCGGCCAGCGCGGCCAGATCAGCGTGCGGCAGCGCGCCCTGCGCCTGGGCGGTCGGCAGCAGGGCGAAACCGGGGCCGCGCAGGGTCTGCACGTTGCCGCCCTCCTGGTCGGTGGCCACCCACAGCCGTGGGCCCGGCGTCGCCGACTGCCATCCCGCCACGGTGGTGCCCAGGTCGGTCGCCGCCATCCGGGACCGGCCGGCGAGGAAGACTCCGCCGATGCCGGACCCCGCCAGGGCGGTGCCGGCGGAGAGGTGGTCGAGCGGGACGCCGGCGATGAACAGCTGGGCCACCTTCGCCCGCGGCTCCAGCCCGGCCAGCGCCGCGGCAGCGGCGGCCTCGGGTCCGCCGGCGGGGGCCTGGGGCGCGGTGGTCGCCGGGCTGCTGACCGTCGGGCTGGTGGTCGGCTGAGCCGACGGGTGGGGGGACGGCTTCGACCGAGCCGAGCCGTCGGCGGCCGGGGAGCAGGCGGCGACCAGGGCCAGCAGGCAGCCGAGCACCGCGATCCGGCGGGCGGGGTGGCGCATCGGTCTCCTCGTCGTCGGGAGGGAAGTCTGCCCGATCGACGTCTCGCGGGCGGGAGACGCGCAGGTCCCGCACAGGGCGACCGGTTAACGTCGGTGCCGTGACCGCACTCCTGCACGCCTCCGCCGACGTCCCGACCGACGCGCCGGCCCGCTACGCCAAGCAGCTGGTGTCCCACCTCGGCCGCCGGGTCGAGTGGACGACGGACGGCGCGGTGTCCAGCGCCGAGATCGCCGGCGGAACCGGGGTCGTCGAGGTGGGCGACGGCGTCCTGCACCTGCGGGCCCAGGCCCCCGACGTCGAGACCCTGGCCCGCGTGCAGGACGTGCTCGGGCGTCACCTGGAGCGCTTCGGTCAGCGCAACGAGCTCGCCGTCACCTGGACCGGGCCTGCTGCCGGCTGACCTGCGGTCCCTCGCGCGCCGGGAGTCGCCCGGCATCGGAGCTGGCTCTACGGTCGAACCATGACCGAGGACCAGGAGACCGAGGGCCGGGACACAGTGGCCCCGGACACCACCGCCGGTGAGACGCCGACGAGCGGGCGGGTCGGTCGCTCCATCGACGAGTTCGTGCACCAGCTGCGGGGCTTCACCGACCGCGCGCGCAGCCTCGCCGGGGCCGTCCCCTCCAAGTTGTCGCTGCCGTCCCTGCCCAGCCCGCCCGGGGCGATGTCTGCCGCGCAGCTGCGGGCGGTGGCGCAGACGGTGACCGCCCAGCGGCAGTCGATCGCCGCCATGCGGGCCCAGCTGGACGCGTTCGACCAGCAGATGGCCGTGTTCGAGCGGATCCTCGACCCGCTGGTCGAGTGGAGCACGACCTGGGCCCGGCTGGAGGAGGCCGTGGGCGACTTCGTGCGGCCGGGCGGCGCGGACGGGAAGACCGCGGGCTAGAGGTCCGTGTCCGGGTCGTCGTCCTCACGGGGCCGGCGGCGGAGGATCCCGGTGACCGAGCCCATCCGCGTCTGCGCCTGGCGCAGGCCGTGGATGAGCGGCATGAGGTCGTCGTGGATGCGGCGCAGGGTGTCCGGGACGGTGTCGACCACCGGGTCGTCGAGCACCCGGCCGACCCGCTCCAGCCCGGGCTTCAGCGCCCGCACCGGCTCCTCGAGCTCCTCGACGAGCTCCTCCAGCCGCCCGGCGATCCGCTGCGCCGACTCGATGGTCTCCCGGGCCATGGTCGTGGCCTGGGTGAGCTCGCGAACGGTCCCGTTCAGGTCGCTCAGGGTCCGGGGCAGCTGCGCCAGCGCCTCGGTCTGCGTCTGGAGCAGGCTCAGCAGGTCGGTGAGACCGGGGATGCGCGGCATCCCGAGCCCGCGGAAGGGATCCACCCGCCCACCGTCGGTGACGGTGCTCCGCGGCGCAACCGCAGCGGGCGGTCCAGCGGCCGGGTCGTCGACCGCTGGACCTGGGCCCCCCGCGCTGCCGGCCGCTCGGAGGTCCGTGGAGCCACCCTCTCTCCGCCAGAGGGATCCCGCTCGGTGATCGAACGGGCGGTCAGCGAGGCCGCAGGTCTCCGGTGACCACGAATCGCTCCGCCAGGTCACGGACCTTGACGTTGCTCTCCATGGACACCCGGGTCAGTACCTGGAACGCCTGCTCCGCAGTGAGTTTGAAGCGCTCCATCAGGATGCCCTTGGCCTGGTCGATGACGGCCCTGGAGTCCAGCGCCCGCTCCAGGTGCCCGACCCGGTCGACGGCCGCCTCGTAGAGGTAGGCGTTGGACACCGCCACGACGGCGTAGTCGGCCAGGCCGACGAACCGCTCCAGGGCGCCCTCGTCCCGGATGGCCGAGGCCCCCGAGTAGACGTTCAGCGCAGCGGCGAGCCGATCGCCACCCGGGAGGGGGAAGGAGAGGACGCTCCGGCATCCTTCGGCGGCCGCGCGTTCGGCGAATGCCGCCCAGACCTCCGGGCTCCGCGTGTCGACCAGTTCGCTGCGCTGCCCGCTGGTCGCTGCCGCCAGGCAGGGTCCGTCACCGAGCCGGTACTGCACCTCGTCGAGTGCCCGGGCCAGCGGTGCGCTGGCCGCCACCGTCACGGCGCGACCGCCGTCGACGACCGTGACGGACGTGGCCGGCTCCTCGTGGAGGATCTCCGCGGCGACGGCCGACACCTGCTGGAGCACCGAGGACAAGGAGTGCTCCCCGAGGGGCAGCCGGCCGAGTCGGCCGACGACGAAAGGGACGACGGCGTCGTCGGGGTCATTCACCTGCTGCGCTCCGTGGGGCATGGCACCGGTCGGACACGTACCGGCGGCGGTGAGGTCGAGACCCCCGGGGTTTCCAGGGCCTCGGCCGGAGGGACGCGAGGCCCCTGTACCGCACGCCGGCTGTGTGACGCGCAATCGCTTCGAGATCATAACCATGGCGCTCGTGCCGACCTGTCCAGCGCGGACTTCGGTTCGAGGGGCCTCTCGCGGCGTAGTGTCGAGACCGTTCCGGTGGGCACACTGCGTCACGGCGCCCCAGACAACGGCGCCGCCCACGCTGGTCGGAAACGGCCGCCACCGTCCTCTGAGCCGGACCGTGCAGTCGGGTGGTCCCACCCCGGAGGCTCCCGTGAGCTCGGCGTCAGGTGAACGCAGTATTTCCGCCGACGACGCGCTGGATCGACTCGGCCGGATCCGGTTGACCGAGTACTCGATGCGCTCGCTGCTGGACGAGATCGCGACGCTGGCCCAGCAGAGCCTGGCCGATGGCCTCGAAGCGTCGGTCACCCTCCTCGTCGCCGACCGTGCGACGACGGCCGTGTACACCGATCCGCTGGCCCTGGAACTCGACGAGGAGCAGTACGGATCGGGGCACGGTCCGTGCCTGCACGCGGCGACCGCGGGGGAGCCGGTCGAGGTCACCGACACCCGCTCCGACAGCAGATGGCCCGACTTCGCCCGCCATGCCGCCGGCAGCGGGTGCCGCAGCTCGCTGTCGCTGCCGCTGCCCCTGCACGAGGGTGTCAACGGCGCGCTCAACATCTACGCCCGCCGACCGGCCGCCTTCGACGACGCCAGCCGCGGCTTCGCCCAGCGCTTCGCCTCCTACGCCGCGGTCGTCGCGGGGAACATGCTCGTCCTGGAGAGCGCCATGGACCGGGCGCGGAACCTGGAGATGGCCCTGGCGTCGCGCGCGGTCATCGATCAGGCCAAGGGCGTGCTCATGGAGCGGTTCAAGATCACAGCCGATCAGGCGTTCCAGGCGCTCGCGCGCGTCTCGATGGAGAGCAACACCAAGCTGCGGGACGTGGCCGATCGGTTCGTCTCCACCGGGGAGCTGAACTATCGCGTGGGTGGGGGCAACGGGGAGATCAGAACCATGTCGTGACGCGGACCGTCGTGCCGCGCTCGGAGGAGCGCAGCTGCACGAGGTCGCACAGCTGGTTGACCAGGTACAGACCCCGGCCGCCTTCCTGCTCGGCGGTGGGGGTCCGCCGGCCGCTGAGCGGGTCGGTCAGCACCCCCGCGTCGCTGAACTCCACCACAGCGGCGCTGCTGTCGAGCCACATCGCCACCGTGCCGGCGCCCCCGCCGTGCCGGATGCTGTTGGTCGCCAGCTCGGAGGCGGCCAGCTCGAGCACGTCGACGCGATCCTCCGGCATGCCGCAGGAGCGGGCCCACTGGGCGACGGTGCGGCGGGTCGCCGGCACGTCCGCGGGGCCGAACCGGCCGCGGAGCACCGCGTCTCCGGGCGCGGGCAGTCCCTCGGCGAAGCCGGCCATGTGGCCGCCTGCGGCGTATCCGGCGCTGGAACGGCGCGCCCCGGACGTGGACCGCAGGGGGTGCGTCCGCAAGGCCCCCTGGGTCACCGCACGAGGCAGGTGCTCCTCGTCGTAGGGGCAGACCAGCCGCCAGCCCGGCCCGGCATCGAAGGCGTGGTTGAGCAGCAGCTCGTGCAGGCGGCACTCGGCGAGCTCGGCGGGGCGCCGGCCGACGTAGGCGGGTTCACCGACGCCGCGCAGCCGCCGTCCGGCGGTGGTGTGCCGCTCCAGGACGGCGGCCCAGACGCCGATGATCCGCGCCGGGTTGGCCCCGATGTCGGCCATGTCGAGGAACTCCACGGCATCGGCGTCGCCGCCGAGGGCGTCGCGGAGGAGGCCCAGCCGGGGCCCGGGTTCGGCGACGACCACTGCCTCTTCCGCGGCCAGGCCCTCGCGGACGAACGGCAGCAGCGCGGCGAGGAAGTCGTCGTCGCCGCGGTACAGCAGCGCCTCGTGCTCGAACCGGTCGGTGCGCAGCGCAGCGGTCACGCCGTCGACTCCACGAACCGCAGCGGCGCGACCCGCTCCAGCCCGAGGACGCGCCACACGCGACGCAGCAGGGCGGAGGAGCCACTCACCTCCACGGCGACCGAGCGCTCCGCGAGCGCGGCCGCCCAGCGGGCCAGCACCCGGCAGGTGGCGACGTCGGCGAACTCGAGGGCGGCGAGGTCCAGGACGACGACGTCGCCGGGGACCGCCGTCGACTCCAGCAGCCGGGCCAGCCGGTCGCTGCTGAACGTGTCGACGCTGCCGGCGAGGACGAGGCGGTCGCTCTCGGCGAACAGCATGAACGTCGACGGCTCCTGTGGCGCGTGCACGAGCGGGTGGACCGAGGTCACGTCGGCCAGCGCCTCGCGCGGCAGATCGGCCCGATAGGCGCACATCGCCGAGAAGCCGGAGCCGTGCGCGGCGTAGTCGTCGGCGATCTGCTCCCAGCGCACGAGCTCGGGCCGCGCGACCGGGTCGGAGGCCAGTCCGCTGACCTCGGCGATCACCCGCAGGCCGCGGTAGCCGGCGTCGACCGCCCGGCGGGTGGCGGCGTCGTAGTAGGCCAGCTGCTGCTCGGGGTGGAAGGGGCCGGTCGCCTCGTAGACCTGGGCGAGGGTCAGCGTCTCGACCGCACCCCGTGCGATCAGCGCGTCCAGGTCCGCCGTCCGCAGGCCCTCCACGACCCGCTCCCCGACGCAGAGCACGCGCTCGTTCCTCGCCATCCCGCTTGCGAAGAACTCCTGCACCGCGGCGTCGAACTCGGCGTCCTCGTCGTACACCCAGCACACGTGGTCGGCCGGCCCGGCTCCGGGAAGCTCCTCGATCCGACCGTGTTGGCGCACGCTGTCACGGTAGGCCGGGAAGATCCGGTGGAACAGGGTCCCGGGCGAGTCACAGTTCGCGGAGGATGTCCTCCACGCGCTCCCGTGCGTCGCCGAAGAGCATGCGGCTGTTGTCGCGGAAGAAGAGCGGGTTCTGCACCCCGGCGTAGCCGGTGTTCATCGACCTCTTGAAGACGACGACCCGCTCCGCCTCCCACACCTTGAGCACGGGCATCCCGGCGATGGGGCTGCTGGGATCCTCCGTCGCGGCGGGGTTCACCGTGTCGTTGGCGCCGATGACCAGGACGACGTCGGTCTCGGCGAAGTCGTCGTTGATCTCGTCCATCTCCAGGACGATGTCGTAGGGCACCTTCGCCTCGGCCAGCAGCACGTTCATGTGCCCGGGCAACCGACCGGCGACCGGGTGGATGCCGAACCGCACGTCGACGTCCTTCTCCCGCAGCTTGCGGGTGAGCTCGGCGACCGCGCCCTGCGCCTGCGCCACCGCCATGCCGTAGCCGGGCGTGATGATCACCGAGGAGGCGTCCCGCAGGAGCTCGGCTGTGTCGGCCGCGCTGATCTCGGTGTGCTCGCCGTAGTCGCGGTCGTCGCCGCCGGCGCTGCCCTCGTTGCCGAAGCCGCCGGCGATGACGGAGATGAACGACCGGTTCATGGCCGTGCACATGATGTAGGAGAGGTACGCACCGCTCGAGCCGACCAGCGCTCCGGTGATGATCAGCAGGTCGTTGCCGAGCAGGAAGCCGCTCGCCGCCGCTGCCCAGCCGGAGTAGCTGTTCAGCATCGAGACGACGACCGGCATGTCGCCACCGCCGATCGAGGCGACCAGGTGCCAGCCCAGCGCCAGCGCCAGCGCGGTCACGGCGATCAGCAGCCCCAGGTTCGGGTCGATGACGAAGAAGACGGTGAGGACGGCGAAGGCCACCAGCGCGCCGAGGTTCAGCGCGTTGTGCGCCGGCAGCATCAGCGGGTTGCTCTTGATCCGGCCCGACAGCTTCAGGAACGCGACGATCGACCCGGTGAAGGTGACCGCCCCGATGAAGACGCCGATGACGACCTCACCGGAGTGGATCCCCAGCAGGTTGCCGGGGACCTCGGCCTGGTCCGCCTGGGCCTCGACCGACAGGTAGCCGTTCCAGCCGACCAGCACCGCGGCCAGGCCGACGAAGCTGTGCAGGACGGCGATCAGCTCGGGCATGCCGGTCATCTCGACCCGGCGCGCCCGCCACAGCCCGATCGCCGCGCCCACGACCATCGCGGCGACGAGGAGCGTGATGCCGAGGGCGGAGATGCTGCGGGTGGCCAGGCCGATGGTGGCCGCCAGCGCGATGGCCATGCCGGCGATGCCGAAGCCGTTGCCGGCCTTCGCCGTCTCGTGCTTGGACAGCCCGGCCAGGGCCAGGACGAACAGCAGGCCGGCGACGATGTAGGCCGCGGACGCCGCGGTGGTCGCGGTCATCGGGTGAACATCCCCAGCATCCGGCGGGTGACGGCGAAGCCGCCGAACACGTTGATGCTGGCCAGCAGGATGGCGACCGTGGCGAGCACCGTCACGACCGCCTCGTGGTGACCGGTCTGCACCAGAGCCCCGACCACGATGATCCCGGAGATGGCGTTGGTGACGCTCATCAGCGGCGTGTGCAGCGCGTGGTGCACGTGGCCGATGACGTAGAAGCCGACGACGACCGCGAGGGCGAAGACGGTGAAGTGCCCGATCAGCGCGTTGGGCGAGAAGGCCGCGAGGAGGAACAGCAGCGCGGCGCCGACCCCGACCAGCGCGAAGCGCCGCGACGGCGGTGGTGGTGCTTTCTTCGCGGGTGGCTCGACCTTCGCGGCGGCTGCGGGGGCCGGCGCGGCCGAGACCTGCACGGGCGGCGGGGGCCAGGTCTTCTCGCCGTCGCGCACGACGGTGATCCCGCGCTGGACGACGTCCTCGAGGTCCAGGACGAGCCGGCCGTCCTTCTCCGGCGTCAGCAGGGTGAGGAGGCTGACCAGGTTCTGGCCGTAGAGCTGCGAGGCCTGGGCAGGCAGCCGGCCGGCGAGGTCGGTGTAGCCGATGATCGAGACGCCGCCCGGGGTGACCACCAGCTCGTCCGCGACCGAGCCGGCCACGTTCCCGCCCATCCCGGCGGCCATGTCCACGATGACGCTGCCCGGCTTCATGGCGGCCACCATCTCCTCGGTGATCAGCCGCGGGGCGGGCCGGCCGGGGATCAGCGCGGTCGTGACGACGATGTCGGCGTCCGGCACCTGCTCGGCGTACATGATCGCGGCCCGGCGGTTGAAGTCCTCGCCCATCTCCCGGGCGTAGCCGTCCGAGCTGACCTCCTGCTCGCCGGCCGGCACCGCCACGTATTCGCCGCCGAGGGAGCGCACCTGCTCGGCCACCTCGGGACGGACGTCGGTCGCGCGGACGATCGCGCCGAGGCTGCTCGCCGCGCCGATCGCCGCCAGTCCCGCGACGCCGGCGCCGACCACCAGCACCTTCGCCGGCGGCACCTTGCCGGCGGCGGTCACCTGACCGGTGAAGAAGCGGCCGAAGGTGTGCGCGGCCTCGATGACGGCCCGGTAGCCGGCGATGTTCGCCATCGAGCTGAGCACGTCCATCGACTGGGCCCGGGAGATGCGCGGAACGGCGTCCATCGCCAGCGCCGTGATCGGCCGCGCGGCCAGCTTGTCGACCAGGTCCGGGTTCAGCGCGGGGCTCAGCAGGCCGATCAGGGTGGCGCCGTCGCGGAGCCGGGCGAGCTCCTGGTCGCTGGGGGCGTTCACCCGGAGGACGACGTCGGCCTGCCACGCCTCGTCGGCGGGCCCGGTGACGGTCGCGCCCGCTTCCGCGTACGCCTCGTCGGGGAAGCTGCTCGCCTCACCCGCTCCGCTCTCGACCACCACCTCGTAGCCGAGGGCCACCAGTTTGATCACGGTGGCGGGGGTGGCGGCCACCCGCGTCTCGCGGGGCTTGGTCTCGCGCGGCACTCCGATACGCAACAGTGCGCTCCGTTCGTCGCCAGGCAGGCACGGTGGGAGAAGGGTGTCGCCCGCCCGGGGGGATCATGCCTGGTAACGCGCGACGGCACGGCTAGGGTCCGCCGATGTGACAGGCAACACGTCGTCGTCCGGGCTCGAGGTCGTCGAGCGGCGGGCGACCGCCGACCAGGGGCGGCCCCCGCTGCTGTTCGTGCACGGCCTCGGTCATGGCGCCTGGTGCTGGGAGAACTGGCAGGACGCCGCCGCCGACGCCGGGTACTCCTCGTACGCCGTCTCGCTGCGCGGCCACGGGAACAGCGGTGGCCGGCTGCGGACGTCGCGGCTCGGCCACTACGTCGACGACGTGATCCAGGCCGCGACGGCCCTGCCCGCCCCGCCGGTGGTCGTCGGTCACTCCATGGGTGGCCTGGTGGTGCAGCAGGCGCTGGCCCGGTACGCCGTCCGGGCCGCCGTCCTCGTCGCACCCATCCCGGCGCACCCGGCGGTCAGCTCCCTGGTGGCGATCGCGCGACGGCATCCGCTCGACGCGCTGCGGATCGTGGTCGGCGGCTCGCTCCCGCTGCGGCGCGAGTACCTGTTCCACGAGCTGGACGACGCGATGGCGGGCGCCCACTCGGACCGGTGCGGCGGCGAGTCGCCGGTGGTGCAGTACCAGTTGCTGCTGCACCGGCCGGCCGGTCCCGCCCTCGGGTCGCCGCCGGTCCTCGTGCTGGCCACGCCCGACGACCGGCTGGTGCCGATCACGGGCGTCCGGCGGACGGCGGAGCGCTACGGCGCGGACGTCGTCGAGTTCCCCGGCATGGGCCACGACCTGATGCTCGACGCCCGCTGGCGCGAGCCCCTGGACGCGATGCTCGACTGGCTGCCGAAGGCGGTGGGATCGCGCTGAATCCCCTGGTAGGCGACCAGAATTGTCGCACCTCCGCCGTACCGTTCGGGCATGTTCCCAGCGGAGTCGTTCGGTGTCGGGGTGACGGTCGCCCGCCGTTCCCCAGAGCCCCGGTCCGACGACTCGCTCCCTGCGGTTTCCTGCACGCGGCCGCCCCGGCTGGGGGTGCTGCTGCCGGTCGGGTCGATGTCGCCGGAGCAGAAGGCGGCACAGCTGCAGGCGGTGGAGCAGGCCGAAGGGGTCC
>Ga0308173_10000403_pt1 | contig 17952 bp, 14 predicted proteins | sample PhyPR1_FD_203716 | JGI IMG/M metagenome (GOLD analysis project Ga0308173, IMG submission 203716) | Soil microbial communities from UC Gill Tract Community Farm, Albany, California, United States - DLSLS.P.R1 | ecosystem: Environmental > Terrestrial > Soil > Agricultural land | place: USA...
CTGGATGCGGGGGGCCGTCGCCGTTCTCCGGCGTCCCGGTGACACGGCCGGCCGGACGCGTCGTACGGGACCAAGGTCACTGCTGTGCGCCGTGCTCGCGGTGCACCATGGTCTGAGACCCGAAGCCGGCGGGTGGCTTCGCCCTGACCGGACGACCGGCCGGGACCGCGCCATCGCGCGACCTGCGCTTCCGCCGCTCGGCGTCCGAGCCGAGGGAGGCACCAATGGTCGTTTTCGAGGACCGGCGAGATGCGGGCAGCCAGCTGGTCGATGAGCTCGGGTTCCTCAAGGGTGAGGACCTCGTCGTGCTGGGCCTTCCCCGAGGAGGCGTGCCCGTCGCAGCCGTCGTGGCGGAGGCCCTCGACGCGCCGCTCGACGTCATCGTGGTCCGCAAGCTCGGGGTGCCCTTCCAGCCCGAGCTCGCCATGGGCGCGATCGGGGAGGGCGGCGTCAGCGTCGTCGACGCGAGGACGGTCCGGCGGGCCCGCGTCACCGACGAGGAGCTGGACGCCGTCGAGGCGCGCGAGCGGGCGGTGCTCGACGCCCGGGTCGAGCGGCTGCGGCGTGGCCGTCCTCGTACAGACCTGCGGGGCCGGGTGGCGGTCGTCGTCGACGACGGGATCGCCACGGGGTCGACGGCGCGGGTGGCGTGCCTGGTGGCCCGGCGGCTCGGTGCCGAACGCGTCGTGCTCGCCGTCCCCGTCGCCCCTCCCGACACCCTGGCCCACCTGCCCGAGGCCGACGAGGTCGTATGCGTGGCCGCACCGGCGCACTTCCGCGCCGTGGGTGCCCACTACGACGACTTCTCACCGACCTCGGACGACGACGTCGTCGCCCTGCTCCAGCAGGCCGATCGCCGTTCGCGGGTGACGGGTGCCGCCAGAGCCACCGACTGCGACGTCGACGAGGACGTCGCCATCCCGGCCGGGTCGGTGACGATCGAGGGGCACCTTCGGCTCCCCGAGGGCGCCTCTGCGGTCGTCGTGTTCGCGCACGGCAGCGGCAGCAGCCGCCACAGCCCCCGCAACCGGTATGTCGCCGACGTCCTGCACCGTGCCGGCCTCGGCACCCTGCTGCTCGACCTGCTGACGCCCGACGAGGAGGACGACCGCAGCAAGGTGTTCGACATCCCGCTCCTCGCAGGGCGCCTCGAGTCCGCCTCCGACTGGCTGGCGCTGCGGCCCGACACCGCCTCGTGCACGGTGGGCTACTTCGGCGCGAGCACCGGGGCCGGCGCGGCGTTGTGGGCCGCGGCCGAGCCGGACGCCCGGGTGGCTGCCGTCGTGTCCCGCGGGGGACGTCCAGACCTCGCTGAGCCGCGCCTGGCGGACGTACGCGTACCCACGTTGCTCATCGTCGGCGGCGCCGACGACGTCGTCCTGGGGCTCAACCGGCGGGCGCGGGCCGCGCTCGGGAGCGGTTCGAGCGAGCTGGCCGTCGTGCCGGGCGCCACGCACCTCTTCGAGGAGCCCGGGACGCTGGCGCAGGCCTCGCAGCTGGCCAGGGACTGGTTCGTGCGCCACCTCGCCCACGACCCGGTCCCGCCGACCCGGGCGAGCCGGTCATGACCGTGACCCCGCTCGTCACCGACGAGGCCGGCGTCGCGGGTCAGACCCGCTCTCTCGCCCGGCCGCTCGAGGGCGTGGCCGACCCCGACGCGCTCGTCGGCCGCATACGGCAGGCCCGCTACGTCTGCGTCGGCGAGGCGTCGCACGGCACGAGCGACTACTACCGCTGGCGGGCCCTGCTCAGCCGTCGCCTCGTCGAGGAGCACGGTTCACACGTCTTCCCCGTTCCGTCCGCACGCGCCGGGAGCCACGAGGCGTTGCTGCACGACCTCGTGGGGCGGCCGGCGGTCCTCGTCTTCCCCGACTCCCACGCGCCTCGCGTGCGTGTCCCGGTTGGCGTCACCAGCGGGCCGGAGCGGCGCGGCGCCGACGGCTCGTGCGCGGACTAGCGTGGGAGGCATGATCGCCACGGTCTCGAGCCTCTACATCTATCCCGACTCCGACGCGCCCGGTCAGGAGCTGGACTCCGTCGAGGTGACCGAGTCCGGCCCCGAGGGCAACCGCTCGAAGAAGCACGCCGTGCACCTGGTGTCGGTCGACGACTACGTCGAGACGCACCCCAAGGCCAACATCGTGCTCGACATGGACTCCTCGGCGCTGGAGAAGCTGGTGGGTCGCATCGTGCGCCTCGGCGACTGCACCCTCGAGGTCACGCAGACGCCCTCGCAGTGCGCCGGGGTGTATGCCCGGGTCGTCGAGCCGGGCACGGTGTCGGTGGAGGACTCCCTGCTCGTCGCCGAGCCCGAGTGAGAGGGTCCTGCGCCCTCCCATGACCATCCACACCGAGCACCCGTTCGACACGCCCGAGGACGACCGGGACCAGCTGCGCCGTCTGCGCGGTCACGTCGGTGGCGCCGTGTCGCTCTGGACGGCCGGTGAGGGGATCGAGCGCGCCGGCCTGACCGTCTCGTCGTTCCTCGTGGCCACCGGGGATCCCGGCCGCGTCGTCGGCCTCCTGCACCCGGACTCGGACCTGCTCGACCGGCTGCAGGAGACCGGGACGGCCGTGGTCGCGCTGCTCGGCGCACGCGACGAGCGACTGGCCGACGCCTTCGCCGGCACGATGCCCGCCCCGGGAGGGCCCTTCCGCCTCGCCGAGTGGGAGCAGACCGACTGGGGTCCTCGAGCGCTCGGCGCGCAGACGTGGGCGGGGGTGCGGCTCGACCCCGCGACCGTGCACGAGGTGGGGTGGTCGGTGCTCGTCGAGGCGATCGTCGAGCACGTCGTCGTCGGAGCCGACGACACGCCGCTCGTGCACCGGCGGGGTCGCTACCAGCGTCCCTCGTGAGGGCGCGGCACGTGGAGGGCGGTCGTCGCCGCCGACCCTCCACGCGCCGTGCGCCGGCTCAGGCCGTGCCCGACATCTCCGTCGTCAGCAGTCCCTCCGGGATGCCGAAGGCGTCGACGAGGGTGGCCGCGTGCGGGCGCAGCTCGGCGCAGACCTCGTTGACCAAGGCGGTCAGCGCCTTGGCCCGGGCCGGGCTGAGCCGGTCGTGCTCGAGGTACCACGCCTTGTGCCGCTCGATGGTGGACAGGATGTGGAGGTCGCAGACGCGGGCCAGCAGGGCGCGGGCGTCCTCGTCGGCACAGGACTCGACGGAGGCCGCGAACGACTCGGCCACCATGCGCTCGACGTGGGCGCTCGCCGCGTCGACGAGGTGGTCCTGCGTCGCGTTGAAGACGGCGAAGGAGTCGACCCCGGGAGCGGTGGCGCGGCGCAGGCGCCGGGCCAGCCCCTCGATGAGGTGCTCCTCGCGCTCGCGCAGCAGCCGCAGCTGGGTGCCGCGGATCCCGAAGGCGACGACCTCCTCCCGGCCGGGGGCGGCGTCGACGATGCGCTGGATGATGCCGCGGGCCGAGGAGCGCTCGATGACCGTGCCGCCGACGAGCCGGGCCCCGAACCGCACGATGCCCGCCGTGTCGAGGTCGCCGAAGGTCGCCTGGTAGTCCGCGAGCAGGGACTTGGCCACGAGCTGGAGCAGGACCGTGTTGTCGCCCTCGAACGTCGTGAAGATGTCGGTGTCGGCCTTGAGCGCCGCGAGCCGGTTGGCCCAGAGGTAGCCGGCGCCGCCGCACAGCTCCCGGCACTCCTGGATCGTGTCGGTCGCGTGCCGCGTCGTCAGCACCTTGATGCCCGCGGCCCGGGTCTCCAGCTGCCGCTGGTCCTGCTCCGACGTCGCGCGCCCGCTCAGCACGTCGTCCATCGCCCGGACGAGCTCGTGCTGGGCCACCTGCAGGGCGTATGCCGTCGCGATCCTCGGCAGCAGCCGCCGCTGGTACGTGCGGTAGTCCAGGACGGTGGTCTCCACCTCCGTGCCGGGGGCGGCGAACTGGCGGCGCCCGGCGGCATACGTCGTCGTCACGGCGAGCGCGGAGCGGGCCGCGGCACCGGCGCCACCGGCCACGGAGATGCGTCCGCGCACGAGTGTCCCGAGCATGGTGAAGAACCGGCGGCTCGGGTTGTCGATCGGGCTCGTGTAGGTGCCGGCGTCGTCGATGTCGCCGTAGCGACCGAGCAGGTTGGTCCGCGGCACCCGCACGTGGTCGAACACCAGCCGGCCGTTGTCGACGCCCGCGAGGCCGAGCTTGGGACCGCAGTCCTCGATGGTGACGCCCGCGGCGGGGGTCCCGTCCTCGTCGCGGATGGGTACGAGGACGCAGTGGACGCCGCGCGGCTCCCCGTCCACGAGGAGCTGGGCGAAGACGGCAGCCATCCGCCCGTCCTTCGCGGCGTTGCCGATGTAGTCCTTGCGGGCGGCCGGCTCAGGGGAGTGCACGACGATCTCGTCAGTGGCCGCCTCGAAGGTGGCTGTGGTCAGCAGGCTCTGCACGTCGCTGCCGTGTCCGGTCTCCGTCATGGCGAAGCAGCCCTGGAGCTCGCCCGAGATGATGCGGGGGAGCAGGTCGTCGTGGCGGCTCGTGCCGAGGAGCGAGACGGCGCCACCGAAGAGGCCCCACTGGACGCCCGCCTTGACGAAGAGCGACAGGTCGCTGTGGCCGAGCATCTCGAAAGCCGCCACCGCCTCGCCGTAGCCCGCGGTGCCTCCCTGGTGCTCCGGGAAACCCGCTGCGGCATAGGGCTGCTCGGCCAGCGCGGCGAGCTGGGCCGTGACGCGGGTTCGGTGCTCGTCCGTCGGCAGCTGCTCCGGGAGTGCTCCGAACGTCGCGGCGTCGAGGGCGCGGCAGTGCTCGCGCACCTCGTGGAACGGGCCGTCCAGGTGGCGGCGCAGCGCCGTGGCGAGGTCCGGGTCGGTCGTCGCCGGCGGTGTCCTGCCGGGCAGCTGCGCCGGCCCTTCTGCCGGCGTCCGTGCGGGGGAGGCCGTGGTGGAGTTCGCGGGGGTGTCTGCGGTGGCGTCGGTGGCCGTGGACATCTGGAGCCTTCCGGTCTGGACCTCAGGAGGTCGGTCTCGTGGTGGGGGCGTTCGGGGTCGGGTGGGACGCGGTGGGGGACGGGACGGCGAGGGCCGGTGCGAGCCCGTGCCAGGCCAGCTCGGTGAGCGACTCGACGACCGACGCGCGGGGTGCGCGCTCGACCTCGGGCGTGGCGAGCCAGTCGTCGGCGACGGCCCGCACCGCACCCACGAGCGCGATCGCCCAGGTACGGGCGCGCGATGGGTCGGTGCCCGGTGCGGCGAGGGAGTCGAGCAGCAACCGGGTCAGCTGGTCCGCGACCTGGACGACCGTCTCGTCCACGGGGTCGTCCGGCAGGGGCCGGTCGACGAGCGGCCTCGTCACGACGAACCGGTAGACCTCCGTGTCCGACTCGACGAGGGAGAGGTAGGCCTCGACCGTGGACGCGACGAGCTGCCGAGCGCCGGTCGCGGAGGCGTCTGCCGGGTCGCTGGTCCGGGCGAGGGCCGCGCCGACGTTGCGCACCACCCTCGCGTCGATCCGGGCCGCGACGGCGCGGTAGAGCCCCGCCTTGTCGTCGAAGTGCCGGTAGACGACCGTCTTCGAGGTGCCGGCCTCGGCCGCGATGTCGTCCATCCCGACACCCGCGCCGTGCTTGCGGATGGCCCGGATGGTCGCGTCCACCAGGGCCTCGCGGCGCTGCTCACGGTGCTGCTCCCAGCGCGCGTCGCGCCCGTCGCGCGGGGATCCGCGCCGAGCGGCGGTGGTCACCACGTCGTCGTCCATCTCACGAAAGTAACAGGTACTCGCTGTATCGACTACTGCCGGTTTCGGTTATCTTGGTCGGGACGACCGGTCCACACCCAGCCTCAGGAGAGACCCATGGCTTCACAGACCACCCCGCGGACGCCGCGCCGCGTCGCGATCCTCGGTGGCAACCGCATCCCGTTCGCCCGGTCCAACGGGCCGTACGCCAAGGCCTCGAACCAGGACATGCTGACGGCCACCGTCGACGGGCTCGTGGCTCGCCACGGGCTCGCCGGCGAGCGGCTCGGCGAGGTCGTCGCGGGAGCCGTGCTCAAGCACAGCCGGGACTTCAACCTGACCCGCGAGACCGTGCTCGGGACCCGCCTCGACCCGGCCACCCCCGCCTACGACATCCAGCAGGCGTGCGGCACCGGCCTCGAGGCCGCGATCCTCGTCGCCAACAAGATCGCGCTCGGTCAGGTGGACGCCGGCATCGCCGGCGGCGTCGACAGCGCGAGCGACGCCCCGATCGCGGTGAGCGAGGGACTGCGCCAGACCCTGCTCGCGGCCAACCGGGCCCGGTCGACCGCCGAGCGTGCCAAGGCGCTCGCAGGGCTGCGACCCGGCCACCTCGTCCCCGCCATCCCCGAGAACGTCGAACCGCGCACGGGCCTGTCGATGGGCGAGCACATGGCCCTGACCGCTGCCCAGTGGGGCATCACCCGTGAGGCGCAGGACGAGCTGGCGGCGGCGAGCCACCGGAACCTCGCCGCTGCCTACGAGCGGGGCTTCTTCGACGACCTGCTCACGCCCTACCTCGGCGTCTCCCGCGACACGAACCTGCGGCCTGACTCCACCGTCGAGAAGCTCTCTACTCTCAAGCCGGTCTTCGGCAAGGGCGACGGAGCGACGATGACGGCCGGCAACTCGACGCCCCTGACGGACGGCGCGTCCGCCGTGCTCCTCGCGAGCGAGGAGTGGGCGACGGAGCACCGGCTGACGCCGCTGGCCTGGTTCGTCGACGCCGAGACGGCGGCCGTCGACTACGTCCACGGCGAGGAGGGCCTGCTGATGGCTCCCGCGTATGCGGTTCCGCGCCTTCTCGCACGAAACGGCCTGAGCCTGCAGGACTTCGACTACTACGAGATCCACGAGGCCTTCGCCGCAACGGTGCTCACGACCCTCAAGGCCTGGGAGGACGCCGACTTCTGCCGCGAGCGCCTCGGCCTCGACGCGCCGCTCGGCTCCATCGACCGCAGCAGGCTCAACGTCAACGGCTCGTCCCTGGCGGCCGGCCACCCCTTCGCTGCCACCGGGGGACGCATCGTCGCGAGCCTTGCCAAGCAGCTCGCGGAGGCCGGCGGCGGTCGCGGCCTCATCTCCATCTGCGCTGCCGGTGGGCAGGGCGTCGTCGCGATCCTGGAGGCCTGAGATGAGCGACCTGCTCACGACCATCCTCGGCTCACCGGTGGCCAAGCGCGTCGGCGTCCCGCAGCCGACACGGCTGCGCCGCTACGAACCCGGTATGCCGCTGTGCGACGGGCCCGTGCTCGTCGCCGGTGGGGGCCACTTCGCCGACGGGCTGGCATCCTGGCTGGGCGGCATCGGCGTCGCGACGGTGCGCACACCACCGGAGGCGGGCCAGAAGATCGGTGCAGTCGTGCTCGACCTGAGCGCCGCCGTCGACCCCGCGGAGCTCGACCAGCTGCGCGTGCTCGGGGCCCCGACGGTCAAGGCGCTTGCGCGCAACGGGCGTGTCGTCGTCATCGGCACCGACCCGGCGACGCTGAGCGACGTCGCGCATGTGTCAACCCAGCGGGCGCTCGAGGGCGCGGTCCGCTCCCTCGGCAAGGAGCTGCGCGCCGGCGCCACCGCGAACCTCGTTCTCGCACAGGGCGATGCCCCTGACGGTGTCCGCTCGGCCGTGGAGTTCTTCCTCTCGGGCCGCTCCGCCTACGTCGACGCCCAGGTGGTGCGCGTCGACGGGTCGAGCGGCGGCGAGGTGGACGCGCTGCGGCCCCTCGCGGGCAAGGTGGCGGTCGTCACCGGCGCCGCACGCGGCATCGGCGCCGAGATCGCCAAGGTGCTCTCCCGCGACGGCGCGACGGTCGTGGCGGTCGACGTGCCGGCCGCCGGCGACGCCCTCGCGGCGGTGGCCAACGAGGTGAAGGGAACCGCCCTGCAGCTCGACGTGACGGCCGAGGACGCGGGGCGCCGCATCGTCGAGCACGCCACGACCCGGCACGGCCACCTGGACATCGTCGTCCACAACGCGGGCATCACGCGCGACAAGCTCTTCGTCAACATGGACGAGGCCCGCTGGCGCAGCGTCATGGACGTCAACCTGCGATCCATCCTGCGGATGAACGAGGCGATCCTGGGCGAGGGCGGCCTCGTCGACGCCGGACGCATCGTGTGCGTGGCCTCGATCGCCGGCATCGCGGGCAACCGCGGCCAGACCAACTACGGAGCGAGCAAGGCCGGCGTCATCGGGCTCGTCTCCGCCCTGTCGAGCCAGGTCAAGGGCCGGGGCATCACCGTCAACGCCGTCGCCCCGGGGTTCATCGAGACCGAGATGACGGCGCGCATCCCCTTCGCCACGAGGGAGATCGGGCGGCGGATGAACTCGCTGCAGCAGGGCGGCCAGCCGAAGGACGTCGCCGAGACCATCGCGTGGTTCGCCTCACCGGGGGCGGGCGCGGTGACCGGTCAGGTGGTGCGCGTCTGCGGCCAGAGCCTGCTCGGGGCGTGAGGCCGCGATGACCAAGGAGATCGCGCTCGAGCAGGCGCCCGACCTGCGCCGCATCTACGCCGCCGCTCTGCGGCGCCGGGGCAGCACCAGCGAGACGCTGCCCGACGTGCGCTACTCGCGAGCCGGCATACGTGTCGACGTGGACGACCTCGTCGCCTACGCGCACGTGTGCCGGTTCCCAGTCGCCGGCGCCCTGCCGCCGACCTACCCCCACCTGGTCGCGTTCCCGCTGCAGATGGCCGTCATGAGCGGTGACGGGTTCCCGCTGCCGCTGCTCGGTGCCGTGCACGTCGAGAACCGTATCGAGGTGGTGCGGCCGCTCACCCTCGACGACCCGCTGGACGTGTCGGTGTGGGCGGCGGACCTGCGACCGCACCGGCGGGGACGGCAGGTCGACCTGGTGTCCGAGGTGAGCGTGCACGGCGACGTGGTGTGGCGCGGCACGAGCACCTATCTCTCCCGCGGCACCGAGCACCCCGAGGCGCCCCCGTCGGAGCCACCGTCGACTGCGCCGCTCGAGCGCGTCACCGCGGGCCCGCTCTGGCGCCTCGGCGAGGGCACGGGCAGGGCGTATGCCGCCGTGTCGGGCGACTGGAACCCCATCCACGTGCACGCGCTGACCGCCCGGCCGCTCGGCTTCCCGAGCGCCATCGCGCACGGGATGTACTCGTACGCGCGAGTGCTTTCCTCGCTCGGCCCGAGGCTGCCCGAGGTGGGGCTGACGAGCCGGGTGTGGTTCCGCAAGCCGGTGCGCCTGCCCTCCACCGTCCGCCTGCGGACCGCCTTCGAGCCCGCCCGCACGCTCTCGGTGCTCGAGAACGCCAATGGCGACGTCGAGCACGCCGTCGTCGAGAACACCTGGTAACCGTCGAAACGCCAAACCTTGCGGGTCCGGACTCAGCGAGAGGCCAGACTTCGCAGCCCTGACCCATCCGTGGTTCGCGAAGGCTGGCCTCTCGACGTTGCAGGGGTCACGAACTTCGGCCTTTCGACGGTTGGGGGGTGGTCGTGGCGGTGTGGGGCCGGCCAAACCGCGTCGCTGGCCCCGCGGGCAGGTCGATACGCTTGCGGTGGCCGCCCGCGTCCGTCGGAGCGGCGCCACCACGACCCGTCGCCCGCCGACGGGTCCCTGTCGAACGAGGAGCACCAACCGTGTCTGCACAGATCACCGTCACCGTCGCCGGAAGCGAGCGATCGGTCGCGGAGCAGACGACGGCGGGTGACCTCTTCGAGGGTGACCGCGCCGTCGTCGTGGCCCGGGTCAACGGCCAGCTGCGGGACCTCTTCCACGTCCTCGCAGACGGCGACGTCGTCGAGCCGGTCACCGTCGAGAGCGAGGACGGCCTGTCCGTCCTGCGCCACTCCACCGCGCACGTCCTGGCCCAGGCCGTCCAGTCCCTCCGGGCGGACGCCAAGCTCGGCATCGGCCCGCCCATCCGCGACGGCTTCTACTACGACTTCGACGTCGAGACCCCGTTCCACCCCGATGACCTCAAGGCCCTCGAGAAGGCCATGCAGAAGATCATCAACGAGGGGCAGACCTTCGCGCGCCGGGTCGTCAGCGACGACGAGGCCCTCGCGGAGCTGGAGGACGAGCCCTACAAGTGCGAGCTCGTCGGCCTCAAGGGCGGCAACGCCGACGAGGCGGCCGAGGGCGCGGGCGTCGAGGTCGGGGCCGGCGAGCTGACGATCTACGACAACATCCGCCGCGACGGCACCCGCGCCTGGGGCGACCTGTGCCGCGGCCCGCACATCCCCAACACCAAGCTCATCGGGAACGCCTTCAAGCTGATGCGCTCGGCCGCCGCGTACTGGCGCGGCTCGGAGAAGAACCCGCAGCTGCAGCGTGTCTACGGCACCGCGTGGCCCACCAAGGACGAGCTCAAGGCCTACCTCGACCGGCTGGCCGAGGCGGAGCGGCGTGACCACCGCAAGCTCGGCGCCGAGCTCGACCTCTTCAGCTTCCCCGACGAGCTGGGCTCGGGGCTGCCCGTCTTCCACCCCAAGGGTGGCGTCATCAAGCGCGAGATGGAGGACTACGTCCGGCGGCGGCACATCGAGGAGGGGTTCGACTACGTCGGCACGCCGCACATCAGCAAGGACGGCCTCTTCCACACCTCGGGCCACCTGCCGTACTACGCCGACACGATGTTCCCGCCGATGGAGCTCGAGGGCGCGAAGTACCAGCTCAAGGCGATGAACTGCCCGATGCACAACCTCATCTTCGCCTCGCGTGGGCGCTCCTACCGGGAGCTGCCGCTGCGCTTCTTCGAGTTCGGCTCCGTCTACCGCTACGAGAAGTCGGGTGTCGTCCACGGCCTCACCCGAGTCCGGGGCATGACGCAGGACGACTCGCACAGCTACGTCACCGCCGAGCAGGCCCCGGCCGAGATCCAGCACCTGCTCGACTTCGTCCTCTCCCTGCTGCGCGACTTCGGGCTCGACGACTTCTACCTCGAGCTGTCGACCCGTGACGAGGAGGGCGACAAGAAGGACAAGTTCATCGGCACCGACGAGCAGTGGAAGGTCGCGACCAAGGTGCTCGAGGACGTCGCCGTGGCCTCGGGTCTCGAGCTCGTGCCCGACCCGGGCGGCGCCGCGTTCTACGGCCCGAAGATCTCGGTCCAGGCCCGTGACGCCATCGGCCGCACCTGGCAGATGTCGACGATCCAGTACGACTTCAACCAGCCCGAGCGCTTCGGGCTCGAGTACCAGGCCGCCGACGGCAGCCGCCAGCAGCCGGTCATGATCCACTCCGCCAAGTTCGGCTCCATCGAGCGCTTCCTCGGCGTCCTCGTCGAGCACTACGCCGGGGCGTTTCCCGTGTGGCTCTCACCGGTCCAGGTGCTCGGTGTCCCGGTCGCCGAGGAGTACGCCGACTACCTGGGCGAGGTGCTGGATCGCATGAAGCGCAAGGGAGTTCGCGTCGAGCTGGACGCGAGCGACGACCGCTTCCCGAAGAAGATCCGCAACGCAAGCAAGTCCAAGGTGCCCTTCACGCTCATCGCGGGCGAGGAGGACCGGGCCGCCGGCGCCGTGTCCTTCCGCTTCCGTGACGGCTCCCAGAAGAACGGCGTGCCGGTCGACGACGCCATCGCCGAGGTCCTCGCTGCGATCGAGAGCCGCGCGCAGGTCTGAGCCGCAGCACCACCGAGGACGTATGCCGTCCCGCTGACCGAGCGGGACGGCATACGTCCTCTTTGTCCGATGTCCGGCGTCCATCGGACAGGACAGCGGCCCCGGGTTGCCCGGCCGACGAGACGTCACGAGTCTCGGGCAGGACACCGTCGTCGCACCCCCAAGGAACGCTCATGCGTCTCGTGCTCCGCTCGGTCGGCACCGTCGTGCTGGCCGCCACCGCCCTCGGCCCCGCCCTCGCCACCGCCTCGCCGCCGGCGGCCGCGGCGACCGACCCGCTCGTCCGCTCCGTCAACCCCTTCATCGGCACCCAGGACAACGGCAACACCTTCCCCGGCGCGAGCGCGCCGTTCGGGATGGTGCAGGTCAGCCCGGACACCGGGGGAGAGGGCGGCTACGACTACTCCCAGAACGCCATCTACGGATTCAGCCAGACGCACCTGTCCGGCGTCGGCTGCCCGGTCGTCGGCGAGCTGCCGGTGATGCCCACGACGGGCGCCGTCACGAGCGTCGACCCGACGCGGTACCGGTCCACCTACTCCCACTCCGACGAGCACGCCGAGCCGGGCTACTACCGCGTCGGCCTGCCGACGTACGGCGTGCAGGCGGAGCTGACGGCGACCGACCGCACCGGCTGGCAGCGCTTCAGCTTCCCGGCCGGCAAGCAGGCCAACGTGCTGCTCAACACCGGCAAGGCCAACATGAAGGTCTTCGACTCGGAGGTCCACGTCGTCGGCGACCGGGTCGTCGAGGGACGCATCCACGACGGCAACTTCTGCGCCGGCAAGGACCAGCACACGGTCTGGTTCCGGGCCGAGTTCGACCGGCCGTTCGACACCTTCGGCACCTGGAGCGGCTCGACGCTCACCAGCGGCCGGCGTGACGCCAGCACGACCGGCGGCGGCAACGGCGCCGCCCTCACCTTCCCGGCCGGCACCAGCTCGGTGACGATGAAGGTGGGCCTCAGCTACACCGGCGCCGACGGCGCCCGCGCCAACCTCGCGAAGGAGACCGGCGACGGCTTCGACTTCGACGCCACCCGGGAGGGGCTCACCCAGCGCTGGGAGGAGCAGCTCGGCCACGCCCGCATCACCGGCGGCACCGAGCAGCGGCGCACGGCCTACTACACCGCGCTCTACCACTCGCTCATGCACCCGAACCTCGCCTCGGACGTCGACGGCACCTATCACGGGTGGGACGGGAAGAACCACGTGGCGCAGGGCTACACGCCGCGCCAGAACTTCTCGCTGTGGGACACCTACCGTCCGCAGAACCAGCTGCTCGAGGTCCTCGCGCCGGACGTCGCCCGCGACTCGTACCTGTCGGTGCTCGCGATCGGCCGCGAGGGCGGATGGCTGCCGCGGTGGGCCCTGGTCAACAGCGAGACCAACATCATGACCGGCGACCCCGTCACCCCGTTCCTCGTGGAGGGCTGGAGCAAGGGCTTCCTCGCCGGGCACGAGGACGAGGCCTACGCGCTGCTCAGACAGAACGCCACCGAGCGACCGCCCGCCGACAGCCAGTACAACGGGCGCTCCGGCCAGCACTACTACGAGAAGCTCGGCTACATCCCCTACGGCCTGCAGGTCGGCACGGACTGCGTCTCCCACGGCGGCGACAACGACTGCGCCCACCCGGCCTCGGCCACGATGGAGTACTCCGCCGCCGACGCCTCGCTCGCCATCATGGCCAAGGCCCTCGGCCACGCCGCCGACGCGGCGATGTTCACGCAGCGCGGCGGCTGGTACAGGAACCTGTGGGACGCCGGCACGCAGGCGTTCCGTCCGCGCCTCGCCGACGGCACCTGGCTCGACCCGTACGACCCGGTGGAGGCGGCGCACGCCTTCCACGAGGGCGGCTCCTACCAGTACCAGTGGCTGGCGCCGCAGGACCCGGCCGGCCTCGTGGACCTCATGGGCGGCCGCGCCGCGACCGAGAAGCGCCTCGACGACTTCTTCGCCTACGACAAGCTGCTCAGCGACCCGGCCGGCACCGCGAGGACCGACTGGATCGAGGCGACCTACGCCTACTACAGCAAGCCGACCTACAACCCGAACAACGAGCCCGACCTGCTCGCCCCCTACGTCTACGCGTGGGTCCAGCAGCCGGCGAAGATCGCCACCGTCGCCCGGGCTGCCTTCACCCTCTTCACCGACGGCGCCGACGGCATGACGGGCAACGACGACCTCGGGACGATGAGCGCCTGGTACGTCTTCTCCTCGTGGGGCCTCTACCCGACGATGAGCGGCGCGAACTACTTCGTGGTCAGCTCGCCGCAGTTCGAGCGGGTCGACATCGACGTGGCGTCGCCGACGACGGCTCGCACCGGCCAGGGCGGCCGCCTGACCATCACGGCTCCCGGCGTCTCCGACGAGAACCGCTACGTCCAGACGCTGACCGTCGACGGCGACAAGAGCACGAAGAGCTGGGTCGGCTGGGACGCCATCCGCAGCGGCGGCACGCTCGCCCACACGGTCGGCAGCACGCCGAGCCGCTGGGGCACCCGGCCCTCCGACGTGCCGCCCTCGGCGGTGCAGGCCGGGCGTGACCCCCGCCTCGCGCTGTCGATGGGCGCGCACCCGAACCCGGTCGTCGTGCCCACCGGCGCCCGCCGGGCCCGGTTCACCGTCGACCTCGTCGGGCAGGCGCCCAAGAGCCTCCCGGTCGACGTGTCCGTCAGCGTCCCGGACGGCTGGGGCGCCGCGACGGGCCCGGACGGAGACGGTGCCACCGTGCTGCACAGCAACGGCGTCCCCTCCAGCGCGTCGCTGCCCGTGACGCTCACGCTGCCGGCAGGGCTCGGCACCGGCTCGCACGAGGTCACCGTCACGGCGTCGGCCCCCGGCACGGACCCGGTGACGAAGGTCGTCACGGTGCAGCTGCAGCAGGCGCTGAGCTGCCTTGCCGGTGCCACCGGCTGCGCCGTCGACCTCGGCGACGCCCGAAACCACGACGGGACGGCGACCGTCTCGGCACCGGACGAGGGCAACTTCGACGGCGGCGGCTGGAGCTACGACGCAGCCCTGCTGCCGACCGCCGGCGCCTGGGACTGGAACGGCGTGACGTACGCCGCGCCGGTCACCTCCGGCACGATGCCGAACTTCGTCGAGGGCCGGGGCCAGACGCTCCTCGTCCCGGCCGCGAGCCGCACGGCGGTCCACGTCGTCGGCTCGACGCACAACGGTGACGTGACGACGGCCCTGCGCCTGACCTACACCGACGGCAGCGTCCAGTCCGTCCCGGTCTCGCTGACCGACTGGGCCGCGGGGAGCGGCCACAACGGCAACCAGGTCGCCGTCGCGATGGACCACCGGATCAAGCGCGGCTCGGGCGTCGACGGGCCCCCGGTACAGCTCTTCGGCACGACCGTGGCCGCAGACCCCGCGAAGCAGCTGCAGTCCGTGACGCTCCCGAACGACGCCCGTTTCGAGGTGTATGCCGTGTCCCTGGGCTGAGCGCCGACGCGCCCGACGCGTGCCGTCCCGCCGACCCGGCGGGACGGCATACGTCCGCTCGTGGCCGTCGGCCCGCGGGCACCAACTTTTTATCGAAAGTGCTTGCGCCACAGACCGGCCGTGCTACAAAGGAACTACCGAACCGCTTCGGCGGAACGGTTTCCGAATCGCTTCGGCGAGGAGGATCAGAAGGCCCGGGAACTCATACTTCCCGGGCCTTCCCCTTCCCGGTCCTGCGGCTCTCACACCCGCAGGGCCGTCCCGTCGACGGGGTGGACGCACGAGGGCCCTGCGGTCTCACACACCGCAGGGCCCTCTCCATTGAACCGAACGTGGGCGGCTCGCGCGAAATCGACACGCGCGGCCGGTCCCGACCGGCAGGTCAGGGCCGCACGGCCCGCAGCCACCACCGGTGGTGGGTCAGCTCGACCGGCTCGCCGCGGACCGCGAGTGCGTGCAGGTCGCCCAGGGCGGCGACGTGGTCCTCGGGGCGGAAGCCGGGCGGCAGGTCCCACGGCACGTGGCTGAAGTAGCGCAGCAGCACCGTCACGCTGTCGAAGCGGTAGGCGCCGACGGCCTCGGCGCCGTCCTCGACGACGAGTCCGGCCTGCCCGAGCGCCTCGGCGGCCACCTCGAGGGTCCAGGGACGGGGCTGCGGAGTGCCGAACCACGCCAGCGTCTGCTCGGCGTCCCGCGACCCCACCTGCTGGGTCAGCAGCGCCCCGCCGGGACCCAGCACCCGCGCCAGGTCACCCACGTCGTACGCCTCGTGCCGGTTGGTGACGAGGTCGACGGAGGCGTCGGCCAGGGGGAGGGCAACGCCTCGGTCCGGGTCGTGCTCCACGACCACGACGCCGCGTGGCTCGAGGGCCGCCCGGGCCACCGGCACGTTCGGTGGCCAGCCCTCCGTGGCCACGACTCGCGTGCGTGCGGTGCTCGTGCCCGACACGTCGAGCAACCGCAGCAGCTGCTCACCGCCACCGGTGCCCATGTCGAGAACCGACGACGCGGCCCGCATCGCGCGCACGCACTGGTCCTCGAAGTCCCACGGGGTGGGACTCTCACCCATCCCGGCGGCCACGTCCGAGAAGTCCCAGCCCGCGTGGTCCGTCGACCACGCCTCGGTCCAGTCGGCGAGCAGCTCCGAGGTGACGGTCACGCCCCATTCTCACCCGGGGGTCCCGTCCTCGCCCGACGAGCCGCTCGCCCTAGGATCACCTGTCATGACGAGGCAGGCGAGTGACCCCACGACGCCCGGCGCGACCACGACTCCCGACCGTGACCCGACCGAGCACTCGACCGAGCCCGCGACCGAGCCCGCGACCCAGCCGGCGCACGACTTCGCCCGCGTCGAGGACGGCTTCGAGCGGCTGTGGACACCGCACCGCATGGCCTACATCGAGGGCGACAAGCCGACCGAGGAGGCGGGCAACGGGTGTCCCTTCTGCGCGGCGCCCGGCAAGTCCGATGCCGAGGGGCTCGTCGTCCACCGCGGCGAGCACTGCTACGTCGTGATGAACCTCTTCCCCTACAACCCCGGGCACCTGCTCGTGTGTCCCTACCGCCACGTCTCCCTCTACGTCGACCTCACCGACGAGGAGACGACCGAGTTCACCGCCCTGACGAAGCAGGCGATCCGCGCCCTCGAGGGCGCGTCGGCACCCCACGGCTTCAACCTCGGCATGAACCAGGGCGCCGTCGCCGGGGCCGGTGTCGCGGCGCACCTGCACCAGCACGTCGTCCCGCGCTGGAGCGGCGACTCCAACTTCCTGCCGATCATCGGACAGACCAAGGCCCTGCCGGTCCTGCTGGAGGACACCCGCGCCCGTCTCGTCGAGGCCTGGCCCACTTCCTGAGCCCACCGCCTGAGCACGGCGCGCCGCTTTGCCTGTGGGTGCCCGGGCTCCCGGCAGCCATCAGTACGCTGGTCCCACCATGCTCAACAGACTCCTGCGCGCGTCGATGACCAAGATCCTCGGTCCGATCGCCCACCTGTTCCTCCGGCTCGGGATCGGTCCCGACATCGTCACCATCGTCGGCACGGTGGGGGTGTGCGTGGGAGCGCTGGCGTTCTTCCCCCGCGGCGAGATCTGGGTGGGGGTGCTCGTGATCACGGCCTTCGTCTTCTCCGACAACGTCGACGGCATCATGGCCCGCGAGTCGGGCCGCTCGAGCAAGTGGGGCGCCTACCTCGACTCCACGCTCGACCGCATCGGCGACTCGGCCATCTTCGGCGGGCTCGTGCTGTTCTACGCCGGCCGCGGCAACAACCAGCTGATGGCCGGCCTCGCGCTGGCCTGCCTCATCCTCGGCAGCGTCGTCTCCTACGCCAAGGCACGCGCCGAGGGGCTCGGCTACACGGCGAACGTCGGCATCGCCGAGCGCGCCGACCGGCTCGTCGCCGTGCTCGTCGCCGCCTTCTTCGCCGACGTCTTCGACTCGACGGTCCTGCTCGGCGTGGTGCTCGGGCTGCTGGCCGTCGCCAGCTTCATCACCGTCCTGCAGCGGATGCTGACCGTCCGCAAGCAGGCTCTGGCCTCCGGAGAGGTGGGCGCGTGACGGGCATCGCCCGCCGGGCGACCGACACCGTCAGCGTGCTCGGGTTCCGGCTCGGGTGGTCCGCCGTACGCGCCCTGCCGGAGCGGGCGGCATACGCCCTCTTCGACCGCGTCGCGGACGTGCTCGTCGCCCGGGGTGGGAAGGGCATCGAGCGCCTGCGCTCGAACTACCGACGGGTCCGGCCCGAGCTGTCCGACGCCGACCTCGAGGCCCTGGTGCGCCGGGGGATGCGGTCCTACATGCGCTACTACTGCGAGGCGTTCCGGCTCCCGTCGCTTTCGCGCGCCCAGATCGACGGCGCCGTCGAGGTGCGGCACGACGGGGAGGTGCGGGAGCTGTGTGCCCGCGGCGATTCGGTCATCGCGTTCGTCGGCCACCTCGG
>Ga0308173_10000405_pt1 | contig 17824 bp, 20 predicted proteins | sample PhyPR1_FD_203716 | JGI IMG/M metagenome (GOLD analysis project Ga0308173, IMG submission 203716) | Soil microbial communities from UC Gill Tract Community Farm, Albany, California, United States - DLSLS.P.R1 | ecosystem: Environmental > Terrestrial > Soil > Agricultural land | place: USA...
CAGCTGGCCGACCAGGGGTTCCCCGGGGTGCGGGCCACCCATGGCTTCGCCATGCAGGCGATCGGGGCGGGCTGCACGAGCGTCGAGCTCGGGGAGCGCCTGGGGGTCTCGAAGCAGGCCGCAGCGAAGACCGCCACCACCCTCGAGAGGATGGGCCTGGTCCGGCGCGAGCCGCACGCCCACGACGGACGCCAGAAGCTGCTCGTGCCGACACCCGCGGGCCAGCGCATGCTCCGCCTGTCCGCGGCAGCCTTCCGGGCAGAGCTGGGCAGGTGGCGCGAGCAGGCCGGGGACGGCAACGTCGACGCCACCCTGGCCACCTTGTCGGCCGCCGCCGCGGGTGGGCGCGGCCCCACCGACCTGTCCGACTGGTCCTGACTGTCAGGGCCTGACCACCGGAACCTGACAAGCGTCCGGCGCTAGGGGCGTGAGTAGCCCGGTTCGAACTCCGGACCCGGCTCGTCCTCGTCGTCGTCGAAATGCACGGCGGCCGGGGTGACCGGACCGGTGTGCTGGGCCTGCCCAGGTGTCCGGGGCCCGACCGGGATCTCGGTGGTCGACGCCGACGACGACCCGGACGCCGTCTCCGTCTGTGTCTCCGTCTCCGAGGGTGACTCCGGCTCGGACGACGGCTCCGAGACAGTCCCCGTCTCCGACAGGGACTCTCGTCCGAGGTCGTGCTGGGCGACGCCTTCCGGCTCGTCATCGGACGTGTCCGGCTCATCGGTGCCGAGGGCATCGGTGTCCTGCACGCCGGGGTGATGGGCGTCGGGGTGATGGGCCTCGGGGTGATGGGCCTCGGGCTCGTCGTCGCCGGCCGTGGGGGCGAACATCACCGCGACGTCCTCGTCCTCCTCGTCCTCGGCGTCCTCCACGACTGCCGGGGGGACCACCACGGGCACGGGACGGCGGTCCGGGGTCGGGTCGGGTCGCCGGTAGTCGTGGGCCGCCTCCTCCTGCTCGTGCACCTCCTGCTCGAGCCGGCGCAGGGTGGCTGCCTGGCGTTCGACGAGCAGCCGGTCCCCACCGCTGACCGCAGTGAGCAGGTCCGACAGGACCCGCATCTCCGCGACCAGCCGGGCCCGGGTGAGCAGGTGTGGATCGGGGCGTTCGGAGCGGGCGTGCGCGTAGGCCTCCATCAGCGTCTCGAGCGCCGGCTCGGTCGCCTGGGTCGCGAGCGCGGAGAAGTCGTCGGCGGGGTCGGCGACCTTGGCGTCCTCCCAGCCGGTGAGGGCCCTGACGCGACCCGTCGAGGCGTCCTGGTCGTCCTCGAACACGACGAGCACCTGGTCGCCGGTGAGGTCGCCGTGTGTCGGGGTGGGCGCGAACCGCCACAGCGCCACGTCCTCGAGCTGCTTCTCCCAGCGCGCGAGCAGCCCCGTGGGCACGTGCCCCGTCGCTGCGGCCCGGTCGAGCTCGGTGAGGCGGCGGGTGCGGTAGGTGTCGGCGTCGTACGCCGGCAGCCCGGCCTCCTCGAAGAGCCCGTGGTCGGCGTTGTGCAGGGCGGCGATGGCGCGCCCGAGCTCGGCCGCGAGGCCGGGTCCCGGGGGCAGCGAGCCGAAGTCGACGTTCTGGCCGGGCAGGAAGGGGTAGATCGCGGCGCGACCCCCCTCCTTCAACGGGGCGAAGCCCTTGGGCGTGGGCACGCTGAACGGCAGCCGGCGCGCGAGGAGGCCGAGCAGCCCGAAGGTGGACTCCATCTGCGCCGCGGCAGCCTGGCTGCGGGGCACCCGGACCACCCAGCGCCGGTGCTGGGTGTCCTGGACGAACGCGACGTCGTACTGGTGGTCGGGGGTCCCCGGAAGTGCCTCGACGCTCGCGGGGTCGAGGCCCGGCACGGCGGCACTGGCCAGCGCGGCGAGGAAGAGGGGGCTGCGGTCCACGCGCCCACCGTATGCCGAGAGGGCGCACCTAGGGTGGAGGCGTGGGCTCCTTCGCCAAAACTCTCCCGAATCTGCCCTTCGCCCAGCCCGGGCTCGACCGGTCGGCGGAGCTGCGCACCGACCCCGGCCTGCTCACCGACCTCCTGGCGACACCGACCACCCGGGTGCTGGAGCTGCACGGTGACCGCGTCGCCGTCCACGAGGTGCCAGCCCCCGGCGCAGGCCCTGCCGCGGACGGCGACGGCAGCCAGGGTCGCGCTCACACCGTCGAGGTGCGGTTGTCCCTGCGGCCCCCGCGGCCCGGCGACGCCGACCGGCTGGGACTCTTCCTCGGCGTCGACGACCGCGACACCGCCTACGTCGCCGTGGTGCTCGAGGCACCCGAGGTGGCAGAGCTGCCCGGCGACGGGGACGTCGGCGAGCTGCGTACGCTGCGCCAGGTCGGCGCCCACCTCGAGGCGCTCGACGCCACCCTGTTCACGACGTCCCTGGCGCTGGCCAACTGGCACCGGGCGCACCCGTTCTGCCCGCGCTGCGGCGCCCCCACCGAGCCGGCCCAGGGCGGCTGGCTGCGCCGGTGCACGGCCGAGGGCAGCGAGCACTACCCGCGCACTGACGTCGCCGTGATCATGTCCGTCGTCGACCAGGACGACCGGTTGCTGCTGGCTCGTGGCGCGGGCTGGGGTGAGGGCCGCTTCTCCGTCCTCGCCGGCTTCCTCGAGCCGGGGGAGAGCCTGCCCGTCGCGGTCGCCCGGGAGGTCCGCGAGGAGGTGGGGCTCGAGGTCACGGACGTGGAGTACCTCGGCGACCAGCCGTGGCCGTTCCCCACGTCCCTGATGGTGGGGTTCACGGCTCGCGCCGTGGGCGTCGACCTGGCGCTGCAGGACTCCGAGATCGCCGAGGCCCGCTGGTTCACCCGTGCGGAGCTCCTGGCTGCCGTCGAGGAGGGCTGGCTGGCCATGTCGGGACGGCTGTCGATCTCCAGGCGCCTGCTCGAGCACTGGCTGGGCCACGAGGTCGACGTCCCCTGACGGTCGCCCTGACACCCGCCCCTGACACCGGCCCACAGACAAACCGCCCTCGACCCCCTGACAGCACTCAGCCGCCCTGACCCGTACGGGTGGGGCGGCTGAGGGGTCCGGGCGGGTCAGGCGGCGAGGCGCTTCTTGACCTCGTTGATCGAGGGGTTCGTCGCCGCGGTGCCGTCGGGGAACAGCAGGGTGGGCACCGTCTGGTTGCCGCCGTTGACGTCCATGACGAACTTCACCGCGTCGGCCTCCTCCTCGATGTTGACCTCGGTGAACGCAATGCCCTCACGGCCCATCTGCGCCTTGAGGCGGTTGCAGTACCCGCACCACGAGGTGGTGAACATGGTCACGGAACCGGGGGCCGGAGCCTTCGGGGTCGACATCGGTCAGCACTCGCTCTCTGGAGGGATCGGGGTGGTTCGGGCCTGGTGCACGCCCGAGAAGTTCAACGTCGGCACGGGCTTCGGTCTTCCGCTGCGCCGGTGTGACGTCCGTGACCATGATGACCCATGCCCGAATCCGTGCTCGAACCCATGCCCGAACCCCGCTTCGACCCCGCGCTGCTGCAGCTCGCCGCCTCGCGCAACCTCGCCGGCCTGGCCGCGCTCAAGCGTGACGGCCGCCCCCAGCTCTCCATGGTCAACTTCGCGCTCGCGGTGGAGGAGGACGCCGTGACGGCCAGGGTCTCCGTCGTCGACGGCCGAGCGAAGGTCGCCAACCTGCGCCGCGACCCGCGCGCCTCCCTGCTCGTCACCTCCCCGGACGGCTGGTCGTATGCCGTGCTCGAGGGTGACGCGGAGCTGTCCCCGGTGGCGCAGGCGCAGGACGACCCGACCGTGGAGGAGCTCGTCGAGCTCTACCGCACCATCCGCGGGGAGGACCACCCCGACTGGGAGGACTACCGCCGGGCGATGGTGGCCGACCACCGGCTGGTGCTGCGGGTGCACGTGCGCAAGGTCTACGGCCTGACCCAGTGACCGGGGCAGTCACCGGGGCAGTGACCGGGGCGTCCCGCCTCGGCCCCCGCGGCCGCCGTCGTGATCGCTGGGGACACGCGTACCTCGCCGTCAGCGGGGTCTGACAGGATCGCGGGCGATGTCCTCCACACCCGCAGCGCCCACCGCAGACGAGATCCTGGCCGCGCTCGACCCCGAGCAGCGAGAGGTCGCGGCCCACCCACTGGGCCCGATGTGCGTGCTGGCAGGGGCCGGGACCGGCAAGACGCGGGCCATCACCCACCGCATCGCCTACGGCGTGCACTCGGGCGCCTACCAGCCGCAGCGCGTGCTCGCGGTCACCTTCACCGCCAGGGCCGCGGGCGAGATGCGCACCCGCCTGCGCGACCTCGGCGTCGCCGGCGTGCAGGCCCGCACCTTCCACGCGGCCGCGCTGCGGCAGCTGCACTACTTCTGGCCGCAGGCGATCGGCGGCGCCGCGCCGGAGGTCATGCCGCACAAGGCGGCCGCCGTCGCCCAGGCCGCGGCATCACTGCGCCTCGACCTCGCCCGCGACCGCACCGCCATCCGCGACCTGGCGGCCGAGGTGGAGTGGGCCAAGGTCTCCATGCTCACCCCCGAGACGTATGCCGCCGGCGCGCGCGCCGCCCGACGGGAGCCGCCGGGGCTCGACGCCACCGCCATGGCCCGGGTCCTGGAGGCCTACGAACAGGTCAAGACCCAGCGCGGGGTCATCGACTTCGAGGACGTCCTGCTGCTGACCGTCGGCATCCTCTCGGAGAGGGAGGACATCGCCCGCGCGGTGCGGGCGCAGTACCGGCACTTCGTGGTCGACGAGTACCAGGACGTCAACGCCCTGCAGCAGCGGCTCCTCGAGCTGTGGGTGGGGGAGCGACCAGACCTCTGTGTCGTCGGCGACCCTGCGCAGACCATCTACTCCTTCACGGGTGCCAGCCCGCGCCACCTGCTGGAGTTCCCCACCACCCACCCCAAGGCGCAGGTGGTGCGTCTGGTGCGCAACTACCGTTCGACGCCGCAGATCGTGGGGCTGGCCAACCTCGTGGTCCGCGGCCCCTCGGGGGCCATGCGCAGCAACGCCGTCACGCTGCAGGCGCAGGCGGCCGACGGCCCGAACCCCTCGCTGACCGCCCACCCGGACGACCCTGCCGAGGCCGCAGCGGTGGCGGCCGAGATCGCCGACCGGGTCGCCCGGGGGACGAGCCCCGGGCAGATGGCGGTGCTCTTCCGCACCAACGGCCAGTCGGAGGCGTTCGAGGCCGCGCTGGCCGAGCGCGACATCCCCTACCTCGTGCGTGGCGGCGAGCGGTTCTTCGCCCGCAGGGAGGTCCGCGACGCCATCCTGCTGGTGCGCGGCGCGGCGCGGTCCGACGACGGGTCGACCCCGCTGCCCGAGCTCGTCCGTGACGTCCTGGTCGGGGCCGGGTGGACCCGGGAGGCGCCCAACGCCGGAGGTGCCGCCCGCGAGCGCTGGGAGTCCCTCGCTGCGCTCGCGGCCCTGTCCGACGACCTCGTCGCCACGTCGCCCGAGGCGCGGCTGCCGGACTTCGTGCGCGAGCTCGACGAGCGGGCGGCCGCCCAGCACGCCCCTGCGGTGCAGGGCGTCACCCTGGCCTCCCTGCACGCCGCGAAGGGCCTCGAGTGGGACGTGGTGTTCCTGGCCGGCGTCTCCGACGGATACCTCCCCATCACCATGGCCGACACCCCCGAGGCCATCGAGGAGGAACGCCGGCTCGCGTACGTCGGGGTCACCCGCGCCCGCCGTGAGCTCCGGCTGTCCTGGGCCGGTGCGCGCACCCCCGGTGCCCGGGCCAGCCGTCGCCCGTCGAGGTTCCTCGACGGCGCGTCCAGCATCCTCGGTGAGGGCGCCCGGTCGCAGCCCAAGAACGCCTCAGGACGCCGCGCCGGGTCGCGGGGCAAGCCCGGCAAGCCGGTGCTGCCGGCCCACTGCCGCTCGTGCGGTGCGGAGCTGACCACCGCGGCACAGCGCAAGACCGGCCGCTGCGACGACTGCCCACCCACCTACTCCGAGGCCGTGTTCGACCGGCTCCGGGAGTGGCGCCTGGCCGTGGCCCGGGCGACGAGCGTGCCCGCCTACGTCGTGTTCACCGACGCCACGCTCACCGCGATCGCCGAGCGGGAGCCGTCGTCCGAGGGCGAGCTGGCACAGATCTCCGGCGTGGGGGCTCGCAAGCTGGGCCTCTACGGCGCCCAGGTACTCGCTCTCATCAGTGGGTCCTCGGTCGAAGAAGTCCTCCAAACCCATTCTGCTGCAACAGAATCCGACGACTGAGGCGCTCCGCCCGCATTCTTTCCCGAATTTCTCGTTAAATGCGTTGCTGCCCCTGAGTGCACTGCTCTACCCTTGACGAGCACGCCCGGTGGGAACACCGACCGGGCCCCACGACACCGCGAAGGAGGTTGGCCCCATGGAGAACATCACGATGACGATCGACGCGACCCACATGTCCCGCGTCCGTTCCGTGTGCCCCGAGGCCGGCCGTGTCGTCCTCGCAGGCAGCCGTGGATGGGTCCGGGGGACCACTGTGTCCGCCGCCGTCGCCCCGCGTGTGATCGCCGATGCCCAGCTCCCGACGTTCTTCGTCGACGGTTTCGGCGCCACCAACGTCACCACCAAGGATCTCGCGTTCCGTCCCTTCGGAGAGCCGCCTGTCTAGGCCACCAGCCAGCAGGCCCCTCCGAGGCCGCGGAACCCGATATCCGGGATCCGCGGCCTTTCTGTTTGTCCAGACAGATTTCCTCCGCTTCCGCACCGCACCGCACCGCACCGGCAGGGAGAAGCACCACCGCATGAAGCACGACAGCACCGAAGAGAACACGCCGGCCCCCGACCGGGGAACCACCGGCGAGAACGAGACGAGCACCACCGCCACCACCGTGGCGGGACGACGAGAGGGAGGTGACACCCGATGCAGTTGAGCGCACTCCACGACCTGAACGAGCAGGCCGCCACGGCAGGCGACGGCATCCCGTGTCGAGAGAACGACGCCGAGATGTGGTTCGCCGAGAGCCCGGCCGACGTCGAGTTCGCGAAGTCGCTGTGCCACACGTGCCCGGCCCGGATGGCCTGCCTCGCAGGTGCCATCGACCGTGCCGAGCCGTGGGGCGTCTGGGGAGGCGAGCTCTTCATCCAAGGAGTCGTCGTCGCCCGCAAGCGGCCCCGTGGCCGTCCGCGCAAGAACCCGGTCGCCGCATGAGCGCCGGGGCCACCACCACCGTCCACCACCGCACCACCAGGAGCCCAACCATGTTCCAGGCCTTGTACGCCGACCTGGCGCGCGCCCACCTGCGGCGTCGTCAGCGGGAGTACCAGCGCCGGCTCGAGGCACAGACGCAGCACGAGATGCTGATGGCGATGCCTCGCATGCTGGCCCGGTGACCCGCCCACCCGAACCCGCCGGGACCCCCGCTCTGGAGTGGTCCCGGCGGGTTCTTCCATGTCCGGGGAGCCGGTTCGGGTGGTGTGCCGACCGGCACCGCCTAGGCTCGCGCCATGTCCCGTGAGGCCGTGGTGGCAGCCCTGACCGTGCCCGGGCTCGCCCCGGTCGTCGACCTGGTCGTGTGGGTGGAGGACGGGGTCGCCGTGGCGGCCAACCACCTCGGCCGGGTGCGCCTGCACGCCGACGGCAGCCACGAGGTGGTGGCCGGCCAGGACCCGGTGCCGTCGACGGACCCGATGGCCTTCCTGCCGTATGCCGCCGAGCTGGCGGCTCCCGGCCCCCGCGTCTCCACCGACAACGCCTACCCCTACGCGGCGTGCCGGATCCTCTCGGCGTTCGGCGACGCCGACCGCAGCCCCGACGTCGCCGTGGTGCACACGCCCCGGCACTTCTTCCCGGACGAGGGTGGACACCGGGGCGAGCACGGCTCGCTCGACGTCATCCAGTCGAGGGCGCCCCTGGTGATGGCCGGCCCCGGGGTCCAGCGGCTGGGCCACGTGGACGACCACGCCCGCCTGGTCGACGTCGGGCCGACGCTCGCGGTGCTCTGCGGGGTCCCGGAGGCCGACCTCGTCGACGGCACCGGTGAGCCGCTCGACGGTGCCCCGCTCACGCAGTACCTCCAGCCGTCCTCGGACCGGTGGCGGGGGTCGGGGCGCGTGGTCGGCATCCTCTGGGACGGTGCCCACTGCGGTGATCTCCTCGCCATGGCAGAGGCCGGTGAGCTGCCCGGTGTCGCCTGGCTCATCGAGCGCGGGTTGGCGCTGCGCGGGGGCGCGGTGGCCGAGTTCCCCAGCGTGACCCTCACCAACCACACCTCGATCCTCACCGGCGTCGGCCCGGGACGGCACGGCGTCCTGGGCAACGTCTTCTTCGACCGGGCCACCGGTGAGCGGGTCGTGCCCAACGACGCCGCCACCTGGCACCGCAGCGCCGAGTGGCTTCGGCCCGGCGTGCGCACCGTGTTCGAGATGGTGAACGACCATGTGCCGCAAGGGAAGTCGCCACGGACGGCCAGCGTCGACGAGGCCATCGACCGCGGCGCGGACTACGGCACCATGGCGCTGCTGCGGGAGGCCGGGGGCTTCCAGGCGGCCGCCGACGGCATGGACGACCTCATGCCCGACCCTGCCTCGTCAGTGTTCCTGCGGCACCCCGAGCACCTCGACGACAGCTACTTCCACTGGGGGATGCAGGTCGACGACCTCGGCCTGCAACAGGTGCTCCAGCTCTGGCAGGACGCCGACTCGGCACCGGCGCTGACGTGGTGGGCCAACGTCGTGACCGACGCCGGGCACCACGGTGGCGGGCCGCGCTCGGCGATGGCGCGCGACTCCCTGCGCCAGAGCGACGCGCGGCTGGTGGCGTTCCTCGACCACCTCGAGAGCCTCGGCGTGCGCGACGAGGTGACCTTCCTGCTCACCGCCGACCACGGGTTCGAGGCCGCCGACCCCGGCGTCACGGGTTCCTGGACCCCCGCGCTCGACGCGCTCGGGATCCCCTACCGCGACGACGGCCCCGGCTTCGTCTACCTCCTCTGAGCGACTCGGACCACCCCGCCCTCCCGATGGTGGTGGCTAGGCTGGCCGCCATGGCCACGCAAATCCGTATCGCCCAGGACGAGGCCGCCGACGCGGTGCTCGGCTCCGACCCGTTCGCGCTCCTGGTCGGCATGCTGCTGGACCAGCAGTACCCCATGGAGCACGCGTTCCGCGGGCCGTGGAAGATCCTCGAGCGGTTCGGCACGCTGTCGCCGCAGGCCATCGCCGAGGCAGAGCCGGAGGCGTTCGCCGACCTCTGCTCCACGCCGCCGGCCATCCACCGCTACGGCAGGTCCATGGCCGGGCGGGTGCAGCAGCTCGCCGTGGTCGTCCGCGACGAGTACGGCGGCGACGCCGAGAGCATCTGGACCGGAGCCGAGGACGCGAAGGACCTGCTCGCCCGGCTGAAGGCGCTGCCGGGGTTCGGTGACCAGAAGGCCCGCATCTTCGCCGCCCTGGTGGGCAAGCAGCTCGACGTCCGGCCGCCCGGCTGGCAGGAGGCGGTCGGCCCCTACGCCGAGGACGGCTCGTACCGGTCGGTGGCCGACGTCGTCGACGCCGAGTCCCTCGCGAAGGTCCGGGAGTTCAAGCAGTCGGCCAAGGCCGCGGCCAAGGCCAAGGCTGCCGCGGCGACGGGGAAGGCCTGACCGTGCCGCAGGAGGCGCCGGTCTGTGCCACCTGCGGGAAGGTCGCGCCGGACCCGTCGCTGGCCGCCACCACCTGGGCCCGCGGCACCGAGAACGGTCGCGACGTCTGGACCTGCGACCGCTGCAGCCGTGAGCACCTGCGCAGCATCGAGGGGAAGCTCGACAGCGCCTGGTGGTGACCGCTCCGCCGCCCGACCGGCTCAGTCGAGGGGCGGCGGCAGGGTGTGCAGCTTGAGCCCGGGCATGTGCTCGATGACGATGTCGCGGGCTGGGATGGTGCCGCCGAGCTGGCACAGCACCCCGATGCCGCCGAGCCACACCCGGTGGATGAGCAGGTAGGACGGCGGGAGGTTCAGCTTCATCCCGACCAGGAACTCCGGCCGTCGCACGTCGTTGACGTGGGCGGCGACGCTGCGCAGCCACGGCCGGCTGAACGTGAACTGCTCGTGCATGAGCGGGTCGATGAACGGCTGGAGGTAGTCGAGCAGGGCGTGGGCGTCCAGCGACATCGTCGGCTTGATGAAGCCCTCGGACCGCAGGCCGACCTCCAGGGCCGGGGCGTCACCACACAGGGCGGCCGCGGCCAGCGTGCCCATCGCCGAGGGCAGGCCGTGGGGCAGGCGGTTGACCGCGCCGTAGTCGATGACGCCGAGGCGGCCGTCCTCGAGCAGGCGGAAGTTGCCGGGGTGCGGGTCGGCGTGGAGGAGACCGGCGCGCGCCGGGCCCACGAGCAGGAACTCCATGTAGCGCTGGGAGGCAGCGTTGCGCTGCTCGGGCGTGCCCTTGGCGACGATGGTGGACAGCGGGGTGCCGTCCATCCACTCCGAGACGATCACGTGCTCGCTGTTGACCAGCACCTCTGGCACGGCGAAGTGCGGGTCGTCGCGGAAGACCTTGGCGAACCTCCGCTGGTTGGAGGCCTCGAGGTTGTAGTCCAGCTCCTCGGACATGCGCGACTTGAGCTCGTCGGTGATCGGCTTGATGTCCATGCCCGGGATCCAGCCACCGGCGAGCCGGGCGACCCGGGCCAGCTGGTTGAGGTCGGACAGCAGCGCCTTGCCGGCGCCGGGGTACTGGATCTTGACCGCGACCTCGCGCCCGTCGCGCCACACCGCCCGGTGGACCTGCCCGATGGAGGCCGCCGCCGCCGGGGAGTCGTCGAAGGACTGGAACTTCGCCGAGCGCCAGCGTGGACCGAGCTCCTCTGCGAGGACGGCGTGCACCGTGGCGGCGGGCAGCGGGGGAGCGGCCTCCTGCAGCTTGGTGAGCGTGGCACGGTACGGCGCGGCCATCTCCTCCGGCAGGGCCGCCTCCATGACCGACATGGCCTGCCCGAACTTCATGGCCCCGCCCTTGAGCTCGCCGAGCACCGTGAACAGCTGCTGTGCGGTGCGGGCCTGGAGCTCGGCGGCGACGAGCTCGGCCGGCTTCCCGCCGACGCGCTTGCCGAGGCCGACCGCGGTGCGCCCGGCGAACCCGAGGGGCAGGCTGGCCAGGCGGGCCGTGCGGCTGACGGCGCGGCGGGGGAGGTCGTTCATCCAGCCATTCTCACCTGTCGCGGGGAAGTTGCATCGGCGGGTGGGCCCGAGGTCACCCGAACGGTGCACGAGCACCGGGGGTGCACCTCCCACTGGCGCTGCCTCACGCGGGGCCACGGCAGCCGCACCTCCAGGGACCTGCCCACGGGCAGCGGCTGCCCGTCGAGCACGCCGAGGACCACCATGGCGGCCATCGCCGAGGCCACGCCCACCAGGGACGCCTCGCCGCCGACGTCCTTCCCCGGACCCACCGCGGGACGGGTGAGCTGGCCGAGGAGGGCCGGCCACGCCGGGTCGAGGTCGGCCCGGGCGAGGTCCAGGCAGCGCAGGCACGGACCGCCGGGCGCCGAGAGCGGGCCCACGACTGCCTCCACCTCGTGCATGACCAGCGGGAGGACCGGTACGGCGTGCCGCAGCCAGGGCTGTGCGGAGGCCGGGTCGAGGGCGCCGGAGCCGACGAGCACGACGACGTCGGGCACCCCGGCAGGCGCGTGCTCCCAGTCGTCGGCCGCGCGAACCCCCTGCGACACGCGGGAGACCCCGGCCCGGCGCAGCGCCGAGGCGACGGCGCTCGGGACCTCGCCACGGCCCGAGACGAGGACGTGCGCGGCGTGGCGGCGCACCAGCGCGCCATACCCGGCCTCCGGAGGGGAGCTCGTGCGCAGCAGGGCGTCGGACTCCGGCGACAGGACCGCGCGTGTCGACGGCGGCAGGGCGGCGGGCCCCGTCGCGTCGACGACCAGGCCCCGTGAGAGCAGGTGGTCGAGCAGGACGCGCCCGGACGCGGTGGTCAGGGCCTCCGGCAGCTCGTGGGTGCCGTCGAGCGCCTCGATGGCGGAGACCTGCGCGGGCGTGAGGCCGACGACCACCGCCCCGCGCTCCACGTCGGTGCCGAACTGCACCTGGCCGGTGCCGCGGCGCAGCACGGGCCAGACGGTCTTGAGCAGTGGGCCTCTGGTCACCCGCGCCAACCTGCCACAGCGACAGCGCGCCCCGGCTGTTCATCCACAGGCGCCTCAGCGGGACGAGGGTGTCTGGGGACGCAGCGAGGGGCGGACCCGACCACGTGGTCGGATCCGCCCCTCGTCGATGGCGGCCTGCGTCAGGCCTTGCCGAGAATGCGGTTGAGGTTGGTCCCGCAGACGGGGCAGACGCCCTTGGCCATGCGGCGGCCGTTGGTCTCCACGACACGGCCCTCGGCCTCGCGCTTCTCCTTGCACTTCACGCAGTAGAACTCGCCCTTGTAGGTCTCTTCAGCCATCGCCATGTCTCCTTGTCGATCTCGGCGCACGCTGCGCCGTCGGACTTCGGCAACCGTAGACCATGCTGAGCACAAAATCCCGCAGGGGGGCGTGTCCTCCGTGCTCAGCGCGGCCCCTAGGCTTCGTGCCGTGACGGGTCGGGAGTGGTGGGACGGGGAGTACGAGGACCTGCAGGTCAGGTCCCACGAGGCCTCCGGGAGGCGGGTGGCGGTGGTGACCCTCGACCTGCCCGAGAGGCGCAACTCGATGAGCGGGCCGATGACCGCGTCGTGGGTCGAGGTGATGCGGCTGCTGCGCGCCGACGGCGACCTCGCCGCGGTCGTGCTCACCGGCACGCCGCCGGCCTTCTGCGCCGGGGGCGACCTGTCGTGGATCGTGTCCGAGCCCGACGCCTCGGTGCCGGACCTGCGCCGGCGGATGCTCGCCTTCTACCGCTCCTGGCTCGGCATCCGTGAGCTCGAGGTGCCGACCATCGCCGCGGTGAACGGAGCCGCGATCGGGGCCGGCCTGGCGCTCGCGCTCGCGTGCGACCTGCGGTACGTCGCCGCCGAGGCGAAGCTGGGCGTGCCGTTCACCGCCCTGGGCCTGCACCCCGGGATGGGCACCACGTGGTCGCTGCCCGACGTGGCCGGGCACGCCGTCGCCCGCGACCTGGTGCTCACCGGTCGCCTCGTCACGGGCACGGAGGCCGTCCAGCTCGGGCTGGCCTCGCGCGCGCTGCCCGCGGACGCGGTGCTCGACGAGGCGCTGGCAGCCGCGGGGCGCATCGCCGCTGCCGCGCCGGTCGCCACGCGGCTCACCCTGCAGACTCTGCGCTCGGGAGGTCACGCCGACCACGAGACGGCCCTGCAGTGGGAGGCGTTGGCGCAGGCCACGACCCTCGCCACCGAGGACGTGCACGAAGGCATCGCCGCCGCTGCGGCCCGGCGGACGCCGAGCTTCCGCGGCAGGTAGCGCCGGGCTCGGGCAGGGCGCCGGAGCTGGTGCCGGAGCTGGCGTCGGTGCAGGGTGTCGGGCGGACGTTCACCGAGGTTGTCAGCGTCCTCGCCTATCGTGAGGCCATGGGGACCACTGACATCGAGGTCAGGCGCAGTCGGCGTCGGCGCCGCACCGTGAGCGCCTACCGCGAGAACGGGCGCACGATCGTGCTCATCCCCGCCCGCTTCACCCGTGCCGAGGAGAGGCAGTGGGTGGCCACCATGGTCGCCAAGCTCGAGAAGGGCGACCAGCGCCGGCGGCCCAGCGACACGCAGCTGGCCAAGCGTGCCGCCGACCTTTCCCAGCGCCACCTCGGGGGGCTGGCCAAGCCGTCGAGCATCCGCTGGGTCACCAACCAGAACTCGCGGTGGGGCTCCTGCACGCCCGCCGACCGCACCATCCGCATCTCGGCGCGGGTCAAGGGCATGCCTGCCTACGTCCTCGACTACGTGGTCCTGCACGAGCTCGCCCACCTGCTGGCGCCCGGGCACGGCGCCGAGTTCTGGTCCCTGCTCGAGAGCTACCCCCGGACCGAGCGTGCCCGCGGTTACCTCGAAGGGGTCGCCGCGACCGCCGGTCTCGACCTCGAGGACGACGTGACGGGCGAGGGCGAAGAGCTGGACGAGGCCGCCCTGGACATCAGCGCCACCGACTGAGGGCCGGCTTCAGGTGCGCGCTCAGGGCCAGCATCCGCGGGGCATCGGCCCCAGGTTCAGGCGTCAGCCCAGCATCCGCTGGGCTGCGCGCACGAGCGGTCCGAGCTCGGCCTCGGTCCCCGGCGGCATGCCGTCCGCCGGCCACCAGGCGACGTCCAACGACTCGTCGCTGACCGCGTAGGCGGCGTCGTCGGGCGCGACCCCGGCGAACCGGATGTCGAGGTGCTCGGCGCAGCGCCCGAACGCCGTGGCCAGCAGCTCGTGGCGGTGCAGCTCGACGATCCGCGGGTCGAGCACCAGGTCGGGCAGGCCGCTCTCCTCGCGGGTCTCCCGGGTGGCCGCTGCGAGCACCGTGGCGTCCTCGGGCTCGAAGTGCCCCCCGAACTGCAGCCACATCCCCGCCTTGGCGTGCAGCGTGAGCAGCACGCGGTCGAGGGACGGGCTCAGGACGATGGCACCGGTCGTGAGGTGCTGCCGGGGGCCCTGCTTCCACAGCGCGTCGGGGTGCTCCATGCAGTGGTCGAGGAGCTCGCGGCGCCACTGCTCCTGCTGGGCGTCAGGCGCCTGCCACGACTCCAGCCGTGCGCATGCGTCCTCGCGCAGCGCGAGGTAGGCGGCGGGCACCTCCTCGGCAGCGGTGGCCGTCACCGCCCGTCCCCGGCGCCGCTGTTGCCGCTGCCGTCGTCACCGGCGTCGCCGTCGCTGTCGCGCAGGAGGGCGTCGAGCGCGGCGTCCATGTCGGTGTCGGCTGATGCGCCGAACCGCTCGACGTAGCCCAGCGGGTCGTCGAGGTCGGCCGCGGTGGGGGCGACGTCGGGGTGGCCCCAGGCGGCGTCGCGACCATCCTGTCCGTGGCGGTCCTCGAGGGCGGCCCACAGGTTGGCGGCGTCGCGCAGCCGGCGCGGACGCAGCTCGAGCCCCACGAGTCCGGCGAAGACCTTCTCGGCCGGACCGCCCGTGGCGCGCCGACGGCGTACGGCCTCGCCGAGGCTGGCCGCCTGGGGGAGGTGCGCCCGGGTGGCCCGCTCCGACACGACGTCGACCCAGCCCTCGACGAGCGCGAGGTAGGTCTCGAGGCGGGCGAGCGCGGCTCGCTGGCTGGCGCTGGGGTCGGGGCGGAAGAGCTGGTCCTGCAGCGCCGACTGCAGCTCGGTCGGGTCGCTGGCGTCCACGGCCGTCAGGGCGGACTCGATGCGGTCGGTGTCGATGCTGATGTCACGGGCGTAGTCGCGCACGGCGGCCAGGAGCTGTGGCCCGATCCACGGCACCTCGGAGAACAACCTCACGCGGGCTGCCTCGCGCACCGCGAGGTAGAGGCGCACCTGGTCGAGGTCGACGCCGAGGCCCTCGGCGAACACCTCGACGTTCGCGGGCAGCAGCACCACGGAGCGGTCCGCGACGAGGGGCAGGCCAACCTCCGTGCCGCTCACCGTCTCGGTGGCGAGGGCGCCGAGCGCCTGCCCCACCTGCAGCCCGAACATCGAGCCGCTCATCTTCGCCATCATCGGCTCGACCTGGCCGAGCAGCGCCGAGGGGTCCATGCCCGCCGGGAGGATGCCCTCGGGCAGGGCGCCGTCGCCGAGCTCTTGGAGCTGGGCGCGCATGGCGTCACCGACCGCGCGTCCCACCCCCTCGGCCACCGGCTCCACGAGGGTGCTCCACGTCGCCATGGTGCCCTCGACCCACTCGGCGCGGCTCCACGCGTGGGTGGTGATGCCGGGCGCCTCGAAGGCGGTGACCTCGTCGAGCCAGAGCTCCGCGACCTGGGCCGCCTGCGCGACCTGGCGCGCGGCGGCGTCGCCGACCATGGCGTCGCCGGCGGCGGACACGGTCTTGCGGGCGGTGTCGGTGGCCAGGGACACGTTGAAGGGGTCGGTGTCGGTGCTGGCGAACATCGCCTGCATCTGGCCGACCATCATCTGGAGCATCGCGGGGTCCACCCGGTCGATGCCCATGTCCTTGAGCGCCTTGGCCATCTCCGGGTCGATGGTCCCGCCGGTGAGGCCCTTGAGCACCTCCTCGAGCTCGGCGGGCAGGCCGGAGCCGGACGGTTCGTCGCCGGACCCGTCATGGGGTGAGTCGGGGGACTGCGGGTGGTCGGGCACGACTGCTCCTCGGCTGTCCTGAGAGGATGGGCTTCCATCCAAGACAACCACGCGGAGGCCAGTGTGAGTTCCCCTGCCCGTGCCGGGCGGGGCGGCGTTCGCTCGCGGCGTAGCGCGATCGACGTGGCCGTCGTCGGCACCGCCGACCCGGCGAGCCGCGCCGTGCTGCGCGCCCTCGTGGTCGCGGCGGCCCGCGGGCACGCCGCGCCGGGGGAGCCCGGGTCGGAGTCGCGCGTCGGCACCGTGGTCGCGGTGGACACCGAGCGCCCGTCCGTGGGTGGGGTGGACTTCCGGTACGCCGACCCGGCGGACCCCGCGCTCGCTGCCGCGCTCGCCGGCGTCCACACGGCCGTGTACGTCGCGGCGAGCACCAGCCTGGGCGACGACCTCGCCCTCGGGACACGGGTGCGGCGCGAGCGCAACCTGCGACGCGCCCAGACCGTGGTCACGGCTGCAGCAGCTGCCGGGGTGCGGCACCTGGTCGTCGTGACCGGGGCGCAGGTGTACGGCGCGCTGCCGGACAACCCGGTGCCGCTCGAGGACGACGCACCGTTGCAGGCGCCCTCGGACGAGGGACAGGTCGGCGACCTCATGGACGTGGAGCAGCTCGTGGCCGTGGCACGCGAGGTGCATCCGGGGCTGCGCGCCACCGTCGTCCGGCCGGCTGCCCTCGTCGGCGAAGGAGTGGACACGGTCACCACCCGGCACTTCGAGGCACCGCGCCTGCTGTCGGTGCGCGGCACCGAGGCTGCGTGGCAGTTCTGCCACGTCGACGACCTCGGCTCGGCGGTCGCGGTCGTCGTCGCCCGCCACGTCGAGGGCGCCGTGGCCGTCGGGTCGCCCGGGCACCTGACCCAGGCCGACCTCGAGCGGCTGACGGGGATGCGCAGCGTCGAGCTGAGCATGGGCGCCGCGATGGGAACCGCCGACCGCCTCCACCGCGTTGGTGTCTTGCCGGCACCCGCCAGTGACCTGGCGTTCGTCGCGTTCCCGTGGGCGGTGTCCTCCCACACGCTGCTGGGTCACGGGTGGGTGCCGGTCCATGACAATGAGACGTGCCTCGGCGTCCTCCTCGACGCCATCCGGGGCTCACACGCGGTCGCGGCGAGACGCCTCGACCGCAAGGACGCCGCCCTCGGGGCGGCCAGTGCCGCAGTCGCCCTGGTGGGCACTGCGGCGATCATGCGGCGCCGCCGCAGGAAGGGTGCCACCGCATGAGCGAACCGGTCACCACACCGACCGTCCCCACCCCGACGGAGCCCATCCCGACGACGCCGGCACCGGACGTGCCCGAGGTCGTCCTCTGCGACGTCCGTGACGAGCCGCTGAGCGTCGACGAGGTCATGGGGCTCGTGCGGCACCCCCGGTGCGGAGGCATCGTGGTGTTCGTGGGCGTGGTCCGCGACCACGACCACGGCGAGGCCGTGGCCGCCCTCGACTACTCGGCGCACCCCTCGGTCGTGGCAGGGCTGCGCGCGGTCTGTGAGCAGGTCGCGTCCCGCCACCCCGTGGCCCGCCTGGGTGCGGTCCACCGGGTGGGGCACCTGGAGATCGGTGACACCGCCGTGGTGGCCGCCGTGTCGGCGCCGCACCGCGGCCAGGCGTTCGAGGCGTGCCGCGACCTCGTGGACACGCTGAAGTCGACCGTCCCGATCTGGAAGCACCAGCAGTTCTCCGACGGCTCCGACGAGTGGGTGGGGCTGCCGTGACGCACCAGCCTCCCGGCTCGTCGGGGTCTTCCGTCCCCGGCC
>Ga0308173_10000407_pt1 | contig 17808 bp, 20 predicted proteins | sample PhyPR1_FD_203716 | JGI IMG/M metagenome (GOLD analysis project Ga0308173, IMG submission 203716) | Soil microbial communities from UC Gill Tract Community Farm, Albany, California, United States - DLSLS.P.R1 | ecosystem: Environmental > Terrestrial > Soil > Agricultural land | place: USA...
AGCGATGGAACGAGGCCAGGCTGTCGGCGCCCATGATCCAGACGAACTTCACCCGCGGGTAGCGCGCCTTCAGCGCGCGCACGGTGTCGATGGTGTACTGCGAGCCGATCCTGCTCTCCGCGTCGGAGACCACCATGCCGCGGCCCTTCGCGTAGCCGCGGGCGCTCGCCATGCGCGCGCGCAGCTCGGCCGTCTCGTGGGTCGGCTTCAGCGGGTTCTGCGGCGAGACCAGCCAGATCACCTTGTCCAGCTTCAGCCGGCGCTTGGCGGTCTCGGCGACGTGGGCGTGGCCCTCGTGCGCCGGATTGAACGAGCCGCCGAACAGCCCCACGCGCATGCCGGGCTCCAGGTGGAGGCCCATGCGCAGGGTCGCGGGCCGGCCCGCCCTAGGGACGCGTCTGGCCGGTCCCGCGAACCACATACTTGTAGGTCGTGAGTTGCTCTGCGCCGACCGGACCGCGGGCGTGCAGCCGGTCGGTGGCGATGCCGATCTCCGCGCCGAAGCCGAACTCGCCGCCGTCGGCGAACTGGGTGGAGGCGTTGACCAGCACGATGGCCGAATCCACCCGCTCGACGAAGTCCTCGGCGGCGCGCGGATCCTCGGCCACGATGGCGTCGGTGTGGGCCGAGCCGTAGGTCGCGATGTGCGCCGCGGCCCCCTCGACGCCGGCGACCACGGCCACGCTGATGATCGGCGCCAGGTACTCGGTCCCCCAGTCGGCTTCCTCCGCCTCGCCCATCGGGACGATGGCGCGGGCCGCCGCATCGCCGCGCAGCTCGCAGCCGGCCGCGGCGAGCGCTGCGGCCACCGGCGGCAGCAGGCGCGCGGCGGCCAGGCGGTCCACCAGCAGGGTTTCCGCCGCGCCGCAGACCGAGACCCGGCGCAGCTTGGCGTTGACGGCGATGTCGACGGCCTTGGCGGGATCGGCGCTGGCGTGCAGGAAGACGTGGTTCACGCCTTCCAGGTGGCCCAGGACCGGCGCGCGGGCCTCGGCCCGCACGCGCGCCACCAGGCTCTTGCCGCCCCGCGGGATGAGCAGGTCGACGGCGCCTTCGAGGCCGCCCAGGATCAGCCCCACGGCGGCGCGGTCGGCGGTGCGCACGATCTGCACGCAGCTCTCCGGCAGGCCGGCCTCGGCGAGACCCTTGGCCAGCGCGGCGTGGATCGCGAGGTTCGAGGCCAGGCACTCCGAGCCGCCGCGCAGGATCACCGCATTGCCGGCCCGCACGCAGAGCGCCGCGGCGTCGGCGGTCACGTTCGGGCGGCTCTCGTAGATGATGCCGATCACCCCGATCGGGGTGCGCACGCGGGCGATGTCGAGGCCGTTGGGGCGGGTCCAGCGGGCGATCTCCTCGCCCACCGGATCGGGAATCGCGGCCACCGTCTCCAGCGCCCGGGCGACGGCCTCGAGGCGGCCCTCGTCCAGCACCAGGCGGTCGAGCATGGCCGGCGCGAGCCCGGCCTCACGCGCCGCGGCCACGTCGCGGGCGTTGGCCGCCAGGATCGCGGCCGCCTGGGCGCGCACCGCCCTGGCCATGGCGGCGATGGCGCGGGTGCGGGCCGCCGCGTCGGACAGCCGAAGCGCCTGGGCGGCGGCCCTGGCGGCGCGGCCCATGGCGATCATCTCGGCCTGCAAGCTCGCGCCTGCGTCGTCCATCGAAGGTCGTTCCCTTTTGCTCAATCTGAGCCTTAGCGCGCCGCGTCCGCCTGGACCAGCGCCAGGTCGTCGGCGTGCACGACGGGGCCGGAGGTGTAGCCGATCGCGGGCTCGATGGCGGCGGACTTCAGGCCGCAGATGCGGCTCGCGTCGGCCGCCTCGTAGCGGGCGAGCCCGCGGGCGATCTCAGCGCCGCCTTCGTCGAGGATGACCACCGCGTCGCCCTTCTCGAAGCGGCCCTCGACCCGGCGCAGGCCGGCGGCCAGCAGGCTCTTGCCGCGCCGGACCGCGGCCGCGGCGCCGGCGTCGACCACCAGGGCGCCGGCGGGAGCGAGCGAGCCCGCGATCCAGGCCTTGTAGGCCGCCGCGGGCGTCGTCGAGGGCGCGATCAGCGTCGCGCGCTCGCCGGCCTCCAGCGCGGCCAACGGGGAGGGGCGATGCCCGAGCGCGATGACGGTGGCGCAGCCGGCCGCGCTGGCGATCTTCGCGGCTGCGAGCTTGGTCGCCATGCCGCCGGTCCCGACGCCGCCGGCGTTGGCGCCGCCCGCCATGGCCTCGATCTCGGGCGTCAGGCGCTCCACGTGACCGACATGCCGCGCGTCCGGATTTCGCCGCGGATCGGCCGTGTAGAGCCCGTCGACGTCGGAGAGCAGGACCAGGAGGTCCGCCCCGATCATCTGGGCGACGCGGGCGGCCAGCCGGTCGTTGTCGCCGTAGCGGATCTCCTCGGTGGTCACGGTGTCGTTCTCGTTGACCACCGGCACGACGCCCAGCGCGAGCAGGGTCTCGGTCGTCGCCCGGGCGTTCAGCCAGCGGCGGCGGATCTCGGTGTCGTCGCGGGTCAGCAGCACCTGGGCGGCGGACAGGCCATGCGGCTCGAACGCCTCCTCCCAGGCGCGCATCAGCGCCGACTGGCCGGCCGCCGCGGCGGCCTGCTTCTCCGGCAGCGACAGCGCCCGGCGGGTGAGACCGAGCCTGCGGCGGCCCAGCGCCACGGCGCCCGAGGAGACCACCAGCACCTGCTGGCCGCGCTCGCGCAGGCGGGCGATGTCGGCGGCGAAGGCGTGCAGCCAATGGGCGTCGGCCGCGCCGCCGGCCCCGACCAGCAGCGCCGAGCCCACCTTGACCACGATCCGCTTGGCGCCCCCCAGCTGGTTCACGGCGCCCAGCCCTCCGAGCGGCTCTCGGCGGAGTTCGGCTCGGCCGCCGCGGCCCGCCGGGCGCGGACCAGGGCGTAGGCCTCGCGCAGCAGCTCGGTCACGCCCTCGCCGGAGACGCCCGAAACCAGCCTGGGTGGCGCGCCGGCGGCGGCCGCCAGGGCCTGGGCCTTCTCGGCCCGGGCGGCGGAATCCAGCGCGTCCACCTTATTGAGCGCCAGCACCTCGGGCTTGTCGGCCAGGCCCTCGCCATAGGCCCGCAGCTCCTGGCGCACGGTCCGCCAGGCCTGGGCGACGTCGTCCTGCGTGGCGTCGACCAGGTGGATCAGCACCGCCGTCCGCTCCACGTGGCCGAGGAAGCGCGCGCCGAGGCCCGCGCCCTCGCTGGCGCCTTCGATCAGGCCCGGGATGTCGGCCAGCACGAACCGCTCGCCCGAGGAGAGGTCCACCACGCCGAGGTTAGGGCTGAGCGTGGTGAACGGATAATCGGCGATCTTGGGCCGCGCGGCGCTGGCGCCCGCCAGGAACGTCGACTTGCCGGCGTTCGGCAGGCCCACCAGGCCCACGTCGGCGATCAGCTTCAGGCGCAGCCAGATCCAGGCCTCCTGGCCCTCCTGCCCCGGCATGGCGAAGCGCGGCGCCTGGTTGATCGGCCCCTTGAAGTGGGTGTTGCCGAACCCGCCGTTGCCGCCCTTCAGCAGGCGGATCTTCTGGCCCGGCTGAGTGAGGTCGGCGATCAGCTCCTGCTTGTCCTCGGACAGCACCTGGGCGCCCACCGGGACCTTCAGCACCACGTCGTCGCCGTTCGCCCCGTGCCGGTTGCGGCCCATGCCGTGCTCGCCGGTCCCGGCCTTGAAGTGCTGCTGGTAGCGGTAGTCGATGAGGGTGTTCAGGCCGTCGAGCGCCTCGACCCAGACATCGCCGCCGCGGCCGCCGTCGCCGCCGTCCGGCCCGCCGTACTCGATGTACTTCTCGCGGCGGAACGAGACCGCGCCCGCCCCGCCGTTTCCGGAGCGGATGTAGATCTTCGCCTGGTCGAGGAACTTCATGGGTCAGCCGGCCTTCACGCGGCGCATAGCACGAAACGGCGCGCCGATGTCCGCGCCAAGCCGGAGCCGGAATGCCAAATGATCGGGCCGCGAACTGTCATGCCGGCTGCGCAGTTGAGGAGAGCTTGACCTAGGGAGGTACATTCGATGCGAACGAAGGCGGGGCGGACTACCGCAGTTCTCATGGCCGGCGCGTTGGCGCTCGGCGGTTGCGCGACCGTCGGGTCGGTGAAACGCGCGCAGGCTGCGGCCGATCAGGCCATGGCCGCAGCCCAGGCCGGACAGGCCGCAGCCCAGAGGGCGCAGAGCAGCGCCGACGCCGCTGCGGCCGCCGCTCAGCGGGCGCAGAGCAGCGCCGATTCGGCCGGCAGCGCGGCCCAGGCGGCCCAGTCGCAGGCGCAAGGCGTCAGCACGCAGGTGACCCAGCTCTCCTCGCGCATGGACTCCCTGGAGGCGGCGCGACGCGCGGCGGCGACCCACCATCGTCGCCACCACCACCGTCGCCATCACGCGGCGGGCGCGGCGGCGGCGCACCCGGGCGAGCGGGGCTGATCCCCTCGCCGCGGGCGGCCGCGGCCGCCTAGAGGCTAGGCGAGCCACACCATCATCCGGGTCGGGACCTCCGCGCCGCGCGCCTTGGAGCGGCGCAGTTCCACGTCCCCGGTGTAGAGGAAGCCCGCCTTGCACAGCACCTGGCCCGAGGCCGGGTTGTCGGCGAAGTGGCCGGCGACCACCAGCCGCTTGCGCCAGTCGCGCCTGACCCACTTCAGGCCCGCCCGCACCGCCTCGGTGGCATAGCCGCGGTTCCAGAACGGCCGGCCGATCCAGCAGCCGAGCTCAGGCCGCCCGTTCGGCCGCGCCGTCAGCCGCAACATCCCGACCAGGCCGAAGTGCCGGTGCTCGATGGCGAACTGAGCTTCGCGCTGCCAGTCGAGGCGCATGGCGCGCGCCACCGCAGCCTCCGCTTCGGCCTCGCCGAACGGGTGCGGCAGCCAGCAGGTCCGGCCCGCCACGTTGAGGTCGGAGGCAAGGCCGGCCAGCGGCTGGGCGTCGCCGCTCACCGGGCCCCGCAGCGTCAGCCGCTCCGTCGCAATGACCGGCGTGATGTCCGAGGTGATTTCGATCGCGCACATGATGTCGCCTCCCAGGACCCCAGCTTGAGGCCCAAAAACAAAGCGGGGAGCCCGGCGTTCCGGACTCCCCGCTCGGTCGTCTGTCCGGTCCGCCTCTGAAGGAAGGGCGGAGCCGGATGGAAGCTCCGCCTTAGCTGGCGTTCGTCTCCATCGCCGGGACCACCGTCACGTAGGTGCGGTCATCCTGCTTGGTGACGAACCTCACCGCGCCGTCGACCAGCGCGAACAGGGTGTGGTCTCGGCCCACGCCCACGTTGTCGCCGGCCCGCCACTTGGTGCCGCGCTGACGCACGAGGATGTTGCCGGCGAGCACCGCTTCGCCGCCGAACTTCTTCACGCCGAGCCGCTGACCCGCGGAATCGCGCCCGTTGCGCGACGAGCCGCCGGATTTCTTGTGAGCCATTGCGCTCTCCTAATCGCCTGAAGACCCCGCCCCTACTCGGCGGAGCCCTTGTCCTTTTTGGTGGCCGCGGCCTTTTTCGGCGCAGGCTTCTTTTCCGCCGCCGGCTTGGCCTCGGCCTTGGGCGCCGCCGCCTTTTTCGCGGCCGGCTTGGCCGGTTGGGCCTCCGCCTTGGCCGGGGCGGCCTTGGCGGCCGCCGGCTTCCTGGCCGCCGGGGCCTTGGCCGGAGCCTCGGCGACCGGGGCGTTGGTCTCGGCCGAGTCCATGGCCTGCTTCACCTCATCGGAAGCGGCCACCTCTTCGACCGTGCGGGCCGGCTTCGGCTGGGCCGCCTTGCGGGGCGTGGGCGCAGGCCTGGCGGTCTCAACCGGGGCGAGGTTCGCCGCGAGCGGCGCGGCGTAATCCAGGCCCCGGGCGTGGGCGTCGAGCTCGGCCTTGGTGGTGAGCTTCACCTCGCCGTCCCACCTGGCCTCCTGGCCGGCGCCGGCGATGGCGGTCACCCGCAGCACGCTCTGCAGCTGGCGGTGACCCTTGGTGCGGCGGTAGCCCTGGCGGCGGATCTTCTTGAAGATCTTGATCTTCTCGCCCTTGCGGGTCTCGATCAGGGTGGCCTGGACGCGGGCGCCCTCGACGAGCGGCGCGCCGACGGTCACGGCTTCCCCCTCGCCCAGCATCAGCACGTCGCCGAACGCGACGTTCGCGCCGGGGTCGCCCTCGAGCTTCTCGACCACCAGCAGGTCGCCGGGTTGCACCCGGTATTGCTTGCCGCCGGTCCGGATCACCGCGTACATCTTCGCGCCTTCAAAAACGGAGCTGTCTGCAAAATGGAACGCGCCCGCGAGAGGCCCCGCGGGCGAGAGGGGCGGACTTATACGGGAAGGCCGGGCGAAGTCAACGAACCGCGCAGGCGGAAAATGGGGGCCCGCCGCGCCCAGGCTTCGCCGTAAGCCCGCGCCCTGTTAGCCTCTCGGCTACAGCAACCGCGGCAGGCGCAGATGACCACGCAACACATCCCCCACCCCAGGATCGCCGAGCGGGAGCAGGCCGGCCCCCACACCACCCGGCGCGAGCAGCTCGGCTTCAACGGCCGGTTCGCCATCCTGATCACCAATGCGGTGGGCACCATGTGGTGCGCCTACGCCTTCGGGATCCTGGCGCTGATCAGCCTGCCGGCCGCAGTCCACGCCGGCACCGCGGCGCTGATCTCGTGGATCGCGCAGACCTTCCTGCAGCTCGTCCTGCTGTCGGTGATCATGGTCGGCCAGAAGGTGGCGGCCGCCGCCTCCGACAAGCAGGCGCTGCAGACCTACAAGGACGCCGAGGCGCTGCTGAAGATCGAGGACGACCTGCACCGCCTGCTGAAGATCAACAACCAGCTCACCGAGGAGATCCACCGCGTGGTGGCGGCCGGCGGCGGCAAGGGCTGAGCCGTCGGGAGCCGGGCGTGCGCCGGGCCTGGACCTGGCTGGCCGGCGGGCTCGTGGCCGCAGGGCTGGCGAGCTCGGCCGCGGCGCAGGGCGTCGGCGGCGTCGCCAGCCTCGACTGCCGGGTCCGGGCCGACGGGCGGCTGGCCGACTGCCGGGTGGTCTCTGAGGCGCCGCGCGGTCAGGGGCTCGGCAAGGCGGCGCTGCGCATGGCCGGGCGGATCAGGATGAATCCGGTGAGCCGCGGCGGCCGGCCGACGGCCGGAGCCAGGGTCACGATCCCGATCCGGTTCGGGCCGACGGCGCGCCGATAGCTGCATCGCCCGGACGGCGGCGCGCCGGACCCCAATTCACAAAATGCAACCGGGCGGAACTCTCCTGAACGGCCAGGGTTGCAGGCGAGTCCTTTCCCCACAGGAGTCTGGCTCATGAAAACCCTTACCGTCGCCGGCGCGATCGGCGCCCTGCTGCTCGCCGGCGCAGCCGTCGCCCAGACGACCTCCGGCTCTTCGAGCTCGAGCAACATGCCCTCGAGCAACATGCCCTCGAACAGCACGCCGTCGAACAACATGCCGAACAGCAACACCTCGGCCACGACGGGCACGGTGGGCTCGAGCGATCAGACGACGACCACCACCACGGCGCCGGCGGCCGGCAGCTATAGCTCCGACACCACCACGACCGCGCCTGCGGCCACGGACAACACCGCGGCGACCGGCACGGCCACGAACACCGCCGGCACGAGCGGCGGCGGCACGGCTGGGGAACGCGGCTGACAGACACAGAGTCTCCGTCGTCCCGACCTGACGGCCGTCCGGCGCAGCCCGCCGGGCGGCCTCAATGGCCCCTGGTCGTCGCCATCGCGATAACCGGGGCGCTGGCCATGCCCTTGTCGGCCCGGGTGGCGCCGTTGCCCGGGGCGGCGCGGCATGCGCCCTATGGCCCGATCGCCAAGGCGATCGCCGCCGAGTTGGCGCGCGCGCCCGACATCGATGCCGCGGTCGGCCGTTTCTACCGTGACCGCGACGACCGCGCGATCTGGGTGCGCGGTTGGCGGCTGAAGCCCGAGGCCGAGACGCTGGTCGAGCGCGTCCACGCCGCCCGCGGCGACGGCCTGGACCCGCAGGCCTATGGCGGCGCGGCGCTGGCCGAGGCGGTCGCGCGGGCCGGGAGCGGCCAGCCGGACGACCTGGCCCGCGCCGAGGTGGCGCTGTCCGCCGCCCTGGCCCGCTGGGGCCGCGATCTGCACACCCCGGCGACGGACGTCGGCATGATCTACGCCGATCCGGCGGTCGCCCCGCCGCAGGTCGACGAACTGGGCGTCCTGCAGCTCGCGGCGCGGACCTCGCCCGCAGCGGCGATCGCCCGCCTTGCGCACATGAACCCGCTCTACGAGCAGCTGCGCGCGGCGCTCGCGGCCTGGCGGGCGCGCGGCGGCTCGGCCTCCGGCGCGCGGACGATCCTGGCGAACCTGGAACGCGCCCGCGCCCTGCCCCCGGACCTCGGGCGCCGCTATGTGCTGGTCGACGCCGCCGCCCAGAAGCTGTGGCTGTACGAGGACGGCCGGCCGGCGGATTCCATGGACGTGGTGGTGGGCAAGCTGTCCGAACCCACGCCGGCGATGGCGGGGCTGATCCGCTTCGCCGTGGCGCACCCGTACTGGAACGTGCCGCCGGACCTGGTGCGCGATTCCATCGCGCCCAAGGTGCTGCGCTACGGGACCTCGTACCTGGCGAGCCAGAACATGGAGGTCCTCTCCGACTGGACGCCGAACGCCACGGTGCTCCCGCCGGCGTCCGTCGACTGGCGGGCGGTGGCGTCCGGCGCGCGGATCCTGCGCGTTCGGCAGCGGCCCGGCGACGGCAACATGATGGGGCAGGTGAAGTTCGTCTTTCCCAACCAGCTCGGCGTCTATCTGCACGACACGCCTCTGAGGCAGTTCTTTGCGCAGGCCCGTCGCACCGAGAGCGCCGGCTGCGTGCGCCTGGCCGACGCCCCGCGGCTCGCCCGCTGGCTGCTGGGCGACGACGCCCGCCTGCTCACCGAGCCCGGCGAACCCGAGGAGCGGGTGAATCTTCCCGAACCGGTGCCGGTCTACATCGTCTACCTCACCGCCTCGCCGGGCCCGCAGGGCCTGGTCTTCCACCCCGACGTCTATCGGCGCGACGCCAAGCTCGAAGCGAGCCTCACCAAGGCGCGCAGCGTCTCCCCGGCGCCGCTTCCGGCGAAGCCGCAGAAGGCCGCCTGAGGCGAGGGAACCTGCGGTCGGGCGCGCCGCTTCTTAGCCCGAGAGAGGAGCTCCGCCTTGCTCGATGAGGATGCCTTCCTGCCGGCCCTGGCCTTCTTCGGCGGCGTCGCTCTGATGAGCTTCGCCGCCGGATGGATCTCCCAGGCCCTTCTGGGCGCCTTCTAGCGTCGCCCGATTGCCTTTGCGCGCCGCGGGCGCGAAGCTCCGCCGCCTTCCGTTGCGGAGCTTCCCGAGTTGCGCCTCGCCCTGTCGATCGCGGCCCTCCTGGCGGCCGCCCCCGCCGCCGCCCAGTCGCCGAGCTTCGCGGACCATCCGCCGTTGCATCAGCTCGCCGCGGAGGTCAGCCCGGACGCCGAGCACGCCACGATCGCCCGCCTGGTGGGCTTCGGCACGCGCCACACCCTCTCGGACACCGCCTCGAACACCCGCGGGATCGGCGCGGCCCGGCGCTGGGTCGCGGCGCGGTTCGCCGAGTACGCCAAGGCCTGCGGCGGCTGCCTCACCATCGAGACGCCGGCCGACACCGCCACCGGCCCGCGCATCCCCAAGCCAACGGAGATCGTCGACGTGCTGGCCATCCAGCGCGGGACCACCGACCCGGAGCGGGTGGTGGTGATCTCCGGCCATCTCGACAGCCGCGTCTCGGACGTGATGAACGCCACCGCCGATGCGCCGGGCGCAAATGACGACGGCTCCGGCACGGCCGAGGTGCTCGAGGCCGCCCGCGTGCTCTCCAGGCACAGGTTCCCCGCGACCATCGTCTACGCCGTGCTCTCCGGCGAGGAGCAGGGGCTCTACGGCGGCCACGTGCTCGCCGGCTACGCCGCCGCTCACGACTGGCGGGTCGAGGCCGACCTCAACAACGACATCGACGGCAACACCGAGGGCACCTCGGGCCTGCGCGACAACACCCACGTGCGGGTGTTCTCCGAAGGCACCCGCACCACCGAAACCGCCGCCGAGGCCGACAGGCGGCGCTACAACGGCGGCGAGGTCGACAGCCCCTCGCGCAACCTCGCCCGCTTCATGGACCGGCTTGCCGACCGCTACCTCACCAACCTCGACGTGGTGATGGTCTATCGGACCGACCGCTTCAGCCGCGGAAGCGACCAGGTGGAGATGCTCAAGGCCGGCTACCCGGCGGTGCGCGTCACCGAGGCGGTCGAGAACTACCACCGCCAGCACCAGGACGTGCGAATCGAGAACGGCATCCGCTACGGCGACGTCATCGAAGGCGTCGACTTCCCTTACCTCGCCCAGGTGACCCGGCTGAACGTCGTCACCCTGGCGGCCCTGGCCTCGGCGCCCGCCCCGCCCACCGGGGTCGAGATCTCGGGCGCGGTCTCGTCCGACACGACCGTGAAGTGGAATCCGGTCCCCGGCGCGGCCGCCTACCGCGTCTGGTGGCGCGGCACCACCGATCCGCAGTGGCGCTACAACCGGCTGGTCACGGGCGCGACCGAGGCGCTGCTGAAGGACATCAACATCGACGATTCCTTCTTCGGCGTCGCCGCGATCTCGCCCGACGGCTACGAAAGCCCCGTGGTGTTTCCCGGCCGCGCCGGAACTTTCGAACGCGAGCCGCCCACAAAGCCCTGAGCGCCGCGCCTAAGGGCCGCCCATGATCGCGTGCGGCTGGCCCGGTCGGATCGGCGCGGCGCGCGCGGGCCCGGCCAGCCACAGCAGCCCCGCGCCCAGGTCCAGCCCGACGCGGTAGCGCCGCAGGACGCCCACCCCCAGCAGCCCGTCCGGCAACGGCCCCTGCACGGCGGGCGTGAAGATCTGCACCTCCACGTCGCTCAGCCGCTGGCCGGCGAACTCGACGCTGGCGGCGCGGACCACGCGGTCGCGGCTCAGACCGCCCAGGCTCACCGAGCGCCCGGTCTGCATGGGCCGGCCGTCCAGGAGCCCCAGCTTCGCGGCCACCGATTCGGCCAGCGCGATCTCCGAGGTGGCGCCGGTGTCGACCATGACCTCGACGGGGGCGCCGCCTTCGATCGAGATCTCGGTCATCAGCGCGCGGTTGCGGCTCGTCGTCGGGGCGAGCCGGGCGGCCGGCGGCGCCTGGAAGGCCTCGGGCCGCATCAGGGCCACGCGGGCGTTCGGCCAGTCGATGTCGGCGGCCACCTGGCCGAGCAGGTCGCGGCCGAGCAGCAGGGCGAAGGGTCGGCGCATGGCGCCGGAGAGCGACAGCAGATCCAGCGTCGCCGCGCGCATGCCGGTGACCTGCATGGACCCCACGCTCAGCTCGAGCGCCACGGTGTGGGTCACCGCCGGCGCCCCGCTCACCCCGAAGGCCAGCATCGGGATCGGCGCGGGCTCCAGGCCAAGTCGCGTGGCGAAGGTTCGGTCGATGGCGGAGAACTGGGCGCCGGAGTCGACCACCGCCCGGACGGGGATGCCGCGCACATGGGTCGGCAGTTCGATCAGTCCGCCGGGATCGGTGAGCGGCATCCAGCCGGCGCCGGAGAGCCCGGGTCCGAAGGTCACGACGGGCTTGGGGAACAGGTAGTGCTCGCGCACCCACCAGGCGGCGCCCAGGCCTGCGCCCAGGAAGGCGAGCTGGCGCAGCAGCGCCCGTCGGCTGAACATTCCCCCTCTTAGCCCGGCCTTAGATCGCCAGATAGACGAGCGCGAGGCCGATCCCGGCCGCGACCCCGATCAGGGCCGCGATCGCCAGCCCGCCGCCCTGCCTGGGCGCAGCGCCGTCGGGGGCGAGCTCGGGCGTGGCGGCGTTGGGGCGCCTCTCCTGCGGCCGCGCGGCGCGTTCCTGGACCCGTTCTCGCGCTTCGGTGCGGCCGGAGACCATGGGGCCTGCGGCCTCCTCGTCGGAGCCCAGCGGAGCCGCGCCGGGGTCGAATCCCGGGACCTTGTCGCCGGTCTCGCCGGAATCGATGTCGCCCTTGATCAGCGCAGGGTTCGCGCCGCGGTCCGGCCCCGAACTCGTCTGGGGCGTGGGGGTCTGGTCGGTCATGCCAATGAGCCTTTCCGCGTCTCGCCGTAACGAATGGCGCGCGGGCCCGAAGGTTCACCGACGCGCAACCTTCCCGGCGCGGCGCACGTTGGCTCCGGGCGGCCATGCGCCTGGGACGGGCAGGCGCGCACCTGCGCGGCCGCAGTTCCGGCGCCGGCGTTCTCGGCGCGCAACCGTCGATCCGAAGTCATGCTATTCGCCAGACCTGTCCTGATCCTCCTCGCCGGCGCCGCCCTCGCGCCGCTCGCCGCCTGCAAGGTCGACAATCGTCCGCTGCTGGCCCGCTTCCAAGGACCGCCGCAGCCGGCGCAGTACGCAGCCCTGCCGCAGCCCGGAGGCCCCTATGAGGCGGCGCCCCAGGGCTATTATCCGCCGGCGCCGCCGCCGGCCTATGCCAGCGGCGCGGTGCGCCGCATCCGCTACGAGCCGGCGCGCGCCTGGCCCTACGCCGAGCAGGCCTACGGCCTCGACCGCACCTTCTACGACGTGCCGCCCGACTACGGATTCTACTATGCCGACGAGGAGCCCTGGGTATGGGAGGCGGACGACGACAGCCTGATGTTCGCCGAGCCCTACGGCGACGCCTACCGCTTCTATTATTACGAGCCCGACGCGGCCTACCCTTATTTCGTGGCCGATCCGTACTACGGCTACGCCTTCGGTCCGGACGGCGCGCTGATCGCGCTGTTCGACGCGGCCGGCGCGCTGCTCGCCGCCGACAGCTACGACCGCTACTACCCGACGGCCCAGCAGTACTGGACCCGCGGCCTGGATCTTCGCCAGGCCTATGTCCGCGCGCCGCGCTACCAGGTGACGCAGGCGGTCTGGAGCCAGCGGGCGCCGCTGATCACCCGCGACCAGCAGCCGTGGATCCGGGCCGGGGACACCCAGCCCGCCTGGCGCGACTGGCGCGCCCGCACCGGCCAGGACTTCGTCCGGCGCTACGCGCCCGACCGCCAGCGCCACATCGCCATGGCCGCGAGCCTTCCCCAGAACGGCCAGAGGCTCGCCATCGTCGGCGCGCGCGGGCCGGGCGGACGCCATGGCGGCGGTCCGCCGATGCTGCGCGCCGCCCCGCCGGCTGGCCGCCAGATGCGCCTGGCCGAAGCCCGCGCCCCGGAGCCGATGCGCGCTGAGCGCGAGCCGCGCTTCCAGGGCCCGCGCGAGCGGGGCCCGATGGCGCATGGCCGCCCGCAGGTCGCCTTCGCCGCCCCGCACGGGCGCGGCCACATGGGCCGCGCTCCGCCGCAGATGGCCTTCTCCGCAGAGCGGGCCGGCCGTGCGGCCGTCGCGCGAGGACCTGAAGCGCACGGCGGCGGACATGGGCCGCGGTTCGCCGGCGCGCCGCCGCAGGTCCAGGGGCCGCCGCACCCCTTCGGCGGGGGCGGCGGTCGGCACGGCGGCGGCCCGCCGGCCCAAAGCTTCGCCCAGGCCCAGCCGCAGGCGGCGGCGCCGCAAGCCCACGGCAATCCGCACGCGGGCGGCGGCCCGGGCGGCGCGGCTCCGGGCGGCGGCCACGGGAACGGCGGACAGGGCGGCGGCCAGAAGGACCGCGGCCACGGCAAGGACCACGGCGGCTAGCGGTGCCCTGGGTGATCGTTCCGAAGGGCCGCCGGCGGCCGGGCCCCATCGCCCGCTTCCGCGCAGACCGCGAGCGGCGGCTGGCCTGGAGCGCGGCGGGGTTCGGCCTCTTCGCCCTGCTCGCCTTCTGGTTCCTCGTCGCGCACAAGCTCGCCTGAGGTCTACGCCCTGAGGCTGCGGGCCAGGATCTCCAGCGTCAGCCGGGCGGCCGCCTTGGTGTCGTCCGGCTCCCCGCGCTCGAACACGGCGAGACCGGCGTCGAACAGCTGGTCGATCTCCTCGGCGCTCAGCACGCCCTTGCGCTTCAGGGTCGAGAGGGTCCCCACCACGATCGCATGCAGCGCCGCCAACATGCCCGCGCGCTCGGCGTCCGGGCTCAATTCGCTGTCCATGGCTTGCGCCTCCTGCCGTTTGTCAGTTTCAGTTCACCTGCCGCCCGCCAAGAGTCCAGGCGGGGGAGCGCAGGGCACGCTTTCCGGCTTCTTGCGTTGTAGCCCGTCATGCCAAAGGTCCGCATGCTGATCCGCACCACCCTGGCCCTTGCCGTCAGTTTCTCAGCCCTCAATGCGCAAGCCGCCGACTTCAGCCGCATCGCCGCGGCGTTCGGCAACACCGTGCTGTCGATCTACCCGGACGGGCGCTCGCAGAAGATCTGGCTGCATCCCGACGGCGGCTGGAACGGCGTGGGGCGCAACGGGGCGCCGCTGGACGGCCACTGGACCATGAAGGGCGACAAGGTCTGCCTGCGGCAATCGCACCCGCCGACCCTTCCGTTCTCCTACTGCACGGTGTTCCCGGCCGATCCGCACATCGGGGTCACCTGGGCCTCGCACGACTTCGCCGGGCGGCCGATCGAGCTGACGGTGGTCAAGGGCATGGTCCAGGCGTTGAACCCTCCCCCCGTCCAGGCGCGGTGAGCGACCTCTCGTCGCCGGCCAGCGGAGGGCGGGCGCTCAGCGCGCCGCGTCCGGAGGCGTTTCGATCGAGGCGATCTGCTGGCGCGCCTCTTCGGCGTGTCCCTCGCTCGTCCACCAGGCCGCGAGCGTGCGGGAGACGGCCTGCATCAGGCGAAGCCGCTCCGGCACGGGCTTGCGGGTCTCTCGCATCATCACCGCCACGGCGAACGTCTTGCCGTCGGGGCCCGTGACCAGGCCCACGTCGTTGATCCCGATCGAGGCGCCTTTCCAGTCGGGCCCGGTGCCGGTCTTGTGGGCGATGGACCAGCCGCGCGGCAGCCCGGCGCGGAGCCTCGAGCTCCCGGTCCGGCACTCGGCCATGAGCTCGAGCATCAGCTGCGTGGACGCCGGCGAGAGCAACTCGCCGCGCTTCAAGGCGGCCAGCGTCCGGGTGATGGCCGCCGGCCGGGCGCCATCGGGCGGGTGGGCCAGGTATTCGGCCAGCGCCCGGTCGCGCACGGAGTCGGGGAGCTGCTCGCGCGCCGACTTCCAGATCCAGGTCACGCCGTAATCCGGCTTCCAGGTCAGCCCCGCCGCGCGGGTCTGCATGTCGCGCTCGGTCTCGCCGACGCCCAGCCCGTCGAGACCTTTTTCGGCCAAGGTGCGGGTGACCGCCTGGCCGCCGCCGAGCTCACGGATCAGCTTGTCGTTGGCGGCATTGTCGCTCTCGGTCAGGGCCCGGCGCAGCAGGTCGTCGACCGTCGTCTCGTAGGGCCTGCTCGCGCGGATCCGGGCGGCGAGCGGCTGGTAGAACACCGAGCGGTCGTCGGAGGTCAGCACCACCTTCTGCTGCAGGCTGAGCGCCCCGCGGTCGATCGCGGAAAGCGCCGAGAGCGCAACCCACAGCTTGGAGACGCTCTGCTGCGGGAACACCTCCTCGCCGGCGACCTGCGCCGTCCAGCGCTGCGAGACGTCGGTCACCGCGATTCCGACCGGCTCGCGGTAGCGCGCGGCGAGCTTCTCCAGGGCCTCCTGCAGGTCCTGCGGCGCGGGCGGGGCGTGGAAGGCGGCCTGGGTCGGCCGGGGCGTGGCGGCGGGCGCCAGGGGCGAGCTCGCGCCGCGCCCTGCGATGACCCAGCCGACGGCGCCGGCGGAGGCGACCAGCAGCAGGGCGCCAAAGGCCGCCGCGGCCCGCGGCCGGCGACGCCACAAACCTCGTCTGCGCATGCGTGACCTAACGCGCGAACCCATCGGCGGGACCGTGGGCCGGTTCGCCGTCGCGGCGCAACTCGATGGTGACGTGGCTGAGCGCCGCAACGCCGGCCAGACGCGCCCTGAGCGCCTCGGTGGTGCGCGCCGCAGGCGCGGCCACCGCGGCCACCGCGGCGAAGTGACCCGGACCCAGGCGCCACAGGTGCAGGTCGATCACCCGCTCGCCCTCGGCTTCCAGCCGCGTGCGGATCTCGCCGGCCAGCTTTGGCGAGGGCGTCATGTCGAGGAGCGCCGCCCCGGCGCGCCGCAGCAGGACGGCGGCGAACTGCGCCACCAGCCCCGCGCCCACCAGGCCGGTCAGCGGATCGGCCCAGCTCCAGCCAAAGCTCTTCCCCGCCGCCAGCCCCGCGATCGCCAGCACGCCCACGATGGCGTCGGCCGACAGGTGCAGATGGGCCGCGGCGATGTTGAGGTCGCCCACCTCGTCGGCGCCGTGCGCACCGCGCCGGGGCTTCAGCAGCGCGACGCAGACCACGGTCACCACCAGTCCCGCCGCCGCCAGCGGCAGGGCCGAGCCGTAGTCGACCGCTTCGGGGGCGATCAGCCGCTGCAGGCTCTCCACGCCGATGGCGAGCGCCGTCACCGCCAGCACGACGCCGTTGGCGAAGCCCGCCAGGTAACCCAGCTTGCCGGCGCCGAACGCGAACCGCGGGTCGGCCGCATAGCGCCTGGCCATCCGGTAGGCGCCGGCGGCGACCAGCAGCGCCGCCACGTGCGCAGCCATGTGCAGGCCGCTGGCGGTCAGCGCCATGGAGCGGAAGGCGATCCCGCCCGCCACCTGGGCGAAAAGCGTCACGGCGCAGATCGCCGTCACGATCCAGGTGCGCCGCTCGTTGCGGGCATGGTCCGCGCCCAGGTAGCCGCGGTCGCGGCGATAGGCGTCGAGCGCCTCGGGGCGAGAGGTGGCGGTCATCTGCTGTTACGACATAACAGCTATGGGCGCTTTTGAAACCGCGAGGGCTCGCCTACATCTCCGCTCATGACCGACAGCCCCGCCGCCCAGGCTCCCGACGCCAAGACCCCCGTCACCGTGCTGACCGGCTATCTCGGGGCCGGCAAGACCACGCTGCTCAACCGCATCCTCACCGAGGACCACGGCAAGCGCTACGCGGTGATCATCAACGAGTTCGGCGAGATCGGCATCGACAACGACCTGGTGGTCGGGGCCGACGAGGAAGTGTTCGAGATGTCGAACGGCTGCGTCTGCTGCACGGTGCGCGGCGACCTGATCCGGGTTCTCTCGGGCCTGATGAAGCGCAAGGGCCGGTTCGACGCCATTATCGTCGAAACCACGGGCCTCGCCGACCCGGCCCCCGTCGCCCAGACCTTCTTCGTCGACGACGACGTGCGCGCCAAGACCCGGCTCGACTCGGTGACCACGGTGGTCGACGCCAAGCACCTGCCGCTACGGCTGAAGGATTCGAAGGAGGCGGCCGAGCAGATCGCCTTCGCCGACCAGATCGTCCTCAACAAGACCGACCTGGTCTCCGAGGCGGAGCTCACGGAGGTGGAGAGCGCGATCCGCAGGCTGAACCCGCTGGCGCCGATCGTGCGGACCGTCCGCAGCCAGGCGCCGCTGGAGGCGATCCTCGGGCGCCGCTCGTTCGACCTGTCGCGGATCACCGAGCTGCAGCCGGAATTCCTCAACCCTGTGCACGGCGAGCCGGGCCACGTGCACGACGACACCTGCGAGCACGATCACGGTGGCGGGGACCACGGCGAGCATCATGCCCACGGCCCCATCCACGACCATGTGGCCGAAAGCGGCATCCGCGGCGTGTCGCTGTCCTCGGAGAAGCCGCTCGACGCCAACCGGCTGACCGCCTGGCTGAACAACCTGCTGCAGACCAAGGGGCCCGACATCCTGCGCGCCAAGGGCATTCTCGACGTCAAGGGCGACGACCGGCGGCTGGTGTTCCAGGCCGTGCACATGATCCTGGAAGGCGACTTCCAGGGCGCATGGAAGCCCGGCGACAAGCGCTATTCGCGAATGGTGTTCATCGGCCGCGACCTCGA
>Ga0308173_10000409_pt1 | contig 17803 bp, 16 predicted proteins | sample PhyPR1_FD_203716 | JGI IMG/M metagenome (GOLD analysis project Ga0308173, IMG submission 203716) | Soil microbial communities from UC Gill Tract Community Farm, Albany, California, United States - DLSLS.P.R1 | ecosystem: Environmental > Terrestrial > Soil > Agricultural land | place: USA...
GACCATCGGCGTGCCATGCGGGACGAACAGCGAAAAGAAGTGCAGCTTGTGGCGCCAAAAGCCGACGATAAGCACGATCGAGAAGCTCATCACGGCCAGCACGCCGGTGATCGAGAAATGGCTCGTGGTGGTGAAACTGTGGAGGCCCGGGATCACTGCGAGCGGAAGCAGGCCGAGCAGGTTTGCCACCAGAATGAATGTGAAAAGCGAGAAGATGTAAGGCACGTACTTCTTGCCCTCGGGCCCGATGTTCACCTTGACCATGTCGTCGATGAACCCGGCGAGGCCCTCAGCCGCCATCTGCCAGCGGCCGGGAACGAGTTCGCGCTTCATGCCGAGCGCCATGAAGCCGAAGATCACCGCAAGCGCGACCATCAGCCATGCCGAACTGGTCGTAAAGCTCACGTCGTACTTGCCCAGGTGCAGCGGAACGAGGGGTTCCACCGTGAACTGGTGCATCGGGTCGATCTTGGTACCGGCCGCCACTCTTGCCTCTCGCTACACTCAACTGCCCGGAGGGGTCCGGGTCTTGGAAAGTCGCATTATATTCCTCACGCCGACGCCGAACCCGAAGAACAGCATCAGCAGGAAGAACGTCGGGAAAGTCCGGTGGCCCAATGCTCCCGCCAGGCTGTCCAGACCCCATCCGATCACTGCTCCGCCGACGGGAGCACCGATCAGATGACCGAAGAGCTGTTGCCATAAGCGATCGCTCGCGTTCGGCTGGGCTACTCCGACCCGCTTCGCTTCCGCCTGCTGCAAACGGTCGAGCCGCTCATCGAGCGATTCGAGCCGTGCATCGTGTGGAAGCTTCGGAACCTCATCGGTTTCGTCCTCTGCCATGCGTCTCCCCTGTGCGTCGCCCCTGCTGAAATCGAAGGGCCAGACCGGGGCGAGAAACATGGCGGAAAGCGACACCGCCAAGGCGCCGCTCCTTTATGAACGGGGCTCAAGATAGTCAACCGCGGCAACAGGGGTTACCCTCCCCCGATGAAGCGCGGCTTTGCCCTGATTGCTTCCGCTTTGGCGCTCATCGCTGCATCAGCAGGCACACACAAGGTGGTGCGCAACACTCCGACCCTTGATTTCACCTTTGAATGGCCGAGCGAAGCAGTGGCGATCCCGGCGCTCGATCAACGTCTTTACAACGAGGCCAAACGGGCTCTTGCGGAAGCGCAAAGGAATGCGGCTGAAGACCAGAAGCTCGCCCGCGAACAGAAGCGCATTTTCAACCAGCACGATTTCTCGATGACCTGGACCACTGCAGGCCAGAGCCCGCGGCTGCTCTCACTTGCCAGCCAGCTCGGCAGTTTCGAAGGCGGAGCGCATCCGAACAGCAATTATGGGTCGTTGTTGTGGGATCGAAAGCTGAATCGCGAGATCGGAATAGACGCTTTATTCTCGAACGCCGGAGGGCTCGCGGGCGCGACCCGCGCGCAATATTGCAAGGCGCTCGATGTCGAACGCTCAAAACGCCGGGGGGGCCAGAAGCTCGACGGCCCATTCAGCGACTGTCCGAAATATTCGGAGCTGGCGCTCGCACCAGTCGACAAGAACCGCAACGGCCGCTTCGAACGCATCGCCTTCGTCGCGTCGCCTTACGTCGCTGGGCCGTACGTCGAGGGCGAATATGAGATCAGCTTGCCGGTTACCGGCCGCCTGATCGCCGCATTGAAACCGGAGTACAGCGCCTCCTTCGAAGCTCAGCGGCAGTAATCGGGAATGGGAGCGCCCTGCCCCGCTGCCCGTCGCTGCCAGGTCCCGTCAGTCAGCAGATAAGCCTCTCCAACGCCGACGCGGGCGAGGAGCTGGCAGCCGGCGGTGATGCCCACGTCGGAGGGGCTGGCGCCCCTGCTCGCCGCGAGATTGCTGTAGAGCGAGCGGCGCTGGATGTTGATTGTCGCCACTTGGCTCCTGACCGGACCTGAGACAGGAGCCGCTATCCCAAGATAACCGTCGTAACGCTCACCCACTTGGCCCGCCGCGCGCGCCGCATTCACTGCTGGCGTCTGCGCTGCCGCGGGCGCAGCAAGCAGCCAACCAAGCAGAAGAAGCTTCCTCATTTCGGCGGCTGCTTCTGGGGGAAGGCCTGCGGGTTCCGGTTGATCAGTTGCTCGACGTCGCGCTGCAGACGCACGAGCACCTCCTGCCTGATCGTCACGTTCAGATTGATATCGATCGGCTTGTCGGGCGCCTTTACAGATATGCAGCTCGACAGCGGCGCCGAAGCAGCCGCGGCGGCGAGCAGTGCTAGATTGGGCTTCCTCATTCTCTCTCTCACTTCGTCTTGGGTGGCGGGGCGGTGTTCACCTGCTGGTTGACGGGCGTTTGCGTCTGTTGCTGCTGTTCTTCGACGTTGCGGACTTCAGTAGTGATGCCGGGCACATCGTCGAGCGGCCGTGGGAGGACGTCCCTGATCAGCTCGCGCGGATCCCTCATCGATTTTGCAGTCGCGATCAGCGCCCTGAACGGACCGGTGATGTTGACGTTGAGGTGCAGCGGTAGCTTGGCCAAGAGCGAGCGGATGATGCGCTGCGTCTGGGTCGACTGACCGATACCGGCGCCGTCGATGTTGAGCCGCGCGGCGAACTCACCGGCTAGATCGCCATCCAGCCGGATGATCATCGACCTGAAGCGTAGGTCGCGCAGTGCATTGAAGGCGATGTTGCCCATCGTCCCGAGGTTCGCTTTGTTGACCACGCCGACGTAGGCAAGCGAGCCGCCGGACTGGGAATCGAGCCGGCCGCCGACAATTCGGCCACCGTTTTCATCAAAAATCATCGGCAGGACGCCGTCGAACTTGCCTGTGGCGTCCAGTTCCTTGAAGCCGAGAGTCTGCACGAAGACCTTCGCATCGAGACCCACGACCTGGAAGGTAAGGCGCTTCGCGGTCGGCTTCGCGAAATTGAGCACCGTCTCTTGCAGGATCAGCCGCCCGCCCATGAACGGCCATTCGCCACGCTCGATCCTGACCAGTTGATTCGGCAGCAATTGGTAGTGAATGACGCCGTTCTCGACGAGAATGCCAGGGTTTAGCGACTTGATGTTCATCACCTGCCCCGGTGGGGTCACCAGGTTCAGCAAATCGCTGAAATGGATCGTCCCATGCATGCCCGTCACCGGACCGAACGGCGCGGCGAGATCGAGGTTCGCCGTTGAGAAGTCGCCCGTTGAAGTGACCTTCCCGTTCGCGTTCCAGTCGATCCGACCGCGACCACTGACGGTCCCGTTTACGAGCGCGATCACGCCTTCCGTAAGCCTGGTCAGCTGCTCGGGCTGGAAATTCGGCCCGAAGGTCAGGCCAGGGACATCGAGGGTCGCGTGACCCACGTCCGCCGAGAGACGATGCTCGATATTGACGTTCGTGATCAGCGTTCCGGTTTGCGGGTCGCGCAGCGTGCCCGTCGCCCGCACATAATCGCCGGCAAGCGTCAGATGGGTGTCGCCGCTATGCAGCGGATAGAAGCGCGGGTCCGCGTCACGATCGGAGACCGTCAGCGCGCTCCTCACGTCGAGATTGCTGTTGCGGAACGTCCACGACCCACTTCCGTCGCTGAGCAACAGGGGCACGGACCCGATGGTTGCCTTGCCCCCGCCAAAGCTTCCCTTGAAGTTGGAGCCGGCAAACATTCCGATCAGGCGCGAGGCATTGAAGTTGATCGGCGACTTCGCCTGTCCGAGGCGCATCGCGAGACTGTTGAACCCGAAGCGATCGCCGACGATCTGTCCCGTTGCGGCAGTAAGTTGCAGCGGCGAGCTGCCAATGCGGCCGTTCAGCACCGGATTATTGATTCGCGCGGCGGTCGTGACGGCGCCTCCAGCGTTCTTCTCAATGATGGCGGGTCCTATCGGACACACCGGCAAGCGCGTCGGGCCGAGCTGGATCGAGCTCATCTGGAAATAATTGAAGCTCACCACCGCGCAGCTGGTGCCGAGGGCGAAGCTGCCGCCGCTGGCGATGCGTCCTTCGATGGGTAGACGGAGGGCCTGCACCTTGCCGCCTGGGAAAGGCCCATCGAGCTGCGCGATGGTGCTGAGCGCGGTCGATCCGCCTGATCCCGGGCCGAAGCGGATCGGTGTGAAGGCCAGCCGCTGCCCCCCCGCCGAATACGGAGCGAGATCCGCGACGCCGCTCATTGGCGCTCCGGGACTGGGCTGGCGGATCGTCACCCGGCCGTTTGGCAATCGGCCGCCGCCCATCTCGATATTGCTGTCGATGCGCATTGCGCTCGCCGGCCAATAATAAGTCACGCCACTGCCGCCGAAGATGCGAGCCCGTGCGCCGCCGGGACCGATGATCGTCGCATTGCCAATGCGCGCGCCGCCACCGCCTACGAAGTTGACGAGGCGTATCTCGCCCGCGGCGTTGAAGTTGCGCGAAACGCGAGCGATCGCATTGCCGATGCTGCTGACGACGGGGCCGATCGGCGTCTTGGCCGCGGCCGCGAGCGGCTGCGTCACGCCCGCCAGCATCGATGGGTCAAGCGCAGCGCTGTCGGCGCTGAAATTGCCCATGAGCGCGAAAGTGCCCGTGGCAATCCCCAGGTGGTAAGCGCCGGTGAGGCGCGTTCGGTCCGCGAAGATCGTCGCGAGCCGCGACTTCTGCGCGGACAGGTTGACCCGTCCGTCCACGCCCTGAAGCGAACCCTTGTACGTAAGTTGTCCGGCGAACGCCGCGAGACCGTTGGCGCCGGCAGTGAGCGTATTCATCGCCATCCGCCCGCTGCCGTCGACGCTCGTGAAGGATTCGTTGAAGCTCGTCTTCGCCTCGAAGCGTGGCGCGAACACGTTGAAGCGGCTTGCCGGGCAAGTGAAGCTGCTGAGGGTCACCGGCCCTTCGGCCTGCGGATGTCTTGCAACGACTGCGACCGCCAGATTCGCGCGAAGGTCCGAAGCCGCGCACTTGCCCGGGACCATCCTCGGGCTGGCGAGGGCCACCCGTCCCTTGAACCCGCCACTCAGCCGGCCCGACCCGTGCATCGCGACGCCGACGGGCCCGAATGGCGTCGCAAGAGCGATCGTGCTGTCAGCTACGTCGACAACAACATCGGGCAGCGCGAATGGCTTGTTCGTGGGCGGCGGCAACATCTTGTCGAGTTCGCCCCAGCTAACCCGGCCATTAACGAGCTTGCCGCGCAGCCGAACGCCGCGCGCCACCACCCGATAAACCTGGAAATTCCCGTCCAGCTTCAGCCGCATCTGGATGATTGCATGCTTCGCGATCAGATCGGGGTGCCTGGGATCGCCGATCACAAGGTTGCTCACCTGCTGCGTACGGAAACCTACCTTATCCAGGTGGTAGCTTGCCTGAACGCCACGCCGCTCGAACTCGCGCTTGAGATAGTGCGTCGCGATTGGCCGCCGCTGGATCCAGACGGCAGCGACGGCAAGCGCGAACAGGACCAGCACCGCGAGCGCCGCGAACATGGCGATCCGGCCCCAACGTGAAGGGCGCACGACGATCGTTGTCCGCGGCTCAGTGCCATGCAACTCACGCCCCTGGTCGTTCGGCCGCTCACTCATTGGGCTTTACTAACCCCTCCCGCGCATGACCGTTCCGATGGCGGCATGACCCTTCCTGCCGTCCGAACTCCCGTTACTGCTCCCGTCGATTGGGTAAAGTCGCAAGGGAGCGGCGCGCGCGGGCACGCGCGCAAAACAGAAGAAGCGGAAAACTCAGTCGGACACCGGGGGCGACTGCGGCAACGGCCGCTCGATGCCAGCCCGAACGGTTTCCATGACTATGAGCTGGTGGAATATCTACTCGCGCTCACAATCCCCGCGTCGACACCCAGCCGCTGGCTAAGAAGCTGGTCTCGGAGTTCGGAGGTATCGACCTCTGCTAACGTCCAGCGCGGAGACGCTTCGCGCGAAGGCCTCACTGACGCGACGATTGCCGCGCTTGAAAACGCTGCGGCAACGGCGCTGCGCTTGCTCCAAAGCCGGGTGCAGGATCAGCCGGTGGTCTCGAGTGGGGATGCGCTTGGCGAGCGTGTTCTTCCTCAACGCGAATCACGTGCTGATCGCCAACGAAGCGATGTCGCAGGGCTCGGTGGACGAAGCTTCCGTCCATGTCCGGGAGTCATCGCGCTTGGTGCCACCGCGCTAATCATCGTCCACAATCACCCGAGCGACGATCCGACGCCATCAAATCAGGACATCCGCCTGACCCGCGACCTTGTCGAAACCGGACGCCACATGAAGATCACGATCCACGACCACGTGATCGTCGGCGCCCAGGGCGAACCAGCATGCGCGCCATGGGCTTGATCTAGACGCTTAGCCAACCGGGGAAGCCTCGATGTATAGGCGCGCCGTACACGAGCTCGCTTCGAACGATTTTAGTCGAGGAGTTTCAGGTCGCCGTTTCGAAAACGGTCTCGTTCGTGCCCGGCCCGCCTGAGCGCAGTGTCGCGGGCGTGACCACTACGATTGCGCCCGGCCGCATTACGGTGCGCAGGGCGTCGCGGAACTTGACGGGAGCGTCAAAATGCTCAGCTTCATGCGGAAGCGTTGTCGTGCCGCTGCCAGACTCGGAGAAGTGGAACTTCACCCAGTGGAGGCCGCTCTTGTCCCAGGATTCAAGCACATAGGCTTCCGCGCCTTTTACGTTGCCGCGCACATAGACGGGGGCCTTCCCGATCACGACGCCACCCTTCATGACTACGGCTTCATGGTCGGCTTTGCTGACGACGACCGAGACCATCGCGTCGCCATTGAGGTGCGGCGCGCGTTCCGGGTGCCATTGGAAGCTGGCGTTGCTAACCTCCGGGCGAGCGATCGAGCTCGTTTCAGCGAGATCGGGCGGCGGCGCTTCGTGCGGAAATTCCGGATGGCTCGTAATCACGACGGTCATTCCCGCCTGGGTTTGGCCGAATAGCAGTTCGGAGAACTTGAGCGGGAGGCGTACGCAGCCATGCGACGCCGGATAGCCCGGCAGGTTGCCGGCGTGCAGCGCAATGCCTTGCCAGGTCAGCCGCTGCATGTTGGGCATCGGCGCGTTGTTGTACGTGCTTGAGAAGTGCTTGGCGTTCTTCTGGAGGATCGTGAAAACACCAGTTGGCGTCTCATGACCCGTCTTGCCCGATGAGACTGTCGAAGCGGCAATCGGTACGCCGTCACGGAAGAACAGCAGACGCTGCGTATGAAGATTAACAATCACGAGCGCCGGTCCGCTCGGCGCGCGGCCAGGCTCCCAGATATATTGCCCGGGTTCCAGTTTGCCCGCGGCATTGAGAAACGGACGGCCATTCAGGTTGACCTGCTCGGCAAGCGCGCTGCCCGACAGCAGCAGTGCCGCAGTTGCGACGGCGAATGTTTTGAGTTCCATTCGCCATGGCTGTCGCAGATCCTGGGGAAAGTCAGTCAGTGGAAACACGGAGGAGGCCGTAGCGGCCAGATTTGAAGCGGCACGGCTGCTCTGCTAGCCGCCCTCGCCATGGTCCCCCGCTATTCCCGCCCCGAGATGACGGCCATTTGGTCGGCCGAAAACCGCTACCGCATCTGGTGGCAGATCGAAGTCTTCGCCGCCGAGGCGATGGGGCGGATCGGGATGATCCCAGCCAAGGATGCCGCGACGATCCGGGCCGCCTACGACCGCGACGTGCTCGGGACGATCGATATCGAGGCGATCGACGAAATAGAGGCGGTCACCAAGCATGACGTGATCGCCTTCCTCACCTGGGCGGGCCATAAGCTGGGGCCGGAGCGACGCTGGCTTCACCAGGGCATGACTAGCTCGGACGTGCTGGACACTGCGCTCGCCGTGCAGCTGAAGCAGGCGGCGGACCTGCTGCTAGGCGACGTCGATCAGCTTCTGGACGTGCTGAAGCGCCGCGCGCTCGAACACAAGCTGACTCCGACCATCGGCCGTAGCCACGGTATCCATGCCGAACCGACCACGTTCGGGCTTAAGCTGGCGCAAGCCTATGCCGAGTTCACGCGCAACCGCGAGCGGCTGGTTGCAGCACGCGACGACGTGGCGACATGTGCCATCTCGGGCGCCGTCGGAACCTTTGCGAACATTCCACCCTCGGTGGAAGAGCATGTCGCGACCGAGCTCGGCCTGAGGCCGGAGCCCGTCTCGACGCAGGTGATCCCGCGCGACCGCCACGCCTTCTTGTTTGCCACCCTCGGCGTCATTGCCTCGTCCATTGAGCGGGTCGCGACCGAGATCCGGCACCTGCAGCGCACCGAAGTGCTCGAAGCGGAGGAATATTTCTCACCGGGCCAGAAGGGCAGCTCGGCAATGCCGCACAAGCGCAACCCCGTGCTGACGGAGAACCTCACCGGCCTCGCCCGGATGGTCCGCGGCTATGCCATTCCGGCAATGGAGAATGTCGCTCTCTGGCATGAGCGGGACATTTCCCACTCGTCGGTCGAGCGCTTCATCGGCCCAGACGCGACAATCACTCTGGACTTTGCGCTCGCCCGACTCGCCGGCGTCGTCGACAAGCTCGTCGTCTATCCCGAGCGCATGCAGAAGAACCTCGACCGCATGGGCGGTCTCGTCCACTCGCAACGCGTGCTACTCGCACTGACGCAGGCCGGTCTGAGCCGCGAAGAGGCCTATTCGCTGGTGCAGCGAAACGCGATGAAGGTGTGGGAAACGGACGGCGAGCTGTCGCTCCTCGACCTACTGAAGGCCGATCCGGAGGTGTCGCAGTGCCTCTCCGCCGACGAGCTCAACGCGCTGTTCAACCTGGATTATCATTACAAGCACGTCGACGCGATTTTCGACCGGGTGTTCGGCGCTTCCGCCTAAACGTTTCGCGAAGCACAATTTTCTGGTGCACCGCAGGATCAGCGGGTTATTGTGGGCGTTCGGAAGCCGGGGGGCCGATGACGAACGTTGACGAATTAACTGCCGAAACGGCCGTGAAGTCGCAGGGCGCCGCGAACGTCCAGGCTGGGGCGTACTTTCTCGAGCTGTCGCTCGACTGGATCGTGCTTCGGGCGTCGGAGAACGTGCACCGCCTGTTGGGCGAATCGCACGTCACCCTCATCGACGAGCCGCTCGGGCGCTTCGTTCACTCCCAGGCGCTGCACGACCTCAGGAACCTTTTCTCCCGGCTCAGCGGGACGACGGGCATCGGCCGAGCCTATGCCGTGCGGCTGACCGACGATCCCGACCCCGCCGACATCGCCTTCCAACTAAGCGACGGGCGCGTGCTGCTGGAGGCCGTGCCTTCCACAGGCGCCTATGGCGAAGCGTTCGGCACGGTCGGAGGGCTTATCGCGGGTCTTGCCAGCAGCCACGCCCAGTCGCTTCTAGACGCTGGCGCGCGACGCATGCGCGCACTGACCGGCTATGATCGGGTGACGCTCGTCTGCGGCAGCAAGCGTGCCGAGAGCAGCCGAAGCGACTTCGCCGCTCCGGCAGATATGGATTCTGCACTGCCCGCGATCATTGCGGACACGCAGGCCGCCGCTGTCGCCATCTTCCCACGCAACGAGGACGAGACGTCCGCCGACGACGCATTGATGCACTCGCCCAACGGCGATGCGCTGCGGTTGCTGACTGAAGCAGGCGTTCGTGCAAGCATGCGCGTTCCCTTCAACGTCGACGACGTGCAGGGGGAATTCCGATGCGACAACCGCAGACCGCGCGAACCCAGCTTCGAGCTTCACGCGGCCGCCGAGCTGTTCGCCCAGCTGTTTGCGATGCGCTTGGAAATTGATCACCTAAAGAACGGCTGATCAGCCGGCGAGGAACTCCCGGACTCGCGAGAAAAAGCTCTTGGCATTCGGACATTCGTCGCCGGTCTCCGTCGCGCGAAACTCTTCCAGGAGCTTCTTCTGCTCCTTGCTGAGCCGCGTCGGCGTTTCGACGAGGATGCGTGCGACAAGATCGCCGCGGCCACGGCCGTTGAGTACGCTCATTCCTGATCCACGGTGACGAAGCTGCTCGCCGGACTGCACACCGGCGGGGATCTTGATGTCGACCTGAACGCCGTCGAGACCTGGAAGCTTGATCGATCCGCCGAGCGCGGCGGTCGTGAAAGTCACCGGGCAATCGGCCACCAACGTCGTGCCTTCCCGCGCGTAGATCGGATGGCGCCTCATGTGGACGAACAGGTAGAGGTCGCCGTTCGCCAAACCGCGGATGCCCGCTTCACCTTCTCCGGCGACACGGATCCGCGTTCCCTCGTCGACGCCGGCCGGAATCTTCACCGACAGTTTGCGCTGGGTAAGTGCACGACCTTCGCCATGGCAGTTGGCGCAAGGATCGTTGATCACCTCGCCGGCGCCGCGGCAGGTCGGACAACTGCGTTCGACGACGAAGAAGCCCTGCTGAGCACGGACCTTGCCCATGCCACCGCAAGTCCGGCAGCTGCTCGCGCACCGATCGAGGCTGTTGCAGCCGCGGCCATCGCACACTTCGCAGCGTGCGTTGGCTTCGATCGTTACCATCTTCTCAACGCCGGTGAACGCTTCTTCCAAGGTCAATTCGAGGTCGTAGCGAAGGTCGGCACCGCGGGCAGCGTTCTGGCGCGCACGCGGGTCCATGAACTCGCCAAAGATCGTCGAAAAGATGTCAGAGAAGCCGTTGAAGCCGGCATCGCCAAATGGATCGGCGCCGCCGCCGTTCTGGAACGCCGCCTTGCCGAAGCGGTCATAGGCGGCTCGCTTCTGCGGGTCTTTCAGGCAGTCGTAGGCTTCGTTGATCGCTTTGAAGTGCGCTTCCGACACCTTGCACCCATTCTTGCGGTCAGGGTGATGTTCCTTCGCAAGCGTCCGGTATGCAGCCTTGATGGTGGCGTCGTCCGCACCGCGGGCAACACCCAGCAGATCATAATAGTCCTGCTCGACCATCATTCCTCCCCACTACGCCACAGATGATGCCGCGGCCCCTCCATCAATATGGAGGCGCCGCGCGCGATCATGAACCCTTATTCTCGTCGTCGACTTCCGAGAATTCGGCATCGACGACCTCTTCCTGCGGCTGCTCAGTGCCGGGGCCGGAGGTTCCGGCGTCGGGACCGGCAGCGGCTTCAGTCTCGGCCTGCTGCTGCTGATACATGGCCTGACCAAGCTTCATCGCGGCCTGCGTCAGCGCATTAGTCTTTTGCTGCATCTGGTCAGCATCGCCGCTCTCGACTGCAGCCTTGGCTTCGGTGAGCGCGGTCTCGATTTCCGACCTGACGTCAGGAGTGACCTTGTCGCCATATTCCTGCAGCTGCTTTTCGGTCGTGTGGATAAGGCTTTCGGCGTTGTTCTTCGCCTCGGCCGCGCCGCGCCGCTTCTTGTCTTCCTCCGCGAACTGCTCAGCTTCCTTGACCATCCGCTCGATGTCGGAATCGGCGAGGCCGCCCGACGCCTGAATGCGGATTTGCTGCTCCTTGCCGGTGCCCTTGTCCTTTGCGGACACGTTGACAATGCCGTTGGCGTCGATGTCGAAGGTGACCTCGATCTGCGGCACGCCGCGCGGCGCCGGGGGAATGCCGACCAGGTCGAACTGGCCGAGCATCTTGTTGTCGGCGGCCATCTCGCGCTCGCCCTGGAAGACCCGGATGGTGACCGCGTTCTGATTGTCCTCAGCGGTCGAGAAGACCTGGCTCTTCTTGGTCGGGATCGTCGTGTTGCGGTCGATCATCCGGGTGAACACGCCACCCAGCGTCTCGATGCCGAGCGACAGCGGCGTCACGTCGAGCAGGAGGACGTCTTTGACGTCGCCCTGCAGAACGCCCGCCTGGATCGCAGCGCCCATGGCGACGACTTCGTCCGGGTTCACGCCCGTGTGCGGATCGCGGCCGAAGAATTCCTTCACCCGCTCACGCACTCGCGGCATGCGGGTCATGCCGCCGACGAGCACCACGTCGTGGATGTCCTTGGCGTCGACGCCTGCGTCCTTGAGCGCCTTCTTGCACGGCTCGATGGTGCGCTCGATGAGGTCATCCACCAGCTTCTCGAGGTCAGCGCGGCTCAGCGTCTCCACGAGGTGAAGCGGCGTCGTCGTGCCGCCCTCCATGCGGGCGGTGATGAACGGCTGGTTGATCTCGGTCGACTGAGCCGACGAAAGCTCGATCTTTGCTTTTTCGGCAGCTTCCTTGAGGCGCTGCAGCGCGAGCCGATCGGTGCGGAGGTCGATGCCCTCCTTCGCCTTGAACTTGTCCGCGAGCCAGTTGACGATGCGGGCGTCGAAGTCTTCGCCGCCGAGGAAGGTGTCGCCGTTCGTCGACTTCACCTCGAACACGCCGTCGCCGATTTCGAGGACGGAAATGTCAAACGTGCCGCCGCCGAGATCGTAGACGGCGATCGTCTTCCCGTCTTCCTTCTCGAGGCCGTACGACAGCGCAGCCGCAGTCGGCTCGTTGATGATGCGCAGCACTTCAAGGCCCGCGATCTGGCCGGCGTCCTTGGTCGCCTGCCGCTGCGCGTCATTGAAATATGCGGGAACGGTGATGACGGCCTGGGTGACCGTCTCGCCGAGATATGCCTCGGCGGTTTCCTTCATCTTCTGAAGAATGAACGCGGAGATCTGCGACGGCGAGTAATCCTTGCCGCCCGCCTGGACCCACGCGTCGCCATTCGCGCCCTTCACGATCTTGTAGGGCACCAGCTCGGTGTCCTTCTTGGTGATCGGGTCGTCGAAGCGGCGGCCGATGAGGCGCTTCACCGCGAAGATCGTGTTATCGGGGTTGGTGACCGCCTGGCGCTTCGCCGGCTGGCCAATCAAACGCTCGCCGTCCTTCGTGAAAGCGACGACGGAAGGCGTCGTTCGTGCGCCCTCACTATTCTCAATGACCTTCGGCTTGCCGCCTTCCATGACGGCAACGCAGCTGTTGGTCGTGCCCAAGTCGATTCCGATGACCTTGGCCATGTGTCCTTTTCCCTCTTCTAACAGCCCTTTGTGTGGCCCCGTTCAGGCGGCCGAAAGGTATGATTTCGAGGGCGATATAGGTGGCGCAAATGCAACGACAAGGAGTTCAGCAGCAGAGACTTACGCTGCTCAAGGCATCGCCATGCCGCCGTTGACGTGGAGCGTCTGGCCGGTGACGTAGCCCGCTTCACGGCTCGCGAGGTAAACGGCGGCAGCGCCGATGTCCTCACCGTTGCCCATCGCGCCCATCGGAATCCGCGACAGGATACCCCCGCGCTGTTGCTCATTAAGCGCGTCGGTCATCGCGGACGTCATGAAGCCGGGCGCGATCGCGTTCACGGTGATGTTCCGACTCGCGAGTTCCTGCGCGACGGCTTTCGTCATGCCGATGAGGCCCGCTTTCGAAGCGACGTAATTCGCCTGCCCGGGGTTGCCCGTGACACCGACCACGGAGGTGACCGAGATGATGCGGCCGAACCGCGCTTTCATCATCGGCTTTGCAGCCGCGCGCATGAGGCGGAATGCTGCTTCGAGATTGATGCGGATGACGTCCTCGAACTCCTCATCCTTCATCCGCATGAGGAGATTGTCGCGCGTGACACCAGCATTGTTGATGAGGATGTCGAGCCTGCCGCCAAGTGCTTCAACCGCCTGCGGCACGAGCTGGTCGACCGCGGCGCCGTCCGAGAGATTGCATGGGAGCGCAACATGATCGCCGCCCAATCCGGCGCGGAAACTCTCCAGCTTGTCGACATTGCTGCCGGAGACCGCGAGGCGCGCGCCCTGATCCGCCAGTGCTTTGGCAATCGCGCTGCCGAGACCGCCGGAAGCGCCCGTCACCAGCGCCGTCATTCCCGTGAGGTCGAACATCACGCGATCTCCTTCGCCAGCGTTTCGATATCTTCGATGGCCACCAGGCTAGTGACCCTTGCATCAGGAACGATCCGCTTGACCATCGGCCCCAACACCTTGCCGCCGAACTCGACGAATTCCTCGACACCCGCTGCCGACATGTTCGCGACGCTTTCGCGCCAGCGAACCATAGCGGTGACCTGCTCCACGAGCTGATCGCGGATCTTGTCCGGATCCGTTTCGGGCTGCGCAGTCACATTGGCGAAGACAGGCACAACCGGCGCTCCGACGACGACATAGCTGAGCGCGTCCTGCATCGCTTCCGCGGCGGGCTGCATCAACGGACAGTGAAACGGCGCGGACACCGGAAGAGGCACCGCACGCTTCGCCCCCATCTCCTTCGCGATTGCCATGGCGCGGTCGATTGCCCCCTTCGCGCCCGAGATCACAATTTGCGAAGGGTCATTGTCGTTCGCGACCGTGCAGACTTCGCCTTCGGCAGTCGCGTCAGCAATGCGCTGCGCAAGCGCAAAATCGGCGCCGAGCAGCGCCGCCATCGCGCCCTGCCCGACCGGCACCGCCTGCTGCATCGCCTGACCGCGCAGCTTCAAGAGCTTCGCGGTCGTTGCGACGTCGAACGATCGCGCCGCGCACAGCGCCGAATATTCCCCGAGGCTGTGGCCCGCGACGAAGCTGGCAGCCTTCTTGAGGTCAACACCGCCATCCCTGGTCAGAACGCGAAACACGGCGATCGAGTGCGCCATGATCGCTGGCTGCGCATTCTCAGTAAGCTTCAGCTCGTCATCCGGTCCCTCACGCATCAGGCGAAACAGGTTCTGCCCGAGCGCCTCGTCGACCTCGTCGAACACGTCCTGCGCAGTTCGGCTGGCGGCCGCGAGCGCAGCGCCCATTCCGACGGCCTGGCTTCCTTGTCCGGGAAAAATGAATGCGCGCATTGGAACCCCTGTCTCGTCGCGGCGCCGCTTGGCCGCTCGGCGGGCACGGGTCAAGCGACCGTAGGAACTGAACGGACGCGGCAAGGTTGCTGCAGTGGCCCAGTTCACAAGGAGAAGTTCCGATGTTCCGCAGCTCGCTTTTCATGGCCGCGCTCTTTGCCTCTTCAGCCGCGTTCGCAGCGCCGCCGGCGAAGTTTTTGAGCGACGCCATCAAGGGGGACAATAGCGAAACCCGCCTCGGCAGCCTGATTGCAGCACGAGGCTCCAGCGCGGCTGTGCGCAGCTTTGGCCGGACGCTCGAGCGCGACCACAGCACCGCGAAGGTGCAGGCATCGGCAGTTGCGAGGCGGATAGGCGTTAGCGTTCCGAGCTCGATGATGCCCGAGGCACGCTCCGAATATGCGAAGCTGCAGCACCTTAGCGGGCGCGCATTCGACCGCGAAGTGCGGCGTTACATGATCAACGATCACCGGAAGGACATTTCCGAGTTCCAGGAGCAAGCGCGGAGCGGTGACCAGCGCACGGCCGAACTTGCGCGCATGCAACTTCCGGTCCTCCGCAAGCACCTGAGCATTGCGGAGAGCCTGCCCGCCTAAGTTGCGCACCCCGGACGGACCTGCGACAGCCGGTGCAATGACCGACGAACTCGCCGTAATTCAAAGTCCACCCGAGCCCTCGTCGCGGATGCTCGGCAAGTGGATGAGCGCGGCGATGGTCGTCGGCTCGATGGTCGGGTCCGGCATCTACCTGCTTCCGACCACACTTGCGCCGTTCGGCCAAAACCTCGTCGTTGCGTTCCTGATTACCGGCTTCGGGACGATGTGCCTCGCCTTTGCACTGGCGAGGCTGGCGGCACGCATCCCCGGCGGGCCGTTCGCCTACGTCGATCATGCCTTCGGCGAGACGGCGGCCTTCGTCACCTTGTGGTGCTATACATTCTCGCAGGTGACCGGCGTCTCCGGGGTTGCCGTGGCGATCGCGGGTGCGCTTGGGCACGTGTGGCCTGCCGTCATCTCCGGGCCCCCACTGATCGCCGTGGCGCTCGGCTCCATCATTGCGTTGCTGCTGGTGAACCTGCGCGGCACTCGCTCGGCCGGCGCACTGCAGATCGTCACGGTCCTCATCAAGCTTGTGCCGCTCATTGCAGTGATGGCCCTCGTGCTAGGTCGCTTCGCCGCCGGCGAGCCTGTCGAAGCGTTCTCGCCCGTTCCGCTGAGCCTTGCCGGCGTCACTGCGGCGTCCGCACTTATCCTCTTCTCCCTCACGGGATTCGAGGGAGCCGCGATGACCGCGCGCGTGACGCGGGACTCCACGATCACGGTGCCCCGCGCGACGATCCTCGGCACGGGCTTCACTGCTATTCTCTACCTCCTCGCCACGGTAGCTGCGCTCATGCTCTTGCCGAGTGCGGTGGCGGCAAAGAGCGGCTCTCCATTCGCTGATGGCATCGCGCCGCTCCTGGGCGCCACGGCGGGAATTTTCGTTGCGCTGATCGCCGCCGTCAGCGCGTTCGGCACCGCCAATTCGCTGCTCCTGATGGCGGCGGAGACTGCTCGCACGATGGGCCAGGCCGGAGATCTTCCGCCAGTCTTCGCCCGCGCAAATCGGCGCGGTGCTCCTGCAGGCGCTCTGTGGATGTGCTCGGGGCTGTCGGCGCTCCTAGTGCTCGCCAGCTCCTCGACGAATTTCGTGAGCGTGTACGTCTTCATCACGCTGGTCTCGACGGTGCTCGCGCTCGTCCTTTACATCGTTTGCGCAGCCGCGGCGCTGAAGCTTCGCGTCGGCGGCAAGCTCACTTTCATCCTGGCAATCGGGGTCCTCTACTCGATCGCGATGTTCGTGGGATCGGGCGTCGAGGTACTTCTGTGGAGTGGCGCAGTAGCCCTTGCCGGGCTCCCGGTGCGTTTTATCTCGCGTTGGCTAGACGGCTCCAGCCGGCGGGCGGAGGCGAGTCCAGCCGCGCCTCGGGGATAAGGCGACGCAGCTTCTGCGCGAAGCTCCTCAGGCATACTTCACTCGTTCCCAGCGGACCCGCGACATAGGCCGACGACTGCATGCCGAGCTGAACGCGCGTGATCAGCTCCGTGTCTTCAGCATTCACCTTGCGATTGATGCGCCAATTCAGGTGGCGCACCACGCGCATCTCACGCCGGTCGTCGGGGAGCGCATAGCTGATCTCGCGGATCACCGTCTCCGTGCCGCTCACCGGCAGGAATTGCATGAAGTCGACCTGATCCGGGTAAATGTCGAACGCGACGTTCGGGAACAGCTTGTAATAGAGCCATTTGCGCTGATGCGACGCCGGGAGGTGATGGATGGGCGGAAGCAGGCGCTGATAGGTGCGCTCCGAGGGGTTGCTGCTCTCCTTGTCGAGCAGATCGCCTTCCATGCGGTCCACATGCTCTCTCGCCTCGATGCGATAGCCTTTGCCGAACAGCCGCGTCAGGCCTGGATGGCCGACGGGGATGTGCAACCCGTCCGAGTAATTGTCGGCGATGGTCTTCCAGTTGAGAGTTCGGGGGCGGAGAGTGACGCGCCCAATCGCCTGCAGATCCTCGAGCCGGTAGGGCTCAACCTCGTGGTTATAGGGCGCCATCATCTCAGCGACGGACGGGGCGCCCGGCTCGAGCGTGACGAACAGGAAGCCGCGCCAGCTTTCCAGCGCGACAGGGAACAGGCCGAGCTTCTCCGTCTGCAATCCCGGATATTCATTGCGATGCGGAACGCCGACCAGCCGCCCGTCCCGCGCATAGCTCCACGCGTGGTACGGGCAGGTCAGCACCTTCGCGCAGCCCGCCGCGCCATCGACGATCCGCGATCCGCGATGGCGGCAGACGTTCGAGAACGCCCTCACCTCACCATCGTCGCCGCGGATGACGATCACGCTCTCGCCGAGATATTCGAGCGTGCGCCAATCACCCGAATTGGGAATCTCGTTTACATGGCAAACTATCTGCGGGGCGGCGCGCAGAAATGCCTTCTTCTCCGCCTCGAAGAATTCCGGATCGTAATAGAGCCAGCCGGGCAGACTCATGCCTTCGAGGGAGTCGGGCGTGGGTTGAACCGAGCGAAGGTGCGTGGCCATGGCTCTTTCTACCCTCTGGGCCGGCGCCACGTCGAGGCCCCGTCAGCCGCCGATCTTCACCGATCTTCGCAGTGACCCCGATGCCTG
>Ga0308173_10000410_pt1 | contig 17795 bp, 16 predicted proteins | sample PhyPR1_FD_203716 | JGI IMG/M metagenome (GOLD analysis project Ga0308173, IMG submission 203716) | Soil microbial communities from UC Gill Tract Community Farm, Albany, California, United States - DLSLS.P.R1 | ecosystem: Environmental > Terrestrial > Soil > Agricultural land | place: USA...
CGGACATTGAAATCTTCGAGCACCGTTTCGAGGAGGCGCGCGTTGCGTTCGAGGCCGGCACGATCGATGGTTTGCTTGCCCTTCTCAGGAGGCGCGGAGAGAAGGTCGACGGTCGGAAGCTGATAGCTGTCACCGAGTGCAAGGCTTGATTGCGCTGCAGCTTTGCGAGAAGCGCCGCGAGCTACCGCTGCAATGGGCTTCGAGGGTTCGGCTACGGCAACCACCGGCTTCGGGCGCGGCGGTGTTGCAGCGGACGGGCGCTCGACTTCCTCGATCTCTGTCCGGCGTGGCGCGGCGCGTCTTTCACGCGGGACACTGCGGAAGAAGCCACCTAGCCAGCCCTTTTCGTCCGCATTGAGGCCAATGGCGACATAGCCAAGCGCAAGCCCGGCGAGACCAAACAGCAGCAATATGGCGATACGTGTCGGGCCGGCGATCATCGGGTTGGGGATCAGGCCGATGGCCGCATCGACGCCGTGCGCAGCGGCCAGCCCGATAGCCCCGCCCCAGCCGGCGGGGAGTCCCGAGACCGACGATCCACTGGTGAGGCCCAGGGCGACGCCCAGAAGGACCGAGCCGATTGCAGCAAGGCCTAGTCCCCGACCGACTCGGCCCGCAGCCTGCAGGCGCAGCATCCTGAGTCCCGCGAGAGCGACCACCGGCATGAACAGTGCTGCGCCGAGGCCGAAGAGCAGCAGGAGGATGTCGCTGAAATAGGCGCCGGAGCTGCCGAGCCAATTCACCGGCGGGCCACCAGCCGCCGTGCTCAGCGACGGGTCAGTCGGGCTGTGTGACGCGAGCGCGAGCGCGCCCGCCACGGAGAAGCCGATGAGCACCGAGCCCCAGGTGCGGATTGCAAGGCGGCGCACAGCCTCGCGCAGCGCGTCGCGCCAGTCGGGCGCCAGTTCGCGCTTCGGCGCGCGAGCGGCTACGGTCGCCATTGTCCCACCCCCAAGAAATTCTGCCATAAAATCCCTCACGGGGAGTCTACGGTCAAGCGAAGTCGTGGCGTCGGTGCGACGAACCGGGTAGGGCCCCGCCGATGGATCGCGCGGACGTCATCATCTTTGGCGGCGGATTGGTTGGGCTGGCGCTCGCCAGCGCGCTCGATTCAAGCGGCATTTCCGCGATCGTGGTCGATCCCGCCGATCCCGCTCTCCGCAAGGATGCGGCCTTCGACGGACGCACGAGCGCGGTATCGTCGAGCTCGATTCGTATGCTCGAGACGATCGGCGTGACGCAACATCTCGCTGAGGCCGGCTGCCCGATCCGGACGATCGCGGTGGCGGACGGACTGGAGCCGGGTGGACTGCACTTCGATGCCGAGGACGACGAACCGCTAGGCTGGATGCACGAGAATCGGCATTTGCGCGTAGCACTGCAGGCACGAGCCGAGACCGCCCGCAATTCCTGGCTGCTGTGGAAGTCCCGGGTGTCGCAAGTCGACCGTGGCGAACAGGGCGTGACGGTCGTATTGGAGGACGGGCGCACGCTGATCGCGCCACTTCTGATCGCAGCGGACGGACGCGAGTCAAAGACGCGTGAAGCAGCAGGGATCAACGTCGCGCGCTGGCGCTACGATCATCAGGCGATCGTCTCGGTGCTGCGCCATGGAAACCCACACGAACATGTCGCGTATGAGATTTTCTACCCGAGCGGCCCGTTCGCCGTACTGCCGATGACCGATGATGACGGCGGGCATCGTTCGGCAATTGTCTGGTCGGTTCCCAAGGAGGATGCGGCGGGGTGGTTGTCGCTCAGTGATGCGGATTTCGCGGCTGAAGCCGAGGCGGCAATGGGCGGTTTCCTGGGCAACGTCCAGATGCTCGCGCCACGATCGTCTTTTCCGCTCGGCTTTCACCACGCGGCCCAAATTACGGTGCAGAGGCTGGCGCTCGTCGGGGACGCCGCGCATGCGATCCATCCTATCGCCGGGCAGGGCCTCAACCTCGGCTTCCGCGACGTCGCTGCACTCGCGCAGGTGCTCGTCGAAGGCGCGCGTGTCGGGTTGGACCTTGGCGACAAGCAATTGCTGGACCGGTACCAGCGCTGGCGTGCGCTGGACGGGCTATCCGTGGCCTTTGCCACCGACAGCCTGACGCGAGTCTTTGCCGTTCCGGGGAAGACCGCTTCGGCTGTCCGTCGACTCGGAATGGACCTGCTCGGCCGAATCACACCGCTTAAGAACAGGCTGATGAACGAAGCGAGGGGCACGAGCGGGGAGTTGCCGCTTCTGCTGAGAGGCTTGCCGATCTGATTACTGGATCGTTGGTTCGATCTCGATTCCGCCGGTCACCGCAGCACGATGGAACTGCATCAGCTGGACAAGCAGGTCGGCGCGTCCATCGAGTCTCTTCTGCTCGAGCAATGCCTGCTTCGCACCGGGATCGAAGGGTGCCACTTGCGCGATGGCGTTGACCAGCATCTCGTCGTCCAGGCGGCTTACTGCATCCCAATCGACCGCAAGGCCCATCGCATCGCCAAGGCGTCGCGCCTCACGCTCCACCTCGGCACGCTCGCCGAGCGACAGCGGCGATGGCTCCTCATCGTCGATGCCTTCGATCTCGACCTCGGCGCAACGATAGGTGACGTCCATGTCGACGTCTTGCACGTAGCGGAAGCGATGCAGGCCGAGCAGCACTATGTTGAAGCGGCCTTCGTCCAGCTCTTCGATACCGACAATTTCGCCGAGGCAGCCCACCGCGTAGAGCGGCGCCATATTGTCGTCGTCGATACGCAGCGGCTGGATCATTCCTATGCGACCGCTGCCGTCGATCGCGTCGCGCACCATATCTTTGTACCGGGGTTCAAAGATGTGGAGCGGTAACTGCGACCTCGGGAAGAGGATCGCCCCAGTTAGCGGGAAGATGGGGACCCGAAGCGTCCGGCTCATGTGAAGAGCAAAGCGGAGAGGCGGCGGCGCTGCGCGCCCGACCACGGATCTTCGAGTCCTTGGGCTTCGAGCAGCTGTAGGAAGCGTTTGCGGGCCGCGCCGTCGTTCCACTCCCGTTCCCGGCGAACGATTTCGAGCAGCTCGTCCGCAGCGACGTCGCGGTCGCCGGAAGCCATCCTGGCGGCGGCTATCTCGAAGCGCGCTTCATGGTCGTCCGGATTCGCTGCCAGTCTTTGTTCGAGCGGACCAACATCGACCGCTGGAGCTGAAGCAACTTCGAGTGCCGCGCGCGCCCGCTGGATCTCGGGCTTCTTCGCGAGGTCATCGGGTAGGCTGTCGAGGAGCTGCTTCGCTTCGTTGCCTTGGCCCGTGGCGACGAGCGCGCGGACCAGTCCGCCGATAACCTCAGGCTTGTCAGGCGCCATGTCGCGGATTTGTTGGAAAATGCTGACGGCGCGCGGCGCATCGCCCTCGCTCAGCACTTGCTCGCCCATGGCCACCAAAGGCTCGATCTCCGCCTGCGGCACCGCGCCATCGGCCTCGATCTTCAGCTGCGATAGCAACTGCTCGAGCACGCGCGTCAGCTGGCCCTCAGTGCGATAATTTGTGAGATCGGCGACCGGCTGACCGCGGTACAGCGCGTAGACCGTCGGAATGGACTGGATGCGGAACTGCGCGGCGAGGAGCTTGTCCTTGTCGACGTCGATCTTGGCGAGCTTCACGCCTTTGTCGGCATAGTCAGCAGCAATCTTGTCGAGGATCGGCGAGAGCTGCTTACATGGCCCGCACCATTCCGCCCAGAAATCGAGAATGACGAGCGACGTCATTGACGGTTCGACGACGTCCCGCTCGAACCGCTCGACCGATTCGCGCTCCGCTTCGCTGAGACCCAGGGTCGCCACGCTCTTCAGATGCTCCCTTCAACTTCGCCGTTGGGCCCATATGGTCGGCCAGCGCGTGCGCCACAAGCAGGGGCGGTGATGGATAACAGCCGCTTAAGTCCTCTAGTCTATGGCAATCGCATGACGCGCGAACACAAGGATCATCGAATCGTTTGGCCCGCCGTCGCGGCAATTACGCTCGCGGGACTGCTGCTGCGCCTCCTCGCAGCTCACGGCGGGTTGTGGACTGACGAGGCTTGGTCGATGCTCTACGCCGAGCAGGCGCGTAATCCGGCTGGTGTGTTCCTACGGATCAACCACGACAACAACCACCACCTCATTTCGCTTTGGCTCCAGTCGATCGGAGTGCACGCGCCGCCGCTGCTTGCACGGGGGCCGGCGATCCTCGCGGGAACTCTCACGATTCCCGCAGCGGCTTTGCTGTTGACGCCGCGCTCCACTGCAGCGGCCATAGCCGCTGCCACACTCTTCGCCATCTCGCCGATCATGGTCACCTACGGTTCGGAAGCGCGGGGGTATGCGCTAATGATCCTTGCGGCATTGGTGATGCTTTGGCTGGTGATCGGCGCATTCGAAGGGCGCCGTACCGCGCCAACAGCCTGGTTGATCGGCGCGATCGCGCTGGTCGGCATGTTGTCGCATCTGACGATGGCCGCGCCTGTCGCGCTGCTGGCCTTGTGGGTTTACCTCGAGAAGCGTTCCACGTTGGGCGCGCGCGCAGCGGTCGGCGCGACGGCAAAGCTGATGGGCCCCGCGCTCGCATCATGCGCGGTTTTCTTCCTGTTTGTGTTCGCCGCCGCTGCCCTGAGCCCGACCGGCATGCAAGTCGGCGGGTACAGACGCTTCACGTTGGACGGCTATGCGCTGGCGTTGTCCGATCTGGTCAAATGGACGTTCGGCCCCTCGCTAGGCCTGCCGTGGCTCGCAGTCCTTGCCATTCTGCTCACCGGCGTTCTGCTGTTGATTCGGCCGCCCTCGTGGTTGGGTCCGAGCGCGAGGCGCTATGCCATCCTGATCCTTGGTGTGCCCGTGGGGATTGCAATTGAGCGCACCGGCAATTCGGTCTTCGCACGCTATTATTTGTGCAGCGCCATTGGGCTTCTCCTGCTGTTCGCCGATTGGTTTGGCCATGCGATCGTCCGTCCAGGCGTGCAGCGGATCATCTGCGCGAGCGCTTTGTCACTGTTCCTGGTCCTCAGCGCCTGGCGCGACTGGCAGCTGGTTGAGCTGAAACGCGGTGACCCGGAGCGCGCATTCCACATTATTGCGCAGCGGCAGCCAGCGGGTGCGCGAGTGGCGGTCGGCGGGCCGGAGCGGCTCATCGGCCCACTCGTCGTGGCCGCCAAGCGTGCCGATTACTCCCTCACTGGAGAGCAAGACTGCGCACGTGCCGATTTCCTGATCGAACCTCGTGAGCTCGCCACAGCGACTCCCTCAGCACCTTGTAGCGGCGGGATGCGGCTGATCGCCACGAGCCAAACGACGGCGCTGTCGGGCGACGCGTGGCTATTATATGCGAGAGACTTGCAAAGGGGCGGGCGCCCTGTTAGCGGCCCCGTTCCGGCGCGCCAGACGCGTCTTTCCGGCCGAGCGGGCGTAGCTCAGGGGTAGAGCACAACCTTGCCAAGGTTGGGGTCGAGGGTTCGAATCCCTTCGCCCGCTCCAGCTGTTGATCGCAAAGAGACCAGGCATCAAATAATCTTTGTTTAGGCGCGGATAGTCCGCGCTCGCGGCGTGTTTTCGTCTCACGCGACAAGGAGTTTCACATGCGCGTCGCTTTAATCGGGCTCGGCCAAAGGGGCCCTCGGATGCCACTCAGGCTGATCAGGGCTGAATGTGAGATCGCCGTCGGCAGACGGAACCAGCCGGGATCGCGTGAGTAACTTCAGGCGAACAAGGAGCATCCGAATGGCAACGAGATCCCAAGCGGCGCGGCGACGATTTCTTCTTCATCCGCCATTCGTCGCCATGGGCGGGACGTTGCTGATCGCGGCCTTCTTCACCGACTACAACTATTTGAGCTCGTCGCTCTTCCAGTGGGCGAACTTCTCCGCGTGGCTGATCACCGCGGGGCTCGTGCTTGCGCTGATCTCCGCGATCTTTCTCTTCATCGATCTCCTGATCGGGGGCGCCGGGCGAATACGCTGGGTCGACTTCGCCATTCTCGCGCTGGCGGTGATCCTCTCGATCTTCAACGCCCTCGTGCACAGCCGTGACGCCTGGACCTCCGTCGTTCCCGACGGAATCGCTCTGTCGGCCATTACGGCAATCCTCCTCCTGGTCGCGGCCTTCCGTGGCTGGACCGTCACGGGGGACCACCTGCCCGGCGATGGAGGCGCGGCATGAACAACCGCCTCCAATTGGTTGTCGTACCGGCGACCGCTCTCCTCGCGGCCTGCGCGCCGCAGGGCCAGGATCCTCGTCGGCAGGCCGGCCCCAACCCGTGGTTACCCGAACCGCGCCAGTTCCTGCTTCCGCCGATGAGCGTGCCGAAGGCGATAGGCTGGAAAGCGGGAGAGAGCCCGCATGTTCCGGCCGGCCTCAAAGTGCAGGCGTTAGCGACAGGATTGATGCACCCGCGCATCGTGTACGGCTTGCCGAACGGCGACATCCTCGTTGTCGAGAGCAATGGACCGGGGACCGTGCCTTTCCGGCCCAAGGATTACATCCAAGGCCCGATCAAGGCACGTGGGGGCGCCAAGGCGAAGGGAGGCAACCGCATTACGCTATTGCGGGACGCGAATGGCGACGGCGTTCCCGAACTCCGGACCGTCTTCATCGATCATCTGCATTCACCGTACGGCGTGGTGCTGGTTGGCGACACGTTTTACGTGGCCAGCACCGATGCCTTGCTCGCTTTCCCATACACGCCCGGCGCGACGAGCATCCCGGGGAAGGGTCTCAAGATTGCGGACCTGCCGGCAGGTCCAATCAACCACCATTGGACGAAGTCCCTCACCGCCAGTCCGGACGGATCCAAGCTCTACGTCGGCGTTGGATCGAACAGTAACATCACCGAAAACGGGCTCGATGTAGAACAGGGACGCGCGGCGATCTGGGAGGTCGATCGCGCAACGGGCGCGATGCGAGTCTTCGCCAGCGGGACACGCAACCCGACGAACCTCGCGTTCGAACCAACGACGCATCAGCTATGGGCCGTGGTGAACGAACGAGACGAAATCGGGCCCGATCTCGTTCCTGATTATCTCAGCTCTATCCGCCGCGGCGGCTTCTACGGGTGGCCGTACAGCTATTGGGGTCAGCACGTCGATGTTAGGGTTCATCCGCAGATGCCGAACCTTGTCGCAACGGCGATCAAGCCCGACTATGCGCTTGGCTCTCACGTTGCCGCGCTCGGCGTCACCTTTAGCGCCGGTCAAAGTCTGGCGCCGGCTTTTGCGAACGGCGCCTTCGTTGGCGAGCATGGCAGCTGGGATCGCTGGCCGCTCAATGGGTACAAGGTTGTCTTCGTGCCGTTCGTGAATGGGCATCCCAACGGGATGCCCGTCGATGTGCTGACCGATTTCCTCGGGCCCGACCACAAGAGCGTCCACGGTCGCCCGGTTGGCGTGGCGCTGGATCGGACCGGCGCATTGCTGGTCGCTGACGACGTCGGCAATGTTGTATGGCGGGTCAGCGCCGCCAAGGCGCGACCTACTGCCTGAAAGGACTCGCATCGATGACGGACCAGGCCGAGCTGAGCAGGCCCCGAATGGCGGACAAGATCCAAACCATTAATCCAGCGACGGAAGAGCCCGGCCGCTCATACGAACAGAATACGATCGACGAGGCGCGCACCGCGGCGGAGGCTGCCCACCGTGCATTTCGGGAGTGGCGTCGAACCTCGCTGGACCATCGTGCCGCCGTCATTCGCAAGGCCGCCGATGTGCTCCGCGCACGCAAGGACGAGTTCGCGGCGCTGATGACCGATGAGATGGGCAAGACCCTCGACGAGGGTCTTGCGGAGATCGAGAAATGCGCTTTCCACTGTGACTGGTTCGCGGAGCACACAGCGGAATATCTCGCGGACCAGCCGGTGGACATCGGCGTCGGTGAGGCGTTCGTCACCTTTAATCCGATCGGCGTCGTCCTCGCCGTAATGCCCTGGAATTTCCCGTTTTGGCAGGTGTTTCGCTTCGCCGCGCCGGCGCTGATGGCGGGGAACGGCGCGCTGCTGAAGCATGCCAGCAATGTGCCGGGCTGTGCGCTCGCGATAGAGGGGGTGCTTCATCAGGCCGGCGTTCCGTACGACCTCTTTCGTTCGCTGTTGTTGCCGAGCCGTGACGTCGAGGCGCTGATCAAAGACGAGAACATCGCTGCAGTGACCCTGACGGGCAGCGTCAATGCTGGTCGGAGCGTTGCGAGCGCGGCTGGCACCGTGCTCAAGAAATGCGTGCTCGAGCTCGGTGGGTCCGACGCTTACGTTGTCCTTGAGGATGCTGACGTCGAAGCCGCGGCCAAGGTCGCGGCAACGGCGCGAATGGTGAACGGAGGGCAAAGCTGCATCGCGGGCAAGCGCTTCATCGTCATCCGCTCGATCCTTGAACCGTTCGAGAAGGCCATGACGGACGCAATGCGGCCCTTCGAAATGGCTGACCCCCGCAAGGAGGGGACGAAACTGGGTCCCATGCAAAGCGTCCAAGCGCGTGACGATATCCACCGCCAGGTGAGCGAAAGCGTGCGCAAGGGCGCTCGGCTTCTGCTCGGCGGCAAGGTTCCGGACCGACCTGGCGCGTGGTATCCGCCGACGGTGCTTACGAACGTACTGCCGGGGCAGCCGGCCCACGACGAGGAGGTGTTCGGACCGGTCGCCGCAATCATTGCTGCGGACGACGAAGCCTCGGCCATCAAAATTGCGAATGATAGCGAATTCGGCCTCGGATCCGGCGTCTTGACGTCAGATCTGGACCGCGGCCGTCGTATCGCTGCGCAAGAACTCGAAGCAGGGATGAGCTTCGTGAACGAGAACGTTCGGTCGGATCCGCGCACTCCGTTCGGAGGGGTGAAGCACTCCGGGTACGGTCGCGAATGTTCCGCTTACGGTATCAAGGAGTTCGTCAACATCAAGACGGTGCATGTGAAGCCTTTCGGGACAGGTGGAACAACGCGAACCGAGTAGCCGATGCTTAGCGCGGCCGTTCCCTGAACCACTTCGTCAGCACATATTTGGTCCCGCGCCGCACCTTCATCCCGTGGTGGATCGTCGCCGGGTTGGGCTCGCCGTCGGCAAAGAGGTTGTTCCAGGCCAGGAGCTTGCCGGCCTCCGGCTGGATGGTCTTGCCAATCGCCTTGAAACGCGTTGCGCCTCCATCATCCGGCTCATTCAAATAAACCATCGCGGTCCATGTGCGCTGTCCGCCGCGGGCCGTGTGGACGTAAAAATCGTAACCTCCTGGCTCGAACGTGTCCGTGTGCGGCTTGAACTCCTGACCGGGCGCGTAGCGCTGCCCCTGGATCGGTTCGCCGTTCTCCGGCGGAAGCCCCAGCAGCTCGGTGATCATGCGATCCACCTTCGCGACGTCGCGATCCGTGGAATCCAGGTCGCAAGTCTCACTCGTCCGATAGTTTTCGATCCCGAGATCGTCAGCGATGGTCGATGGGCGCCGGTTCCGATCGATGCGCTCCATCATCTTTGCGCACGTGGCCGGATCCAGAAAGTTCCGGACGATGAATAGCTCGAGGTCGCGGCTCGGCACTCGCTGGATGCCTGGTCTCGAAGCGAGTTTCCCCGCCGGATTCATTTGCCTCCGGACACGTACGCAGCTCCACGAAGCCTCTCGTTCTGCGTAATCACGGCCCGAACGACATTGTTCATCAGCGTCATTCGGACCGGCAGCGGCACAGAAGTCAGCTTGATCATCACCGCGACGGAGTAGCTGCGGCCATCGGGTCCCGTCAGGATTCCGATGTCGTTATAACCTGCCTGCTGACTGCCAAGCACTTGGCCGGTCCCAGTCTTGTGATTGAGGACCCAGCCCGGCTCCAGACCGCCTTTCAGCCGGTTCGCGCCAGTCTTCGTGTTGCTCATGATATAGAGCAGCCGCTGCGTCGATGCTGGCGACAAAAGCTCGCCGCGCTTCAGACGCGCAAGTGCGTGGACGATCGCGCTCGGCGCTGCACCGTCGTAGGGATCGTCCACATAGCGATTGAAAGCTGCCTGGCGCAGGCGGAGCGGCAGCGCATCGCGCGCCTCGTAGAAAGCGTTGCCGACGGAATAGCTCGGGCTCCAGATAAGTCCGGCGATTTTACTCTGAAGCGCTCGCTCTCCGTTGTAGAAGCGGATAGCCCCGAGGTGTTTCGTGCCAATCATGTCGCGCACCGCCTGAGCCCCGCCAACCGATCGCATGAGCTTGTCGTTGGCCGTATTGTCGCTGGTCGTAATCGCCTTGAACATTAGGTCGCTGAGCGTCGTCGTGTAACCGCCGCCCAGAATCAGCGACGCGATTGGCTGATGGAACAGCGTCAGATCATCGCGGGTCAGGGTTACACGATCATCCAGGTTGACGTGGCCCTTGTCCACGGCGTCGAGAGCGGTGATCGATACCCACAATTTGCTGACGCTCTGCTGCGGGTAGAGTTCGTCCGCGTGCCAGCCGACAGTCCAGCCGTCGTCGATCGACCTCACTGCGATCCCAACGCGGCCGTCGAACGACCGGCCGAGTTCATTGACACGGTCGCGGATATACTGGGGCGCGGGAACGGACCGCGGTGCGGCATGAGGAACTGCGCGCGGCTGCGCCGTTCGTTGGATCGGCGCGCGCCACGGATTGGTTTGGTTAGCGGCGGACGCGCTCACTGCGGTGCAGGCGAGCACCGTCAGACACAAACCGAAATGCTGAACCACTGACGTCATGACTTCCCTTCGCCCCAGAGTTTCCGCAGTCTCCCAGAGATTTAGCGCGAGCAGCTGAACGCCTGCTGTGCGCCTGCTGCGGAATTCGCATCCGGCGACTCTCTTGCCAACCCTCTTTTGCGCTCAGGGGTTCGGGTTCGGCGCGGGAGTTGGCGAACCGAGCAGCGCAGCGGACTCAATCTCGTCGAGTGCCCGATGCGTAGCGACGTAGCGGCGTGCCTTGTCGGTCCAGTCCGCCGCCCGGGAGGCGCCCGGGAGGCGCATGGTTTCGGCGAGCGCCTGGTCGACGTCGCCTGACTGGAGCCGTCGTTCAGCTCGTTGGTATCGGGCGTCGGGATTGACCGCGGGCCGCTCAGCGCGGTGCACTTCGATCAGCGTGCCAAGCTCGCGCCTGAAATTGGTCCACCAGCTGTCCTGCGAACCCCCGCGGCGCAGCTCCGGGCCGAGAACGTCGAACTCGGAAATGAGATCGTTCAGTCGGACGGGCTGTCGCGACGCGGTGATTACCATTGCCACGGCCTGCTGATGCTGCTGGCCGAACCGATCGACCAGTAGCGGCTCGAGATATCCAAGCGCGACGCCGCGATCGATCGCCCGGCGTGCAGCGAACGCGACCACCAGTGCGTCGGCTCGTCCGGCAAAGCCTTCGGCCCGCTGCGAGGCGTTCTCGACTTTGGCCAGACGCGCTTCAAGTTCGGCTACTTTGGCACTGGTCGGCGCTGGCGGGGTAAGCGGCGGCTTCGCGGACGGAACAGCAGGCACGGCGACGGCCTTCGGCATGAGGGCCTCGGGCTTGGTCGGGTCGGTCACGCCGAGGAAGCGAGCAGCCGCCTGATAATGTGCGAGCGCCCAAGTCGCCGCCGCCGCACCAAGCAGAAGCAGGACGAGCCCAATGAGGAGCTTCGTGCCCCAGCTGGTCTGCCTGCGATACGCCGTGCTGTTCATGTCGCTGAGACTGTGTTGCACAGGCGTTCCGCCAGAGCCAGCAGCGCATCGTCGTTCGGTGCCTCGGCCGATTCGACTCTAGCCCAGCGAGGGCCAACCGCTTCGGCCGCATCCCGGCTGATCGCCGCGATTGTGATCTTGCTCCGGTCGAGGTGAGCCTGGTGGACCAGCTCCGCGAACCGGCGGCCTGCCCGCGGCGAGTGGATGATTGCCACACTGCCTTCGGATTCACCGAGATCGACGTGCTCCAAAGGCTTCGAGCGATAGACGGTAATGTATTCAATGTGTTGGCGGGCACCGGAAGCGGGCGTCCGGTGTTCGCCGGCCAGATGCAGCAACTTCATCTCCGGCTCGATCGACGCAAGCAAACGCATAACCCCGGCGTCACCGGCACTGGCGACATCGAAACCGGCGTCGCGCGCTGCTTGAGCGGTCGCTTCGCCGACGGCGTAGACTCGAAGACCGCAAAGCTGCTTCAGCTGTTCGCCGCCACACCGAACGGCGTTCGCGCTAGTCAGCAACAGGCCGTCAAAACCGCTCGCCTCCGGCGCGTCCCATGAAATTGCCTCGACCTCGAACAGGGGAATGGCGACCGCGTCGAGCGCCTTTTTACGAGCTCGCTTCACTGTTGCGCTTGCGCCGGGCTCAGGGCGCAGGACCAGAACGCGCGTCATTGCGCGTCGAACAGCCTCCGGATCGATTCAGGCGCTTTTTCCAGCAAGGCTCGCGCAAGTCCTTCGGGAGTGTTGGTGTCGCCGCAGTCGAATACGCCGCGCTCCTCGACCATCTCGCTGCCGTCCTCGCTAAACAGCTGCGCGCGCATTCGGAGGTCTCCATCCTCAAGCACGCAAAAAGCCGCCACGGGTGAGGAACATGTCCCGCCGAGGGCCCTCGTGAACGCCCGCTCCGCCATCACGCAATCATATGTGATCTGGTTGTTGACCGTGGTCAGCACGCTCTGGGTGCGTGTGTCGTTGGTGCGGCATTCCATCCCGATCACCGCCTGGCCGGGCGCGGGGAGAATGATTTCCGTCGGAATGGCCGTGCCCGCCGTAATCTCAAGCCGCTTCAGGCCGGCCGCCGACAGCAAGGTTGCATCGAACTCGCCGTCCTCAACCTTGCGCAAACGGGTGTCGACATTGCCGCGGATGGGAACCACCTGAAGGTCCGGGCGAAGCCGCAGCAGCTGCGCCTTGCGGCGTGGCGAGCTGGTGCCGACCACGGCGCCTTCCGGAAGCTTGTCGATCGATTCCCCTCCAACGATCCGATCCCGCACGTCGCCGCGAGGGCGCACGGCGGCGATGTGGATCCCCGGAGGACGGACGCTTTCCACGTCCTTCATCGAATGGACGCAGAAATCGACTTCGTCCTCGAGCAGTGCCCGATCGAGCTCCTTCGTCCACAGTCCCTTGCCACCGATCTCGGCGAGCGGCCGATCCTGCACCTTGTCACCAGTTGTCGTGATCTCAACGATCTGGACCCAGCCATCCGGCCATCGCTGGGCCGTCTCGATCGCCGCTGCGACTTTACGTGCCTGCGCTAGCGCGAGCGCCGATCCACGAGTCCCAAGACGAAGACCTTGCATGCCTCACCCCTAGTGCAAGTTGAGCGGATCAGGCAAAGGGCCGGGCGCGAAATGAGTTTGACATGTCAGTGATCCTCGGCCTCGAATCCTCTTGCGACGACAGTGCGGTAGCGCTCGTCACGAGCGATCGGCGCATAATGGCGCAGGCCGTCGTTGGACAGAATGCCGTTCATCAGCCCTACGGCGGCGTGGTGCCCGAGATCGCGGCACGGGCCCACGTGGAAATCCTACCGAACCTAATCAGGCGCGTTCTCGACGAGGCGAAGCTGGCGATCCGGGACGTGGACGCGATCGCGGCAACAGCCGGACCGGGCCTGATCGGCGGAGTGATGGTCGCGCTGCTTGCCGGCAAGGGACTGGCACTCGCCGCTGGCAAGCCGCTGATCGCCGTCAACCACCTCGAAGGGCATGCGCTCTCGCCACGGCTCGCCGAACCTGATTTGGGCTTTCCGTACCTGCTCCTGCTCGTCTCCGGTGGTCATTGCCAGTTGCTCGAAGTTCAAGGCGTCGGCCAATATCGACGTCTCGCTACCACCATCGACGATGCAGCGGGCGAGGCCTTCGACAAGTCAGCGAAACTGCTGGGACTTGGCTATCCAGGCGGCCCCGCGATCGAGGAACTTGCAAAGGACGGCGATGCGAACGCCGTACCACTGCCGCGCCCGCTTGTGGGGTCGGCCGAGCCGCATTTCTCCTTCGCTGGACTGAAGAGCGCTGTGCAGCGGGCGGTCGCTTCGGGCGAGTACCGCCGCGAGGACATTGCCGCGGGCTTCCAGCAGGCGGTCGTCGATTGCCTGGTCGATCGCACCAACCGTGCCCTGCAGGTGACCGATGCACCGACGCTAGTCGTCGCAGGAGGTGTAGCGGCAAACACGGCCATTCGCACTGCGCTCGCCGAGCTCGCTGGACGAGGGGGCCGCCGCTTCAGCGTCCCGCCCGCCTGGCTCTGCACGGATAATGCGGCGATGATCGCTTGGGCAGGAGCCGAGCGCTTCGCCGCGGGACTCAGCGATGGTCTCGACGCGCCGGCGCGCGCGCGATGGCCGCTGGACGACAGTGCCGAGAAGGTGCGCGGGGCGGGCGTCAAAGCATGAAAATCGGCGTGATCGGCGGGGGCGCTTGGGGGACGGCGCTGGCGCAAGTGGCTTCCGAGCGCGGCGAAACAATCCTCTGGGCGATGGAGGAAGAAGTCGTCTCCTCCGTCAATGACCGGCATGAGAATTCGGCCTTTCTTCCGCATATCCCGCTCAATGAAACAATCAGAGCTACCTCCGATTTGGCCGATCTCGATGTCTGCGATGCCTGGATCGTCGTAACTCCGGCTCAGCACATGCGGTCCGTGCTCGAAAAGGCACCCACAGGCGACCGGCCGCTGGTCTTGTGCTCGAAGGGCATCGAGGAGCGCAGCGGGAAGCTTCTTCACGAGGTCGCGCAAGACGTGTGCCCATCAGCGCCAGTGGCGGTGTTGTCCGGTCCAACCTTCGCTCATGAGGTAGCGGCCGGCTTGCCGACCGCCGTCACGCTGGCGTGTGAGGACCGGGCACTCGGGCAGGCGCTGCGCGCTCGTATCAACCTCGTGAATTTCCGTACCTATTTCACTGATGACGTCGCCGGCGCGGAAGTCGGCGGTGCGGTGAAGAACGTGCTCGCGATCGCCTGCGGGATCGTTGAGGGCAAGCGCCTCGGCCAGAATGCCCGCGCCGCGCTCATCGCACGAGGTTTCGCGGAAATGGTGCGATTCGGGCTTGCCATGGGTGGTCGGCGCGAGACGCTGGCAGGCCTATCGGGGCTGGGGGACCTAGTACTGACCTGCAATTCGACGAGCAGCCGCAACTTCTCGCTCGGGAGGGCCATTGGCGAAGGCCATGATGTGCACGACCTGCTCAAGAATCGGCGAACGGTCGCCGAAGGAGCCCATACGGCGCCCGTCCTTAATCGAATTGCTGTGGCCCGCGACATCGACATGCCAATCGTCGGAGCGGTGGACGAGTTGCTCGGAGGAGAAGTCGGTCTGGAAACGCTGCTCGAAACCATGCTCAGTCGTCCGCCCGGCGACGAAGAAGACTAGAAATCGATCGCGATGCCCTTCTTCTCCCAATCGCCGTAGCGAGTGGGATCGGGCCTGGCTTCCTCGCCGGCAGGCGGCTCCGGCGCCTGAAGCGGTTCTGGCTGTGGCACCGGGGGGGAGGGACTCAGGTGCGCCCGGGCATCGACGTTTTTCGGCCGTTTCACGACAATAACATGTGCGTTGCGGGGTGCGATGCCAAGCGTTGAAGGATTGGGAGCGCGCCGCGCAGCGCTGCAGATGCTTGATGCGGTGCTCCGTCGCGGACAGACTCTCGATGGCGCATCGTCCTCAGCGCGGACCTTGTCCCCGCCCGACCGCGCACTCGCCATCGCTATCGCTGGTGAGACGCTGCGGCGCCTACCCGATCTCGACGCACTGATCGACAGTGCGACGCGGCAGCGGCTGCCTGATGATGCCAAGCCTCGCATGGTCCTTCGACTCGCCTTGGCGCAGAAAATCGCGCTCGGAACGCCGGATCATGCGCTCGTCGCGACAGCACTCCCGCTGGTGGACGGCGGGCCGCGGCGTCTGGTGCACGGCGTTCTCGGTACCCTGCTCAGGGGCGGAGTGGGCGAGTCCGGTCCTGCCAGATTGCCGGAAAGAGTGGAGCAGCGCTGGCGCGAGGCGTGGGGCGAAGAGACTGTCGGAGCGGCGCGCCGTCAAATCGCGCAACGCCCGCCGCTCGATCTTACATTTGCTGACGACGCCGAGGCGCAAGGCTATGCGGCAGCGCACGGCGGCATCTCGCTGGCGTCAGGGAACGTCCGCGTGGAGAGTGCCGCCGTCGCCGAGCTTCCAGGCTATGATGAGGGACGCTGGTGGGTTCAGGATCTCGCCGCATCCCTACCTGCCCGGCTCATTCCGCCCGCCGCCGACGACGTGCTCGACCTCTGCGCGGCACCGGGCGGCAAAACGATGCAGCTCGCGGCCGCCGGGCACCGCGTGACGGCAGTCGATTCGTCGAAAAGTCGTCTCGCACGACTGCGCGAGAACCTCGAACGCACTCACCTCAACGCCGATCTGGTCCACGCTGAAGTAGAGAAGTGGGAGCCTTTGCGCACCTTCGATGCGATCCTGCTCGATGCGCCCTGTTCTGCGACCGGCACGTTCCGCCGTCATCCCGAAATCCTGTATCGCGCTCGCCCGGACATCATCGCGTCGAGCGCCGAACAGCAGGCGAAGCTGCTCTACCGCGCTGCCGAATGGCTGAAGCCTGGCGGTTCGCTCGTCTACTCGGTGTGTTCCCTTGAGCCGCCAGAAGGGGAAGGAGCCTTATCGGCCTTCATCGAAGCTCACCCTGAGTTCGCTATCGAGGCACCTGAGTTCGGCGAACTCCCCGACTTCGTGGCCGTCGGCTCGGCCGGCTCGGTTCGCATCTTGCCCGGCCTTCTGGCTGAAGAAGGCGGTCTGGACGGCTTCTTCATGGCGCGGCTTGTCCGCCGCGGCGGTTAACGTCTAATCGGGGCTGTGCCCGACGTCCTGATCTCCCCCTCCATCCTATCCGCCGATTTCGCAAAGCTCGGCGAGGAAGTGCGCGCGATCGATAAGGCGGGCGCGGACTGGATCCACATCGATGTGATGGATGGCCACTTCGTGCCGAACCTCACCATTGGGCCGGCCGTCGTGAAGGCGCTCCGCCCACACTCGACGAAGCCGTTCGACGTTCATTTGATGATCTCGCCCGTCGACGCGTTTCTCGATGCCTTCGCGGACGCTGGCGCGGACATCATTACCGTGCACCCGGAGGCCGGTCCGCACCTTCACCGCAGCATTCAGCGCATTAAGTCGCTCGGGAAGAAGGCAGGCGTTTCCCTGAATCCCGCGACACCGGCCAAGGCGCTCGATTACGTACTCGAGGAACTCAACCTCGTTCTGGTAATGAGCGTCAATCCGGGCTTCGGTGGGCAGAAGTTCATCGGGAGCCAACTCAAAAAGATCGAGGCGATTGCGAACCGTATCGCCAAGGAAAATCTCGACATCCGCTTGGAGGTCGACGGCGGCGTCGATCCGACGACCGCCCCGCAAGCGATCAATGCGGGAGCGAACGTCCTCGTCGCCGGCACGGCGGCATTTCGCGGCGGACCGTCGTCCTACGCCGCGAACATTGAGGCGCTCAGGGGCGAGGGATGAACGACGCAGGCCCAAGGTCCGGGCGCGACCCTGCCGATAGTGACGTCGTCCGTAAGCTCGCACGTGGCTCGCTACTCTCCCGTCTGAAGGCGTCTAGGCAGCCACTGAAGCTCGTCGCCGTCCCGCGCGACCATGTCGCCGGTGACCGGCCGCGTGGAGCAGCGCTCCTCTCGGGCAAGTTCGCGGTCGGAAGCGAGAGTGTTTCGCTCGCAGACCTCGACTTCCATGCCGTCGGAACTGGCAGTCCTCTCGCTGAGCAACTCCAGGGCTTCTCTTGGCTGAGGGATCTCGCCGCCGCCGCCTCTCGCGAGAATGGCGCACGGCTCGCCGAGGCAGTGGTCGGACGCTGGCTCATCGCACATGGCACGAAGGTAGATGACGCCTGGGCGCCGCATCTGTGGGGCGAGCGCATCCTCTTC
>Ga0308173_10000411_pt1 | contig 17787 bp, 15 predicted proteins | sample PhyPR1_FD_203716 | JGI IMG/M metagenome (GOLD analysis project Ga0308173, IMG submission 203716) | Soil microbial communities from UC Gill Tract Community Farm, Albany, California, United States - DLSLS.P.R1 | ecosystem: Environmental > Terrestrial > Soil > Agricultural land | place: USA...
GCACGACGCCGACGGGCCGCCCGGCCGGCCGAGCGACGCCGAGCTGGTGGAGGAGCGCTCGTGAGCACGCTGCTCGGGTCGGGCGAGGAAACCGGTGCGATCGCGACGATCCGGCGGGGCGTCGGGTTCTCCCCGGAGCTCCGTGAGGGCATCGGGTGGACGCTGGTGCTGGCCCTGATCGCCTCCGTCGGCCAGGTCGTCGTCCCGATCGCGGTGCAGCAGGTCATCGACCACGCGCTCAACGGCCCCGACGGACCCGACGTCCCCCTCGCCGTGCAGCTCGGGCTGGCCGCGGCCGCCGTCATCGTGCTGACCAGCTGGGCGTCGTACGCCATGACCCGTCGCCTGTTCACCGCCTCGGAGCGCGGGCTGGCGACCCTGCGGATCAAGGCGTTCCGCCACGTCCACGACCTCCCGCTGCTCACCCAGAACACCGAGAGCCGCGGCGCGCTCGTGTCCCGGGTGACGAGCGACGTCGACCAGGTCAGCCAGTTCCTCGTCTACGGCGGCCTGCTGCTCGTCGTGAGCGTCGGCCAGGTCCTGGTGGCGACCGTCGCGATGGCCTACTACTCCTGGCAGCTCGCCCTGGTGGTGTGGATCTGCTTCGCGCCGCTGTTCCTGTCCCTGCGCTACTTCCAGCGCAAGCTCTCGGCGGCCTACGGCACCGTGCGGCGGCAGGTGGGCGTGATGCTCTCCGCGATCTCCGAGCCCGTGGTGGGTGCGGCGGTCGTGCGCTCGTACGCCGTGGAGGACCGCACCCAGCAGCGGATCGACCGGGCCATCGACGAGTACAAGGCGGCCAGCACCCGCGCGCAGGGGTTCACCGCGTTCTCGTTCTCGCTCGGCGGCGTGTCCGCCGGGCTGGCGAACGCCGGCGTGCTCATCGTCGGCATCGAGCTCGGCTTCGCGGGGAGGATCACGGCCGGCGAGGTGCTCGCCTTCGCGTTCCTCGTCTCGCTGTTCGTCGGCCCCGTGCAGATGGGCACCCAGATCCTCACCGACGCCCAGAACGCCATCGCCAGCTGGCGCCGCACCATCGGCATCCTCGAGACCCCCGCCGACCTGGTCGACCCCGGCCCCGACGGGGCGGTGCTGCCCGACGGCCCGGTCGACGTCCGGTTCGACCACGTCACCTTCGCCTACCCCGGCGGCCCGCCGGTCCTGCGCGACGTCGACCTCACGATCGCCGCCGGCACCCGCCTGGCCGTGGTCGGCGAGACCGGCTCGGGCAAGTCCACGATCGCCAAGCTGCTGACCCGCCTGATGGACCCGACCGAGGGGGCGGTGCTGCTCGACGGCGTCGACGTGCGTGACATCGGCGCCGCCTCGCTGCGGCGCAGCGTGGTCCTGGTGCCGCAGGAGGGCTTCCTCTTCGACGACACCATCGCGGCGAACGTCCGCTACGGCCGGCTCGGCGCCACCGAGGACGAGATCGTCGCCGCCGCGGAGGAGATCGGCCTCGGCGACTGGCTGGCCGGCCTGCCGCACGGCGTCCGGACCCGCGTCGGGCAGCGCGGCGAGTCGCTGTCGGCGGGGGAGCGGCAGCTCGTCGCGCTGTGGCGGGCGCAGCTGGCCGACCCCGACCTCCTCGTGCTGGACGAGGCCACCAGCGCGGTCGACCCGGCGCTGGAGATGCGGATCGGCCGGGCGCTCGAGCGGCTGATGCGCGGCCGCACGTCCGTGACGATCGCGCACCGGCTCAGCACCGCCGAGAACGCCGAGGAGGTGCTGGTCGTCGACCGGGGCCGGGTCGCGCAGCGCGGCCCGCACGCCGAGCTGGTCCGCGAGGAGGGCTCGGTCTACGCCGGGCTGCACGCGAGCTGGGTGGCGCAGCAGGGCCGCTGAGCGCCGCTGAGCGCCGAAGGCCCCGGACGACGCGTCAGAACGTGTGCTCAGGACCCGGGAACGTCCCGGCCTTCACGTCCGCCGCGTAGTCACGGGCGGCCTGCAGCAGGATCCCGTGCAGGTCGGCGTACTGCTTGACGAACCGCGGCATCCGACCGGTCCGGAGCCCGAACGCGTCGCCCCACACGAGCACCTGGCCGTCGCACTGCGCGCCGGCCCCGATCCCGATCGTGGGGACCGACACGGCGGCCGTCACCTCGGCGGCGACGTCGCCCGGCACCATCTCCATGACGATGGAGAACGCCCCGGCCTCCTCCATCGCCTTCGCCTCGGCCACGACGCGCCCGGCAGCGTCGCCGCGGCCCTGGACCCGGTAGCCGCCGAGGTTGTGCTCGGACTGCGGGGTGAAGCCGATGTGCGCCATGACGGGGATGCCGCCCTCGGTCAGCTTGCGGACCTGCGGCGCCATCTCGAGGCCGCCCTCGAGCTTCACCGCGTGGACGCCCGCCTCCTTCATGAAGCGCACCGCGGTCAGGTACGCCTGCTCCGGCGAGGCCTGGTAGGACCCGAACGGCAGGTCCGCCACGACCAGCGCCCGACGGGCGGTCCGGGCGACGGCCCGCGCCAGCGGGATGAGCTGGTCGACGGTGACCGGCAGCGAGGTGTCGTTGGCGAAGACGTTGTTGGAGGCGCTGTCGCCGACCAGGAGCACCTCGATGCCGGCCTCGTCGAAGGTCTGCGCGGCGTACTGCTCGTAGGCCGTCAGCATCGCGAACCGCTCCCCGCGCTGCTTCATCTCGCGCAGGTGGTGGGTCCGGATCCGCTTGATCACCGGCGTCTCCGGCTTCGCCGGCCCGGTGCCGTACGGCGCGGTCTCCTCGCTCATGACTGGCTCCCTGCTGTCATCTCGCGGCTCCCTGGTGGAGTCCACGGACCGTTCGTCAGGCTAGTCCGGCTGCCGCCCGGTGACGCTGTGGCGCTGGTCACCGGCGACGGTCACCGGCGGCGATCGCCGGTGGGCGGCAGTAGCGTCTCGTCATGTCCTTCCACGTGGCGGCCGAGGCCTACGACCGGTTCATGGGCCGCTACTCCGAGCCGCTCGCCGACCGGCTCCTCGAGCGCGCCGGCGTGCGGGCCGGCCAGCGGGCGCTCGACGTCGGCTGCGGGCCGGGGGCGGTGACGACTCGGCTGGCCGCCGTGCTCGGACCGGACCGGGTCGCCGCGGTCGATCCCTCGGAGCCGTTCGTCGCCGCGGTGCGGGAGCGGTGTCCCGGCGTGGACGTCCGGCTCGGGGCGGCCGAGGAGCTGCCGCACGAGCCGGCCGCGTTCGACGTGGTCGTGGCCCAGCTCGTCGTGCACTTCATGAACGACCCGGTGCGCGGCCTGGCCGAGATGCGCCGCGTGGTCCGTCCCGACGGTGTGCTGGCCGCGAGCGTGTGGGACTTCGGCGGCGACCGGGCGCCGCTGTCGACGTTCTGGCGGGCGGCCCGCGAGCTCGACCCGGAGGTCGCGGGCGAGTCGTCGCTGCCCGGCGCGCGCGAGGGGCAGCTGGCCGGCCTCGCCGCGGAGGCCGGCTGGCGCGACGTCCGGGCGGTGGACGCGACGGTGAGCGTCGCCTACGGCTCCGTCGAGGAGTGGTGGGAGCCGTACACGTTCGGCGTCGGCCCGGCCGGCGACCTGGTCGCGCGGCTGGGCGGCGACGGCCGGGCCGCGCTCCGCCGGCGGTGCGCCGAGCTGCTGCCCGAGCCGCCGTTCACGGTCACCGCCACCGCCTGGATCGTCGTCGCCCGCGGCTGACCCGCCACGGACGGGTCGCGGCATGGCGCGTCCCGCATCTGGGAAACTCCCCGACGTGGACTTCTACTCCGCCTACGCCCATGGGTTCGCCCGCGTCGCGGCCTGCACCGTCCCGGTCCGGGTCGCCGACCCCGCTGCCAACACCGACGCCGTCCTCGAGCAGGCGCGGGCCTGCTCCGAGGCGGGCGTCGGGGTCGCGGTTTTCCCCGAGCTGTGCCTGTCCGGGTACGCCATCGACGACCTGTTCCACCAGGACCCGCTCCTCGACGCGGTGCACGACGCGCTCGCCCGCATCGTCGAGGCCTCCGCGGACCTGGTGCCGGTGCTCGTCGTGGGCGCGCCGATCGCGCACGGCAACCGGGTGCTGAACTGCGCCGTCGTCGTGCACCGCGGACGGGTGCTCGGCGTCGCGCCGAAGTCCTACCTGCCGACCTACCGGGAGTTCTACGAGCGGCGCTGGTTCGCCCCCGGCGACGAGGTGCGCGGGACGATGGTGGTGGCCGGGCAGGAGGTGCCGATCGGGCCCGACCTGCTGTTCGCGGCGAGCGACGTGCGCGGCCTGGTGTTCCACGTCGAGGTCTGCGAGGACATGTGGGTGCCGGTGCCGCCGAGCGCGGAGGCCGCGGCCGCCGGCGCGACGGTGCTGCTGAACCTCTCCGGCAGCCCGATCACCGTGGGCCGAGCCGAGGACCGCCGGCTGCTGGTCCGCTCCGCCTCGAGCAGGTGCCTGGCGGCGTACGTCTATGCCGCCGCCGGCCAGGGCGAGTCGAGCACCGACCTGTCGTGGGACGGGCAGACGATGGTCTACGAGCTGGGGGAGTGCCTCGGCGAGACCGAGCGGTTCCCCGACGGTCCGCGGGCGTCCGTCGTGGACGTCGACCTCGACCGGCTGCGGCTCGAGCGGCTGCGGATGGGCACGTTCGACGACAACCGCCGGGCCCTCGGGATCCCGGCCGGCCAGGCGGCCGGTGCCGCGGCCGGTGGCTTCCGGACCGTCGACTTCGAGCTCGACCCGCCGGCGGGTGACATCGGGCTGCGGCGCAAGGTCGGCCGCTTCCCGTTCGTGCCCGACGAGGCCGAGCGGCTGGCGCTGGACTGCTACGAGGCCTACAACATCCAGGTCTCGGGGCTCGAGCAGCGGATGCGCTCGATCGGGGAGCCCAAGATCGTGATCGGCGTGAGCGGCGGCCTGGACTCCACCCATGCGCTCATCGTCGCCGCGAAGGCGATGGACCGGCTCGGCCGGCCGCGCAGCGACATCCTCGGGTTCACGATGCCCGGATTCGCGACCGGCGAGTCGACGAAGTCCTACGCGACCCGGCTCGCGGAGTCGCTCGGCATCACGTTCGACGAGCTGCCGATCACCGGCGCCGCCGAGCAGATGCTCGGCGACCTGGGCCACCCGTTCGCGAAGGGGGAGGAGGTCTACGACATCACCTTCGAGAACGTCCAGGCCGGGCTCCGGACCGACTACCTCTTCCGGCTCGCGAACCAGCGCGGGGGCATCGTCCTGGGCACCGGCGACCTCTCGGAGCTCGCGCTCGGCTGGTGCACCTACGGCGTCGGCGACCAGATGTCGCACTACAACGTCAACGGTGGCGTGCCCAAGACCCTCATCCAGCACCTGATCCGCTGGGTCGCGGCCACCGGACAGTTCGAGGAGGAGACCAGCGAGGTGCTCCGCGACGTGGTCAGCCAGGAGATCAGCCCGGAGCTGATCCCCAAGCGGGAGGACGAGCTGCCCCAGTCCACCGAGGAGTCGGTCGGACCCTACGCGCTGCAGGACTTCACGCTCTTCCAGGTGCTGCGCTACGGCTTCGCCCCGAGCAAGGTGGCCTTCCTGGCCTGGCACGCCTGGCACGATGCCGAGGTCGGCGACTGGCCGCCGAACTTCCCCGACGACCGCAAGGTGGCGTTCGACCTGCCGACGGTCCGACGCTGGCTCGAGGTGTTCATCCGTCGCTTCTTCGCCAGCCAGTTCAAGCGGTCGGCGCTGCCGAACGGGCCGAAGGTCAGCTACGGCGGCACCATGTCGCCGCGCGGTGACTGGCGGATGCCGTCCGACGCCAGCCCGGCGGCCTGGCTCGCCGAGATGGAGGCGAACGTCCCGAAGTCCTGACCGACCCCCGCCGCCGCTAGGCTGCGCGGCATGGGCAAGCAGGAAGACTTCGTGCTCCGGGCACTCGAGGAGCGCGACGTCCGGTTCGTCCGGCTCTGGTTCACCGACGTGCTGGGCTACCTGAAGTCCGTGGCGGTGGCGCCGGCCGAGCTGGAGGGCGCGTTCTCCGAGGGCATCGGCTTCGACGGCTCGGCGATCGAGGGCTTCGCCCGCGTCTACGAGTCCGACATGCTGGCGATGCCGGACGCGTCGACGTTCCAGATCCTGCCCTGGCGCGGCGAGGGACCGTCGACCGCCCGCATGTTCTGCGACATCCTGATGCCCGACGGCTCCGCGTCGTACGCCGATCCCCGGTACGTCCTCAAGCGGACGCTGTCCCGGGCGGCCGACAAGGGCTTCACGTTCTACACGCACCCCGAGATCGAGTTCTACCTGTTCAAGGACTCGCCCTCGGCCGGCGCCGAGCCGGTGCCGGTGGACCGGAGCGGCTACTTCGACCACACCGCGCAGTCCATGGGCGCCGACTTCCGGCGCGAGGCGATCACGATGCTCGAGTCGATGGGCATCTCGGTGGAGTTCAGCCACCACGAGGGCGGCCCGGGCCAGCAGGAGATCGACCTGCGGTACGCCGACGCGCTCAGCACCGCCGACAACATCATGACGTTCCGGACCGTGATCCGGGAGGTCGCGCTGAGCCAGGGGGTCTGGGCGAGCTTCATGCCGAAGCCGTTCACCACCCACCCGGGCTCGGGCATGCACACCCATGTCTCGCTGTTCGAGGGCGACCGCAACGCGTTCTTCGAGGCGGGCGCGGAGTACCAGCTCTCCCGCACCGGCCGGCAGTTCATCGCCGGCGTGCTGCGCCACGCGAACGAGATCAGCGTCGTCACCAACCAGTGGGTCAACAGCTACAAGCGGCTGATGTTCGGCGGCGAGGCGCCGTCCTACATCTGCTGGGGCCACAACAACCGCTCCGCGATGATCCGGGTGCCGATGTACAAGCCCAGCAAGGGCCAGTCGACGCGGGTCGAGCTGCGCACCGTGGACGCCGCGTGCAACCCCTACCTCGCCTTCGCCGTGGTGCTCGCCGCCGGCATGAAGGGCATCGAGGAGGACTACGAGCTGCCCCGCGAGGCCGAGGACGACGTCTGGGCGCTCACCGAGCGGGAGCGCAAGAGCCTCGGCATCGAGCCGCTGCCGCGCAGCCTCTCCGAGGCGATCGTGGTGGCCGAGCACTCCGAGCTGCTCGCCGAGACGCTCGGGGAGCACGTCTTCGACTTCTTCCTCCGCAACAAGCGCGCGGAGTGGGAGGAGTACCGCGGCCAGGTCTCCACGTTCGAGCGCGACCGCATGCTCCCGGTCATCTGATGAGCGAGGGGACGACGCGCCCCGGCGAGCGGGGACCCCTGTCCGACGGCCGGGTGCGGAGCATGGGCCGGCTGCTGGTCGTCGCCCTGGTGCTCGCGGTGGTGCTCCTCCTGGTCGCCGTGGCGCTGCTGGTCGGCGGCGCCGGGCGCTACGGCTCCGTCGTGCTCGGCATCGCGGTGGTCTTCGCGGTCCTCGGCTCGGTCTCGCTCCGGATGACCCGCCGGCGGAGCCCCGCGGCCCGGCGGCTGACGATCGTCACCGGCGTGGCCATGGTGGTCCTCTCCGTGCCGCTGGTGGAGATCCTGGTCGGGCTCCTCACCGTCGTCGCCGGCATCGGGCTGCTGGTCGTCACCGTCGCTCCGGAGCACGAGGCATGACGGCCGGCGCGGTGCGCCGCAGGCCGGTCGTGCTGGTCGTCGAGCACGACCGCGAGTGCCCGCCCGCGTGGTTCGGCGCCTGGCTCGACGCCGCGGGCTGCGACCTCGAGATCTGCCGGCCCTACGCCGGGGACCGGCTGCCCGAGGGTGTGGCCGGCCTGGCGGCGTACGACGGCCTGCTCGTCCTCGGCGGCCCGATGGGTGCCGAGGACGACGATCGGCACGACTGGCTCGGCCCGGTCAAGGAGCTCCTGCGGGCCGCGCGTGCCGCGGACCTGCCGACGCTCGGCATCTGCCTCGGGCACCAGCTGATCGGCGCCGCCCTCGGCGGGCGGGTCGTGGTCAACCCGCTCGGCCAGCAGCTCGGGCTGGTCGCGATCGGGTGGACCGGCGACGCGGCCGGGGACCCGCTGCTCGGCGCCGTGGCGACGCCGCGGCGCGGGGTGCAGTGGAACAACGACGTCGTGTCCGAGCTGCCCGACGGCGCGGTCCTGCTGGCCGCGACGTCCGGCGGCGAGGTGCAGGCGGTCCGCTACGGCCCCGCGATGTGGGGCGTCCAGCTGCACCCCGAGGTGGACGACGTCGTGCTCCGGCCCTGGGCCGAGGAGGACCGCGGGTCGCACGAGACGCAGGGCATCGACACCGACGCGCTGCTCGACGCGGTCCGGGACGCCCGGGTGGAGCTGGACGGGGCCTGGCGGCCGCTGGCCAAGCGGTTCGCCGAGCTGGTCCTCGAGCACGCGGAGGAGCGGGCCGGGGAGCAGGCCGGCGAGCACGCCACGGAGCACGCCGCGCGATGAGCCGGCCGGCCACCGGCAAGGGACAGCTGCTGCGGCTCGGCTTCGTCGACCCGACGCGGGCGCTGGCCGAGCTGGAGGGCCTCGGACCGGTCGCCGAGCCGCTGCCGGCGCTGCTCGGCCGCACCGCCGACCCCGACGCCGCCCTGTCCGGCCTGGTCCGGCTGGCGGTGGCCGCCGCGGACCGCGACGCGCTGCTGGCGACCGTCGCCGACGACGAGGGCACCGCGATGCGGCTGCTCGGCGTGCTCGGCGCCAGCGAGGCGCTCGCCGACCACCTGGCCCGGCACCCGGACCACTGGCACGAGCTGACCGACCCGCTGCTCGGCTCGACCCGGCCGGCGGCGTGGAGCCTGCGCGCGGACCTGCTCGCGGCCGTCGGGGCCGACCCCGACGCCGACCTGCCGACCGCCACGCTGCCCGACGCCGAGGCCGTCGACGCGCTCCGGGTGACCTACCGCCGGCTGCTGCTCCGGATCGCCGCCCGCGACCTGGCCCACGGGCTCGGCGTCGACGACGTCGCCGCCGAGCTCTCGGACCTGGCCGCCGGGACGCTCGACGCGGCCCTCGCCGTCGCCCGCCAGCGGGTCGGCCCGGACGCCGGCCTGGCGCGCCTCGGCGTGGTGGCGATGGGCAAGTGCGGGGGGCACGAGCTGAACTACCTCTCGGACGTCGACGTCGTGTTCGTGCACGCGGCCGCCGCGGGCGCCGACGAGACCGCCGCGACCCGGGTCGCGACCCAGCTCGCCGGCCACCTGATGCGGGTCTGCTCCGACCAGACCGGCGAGGGCACGATCTGGCCGGTCGACGCCAACCTGCGCCCCGAGGGCAAGGCCGGGCCGCTGGTCCGCACCCTCGCCAGCCATCGGGGCTACTACGAGCGCTGGGCCCAGACCTGGGAGTTCCAGGCGCTGCTCAAGGCGCGTGCCGTGGCCGGTGACCTCGCCCTCGGGTGCGAGCTGGTCGAGCTGACCCGACCCATGGTGTGGGCCGCGGCCGAGCGCGACGGGTTCGTCACCGACACCCAGGCGATGCGGCGCCGGGTCGTCGACAACATCCCCGCCCGGGACGCCGAGCGGCAGCTGAAGCTGGGCGAGGGTGGGCTGCGCGACGTCGAGTTCGCGGTCCAGCTCCTCCAGCTGGTGCACGGCCGCGCCGACGAGCGGGTGCGCGGCGCCGCCACCCTCAGCGCGCTGGCCGAGCTGACCCGCGGCGGCTACGTCGGTCGCGACGACGGCGAGGCGCTGCACCGGGCGTACGCCTTCCTCCGCACCCTCGAGCACCGCATCCAGCTCCACCGGCTGCGCCGGACCCACGTGGTGCCCGAGGACGACGAGTCCCTGCGCCGCCTCGGCCGCAGCATGGGCTTCTTCAAGGACTCGGTCGCGAGCCTCGAGAAGGCCTGGCAGGAGCACCGGCGCGAGGTGCGCCGGCTGCACGAGAAGCTGTTCTACCGGCCGTTGCTGGCGGCGGTCGCGCAGATCCCCGGCGATGAGGCGAGGCTCTCGCCCGAGGCGGCCGAGGAGCGGCTGGCCGCCCTCGGCTACGCCGACCCCGTCGGCGCGCTGCGGCACCTCGAGGCGCTGACGAGCGGCGTCAGCCGGGCCGCGCGGATCCAGCGGACGCTGCTGCCCGTGCTGCTCGGGTGGTTCGCCGACGCCCCCGACCCGGACGCGGGGCTGTTCGGCTTCCGGCGGCTGAGCGAGTCGCTGGGCTCGACGCACTGGTACCTGTCCACGCTCCGCGACGAGGGCCAGGTCGCCGAGCGGCTGGCCCGGCTGCTCGCCACGTCGCGCTACGCCACCGACCTGCTCGAGCGCGAGCCGCAGGGCGTGCGGATGCTCGGGCAGGACCTCACGCCGCTGGGCGCCGAAGCGCTCACCGAGGAGGTGCTGGCGGCCGCCGCCCGGCACGACGACCCGGAGCGCGCGGCCCGCACCGTCCGGGGCGTGCGCCGGCGCGAGCTGCTGCGGATCGCGGCCGGTGACCTGCTCGGGCTGACCGACGTGGCCGACGTGGGGGCGGGGCTGTCGCGGCTGACCGACGCCACGCTCGAGGCCACCCTCGACGTCGCCGGGCGGGCGGTCCGGGCCCAGCGCGGGCTGGACGCCGCGCCGACCCGGATGGCGGTCGTCGCGATGGGGCGGTACGGCGGGTTCGAGCTGTCCTACGGCAGCGACGCCGACGTGCTCTTCGTCCACGAGCCCGAGCCGGGCGTCGAGGCGCAGCCCGCGGCGTCGTACGCGCAGGCGGTCGCCCACGAGCTGCGCCGGCTGCTCGCGCTGCCCGGCCCCGACCCGGCGCTGGAGGTCGACGCCGACCTCCGGCCCGAGGGTCGCCAGGGGCCGCTGGTGCGCACGCTCGACGCCTACGCGTCCTACTACGCCAAGTGGTCGAAGGTCTGGGAGGCGCAGGCGCTGCTGCGCGCGGACGCCGTGGTCGGGGACGCCGGCGTGCGGCGTCGGTTCGAGGAGCTGATCGATCCGCTGCGCTACCCGCCGTCGGGCATCACCGACGAGGACGTCCTCGAGGTGCGCCGGATCAAGGCCCGGGTCGACCGGGAGCGGCTGCCGCGCGGCGCGGACCCGCACTCCCACCTCAAGCTCGGTCGCGGTGGGCTCAGCGACATCGAGTGGACGGTGCAGCTGCTCCAGATGCGCTTCGCCGGCCGGGTCCCCGGGCTGCGGACCTCCCGCACGCTCGAGGCGCTGACCGCCGCCCGGGAGGCGGGCGTGGTCGAGGCCGAGGACGCCGCCGTGCTCGAGGAGGCGTGGCGCCGGGTGAGCCGGGTCCGCAACGCGGTCACGCTCGTCCGCGGGCGGGGAGGCGACGAGCTGCCCCGCGACCCGCGCGAGCGCGCCGCCGTCGCCTCCGTCCTCGGCTACCCGCCGGGCTCGACCGACGTCATGGTCAACGACCAGCTCCGTTGCATGCGGCGAGCCCGCACGGTCGTCGACCGCGTGTTCTGGGACTGAGCGGGGGCCGCGGCCGGGACCGCGACCGCGCCCGGCCGCTGGGCGGTCCGCCTAGATTGGCGCCATGACCGACACCACCTCGCAGGGCTCCGACACCGCCGCCCGCGCCTCCGAGCTGCTGGCCCTCCACCGGGCGCCCGAGCTGCTCACGGTCGTCAACGTGTGGGACGTCGTCAGCGCCACGGTCGTGGCGCAGGTCGACGGCACCCGTGCGCTCGCGACCGCCAGCCACTCGATCGCCGCCTCCCTCGGCTACGAGGACGGCGAGCGCATCCCGCGGGACCTGATGCTCGAGGCGGTCGGCCGGATCGTCCGGGCGACCGGGCTCCCGGTGACCGCCGACCTCGAGGCCGGCTACGGCGACCCGGCCGACACGGTGCGCCGGGCCATCGGGCTCGGTGTGGTGGGCGCGAACATCGAGGACCGGATGCGTCCGCTCGCCGAGGCCGCCGCCCACGTCGAGGAGGTCATGCGCGCCGCCGAGCAGGAGGGCGTGCCGGACTTCGTCCTCAACGCCCGCACCGACGCGTTCATCAGGGGCCGCGACAACGACCCGGCGGACAACCTCGGCGCCGCGATCGAGCGCGGCCGGGCCTTCCTCGACGCCGGCGCTCCGGTCGTCTTCGTCCCCGGCGTCCTCACCGAGGACCAGGTCGGCGCGCTCGTCGACGCCCTCGGTCCGCACCGGCTCACGCTGATCGGCATCCCGGGCAACCCCCCGCTCGCCCGCCTGCAGGAGCTGGGCGTCGCCCGGGTCTCCTACGGCCCGCTCCCGCAGAACGTCGCCCTCACCGCACTCCAGGAGCTGGTCGAGGACGTGCACCGGGGCGGCGGTGTGCCGCCGACCGTCCGGATCCTCAACTGAGGCGGCGCGACTCCTAGGCTGGCCCGGTGACCGACCTCGACGAGCGGCTCCGGGCCGCCTCCCGCGCCTGCACCACCTCCGTGATCCGTGGCACCCCCCAGACGCCCGCGGAGTCCTTCGCGGAGCTCGCCCGGGCCTGCGCCGAGCTCGGGATCGAGGACTGGGACACGTACGGCGAGGGCGGCGCGGTGGCCCGCCTCGAGGCGGAGGTCGCGGAGCTGCTCGGCAAGCCCGCCGCCGTCTTCTTCCCCAGCGGCGTCATGGGCCAGCAGGCGGCGCTCCGGTCCTGGTGTGATCGGACCGGGTCGCTCCGGGTGGCGATCCCCGACCTCTCCCACCTGTTGGTCCACGAGGAGGACGGGCCCCGTCTGCTGCACGGCTTCCGGTTCGAGCACCTCACCGCCGGGGCGCGCACCCCCACCGCGGCCGACCTCCGCGCCCTGCCGGCCGGCCTCGGCGCCGTGCTGGTCGAGCTGCCGCTGCGGGAGCCCGGCTGCCTGCTGCCCAGCTGGGACGAGCTCGTGGAGCTGACCGAGGCGGCCCACGGGCTCGACGTGCCGCTCCACCTCGACGGCGCCCGGCTCTGGGAGTCGCAGCCCTTCTACGACCGGCCGCACGCCGAGATCGCCGGACTCGCCGACAGCGTCTACGTCTCCTTCTACAAGGGCCTGACCGCGGCCGCAGGAGCCGCCGTCGCCGGCCCCGCCGACCTCGCCGACGAGCTCCGGCTGTGGCGCCGTCGGATGGGCGGCACGCTGTTCCGGATGGCGCCGTACGCCGTCGGTGCGCTGCTCGGCCTCCGGGACCACCTGCCCCGGATGGGGGACTACGCCGCCTGGGCGCGCGCCCTGGCCGCGGAGCTCACGGCGCTCGGCCTGACGGTCCACCCCGAGCCGCCGCACACCAACACGTTCCTCGTGCACCTGGCGTTCCCGGCGGAGGCGGTCAACGAGCGGCTCGCGGAGTTCATGGAGCGCACCGGGATCCGGCTGGCCGGCCCGTTCCGGGACGGCGCCATCCCCGGCTGGGCCACCACCGAGCTGGCCGTCCAGGCGGCCGCCCTGGACCACGACCCCGGGCAGGTCGCCGCGTGGTGGGCGGAGCTGCTGCCCACCACGTCCGCATTGTTGCGGAGCTCTTGAGGCGGCCCAGCGGCGGTGCTGAGGCTGGTGACCGACCGTGGACGGGTGGCCGGCAACGAGCGGAGGAGGGTGCCCCGGTGAACGATCCGGTCGGGCGCGTCCCGGTCCTCGACGCCGACGATGACGACGTCCTCGACGCCGACGTCGTGCGCAACCTGACCGGGCACGCCGACGACGTCGCGGTGGGTCTCGTCTTCGCCGGGCGCTTCCGGGCGCTGCTGCCGCGCCGCCTGGAGCGGATCGCGCAGGCGCTCGAGGCCGGTGACCTGGACTCCGCCCTGGACGCCGTGCTCAGCCTCGAGGTGTCGTCCGCGACCCTCGGAGCGCGCCAGATGAGCGGCCTCGCCGTCGCGGTGGAGCGCCGGCTGCGGGTCGACGACCTGGTCGGCGGCCGCCGAGCGGCCGCCGAGCTCGGAGGCGCCGCCGCCCGGCTCGACGCCGCGCTGGACCGGTTCCTGGCCGGCTGCCGCGTGCGCCGTCCCGGAGGTCGTCCAGACAGCTGCGAGTGATCACGCCCACGGATCCTCAAGAAATGCTCAAGGTGATGGCATCATCTGCGCCATGGTGACCGACGCCGTGACGCAGCGCCGTGCGCTCGTCGTGGAGGACGACGAGGACATCCGGGGGCTGATCGAGTTCACGCTGCAGACGCAGGGGTTCGACGTCGTCGCCGTCGAGTCGGGTCTGGAGGGAGTGGACGCCGTGCGCAGCCACCGCCCCGACCTGGTCACGCTCGACCTGGGCCTGCCCGGCATCGACGGCATCGAGGCGTGCCGGCGGATCCGGGAGATCAGCGACGCCTACATCGTCATGATCACCGCGCGCGACGACGAGATCGACCGACTGCTCGGCCTGGAGACCGGTGCCGACGACTTCATCGCCAAGCCGTTCAGCGCGCGCGAGCTCAAGGCCCGGGTGAACGCCATGTTCCGCCGCCCGCGCACCGGCGACGGCATGCCGCTCGTCCCGGCCGCGTCCGCCGCGGCCGATGACGACCACGAGGTGCTCACGCACGGCGCGCTCCGGGTCGACGTCGACGGCCGACGGGCCTTCCGGGACGGCGACGAGGTGCAGCTGACCCGCACCGAGTTCGACCTGCTGACCGAGCTGATGCGCACCCCCGCGCGGGTCTGGACCCGCGAGGCGCTGCTGCGCTCGGTCTGGGGCACGGAGTGGGCCTCCGACACCCACCTCGTCGAGGTCCACATCGGCAACCTCCGGCGCAAGCTCGCGTCTGGGGCGGACCCCGGCACCTACATCCGCACCGTCCGCGGCGTGGGCTACCGCATGGAGACGACCGGCCACTCCTGAGCTGAGCGGCAGGTCACACCCTCCATAGGTGAGGCTGCCCTTCCTTGATCGACGGTCCTCAGGTTAGCCTTGCCTCAACACCGGAGGAACCGTCGAACCCGCACCGCCCCGAGCGGTGCCAGGAGCCCAGATGTCGATCGCGTCGCTGCCCATGGGCCGTCGTGCCGCTCGCAGCCCGTTTGCCCGTCGCTCCTCGGCGCGGCGCGCGGCCGCCGACCGGGCCCTGCCGGCCCCCGCCGGCACGACGCTGGCCGACCTCCGGGCCGGCGACCTCGTGCAGGTGACCGCCGTCGACGACGGCTCCGACCCGGCCGTCACCCGGCGGCTGCTCGACCTCGGATTCACCCCCGGCGCGGAGGTCCGCATGGTGCGCCGGGCCCCGATGGCCGACCCGGTCGTGTTCCGGGTCGCCGGCTACGACGTGGCGCTGCGCCGGGTCCAGGCACGCTGCATCACCGTCGGCCCGGCCTCGTGACCTGCGGCCCCCATGAGGCGGGGGGCTCGTCCCGCGGCAGCTCCGGAGTGGCCGTCCTCGACCTGCCCCGTGTCGCGCTCGTCGGCAGCCCGAACTCCGGCAAGACCACGCTCTTCAACGCCCTCACCGGCCTGCGGGCCAAGACGGGCAACTACCCGGGCGTGACCGTCACCCGCTACGAGGGCCCGGTCGACACGCCCGCGGGCGAGGTGGTGCTGGAGGACCTCCCCGGCACCTACAGCCTCGCCGCGATCAGCCCCGACGAGCAGATCGTCGTCGACGTGCTCGACCCCTCCCACGGCGGCACCCAGACGCCCCAGGCCCTCGTGGTGACGCTGGACGCCACCACGCTCCGGCGCTCGCTCGGCATGCTGGCCCAGGTCCTGCAGGCCGACCTGCCGGTGTGCGTGGTGCTGACGTTCACCGACGAGCTCGTACGCCGCCAGGGCGTCCTCGACACCGCCGCGTTCGCCCGCGCTCTCGGCGTCCCGGTGGTCTCGGTGGTCAGCGGTCGGCGCGCCCAGCTCGGCGAGCTGCGTGAGCTGCTGGGACGCCCCCAGGACTGGGAGCGCACGCCGGTCCCGCCGCCCATCGACCCGCTCGAGGTGCCGTCCTGGATCGAGTCGGTGCTGCGGGCCGGGCGCTACGTCCTCCCGCAGGTCGACGAGCGGACCCGCCGGGTCGACGCCGTCCTGCTCCACCCGTTCTGGGGGACGATCGTCTTCTTCGCGACGATGTTCGCGTTCTTCCAGGTGATCTTCACCGTGGCCGCGCCGGTCCAGGGTTGGATCGAGCAGCTGTTCGCGTTCCTGGGCGACCAGGTGGACGCCCACGTCGGCAACCGGTGGCTGGCCAGCTTCCTCGCCGACGGACTGCTCGGCGGCGTCGGCGGCGTCGTCGTGTTCCTGCCCCAGATCGCGCTGCTCTTCGTCCTGATCTCGCTGATGGAGGGTGCGGGCTACATGGCCCGCGCCGCCTTCCTCATGGACCGCGTGATGTCGCGGGCCGGGCTGGAAGGCCGCGCGTTCGTCGCGCTGCTGTCGTCCCTCGCCTGCGCTATCCCCGGCATCATGGCCACCCGGACGCTGCCGTCCATGCGCGACCGCGTCGCCACGATGATGGGCGCGCCGCTGATGACGTGCTCGGCCCGGCTGCCCGTCTACGTGCTGCTCATCGGCCTGCTCGTCGCTCCCGGCGCCCGCGTCGGACCGTTCGGCGCCCAGGGCGTCATCATGTTCGTGCTGTACGTCGTGGGCGCCCTGTCGGCCATGGGGTCGGCCTGGTTGTTCTCACGCCTGGGCCGCCGGTCCGGTCCGCTGCTGCCGTTCTACATGGAGATGCCGCCCTACCGGGTGCCGTCGCTGCGCTCGGTCGTGCTCGCCGTGTGGGACGCCTGCCGCGGCTTCCTCCGCAAGGTCACCAAGATCATCCTCGGCACCACCGTCGTGCTCTGGCTGCTGCTGAACCTGCCCGCGCCCTCGACCACCGAGCTGGCCGCCGCGGGCGTCGACCCCGGCGACCGGACCGCCGTGTCGTCGTACACGATCGACCACAGCGCCGCCGCCGCCGTCGGCCGCTTCATCGAGCCGGTGTTCGAGCCGCAGGGCTTCGACTGGCGCATCGACGTGGGCGTCCTCGCCTCGCTGTCCGCCCGCGAGGTCTTCGTCGCCACCCTCGGCCAGGTGGCCGCCGCGGAGAACCCCGACGACCCCGCGGACACGCTCAAGCAGATGACCGTCCAGAGCGGCCCGCGCGCCGGCGAGCCGCTGTTCACGGCGCCGGTGCTCGCCGCGCTGCTGGTCTTCTTCCTGTACGCCCTGCAGTGCACCTCCACCATCGGCGTCCTCCGCCGCGAGTCCGGGTCGTGGAAGTGGCCCGCGATCGCGTTCGGCTACCTCTTCGCCGTCGCCTGGACCATGTCGTACCTCACCGCCGTCGTCGTCGGGGCCGTGACCTGATGTCGCACGCCGCCCCGCTGGTCCCCGTCCATCCCGAGCGGGTGCCCGACCGGCCCGACCTGCTCCGCTGGGCCGTGCCGGCCGGATCGCTGCCGTTCGTCGGCGAGCCGCGCGCCGTCCCGCAGCCGCTCGGCGACCTGCTCGCCGACGGCACCCTGGCCGGGCCCGTGCTGGTCGAGCCGACCGCGGTCGTGCTGGCGGTCGGTGCCGGCAGGTCGTGGGCGGCCGTCGGGGCCGGGGTGCGCGGCGCGCTCCAGGAGGCGCTCGCGCGCCCGGGGGAGTGGGAGGCGCCCGGCGATGCCGACCCCGACGACCGGCTGCGCCGGGCGGTCGAGCAGGTGGTCGCGGGGGAGGTCGGCGACTACGTGCGCAGCCACGGCGGCCGCATCGAGGTCGTCGGTGCCCGGGACGGCCGCGTGGAGGTCGGCATGGCCGGCACGTGCGTGGGCTGCCCGGCGAGCCGCGCCACGCTCACCGGCCGCTTCGAGACCGCCGTCCGGGCGCTCTACCCCGAGCTGCGCGAGGTGGTCCGCCGCGACCAGGCCGAGCCGGACGACACCGGCCAGGGCCGGCGGCTGCTCCCGCTGTTCGCCCGCGACCGCTGAGTCCTCGCGGGCACGGCCATCGCCGAGCCTGGGGTCGTGTGCCTGGGTCGTGTGTGCGGGTCGTGTGCCTGGGTCGTGGGCCCCAGGACGCGCCTGGGCGCGTTCTCAGGCACACGAGTGAGGCACACGAGTGAGGCACACGAGTGAGGCACA
>Ga0308173_10000413_pt1 | contig 17760 bp, 15 predicted proteins | sample PhyPR1_FD_203716 | JGI IMG/M metagenome (GOLD analysis project Ga0308173, IMG submission 203716) | Soil microbial communities from UC Gill Tract Community Farm, Albany, California, United States - DLSLS.P.R1 | ecosystem: Environmental > Terrestrial > Soil > Agricultural land | place: USA...
CAGCGACGCAATCGACGAGACGTTGACGATCGCCGCGCCCGGCTGACGAGCGAGCAGCGGCGCAAACGCGCGCACCATCTGGAAGGCACCGATGACGTTGACCGCGTAGATGCGCTGGAAGTCGTCCCCGTCGAGGCCGTCGAGGTCCTTGGCGGCCACGAACTTCGTCGTCCCCGCGTTGTTGACGAGGACGTCGGCGCGCCCGAAGCGCGCCTCGACGAGGCCGGCGATACGCCGGCAGTCGGCGTCGGCGGCGACGTCGGCGCGCGCGACCAGCACGTCGGCGCCGAGCTGGCGGCACTCGCTGGCGACGGCTTCGGCGGGTGCCGCCTCGCGCGAGTAGTTCACGACGACGTCCCAGCCGTGCTTCGCGTACAGCTTGACCGTCGCCGCGCCGATCCCTGACGACGAACCGGTGACAACGCAGACCTTCCGCTCTTCGGCCACGACCTACTCCTTGCGGCCGCGGCCGCCGTGCGATGGTTTGCCGGTTGCGCCGAATTCAGCCCGGCAGCGACGCGCGGCGCGCGGCGCCGATCTGCTTGCGTCGCACCTCGCCCTGGCGTGTGAACATCCAGCCGGGGTATTCGGCCGGCAGCTTGCTGACCTCGTCGAGCCGGGCCAGCTCGCCGGCCTCGAGCGCAACGCGCGTCGCCGCGATGTTGTCGGCCAGCTGCTCCGGCTTCTTGGCGCCGATGATGACGCTGGTGACGGCCGGCCGGTGCAGCAGCCATGACAGCGCGATCTGCGCCACCGAAACGCCGCGCGCCGTCGCGACCGCGCGCATGACGTCGATCGCGTCGTAGGCGCGCTCCTTGTCGAGCGGCGGGAAGTCGAACGCCGTGCGCCGGCTGCCCGCCTCGCCTTGCTGGTCGCGCGCGTACTTGCCGCTCAGGAAGCCGCCGGCGAGCGGGCTCCAGACCATCAGGCCGAGGCCTTCGCTCTGCAGCATCGGCACCAGCTCGCGCTCGAGGTCGCGACCGGCGATCGTGTAGTACGCCTGCAGGCTCTGGAACCGCGCGAGGCCGAGCCGCTCGGAGACGCCGAGCGCTTTCACGATCTGCCACGCCGCCCAGTTCGAGACGCCGACGTAGCGGACGTGGCCGTGCTCGACCATCGTGTCGAGCGCGCGCACGGTTTCCTCGATCGGCGTCGCCTCATCGAAGCCGTGGATCTGGTAGAGGTCGACGTGGTCGAGCTGCAATCGGCGCAGGCTCTCCTTCAGCGCCGCGACGATGTGGCTGCGCGTCGCGCCGCGCATGTTCGCGCCGGGACCGGTCTCGCCGAACGCCTTGGTCGCGACGACGACGCTCTCGCGCGGCACCTTGAGGTTCCTGAGCGCCCGGCCGGTGATCTCTTCCGAGCGGCCGCCGGCGTACACGTCGGCGGTGTCGATGAAGTTGATGCCGCCGTCGAGCGCGGCGCCGACGATGCGCTCGGCCTCGTCCTGCTGCAGGCGGCCGATCTTGCCCCACATGCCTTCGTCGCCGCCGCCGAAGGTCATGGTGCCGAGGCAGAGCTCGGAGACGAAGAGGCCGGTACGGCCGAGCGGATTGAGCTTCAACGAAGGTCTCCTCAGCGCGCGCCGAAGGCGGCGTTCTCGAACAGGTCCTTGTACTCGCGCGGCTGCGAGCGCCAGTACTGGTGCGGCGCGGCGACGCGCGCGCCGAGCTTGGCAGCGGCATGCCACGGCCAGCGCGGGTCGTAGAGCATCGCGCGGGCGAGCGAGACGGCGTCGGCCTCGCCGCTGGCGATGATCGCCTCGGCTTGCTCCGCCTCGGTGATGAGGCCGACGGCGATCGTCGGCAAGCCGACCTCGGCCTTGACGCGCTGCGCGAACGGCACCTGGTAGCCGGGCCCGAGCTTGATCGACTGCTGCGGCGAGACGCCGCCGCTCGAGACGTGGATCGCCGCGCAGCCGCGCGCCTTGAGCGCCTGCGACAGCGCGACCGTGCCGTCGATGTCCCAGCCGGCGGGCACCCAGTCGGTCGCCGAGATGCGCGCCCAGACGGGCTTCTCGGGCGGGAACGCGGCGCGAACGACATCGAAGATCTCGAGCGGGAAGCGCATCCGGTTCTCGAGGCTGCCGCCGTACTCGTCGCTGCGCCGGTTGGCAATCGGCGACAGGAACTGGTGCAGCAGGTAGCCGTGCGCGGCGTGGATCTCGAGGCCGTCGAGGCCGAGGCGTGCGGCACGACGCGCCGCAGCGGCGAAGTCGGCGCGGATCTTGTCGAGCCCGGCGGCGTCGAGCGCCATCGGCGGCTCCTCGCCGTTCGCGTGCGGCAAGGCCGACGGCGCCACCGCACGCCAGCTGCCGGGCTGGCCGAGCGGCACTTGCGCGCCGCCTTGCCATGGGGCGCGGCTCGACGCCTTTCTGCCGGCGTGGGCGAGCTGCATGCCGATCCTGATCGGCGCGTGGGCGCGCACGGCGGCGAGGACGCGCGCGAGCGCGGCTTCGTTGTCGTCGCTGTAGAGACCGAGGTCGCCGTCGGTGATGCGACCTTCCGGCGACACCGCGGTTGCCTCGACGATCATCAGCCCGGCGCCCGACAGCGCCAGGTGGCCGAGGTGGATCAGGTGCCAGTCGGCCGCCGACCCCTCGCTCGCCGAGTACTGGCACATCGGCGCGATGATGATGCGGTTGGAGAGCGCGAGCGCGCCGATGTGCATGGGCTCGAAGAGCTGCGGCATGGAAGGACGGCGGCGCCGTCGAAGAGCGGAAGCGCGAGGATACGGCGGCGCCGATTCCGGCGCACGGCGAGGCCGCGCTTCGTCGCGGCCATCGGGTCCCGCCCTCGCGGTCGATCTCGTTCGCTTCTAGCGGCCGTGGGCAACGAAGAAGTCGACGACCGCCTGGCTGGTGTCGAGCTGGCGGCTCATCGTCCCGCCGACGATCGCGCCGCTCGCGTACGGATGGCCGCCGCCCCAGAAGTGACCGTTGCCGACCACCTCGAGGTGGCTCAGCGCGCCCGCGGCGACGCAGCCCATGTAGTCGTGGCGAACGACGCTGGTGCCGTCGGCAACGCCGGGCCGCGGCGGCAGCGTCGTCAGGGTCGGCAGCGCAGCGCAGCCGTTGCGTGTGGCCCAGCCGGCGAGCGTCGTCGCCACCGACACGTACAGACCGTTCTCGATGCAGCCGCCGTTGCCGCCCGCATACGGCCAGCACGCGTCGAGCGTGCCGTGGACGTCGAGCACGGCCACCGGCTGCGACGGCGTGCAGCCGGCGAGCGCGAACTGGTTCTCGCCCGAGACCGGCGCGACGGCCGCGAAGACGTCGGCCGCCTGGCAGGCGACGCGCTGCGACATCGCCGCGCCGTTCGAGAAACCGCTCGCGAAGACGCGCTTCGGGTCGATCGTCAGGCGCGCGCCCAGATCGGCGACGAGCGCTCGCAGGTACGCCATGTCGTCGACGCCGCCGGTGCAGGCGGCGCCGCTGACGCAGATGTAGCCGTTCTGGCCGCCGCCGGCGTTCCAGGTGCGCACGCCGTTCGGGTCGATGAGCTTGCCGCCGACCGCATTCGTGCCGTTGGCGTACACGACGGCGATGCCGGCGCCGTTCGCGATGCGGTGCAGGCAGCGGTCGCTCGTCAGGTCGCCTTCGGGACAAGCGAGCTTGCGCATCCCCTCCTTGTTGCTGCCGCCGCCGTGCAGGACGATCGCCACGGCGATCGGCGTTCCGCATCGATGCGAGGCCGGCAGCACGAGGTCGTAGTCGCGGTCGGGCCAGGCCGCCATCGACAAGGTCGTGTCGGCGGCGCCGCCGGCGATCTGCGCTCCGACACAGGCGACCGTCGTCGGCGCCGGATCCGAACCGCCGCTGCCGCCGCAGCCGGCGAGCGAGGCGACGACGACGGCGGCCGTTGCTGGCGCCGCCGCCATCCATGCGCTATGCGCTGCGCGCGCGCCTTCGATCTTCATTCCCGCTCCCCGGTCGCCTCGATGCATCGCACCGTAGCGGCGTCGTGTGAGCGCGGGCCGCGACCGAGGTAAAGATTCGCGTCGATCGGCAAGCAGCCGTCAGTGCGGCCGCTGCAGGCGCCGGTAGGCGTTGAAGTGGCGCACCGCCTGGCGCGCGTCGCCGAGCTGCTGGTGCAGCCGCGCAGCGTTGTAGTGCGCGTCGGCGAGTTCGGGTGAAAGACGCAGGCACGCGTGGTAGCTCGCCAGCGCAGCGGCGGCGTCGCCGCGATCCTCGAGCGCGATCGCGCGGTTGAAGTGGAGCAGCGCTTCGTGGGGCTTTCTCTTCAGCGCTTCGTCGTAGAGCGCAACCGCTTCATCGCAACGGCGGCTCTCGCACAGCAGCGCGCCGAGGTTGAGGTACGCGTCGGCGTGCGAAGGGTCGATCGCCAGCACGCGGCGGTAGGCCGCTTCGGCGGCGCGCCGGTCGCTCGCCTCGAGTGCCTCGCCGCGGCTGAACCACGCCGCGGCATCGGCGGGCGGCGGCGTCGCCCGTGCCGGCGTGCGCTGCAGGAAGGTGACGCTGCCCGCGGCGGGAGCGACGTCGAAGTCCATCACCAGCTGGCCGGTGTCGGCGTGCCACTGCGATCGGCCGTCGCGCACCGTCACGTCGTTGCCGACCGCCGTGATGCGCAGTCCGGTGAGCGGCAGCTCGGCCGGCAGCGTCGCCTTCAGCTTCCTGAGCGACGCGAGGATCTTGCGCGGCGGAATCTTCGCCGCCTGCAGGTCGACGGCCGTGCGCAACAGCACGACCTCGCGGAAGGTGAAGCGGTACTCGTTGCGCGGGCCGCGGCTCGGCGCGACGAATCCGGAGGCGATCAGGCCGGTGATGACGCCGCGCGAGAGCCCCAGCATCTCCTGGATGGCGCGGATCGTGAAGGTGTTCGGGTCCGTCTCGCTCGTCACTTCCTCGCCCGCGTGCGCGCGGGTGCGGCCGGAGCCTCCTCGGCCTTCGCCGCGCGCTTGACGCCCTTGCGTTCCTTCGCCGCGGCCGCCGGCGCTTCCGCCGCGACCGGCTCGGCGGCTTTCGCCGGCGCGGCCTTGCCCTTGAGGCCGGCGCCCTTGCCCAGACTCGCGCGCAGCGCCTCGACCAGGTCGATGACCTGCGCGCCGCCCGCGGCCGGCTCGTGCGGCTCGTTGGCGACGATCTGCTTGCCGGCGATCTTCTCGTCGATCGCGGCGAGGATGCGCTTCTTCTCCTCGTCCTCGAACATCGTCGGATCGTACGTGTCCTCGCTGATCTGCTCGATCAACTGCATCGCCAGCTTGAGCTCGGCGGGCGAGACGGTGACCTTCTCGATGTCGAGCTCCTTCATCGAGCGGACTTCGTCGGCGTAGAGAAGCTGCTGCAGGACCAGGCCGTCTTCCGCAGGCCGCACCTGGACGACGTACTGCTTGGCCTTCCACGCCCACTTCGCGAGCGCGACCCGACCGCTCTCGCGCATCGCCTGCATGAGCAGGTTGTAGGGCTTGCCGCCGCGCTTGTCGGGCGCGAGGTAGTACGCCTTGTCGTAGAAGATCGGATCGATCGCCTTGTCGGGGATGAAGGCGACGATGTCGATGGTGTGGCTCGGGCTCTCCTGCAGCGCCTTCAGCTCCTCCGGCTGGAAGATCACGAAGCGGTCCTTCTCGAACTCGTACCCCTTCACCATCTCGGCGCGCTCGACGATGTGCTGGTCCTTCTCGGACACGTACTGCTGCTTCAGGCGCGAGCCGTCCTTGTCGAGCATGTTGAAGCGCACGGCCGCCGAGCTCTCGGTCGCCGAGTACAGCTTGACGGGGATCGACACGAGGCCGAACGAGAGGGAAAGCGATGCGATCGAGCGGGCGGCCATGCGGGCTCCACAGAGTCGGTCGGGTCCGCCACGCTGCGCGAGCGGACCGGGAGCATACGGGCAAGCCCTAGACCTTGTCACCCGTGGCGTTGCGCCGGGCCGACGGCTTGTAGCCAAGGACCTTCATGCCTTCGCTGATCGTCTGCGCCGCCGTCCAGTAGTCCGCCCAGGGGTCCTTCTGCTCGAAGCTCAGGTACTCGCGCGCGGTCGTGATGGTCCATTGCGCGCCGCCCTTGAGCGACATCAGCTGCTCCCAGGCGACCGGCATCGAGACGCCGAGGCCCGGCCGCGATCGCGCCGAGAAGGCCGCCGCCGTCGTCTGCCGTGGGCCGTTCCTCAGGTAGTCGATGAAGATCCGGCCGACGCGGTTGCTGCCGCCGCTCCTGGCGACGAAGCGCTCGGGAATCGTCTTCGCCAAATGCGTCACGATCGCCTGCGCGAATCCCTTGACGACGTCGTAGTGCAGCTCGGGGGCGAGCGGCACGACGACGTGCAGGCCCTTGCCGCCGCTCGTCTTCAGCCAGCTTTGCAGGCCGAGCTCGCTCAGCATCGCGCGCACCAGGAGCGCGGCCTCCTGGATCTGCGGCCAGCTCACGCCCTCGCCGGGGTCGAGGTCGAAGATGACGCGATCCGGCTGATCGATCGTGTGCGTCGTCGAGTTCAACGTGTGGAACTCGATCGTGTTCATCTGCGCCGCCGAGACGAGCGCGTCGACGTCGTCGACCGCGAGCATCGCCGCGTGGCCCGGCCAGAGCTTTGCGTCGAGCACGCGCAGCCCCGGGACGCGCGCCTCGGGGTGCTTCTGGAAGAACAGCTCGCCGGTGACGCCATCGGGCGCGCGGACCAGCGACACCGGCCGGTCGCGCAGGTGCGGCAGGATGCGCTCGGCGATGCTCTCGTAGTAGCGCACGAGCATCAGCTTGGTGATGCCGGTCGACGGATCGATGACGCGGTCGGGGTTGCTGACCTTGATGCTCGATGTCGCCGGCTTCGCCGGCGCGGCGGCGCTTTGCGCTCCGGCGGCCACGACCTCGCGGGTCACCTCGCGCGCCGGCTTGTCGAGGCGCAGCGCGACGAAGACGGCATGGCGCACGTGGCCCTCGGGCGTCCATTCGCGAAACGACACCTCGGCGACGAGCTCAGGCCGGACCCAACGTTCGGCGCCGGCGGCGCGCCGCGACCAGCGGCCGGGCGTGATCGCATCGATCGCGAGCGTCGGCGTCGTCGTCTCGAGCGCGACGAGGCGCGCGTGCAAGTCGCGCGCGGTGCGCGCGTTCCAGCCGGTGCCGACGTTGCCCGCGTAGACGAGCGCGCCCTTTTCCCAGGTCGCGAGGAACAGGCTGCCCACTTCGCCGCGCGCGCCGTTGCGATCGGTGAAGCCGCAGATCACGAACTCCTGGCGCAGCGCGCACTTCAGCTTGAGCCACGTCTCGCTGCGCTGCGAGACGTAGGGCGCGTCGGGGCGCTTGATGATGATGCCTTCGAGCTGCATGCTCTTGGCCGCCTCGAGCATCTGCGCCGGCGTCGCCGGGAACGACTGGCTCAGGCGGACGCGATCGCTCGGTGTCTTCGCGAGCAGCTCGGCAAGCAGCGCACGGCGCGCACGCAGGGGCACCTTGCGCAGGTCGCGGCCGTCGTGGAACGGCAGGTCGAAGACCAAGTACTCGATCGCCTCGCTCGCCGCGCTGTCGATCGCGTTCTGGAGGGCGTTGAAGTCGGGCAGGCCGTCGCCGTTCATGACCACGATCTCGCCGTCGAGCCACGCAGAGCCGATGGCGAGCGACTCGATCGCGGCGGCGAGCGGCTTCATCTTGTCGGTCCAGTCGTGGCCGCCGCGCGTGATGAGCTTGGCCTTGCCCTTGTCGACGCGCGCCATCAGCCGATAGCCGTCGAACTTGGTCTCGACAATCCAGTCGCCGGGCGGCGCGCTCGCGACCAGCGTGGCGAGCTGCGGCTCGAGCTTCGCGGGCAGCGGCGCGCGGACCGCTGCCGCCATGTCGGCTTCCCGGGCCGAGAGCGCGTCTCCTGCGATCGCGCTCGCCGGCGCAGCGCGCGGCTCGCGCTCTTCGACAAGGCCGAGCGGCCTGGCGACGACGCTGTCGGGAAGCGCGGTGATGACGTCGTATTCGGCGAGCGGCCGCGCCCACGCGTCCTTTTTCTTGAACAGCATCCACGCGTCCTGCTTGTCGCCGGGCTTGGCGATCCGCACGAGCTCCCACAGGCCGGCGAGCTTTTCGCCGTGGAGGCGAAAGACCAGCTTGCCCTTGGCCATGCCGTCGCGCGGATCGCCCTCGGGCTCCCACGTGCCGCGGTCCCACACGATCACCGTGCCAGCGCCGTACTGGCGCGCCGGGATCGTGCCCTCGAAGCTTGCGTAGTCGAGCGGGTGGTCCTCGACGTGGATCGCCATCTGCATCTTCGAGGGGTCGTACGACGGACCTTTCGGCACGGCCCAGCTCAGTAGCACGCCGTCGAGCTCGAGGCGAAAGTCGTAGTGCAGCCGGCTCGCCCAGTGCTTCTGCACGACGAACGACAGCGGCTCCGGCGCCACAGCGTCGCCCGTGCGTCTGGCCGGAGCGCCGGCGGGCTCCGACGTGACCTCGAAGTTGCGCCTCTGGCGATAGCGAGAAAGCGGCGGCGGCGCATTCATCGGCTGAAGGATAGAGCGGCCGCGCATCCTTTCTTTACGTCGCGCAACCCGCGCGAGCGGAACCCCGATCGAACGGACGGGGACCAACCGCCATCGGCACAGCGCCAGAGCGCGCCTGACGGGAGGGGGGCGATTTCTCCTACAGCTTCGCCCCCCGCTCGGGTCCAGCATGGCTCAATTGGTTCGAAAAGGAGTCGACATGAAGATCAAACGAATCGTCGCGGCGATCGCTGCAGCGTCGCTCACGGTCAGCGGCAGCGCCTTCGCGCAGACGAGCGGAGCCCAGGAGCAGACCTACCAGTGGAACGGCCAGCAGAATCCGAACGGTCCGCCGAAGACCCCGGAACAGCTGCGCAGCGAGCAGCGCGCCGCCCAGCAGGCCTATCACGAGGACCTGCGCAACCAGCAACGCTCGGGCCAGCGTGACTACCGTCCCGATCAGCGCGACTACCGCGGCGACAACCGAGGCTACGAAAACCGTGGCTACGACAATCGCGGCTACGACAACCGCGGCTACGACAACCGGCGCTACGAGAACAGCGGCTACGAGTACCGCAACTTCGGCTACCGCGAAGGCGGCTATCGCGGCCAGGGCCGCGGCGTCGGACCGAGCCACTCGTGGTATCGCGGCGACCGCCTGCCGTACGAATACCGCACACGCCACTACGTCGTCGACGACTGGCGCAGCCACCACCTCTATGCGCCGCCGCGCGGCTACCAGTGGGTGCAGTCGGGCGGCGATTACCTGCTGGTGGCGGTCGCGACCGGCATCATCGCGTCGATCCTGCTGAACCAGTGAGGCGTGGGCGCCGCCGGCGCGAGGCACGCCGGCCGGTCGTTCACTCGACCTTGGCGCCCGAATCCTTGACGACCTTGGCCCATTTGGCGATCTCGGCGCGCTGGTAGGCGGCGAGCTCCTCGGGGGTCGATCCGACCACGTCGAGACCCGCCTCGGCGAGCTTCCTGGCGACGTCGGGCGAGGCGAGGATCTTCTTCACCTCGCCTTGCAGGCGGTCGATGAACGGCTTCGGCGTTCCCGCCGGCGCGAACAGCGCGAACCACGACACCGCGTCGAAGCCGGGCAGGCCCTGCTCGGCGATGGTCGCAATCTCGGGCGCTGCCGGCGATCGCTTCAGGCTCGTCACGCCAAGAGCGCGCAGCTTCCCTTCCTTCACCAGCGGCAGGCTCGACGGCATGTTGTCGAACATCATCGTCACGCGGCCGCCGAGCAGGTCGGGGATGGCGCTGGCGCGCCCCTTGTAGGGCACGTGCGTCATGTCGATGCCGGTCATGGTCTTGAAGAGCTCGCCGGAGACGTGGATCGACGTCCCCGAGCCCGACGACGCGAAGGTCATCTTGCCTTCGCGCTTGCCGAGCGCGATGAACTCGGCGAGCGTCTTCGCCGGCACGTCGTTGTTGACGACGAGCAGGTTGGGCGTCGTCGCCAGGAGCGTGACCGGCGCGAAGTCCTTCACCATGTCGTAGGGCATCTTGGCGTAGAGCGCGCCGTTGATCGCATGCGTGCCGACCGTGCCGACGACGATGGTGAGGCCGTCAGGGGCCGCCTTGGCCACCGCGTCGGCGCCGGTGTTGCCTCCGGCACCGGGCTTGTTGTCGATCAGCACCGGCTGGTTCCAGTCGACGCTCAGCTTGTCGCCGATCAGGCGCGCGAGGATGTCCGGCGCGCCGCCCGGCGTGAAGGTGACGACGATGTGCATCGGCTTGCCGGCATTGGTGCCCTGCGCCTGCGCCGCAGGCAAGGCGGCGAGGCCGGCGACGACAGCGAAGGAGCAGGCAAGGCGAGCGATCAGTGCGTTCATCGTGGCGGCTTTCAAGGGAACGGCCCGGGCGATTATTCGGCGCCGACGGCACGCTTCCCCGGCGGGTTTTCCCAGAGCGGGCATCATCGCCATCCAGAGGAGCACGACCCTTGATCCGCTTCAGCACGTTTCTTCGCGCCCTCGCGGCCGCCGCGCTCCTGGTCGCCCTCGGCGGCTGCGAGCTCTTCAAGCACAACGAGGAAGCTTCCGTCATCGTCAACAACCGCGTCGTCGGTAAGCCGGTCGGCGAGTTCTTCGACCGCTACGGCCGAGCCACCGCGCGCACCGAGGTCAGCGACAACACCTCGATCTACAACTGGATCTCGGACGTCGGCATGACGCGCCCGGGGCCGGAAGGGCAGGACGAGCGCGTCTGCAAGCTTCGCCTGACCGTCGACAAGGGCGGCAAGGTCAGCGCCGTCGAAATCCTCTACGACGCGCAGGGCGTGCACAGCAGGTCGCGCTGCGGCGAGCTCTTCGCGGCGCCGTAAGCGCCTCCGCGGTCGTGGCCGGAGTTCGCGCAGGAGGCCGAGGCGGCGACGAGGTCGCCATCGTCGGCGCCGGCATCGGCGGCCTGACGCTCGCGCTGGCGCTGCACCGCGCGAACGTCGCCTGCCGGGTCTACGAGGCGGCCACCGAGATCCGGCCGCTCGGCGTCGGCATCAACGTGCTGCCGCACGCGAGCGCGGTGCTGCAATCGCTCGGCGTCCTTCCCGACCTCGAGCGCATCGCGGTCGTCACACGCGACGGAGCCTTCTACAACCGCTTCGGCCAGCTCGTCTACAGCGAGCCCCTCGGCCGCTGGGCAGGTCATGCGACGCCGCAGCTGTCGATCCATCGCGCTGATCTGCAAGCCGTGCTGCTGGCTGCCGTGCGCGAGCGGATCGGCGCCGATCGCGTCTTCCTCGGCCACGAGTGCGTCGGCGTGGCGGACGCGGGCGGCCGGGCGCGGGTCCTCTTTCGCAACGCCGATGGCGCGCCCTTGCCCGACGTCGTGGCCGCCGCCGCGGTCGGATGCGACGGCATCCATTCGGCGCTGCGCAGGCAGCTGTACCCGGACGAGGGGCCGCCGCGCTGGTCGGGCGTCAACATGTGGCGCGGCGTCGTGCCGCACGCGCCCATCCTCGGCGGCGCGACGATGGTGCGTGCGGGCTGGCTTGCCGTCGGCAAGATGGTGATCTACCCGATCCGCAACGACATCGACGCCGATGGGCGCCAGCTCGTCAACTGGGTCGCCGAGCTCGAGTGCGAGGCGCCGGTGCAGCAGGACTGGAACGCGCGCGGCAGCCTCGACGAAGTGTTTCCGGCGTTCGCCGACTGGCGCTTCGACTGGCTCGACGTCGCCCAGCTCATTCGCTCGACCGACACCGTGCTCGCGTACCCGATGGTCGACCGCGACCCGTTGCCACGCTGGAGCTTCGGCCGCGTGACGCTGCTCGGCGATGCCGCGCATCCGATGCTGCCGCGCGGGTCCAACGGCGCCGGCCAGGCGATCCTGGATGCGGTCTGCCTTGCCGAGCAGCTGGCGGTGGCCGGCGTCGGTCCGGAGGCGCTCGCCGGATACGACGCGATCCGCAACGCGGCGACGGCGAAGGTCGTGCTCGCGAACCGCACGACGCCGCCCGACGCGATCCTGCGCGAGGTGCACGAGCGATCGGGCGACAAGCCGTTCGCGCGCATCGAGGACGTCGTCTCGCGCGAGGCGCTCGCGCAGATCGCCGATGCGTACAGGCAGGTCGCCGGCCTCAAGCCGGCCGCCGATGAACCGAGGAGACTGCCTTGATCGACACAACAACGATGCGGCGACGCCGATTCATCGTCTCGCTCGCCGCCGCCGCCGTCGCCGGCGCCGGCCATGCGCAGCCGGCGTGGCCCGGCAAGCCGGTCCGCATCGTCGTTCCCTTCACGCCGGGGACCGGGATGGACATCCTCGCGCGCACCTTGCAGCCACACCTGCAGTCGGCGTGGGGCCAGGCGATCGTCGTCGACAACCGCCCGGGCGCGTCGGGCAACCTGGGCGCGGGCGCAGTCGCCAAGTCACCGCCCGACGGCCTGACGCTGCTGATGGGCGTCAACACGCTGATCATCAACCCGGCGCTGTACTCGAACATGACGTACGACCCGCTCAAGGACCTGGCGCCGATCGGCCTGTGCGCGACCGGCTCGTTCCTGCTCGTCGCCGGCGCGGGCGCCGGCATCAGGTCGGTCGACGAGCTGGTCAAGGCGGCACGCGCAAGGCCCGGCAAGCTCGACTACGCGTCGCCGGGAATCGCGACGCCGCACCACATGGCGATGGAGCTGTTCAAGCTGCGCGCGAAGGTGTCGATCACGCACATCCCTTTTTCGGGAACCGCCGGCGCGGTCAACGCCGTGCTGTCGGGCGACGTGCCGCTGATGTTTCTGCCCGTGCACGTCGCCATGGCGCAGGTCAAGGGCGGCCGCCTCGTCGTTCTCGCTGCTGCGGGCGAGCACCGCTCGACGCTCGCGCCCGACGTGCCGACGCTTGCCGAGCTCGGCTACCCCAACGTCGAGGCCGAGCTCTGGTACGGCATGCTCGCGCCGGCCGGAACGCCGCACGACATCGTCATCCGCGTCAATGCCGACATGACCAAGGCACTGGCGCTGCCCGAGGTGCGCAGCGCGCTCGCCGCGCAGGGCATGGAGGTGGCGCCGAGCTCGCCCGAAGACATGGCCGCGCTGATGCGCCGCGACGCCGCACGCTGGGCGAGCGTCGTCAAGCAGGCGGGAATCAAGGCTGAGTAGGCCGGGCCGGCCCACGGAGGCGATCGCCATGCAGTCAACCGCCTCCGCATGGCCCGTGCTCGACTACGTCGCCTGGCGCGAGACCGGCGCGACGTTGCATCGCTGGACGCAGGTCGTCGGCAAGGTCCGGCTCGCACTCTCGCCCTGGCTCAATCACGGCTGGCACGTGCCGCTCTACGTCAGCGCGCGCGGGCTCGGCACGTCGGCGATCCACGCCGGCGGCGAGGTGCTCGAGATTGAGTTCGACTTCGTCGATCACCGCCTCGTGCTGCGCACGTCGAACGGGCGCGAGCGCGGCTTCGCGCTCGCGCCCATGTCGGTCGCCGAGTTCTATCGCCGCCTCATGGCCGAGCTTGCCGCGGCGCGGATCGACGTCACGATCGATCCGGTGCCGAACGAGGTCGAAGACGCGATCCCCTTCGCCGACGACACCGTCCATGCCGCCTACGACGGCGCGGCGGCACAGGCGTGCTGGCGAGCGCTGGTCCAGGTCGATCGCGTGCTGCGCCTGTTCCGCACCGCGTTCCTCGGCAAGGCCAGCCCGGTGCACTTCTTCTGGGGCAGTTTCGACCTGGCGGTGACGCGCTTCTCCGGCCGCGCCGCGCCGCTGCATCCCGGCGGCATTCCCCACCTTCCGGACGCGGTGACGCGCGAGGCGTATTCGCACGAGGTCAGCAGCGCCGGCTTCTGGCCGGGCAGCGACGCCTTCCCTCGTGCTGCCTTCTACTCATACGCCTACCCCGCTCCTGCCGGGTTCGCCGAGGCGCGCGTCGCGCCGGAGGGCGCGGTCTGGTCGAAGGAGATGGGCGAGTGGCTCTTGCCGTACGAGAGCGTGCGCAGCGCCGCCGATCCGGATGCCGCCGCGCTGCGCTTCTTCGAATCGACGTATCGCGCCGCCGCCGATCTGGCCCGCTGGGATCCCGCACTCGACTGCGCGATCGGCGTCGCGCGCCGGCCGCGACCGGTCGGCTGAGCGCTCGCTTCGTCGATCGTCAGGGCGCCGGCAGCGCGCTCAGCCAGAAGCGAAGCTGCGCGACCTTGATGTTGCCCTTGGCGTCGAAGTAGCGGCTCTGCCACTCGTCCGGAACCGTCGACAGCATCGTCTCGGCGTGCGCCTGTCCCTGGCTCTGGATCATCCAGCGCCACGAGAAGTGGTCGTAGATGTCGAGCACGTGCGTCGCGTACGCCTCGGCGAGCCCACGCTGGCCGCGCACGATGATCAGGTTCTCGTCGTTGTTGAACGACGCCTTGTGGCCGAGGTTGTGGCTGCCGGTGACGACCGCGCACCGCGGCGAGAACGGGTCGACGACGATGATCTTGTCGTGCGTCACGGCGAAGCCGGCCGAGAGGATCTCCTTCTGCCAGCCGGCGGGGACGTTGTCGCCGAGCGCCTGCGCCTGGATCACGCGCGGGTCCTGCCGGCCGCCGCCGGGCTTGGGCGCCGAGCCGGCGCCGTGCAGGTCGTAGTAGAACGACTCGGCCGCCGAAGGGTGGGTGACGCAGCCGCGAACGAACAGGTCCTTGTTCGCCTTCTGCGCCGCGGCGGCCCAGTCGGCGAGGCTCGGCGAGCCGGGATAGAAGGCGAGGAAGAGCACCGCGTGCTGCGCACCGGCGATCAGCTGAGCGACCTCCTCCATGTCGGGCGGGCGCTTCTCCTTGGCGAGCGAGGCGCGCAGCTTCGGCATGTTGGGCGAGAACCAGCTGGTCGCTTTCACGCCGGTGCCGACCGTGAACGTCTTCGACGTCGCGTCCCAGGTGCGCAGCGCCGCGCCCTGCAGCGCCTTGGGGTCGCCGGCGGCGGCGATCGTGTCCTTGGCGAGTTGCTTCCAGTACTCGTGATAGCGCCGCGCGATCTGCGCGTCGTCGCACACGATCGTGTTGTTGGTCTGCGCGCACAGGCCCGTCGACGTCCAGTTGGTCGAGCCGAACAGGACCGCGGCCGGCTTGCCGTGCGCGTCGACGTGGACGACGAACTTGTTGTGGCCGATCTGGTTGGCGGGCAGCATGCGATCGATCAGCTGGCCTGCGGTCTTGGCCAGGCGCGCGCGCGACGCGGCGTTGCCGTCGCTGATCGCGCTCGCGCTCTGCTCGTCGCCGGCGTCGGGGTTCGAGAGGACGAGGTGGAGCCGCTTGCCGACGCCTTCGAGCGCCGCGATCAGCTCGTCGTCGCCGAGCTCGTAGAACGCGGCGTAGAGCGCGCCGCCGTCCTTGGCGCGGTGAACGAAGTCGAGCAGCGCGGCGATCATGTCGCCGGCGAGGCTGGCGCGCAGCTTGCCGTCCTTCGGCGCGATCGCCGCCAGCAGCGCGCCCTTCGCGGGCTTGCCGTCGAGTGCCGCCGAGACGCGCTGGGTCGAGATCAGGCCGCGGTTGAAGAACGCGCGCCACTTCGGCGCGACCGTCGGGCCGATCTCGATCTCGTTCGAGACCAGGAAGGCGACCGTCATCGGCGTGAGCTTGCCCGGCTCGCCCGCAAGCGGGACGACCTTGTAGCGAAAGCGCCGGTTGCCGCCCGTGTCGGCGACGAGACGCGCGTACGGGTCTTTCCAGTAGAACTTCTGCACCGGAAAGCTCGCCGTCGTCTGGCCGCGCTTGGGTGCGAACCCCGGGAAAACCGCCATCGACGGCAGCGCGGTCTCGACGCCGCCCGGATCGATCCGGTAGACGGCGAAGCCCATGCAGCCTTCGACCTTGTGGCCGTAGCTCCAGGCGACGACGACGACGTCGTTGTCGCAGAAGGCGATGGCGTTCTGCATGCGGTCTCCTGGTTTGGCGCGCTCGACCGGCGGCGGCCCAGTCTAGGACGCCCGCGTAGCGACGCCATCGCCCGGCCTGGCGACGGCAGCCTTGGCAAGACCCCCAATGGCGAGGCTATTGCCGGGCCCCCAGAATGCCATCGACAAAGAAGCGACAGGAGACGAATCATGGTGATGACGAGACGCGATTGGATCGGCAAGGTGGCCGCGGCCGGGGCGCTGCCCCTGGCGGGCGGCTCATGGGCGCAGGCCGGCACGCTGAAGATCTCGCATCAGTTTCCCGGCGGCACCGCGACCGAGGGTGATTTCCGCGACCGCCTCTGCCGCCGCTTCGCCGCCGACATCGAGAAGCGCAGCAACGGCGCGCTCAAGGCGGCGGTCTATCCCGGCGCCTCGCTGATGAAGACGAACGCGCAGTTCTCGGCGATGAGGAAGGGCGCGCTCGACATCAGCCTGTACCCGCTCTCGTACGCCGGCGGCGAGGTCGCCGAGACCAACATCGGCCTGATGCCGGCGCTGGTGCCGAGCTACGAGGTCGGTGCGCAATGGAAGACGAGCGAGGTCGGCAAGCTGCTGACCAAGACGCTCGACGAGAAGGGCATCGTCGTGCTCAGCTGGATCTGGCAGGCCGGCGGCGTCGCGAGTCGCGCCGCCCCCCTCGTCCAGCCGGAGGACGCCAAGGGCCTCAAGGTGCGCGGCGGCAGCCGCGAGATGGACATGATGCTGAAGGCGGCGGGCGCTTCGGTGATCTCGCTGCCGTCGAACGAGATCTACGCGGCGATGCAGACCGGCGCGATGGACGCGGCGATGACGTCGTCGACGAGCTTCATCTCGTTCAAGCTCGAGGAGATCGCCAAGCACCTGACGAGCGGCCGCAACAAGGCCTACTGGTTCATGTTCGAGCCGCTGCTGATGTCGAAGGAGATCTTCGCGAAGCTGCCGAACGCGCAACAGGACATCATCATGCAGGCCGGCGCCGAGCAGGAGAAGTTCGCGACCGACGCCGCGCGCGCCGACGACAAGATCGCCGCCGACATCTATGCCAAGGCCGGCGCCAAGGTGTACGACCTCGACGAGCCGACCGTGCGCAAGTGGCAGGCGATCGCCCGCGACACCGCGTGGAAGGATTACGGCGAGCGCGGCGAGACCTCGGCGGCGCTGCTCAAGGCGGCCCAGAAGCTGATCGCGTGAGCGGCCGCGGCAGCGCCGGGCTGCCCGCGGGCGCGGGCGCCGACGCCGCACTCCTCGCCGGCGGCGCGAGCCTGCTGCCGGAATCCGCAGAGACGGGGGCGACGCCCGGCGTCGACGCCGCCACGCCGCGCGCCTTGCTGCCGCTGGCGCGCGCGCTTGCGCTGGCCAATCGCGTCATGGTCGGCTTCGGCATGCTCGCGCTGCTCGCCGCATCGCTCGTCCTCACCTCGAGCGTCGTCACGCGCTATCTCTTCAAGGCATCGACCGACTGGCAGGACGAGACCGCCGTCTTCCTGCTCGTCGGCGCGACCTTCCTGTGCGGCGCCTTCGTGCAGTCGATCCGCGGCCACGTCGGCATCGAGGCGGTGTCCACGCTCCTCTCGAAGCGCGCCGACGCAATCCGGCGCATCGGCGTCGACCTCTTGTGCCTGGCCTTCTGCGCGATGTTCGCGTGGAAGTCGTGGACGCTCCTGCACGAGGCCTGGGTCGACAAGCAGACGACCTCGTCGTCGTGGGCGCCGCCGCTCTGGATCCCCTACCTGCTGATGTCGCTCGGCATGACGCTGCTCGCCCTGCAGCTCGTCGTCCACGTCGCCGCCAGCGTCAATCGCGCGCGCGCCGTCGTCACGGAGGGTCGCTGATGTCGATGCTCGCAATCGGCCTGTTGTTCGCCGGGGTCACCCTGCTCTTCATGATGTCGGGGGCGCCGATCGCGTTCGCGCTCGGCGCCGTCGCCGTCGTCTTCATGGCGTTCTTCATGCCGGCGGCGTCGCTCGACACGATCACCCAGAACG
>Ga0308173_10000414_pt1 | contig 17744 bp, 18 predicted proteins | sample PhyPR1_FD_203716 | JGI IMG/M metagenome (GOLD analysis project Ga0308173, IMG submission 203716) | Soil microbial communities from UC Gill Tract Community Farm, Albany, California, United States - DLSLS.P.R1 | ecosystem: Environmental > Terrestrial > Soil > Agricultural land | place: USA...
AGACAGCGTCGCCCCCGCCCAGAAGGCCGCCGCGCGAGAAATCCTCAAAGGCCTTCCCAAAAGGTCGAACGGTCCGCAATGGTGGGTGCGCGTGAACCCGCTCGGCAGCGAGTATCACAAGGACGACTTGTCGCTGATCGGCAGCGCCTATGTCCACGGCATCGTGCTTCCGAAGGCGGAAAGCGGCGCCGACGTCACCCAGCTGGCCCATCGGACCGGCAATATCCCGATCCACGCGATCGTCACCGAAACGGCGGCCAGCCTGTTCGGCCTACTATCTTATCGTGACCCGAAAACGACCCTGACCGCCATGAGCTGGGGCGCGGAGGACCTTTCCGCTGCCCTCGGTGCGTCTTCGAAGTACGACTCCAACGGCGACCTGAGCTTCACCTATAAGCTCGCCCGTTCGCTCTGCCTCGCCGGCGCCGTGGCAGCGGGTGTCCAACCGGTCGATGGCGTCTTCGCGAATTTCAAGGATGACGAAGGCTTGCGCGCCGAATCTGAAGCGGCGAGGCGCGAGGGGTTTACGGGCAAGCTCGCGATTCACCCCGCGCAGGTGCCGATCATCAATGCTGCTTTCACGCCTTCCGAGGAGGACGTCGCACACGCGGAGGAAATTGTCGCCGCGTTCGAGGCACATCCCGACGCGGGCGTGCTGTCCGTCGGAGGCAAAATGGTCGATCGCCCGCACCTAGTTCAGGCAAGGCGCGTTCTGGAACGGGCACGATAGGAGACCCCATCATGGCAACAACGGCTGAACCAAATCCGACCACCACTTCGGAGAAGGCTGGGCAGCCAACGCGAGCCAAGGGCTGGGGTACCGACGCAGCGGACCAGCCGCTCCGCCCGATGGAGTTCGAGCGGCGCGCACTTCGTCCGGACGATGTCGCGATCCAGATCACCTACGCAGGCATCTGCCATTCGGACCTACACACCGCTCGCAACGACTGGGGCGGCACGCGCTACCCAGTAATCCCGGGTCATGAAATCGTCGGGACCGTCACGGCGATCGGCGACGAGGTCACCCGACACCGCGTGGGAGACACCGTCGCGGTAGGCTGCATGGTCGACAGCTGCATGCAATGTGACCAGTGCCTGGAAGGCTGGGAGGTCTTCTGCCGCAAGGGCTGCGTCCAGACCTACAATAGCCCCGACTATCACGATCACACGATTACCAAGGGCGGTTACACCGACCATATCGTCGTCCGCGACCACTTCTGCCTCAAGGTCCCCGAGGGCATGGACGTCAGTCGCGTCGCTCCTCTGCTGTGCGCCGGGATCACGACTTACTCGCCGCTTCGACAATACAACGTCGGACCTGAGACGAAGATGGCGGTGGTCGGCCTCGGAGGCCTCGGTCACATGGGGGTTAAGCTGGGCGCGGCTTTGGGCGCTCACGTCACGATGATCACGACCACGCCGAGCAAAGGCAATGACGCGCGCGAGCTCGGCGCTCATGACGTGATTATCTCAACCGACGCGCAGCAGATGGGCGACGCTGCAACGCGTTTCGATTTCATCCTGAACACCATTCCGGTTAGCCACGAGATAGACGGCTATCTCCAGCTGCTTGGACGCTCCGGCCGGATGGTGATCGTCGGCGCCCTCACGCCCATGCCGGGCTTCATCGGCGCCAACCTCATATGGTGGAACCGGGCAGTGGGCGGCTCGGCGATCGGCGGCATCCCCGAAACGCAAGAGATGCTCGATTTGTGCGCCGCAAAACAGATTTATCCCGAAGTGGAATTCATCGAGATGAGTCAGGTCAACGAAGCCTATGAGCGGCTGCTCAAAAATGACGTCCGCTACCGCTTCGTGATCGACATGAGCAGAGGCGTATGAGCGAAGCGGTTCATCCGGTTCCCGAAAGCTTCCATGCGCGGATCAGTCCACGCGAGCTCAAGGAGCTGAATGATCTCGCTGAGGGTGATCGCGACCGTTTCTGGCTCGACCAGGCTCGCCGGCTCACATGGAATAAGTTTCCGACGAAAGCGGGCGACTGGTCGTTCCACGAGCAGAATTTTCACATCAATTGGTATGCCGACGGAGAGCTCAACCTGTCGGTCAACTGCCTCGACCGACACCTCGCCGAGCATGGCGACCGGACGGCGCTCATCTTCGAGGCCGACGAGCCTGGCCAAGGTCATCGCTGGACGTATCGCGAACTCTACGAAGAGACGTGCCGGTTTGCGAACCTCCTGAAGCAGCTTGGGATCAAGCGCGGCGACCGCGTGATGATCTACATGCCGATGATGCCTGAAGCGGCCGCGGCAATGCTCGCATGCGCGCGCATCGGGGCAGTCCACTCAGTGGTATTTGGCGGCTTTTCGCCGGAGAGCCTGGCAGGCCGCATCGAGGATTGTGACGCTTGCGCCGTTGTCACGGCCGACGAAGGCATGCGCGGCGGCAAGACGATCCCGCTGAAGCTGAACGTCGATGAAGCGCTCAGAACGCGTGACGTGCCAACCGTCGTCGTCGTCACCCGCACCGGTGCAGACGTCCCGATGAAGGAGGGCCGCGATATTCGGTATGTCCGAAGCGGTCTCTCAACCGAGTGCAATCCGGAGATCATGAACGCAGAAGACCCGCTGTTCATTCTCTACACCTCCGGCTCGACCGGAAAGCCCAAGGGCGTGGTCCACACCACCGGCGGCTATGCAACTTGGGCGGCGACAACGTTCGACTGGATCTTCGACTACCGCGAGGACGACATCTTCTGGTGCACTGCCGACATCGGCTGGATCACCGGTCACAGCTACGTCGTCTACGGACCGCTCGCGATGGGCGCCACCAGCGTGATGTTCGACGGGGTCCCGAATTATCCGGACTTCGGCCGCTTCTGGGAAACGGTAGACAGGTTGGGCGTGACCATTTTCTACACCGCCCCGACTGCGATCCGCGCGCTAATGCGCGAAGGCGACGAACCAGTGAAGAGTCACAGCCGCAAGTCGCTGCGGCTGCTCGGCACAGTCGGAGAGCCGATCAATCCGGAAGCCTGGGAATGGTACTGGCGTGTCGTCGGCGATGAACGCTGCCCGGTAGTCGACACCTGGTGGCAGACCGAGACCGGCGGAATCATGATCTCGCCTTTCCCCGGAGCGACGCCAATGAAGCCCGGATCGGCAACCAAGCCATTGCCAGGCGTGCAGCCGCTTCTGGTGGACGCCGAGCATAACGTCTTAGAAGGCGCGGCGAGCGGGAATCTTTGTCTTGCTTCGTCGTGGCCGGGCCAGATGCGCACGGTGTGGAACGACCACGGCCGCTTCTTTGAAACCTACTTCAAAGCCTATCCCGGACTTTACTTTACCGGAGACGGGTGCCGCCGAGACGAGGATGGTTATTATTGGATCACCGGCCGCGTCGATGACGTGATCAACGTCTCCGGCCACCGCATCGGCACCGCTGAAGTCGAAAGCGCCCTCGTCTCCCATTCGAAGGTTGCTGAAGCCGCGGTCGTAGGGTTTCCCCACGACATAAAGGGCACAGCAATCTATGCGTACGTGACGTTGAATGCGGGCGAGGACGGCTCCGACGAGTTGCGCAAGGAGCTCGTTCAGGAGGTGCGGCACGACATCGGCGCGCTCGCAGCACCCGAGAAGATCCACTTCACGCCAGCACTGCCAAAAACCCGCTCCGGCAAGATCATGCGGCGCATTCTCCGGAAGATCGCAGAAGGCGCCACCGAGGGTTTCGGCGACACTTCGACCCTCGCCGACCCCACAGTCGTCGACGCGCTTTTGGCAGGGCGGCAGTGAGGCTCGCGGTCGCGGCGGCGTTCCTTCTAGCCGCTGCGCCGGCGGCCGCACAGCCGAAGCCGTTCGACATCGCCGCCTTCTTCACCGGCCCAACACACGCCGACAATGTCATCAAGATCGCCTTCCATGCTCCGCACAAGCTAGTCGTCGACAGCGTCGGCCATGTGGAGGGAAAGCAATTCATTCAGCTCGATACAGTGCATGAGGAAGGCAAGCCCGTCAGCACGCGCAAATGGGTCACTCATCAGCTTAGTCCGGGCCACTACGCCGGTACTCTTAGTGATGCGACCGGACCCGTGGACATCACCGTCGCTGGCAATACGACCACGATAAAATACACGATGCAAGGCGGCCTGAGCGTGGTTCAGACGATGCAACTGCAGGCGGACGGGCGCTCGCTCTCCAACAGCGCGATTGCCCGCAAGTTTGGCATCAAGTTCGCAACCGTGCAGGGCACCATCCGCAAGCTGGACTGACGCCGTCGCGCTGCTATCCCTTCAGCACGGAGGGGAAAGAATGGCCACCATCGCAGACGATAAGCAAAATAACCGCTGGTCGATGGCGCGCGTCGTCATCGCCTCGTCCGCCGGCACGGCATTCGAATGGTACGACTTCTTCATCTTCGGAAGCCTCGCACCGGTCATCTCCAAGGTCTTCTTCGCCGCGCTCGACCCCACGCCGGCCCTGATCGCTGCGCTCGCGCTCTTCGCAGCGGGCTTCGCGTTCCGCCCTCTCGGCGCGCTGATCTTCGGTGTGGTAGGCGACCGGCTTGGCCGTAAGGGAGCCTTCCTCGTCACAGTCAGCCTCATGGGCGGCGCGACTTTCCTCATCGGATTGCTTCCGACCTATGCAAAGGCAGGATCGCTGGCTCCCACGCTGCTCATCTTCCTACGCATCCTGCAAGGCATCGCACTTGGCGGCGAGTATGGCGGTGCTGCTATCTATGTTGCGGAACACGCACCCAATCAGCAGCGCGGCGCCTCGACGGGGTGGATCCAATCGTCGGCCTCATTCGGCCTGCTCGCGGCGCTACTCGTAATCGTCGCCACACGGACGCAGATCGGCGAGGATGCGTTCAGCGCGTGGGGCTGGCGGATCCCATTCCTAGTCTCGGCCTTCCTGCTCGCCGTATCGGTGTGGATGAGAGCCAAGCTGGCCGAAAGCCCCGAATTCGCACGTATTCGGGAAGAGGGAGACATCGCCCAGGCACCGCTGCGAGAGGCGTTCGGCAACTGGCGCAGTCTTAAGCGCGTCCTCATTGCCTTCTTCGGGATCATGTGCGCGCAGGGCGCCGTCTGGTATTTCACATTCTTCTATCTGCAGGTCTTCCTTGAGAAATCCCTCGGCCTCCCCGGGCAGACCAAGGACCTCCTGCTGATTGTGATGACGGTCGTAAGCGCGCCGCTCTACGTCTATTTCGGGTGGCTTAGCGATCGGATCGGGCGCAAACCGGTGATGGTCGGCGGCATGCTTCTCGCGCTGGTCCTGTACTTCCCGGCGTCACATTGGATCGCAGCGGCTGCGAATCCATCTCTTATCGAAGCGCAGCACAACACGCCCGTGGTCCTGACGACTGATCCCGCCACCTGTTCGGTACAATTCGACCCGGTTGGCACCCGCAAGTTCGTCAGCCCGTGCGACATCGCAAAGAGCACCCTCGTGACCAAGGGAATCTCGTTCACGACGCGCGCTGATCCCTCGGGGCAGACCCATGTGGTCGTCGGAACGGAAGCCGTACCCGTCCAGAGCGGGGAAGGCTTGGCCCCCGCTGATCTGAAAACCCTGAAGACCCGCACATCGAAGGCAGTCGAGTCGGAACTAGAGAAGGCAGGTTATCCGAAGACGGCCGATCCCAAACAGGCCAACATGACCCTGCTGACCATCATCCTGCTGCTGTTCGTTGTCGCTTCGACGGCGCTCTACGGTCCTCAGGCGGCCGCGCTGGTGGAAATGTTCCCCACCCGCATCCGCTACACGGCGATGTCATTTCCTTACCACGTGGGGACGGGTTGGGTTGGTGGATTCCTTCCCGTAACAAGTTTCGCGCTGGTTGCGATCACGGGGAATATCTTCGAGGGACTTTGGTATGCGGTATTCTTCACCGGGATCTCGGTGATCGTATCTATCCTCTTCCTGAAAGAGACAGCGGGCAGGCGCCTCGAGGAGATCTAAGCTCCTATTTGAAGTTCTTCGCCTGCTGGAGCACCAGGTCACACGCCTGCGATTTGAGGTAATCGTTTGCAGTGCCAAGCGAAAAGGTTTTGCCCCCCGCCGTTAGGATATGCCCTGTCTGTCCCGCCGCGTAAGCTGGTGACGATGTCACTTCCTTGCGCGCGGTCAGCGGCTCCAGCACACCGTCAGTGACAGCGCTGCTGACGAGGTCGTACTTCTCGCAATATTGCAACACGCCCGCCGCGTTCGCCTGGCTGATAGAACTGACATCCGGCAATGCAGCGGGGATGGGCGCTGCCGACATCTGAGCGAGCGCGGGTACCGGCATTGAACCGACCGCGACTGCGAGCAATGCCGCTTTGAGTCTCTTGGCCATAGTAGTGCGCTAGTCTGTCCGGCACCCCGCATCCATCGGGAAGAGTCCCGAAGTGGTCAGGGGCACCAATGGATGTCGATCGGCTGCTCGACCTCGGCGAGCACACGGCCGATCGGGGCCTTCGAGCTCTGTCCGTCGGCGATCGCCTGCTCCAGCACCTCGCGCTTCTGCTGACCCGTAATAGTGATCAGGATCGTCCGCGCGGCCAAGATCGCGCTACGTGTGAGTGTAACCCTGCCAACGGGTGCTTCCTTCGGCAGCGGATCGGGCGTGACGCCGATAGCGCGCCGAGCCTTCGGCGCGTCGAGCGCCGCCTGAAAGTCCGCACCAGGGAAGATCGAGGCCGTGTGACCGTCTGCACCCATGCCGAGCCAGACGAGGTCAGGCGGCCAGGGGAGGTCCTGCAGCCGGGCATCCGCAGCATTGCCGGCGTTGCGGACGTCATCCGCCGCGCCGCTTGCAATCGGGATCACGCGTGCCCCAGTCGGTAGAAAAGCCCGCGCGATCTCGCGGACGTTCGACAATTCACTATCGACCGCCACCAGCCGATCGTCTGTCGGAATGACAGTGACGCGCTTCCACGGGAGCTTCTGCTTCGTGAGCTTGCCGAACACCGCCGGCCCCGTCGTGCCGCCAGGCACAGCGATCAGGGAGGCGTTACGAGCGTCAACGGCGCTCTCAATAATGAAACCGACGTCGCCCGCGACTGCGTCCGCGAGCTCGTCGACCGAGTCATATTCCCACCATTCCGCTTCGATCATGTGATTCTTTCTAGGAGGCTAGCGCGGAGCCGTCTGCCGGTATCCGAACCAGCCTGCAACCGGTTGTCCCACCCTATTCAGGGCCGGGCGAAACCGGAGACGCTGGTGGACGAGCGCGCAAACGTCGGAGTCAATGGCGGGAATACCCGTCCCGCGATCAATGATGCATTCGGCGACATAACCGGCAGGGTCGATGCGCAAGCGTAGGAAAACGTCGGAGCGCCCAGGCCACGCCTCGAGCGTGTCGCGGGGGAAGTCGCGTCCACTTAGCACGGGCGTGACCAGCCGCGGCGGCTCGGCCGCTCCAGTGTCACCGCCGCCGCCGGGCCCGTTTCCACCTGCCCCGCTGCCAGTGCCGGCACCCACTCCGCCCGCTCCGGTGCCTGGCCCACGCACATTCGAGGCGCCTTGCGTCGGTGCCGCACCCTGGCGCGGGGTCTCGCTCGCCGCGATTTGCTGCACTGGCGGCGTTTCCACCCGCGGCTTCGGCGCGACCACCGGTGTCGCTTCGCTCTTGATGTTCTTGGGCGATGAACCTCCCGCCTTCTCCTTGGGTCGTGGCTGCGGCTGTTGCACGGGCGGTGGCGGAGGCGGTGGAGGCGGCGCCTTGGTCACGTCGAAGACGCTCAGCACCCGTTGCGGATCGGTCAGATCAATTCGGCCGGACAAGTGAAGAAAGGCGAACAGAAGTCCAGCGTGAATCCCGATCACCGCCGCAATCGCGCCGCCTTTGTCTTTCTTGTCGAGGTCCGACCCATACATGCGTCCGGTCAACGCGAATATCAGCCGCGCGTTGCCGTTTCACCATATGACTGGCGCCGGACGCGGGGGGGATTGCGCCCGGCGCTCTACGCGTCTGGATTCCTAATTGACTAGCGGCTGCTGCTCGCCTTGCGGCCGCCGCCGTGGCTGGCTTTTCCGCCCTTGCTCGCGATTTCGCGCTGCTTCGCCGGGTCCATTGCCGCGAAGCCCCGCTTCGATCCGCCGCTCTTTGTTGTTGGCATCATTTTCCTCCTTCTCAGGTGGCCGCGTAACGCTGTCAGAACGCCGCAGTTCACAATGCTGATGGAGGTTAGAAACTGCCGTACCGCGAAGCTGATTGAGGTTAGGAACGATCATGTTGGGCGCTGCTAATGCTGCGCAACAAAGATGAATTCTGTTCCGGGAACGGAACTTGAAGTGCGTTAAATATTTGTGCGTCGTTGGCAGAGACATGCGGTCCTCATCCGCGATTTACTGCCGGTCAGCATGGGGGCGTAATGCATGCGGCTAAGTGCGCGTAAAACAACAATAACTCTCAGCGCGCTCCTGCTTTGCTCATCGGTTTCTGCAGCTCAGTCCCTTCCGCACGCAATCTCTGCACCTTCGGCGGCACCGCCCGACAACGGCAACTGGGAAATGCCCGGCAAGAATTACGCATCGACGCGATTTTCCGCGATGCGTCAGATCACGCCGAACAACGTCAGCAAACTCGGCCTGGCATTTACGTTTTCGACGGCGACCACGCACGGCTATGAGGCGCCGCCGCTAGTCGTCGCCGGCACGATGTACCTCATCACACCGTTCCCGAATTATCTCTACGCACTGGACCTGACGAAACCCGGCGCGCCCACCAAGTGGACCTTCAAGCCCAAGCCGCTGGCGGCGTCGCAAGGTGTTGCCTGCTGCGACACTGTTAATCGCGGCGCGGTCTATTCGAAGGGCAAAATCATCTTCAACACGCTCGACGGGCAGACGATCGCCGTCGATGCCAAGAGCGGCCAGCAAGTGTGGCGCACGCGCCTCGGCAATATCCAAAAGGGCGAGACCATTACTATGGCGCCGCTCGTCGCCAACGGCAAAGTGCTCGTCGGCAATTCAGGCGGTGAAATGGGGGTCCGCGGTTGGATTGCCGCGCTTGACGAAGGAAGCGGCAAGGTTGCTTGGAAAGCCTTCAACACCGGTCCCGACAAGGACGTCCTGATCGGTCCGCGCTTCAAGCCAGCATACGGTTCGGACCGGGGCAAAGACCTGGGCGTGAAGACCTGGCCGCCCAATGCCTGGAAGATCGGGGGCGGCAACGTCTGGGGGTGGATCAGTTACGATCCGGCACTAAATCTCATTTACTACGGAACCGGCAACCCCGGCCCCTGGAACCCCGACCAGCGCCCCGGCGACAACAAATGGACGACCGGAGTCTTCGCGCGCGACCTGAATACCGGCCAGGCCGTGTGGTTCTATCAATCGACGCCGCACGATCTCTTCGATCACGACGATATAAACGAGAATATTCTGGCCGACATTCCGTGGGGCAATAGCCGCCGGCCGGTGCTCCTCCGCCCCGGCCGCGACGGCTTCTTCTACGTCATCGATCGCCGCAGCGGCCAAGTGCTCTCTGCAACGCCCTACGGTTATGTAAACGCGTATCGGGGCGTCGATCTGAAGACGGGGAGGATGGTTCCGAACCCGGACAAGGATCCGAAGCAGGGCCGCGTCACCCGCAACATCTGTCCGGCCGCTCCTGGTCTCAAGGATTGGAACCCGGCTGCGTTCAGCCCAATCACGGGCATCGTCTACATCCCGCACAACAATCTCTGCATGGACTTCGGCGCCATGGAGGCGAATTACATCGCCGGAACGCCCTACGTGGGCGCAGATGTGAAGTTCTACGCGGGCCCGGGTGGTAATCGCGGCGTTTTCACAGCCTGGGATCCGCTAAAGCGCCGCGCCATCTGGGAGATCAAGGAAGACCTGCCGCTGTGGAGTCCCGCGCTCGCCACGGCGGGCGGCGTCATCTTCTATGGAACGATGGACGGCTGGTTCAAGGCGGTCGACGCGCGCAACGGCCACCTCCTGTGGAAGTTCAAGGCCGGCAGCGGGATCATCGGGCAGCCGATCAGCTATCGCGGGCCGGACGGACGCCAGTATATTGCGGTGGTCGCGGGCGTGGGCGGCTGGTCCGGCGCCGTCGTGTCGCTGAAGCTCGACACGCGCGATCCGACCGCGGCGCTCGGTTTCGCCAATGCCACCAAGGACCTGCCTCAGAAAACCACAGCGGGAGGCATGCTCTATGTCTTCACGCTTCCGCGCTAACCTGACAATCATCGCGGCGGCCGGGCTCGTGTTGAGTGCGTGCGACCGCGAGGAACGCCACAGTCGGTCGAAGCCGATTGGCGAGACTGTGCCGGCCGGGCAAAGCCCTGACACCATCTATCCCGGCAGCGGCACCCCTCCCCCGCTCGACGCACGAGCGAAGCTCTACGACAACAACGCACCGGCGATCGCCGAAGGCCAGCGCCTGTACATGCAAATGAACTGCGTCGGCTGCCACTTCCATGGCGGCGGCGGGATGGGGCCGCCATTAATGGACGACGAGTGGCGCTACGGCGGCCGCATCGACCAGATAGCCGCGACGATCGCCGAAGGCCGCCCCAACGGCATGCCGGCGTGGCGGGGCAAGCTGACTGACGACCAGATCTGGCAGCTCGCGGCATATGTTCGCACCTTGTCGGGACAGCCGAGCAAAGATGCGGTCGCGAGCCGGTCGGAGGAAATGAGCAACACGACGCCACAGACGCTCACCCCGCGTGAGCCGACGAAGACTTCGGATACTGCCGAGCAATGAGGCGACGAGTGCGCCCCGGCATAGCACTGGTGACGCTTGTGCTGGGCGGTTGCTCGATCCAGAATTATCAAAGCATCTATGGCAACGCTGCTGCCGAAGCGCAGCAGTTCAACGCGCTTTTCATCATCTTCCTCGTGATTTGCGCGATCATGTACGTGCTCGTGATCGGCTTCCTGATCGCGGGCATCGTGCGCCGCAGCCGCGCAGAGCCTGCAAATGTCGTCGAAGACGGACGGCACCATGAAACCAACCCGCTCTTGCGCCCGGGTCTGATCGGTTGGGGAGCCCTGATCGGAACGGGTCTTGTAGCATTGGCAATCGCCAGCTTCTTCGCGGATCGGTCGATGGCGAATGCTGCCGCTCATGAGAAGCTCGCGATCGACATCACCGCCAACCAATGGTGGTGGGACGTCACCTACAACAGCGCGGACGTGTCGAAATCGCTGCGCACCGCCAATGAACTGCACCTGCCCGTCGGTGTGCCCGTGCGCATTCGTCTTCACTCGAACGATGTAATCCACAGTTTCTGGGTTCCGAGTCTTGCGGGCAAGCAGGACCTGATTCCCGGGCGCGACAACGACATCACTATCATGCCGACGAAGGTTGGCATCTACCGCGGCCAATGCGCGGAATTCTGCGGCACGCAGCATGCGAAGATGGCGCTCGTCGTTAACGTCGACAGCTACGGCGACTTCATCAAATGGTGGCGACATCAACTGCAGGACGCGCCGACGCCAACTACGCCGCTCGCGATGTCCGGCTATCAATATGTAACGACGCATCAGTGCTCGTTGTGTCACAACATCGCGGGGACGCCGGCGAGCGCAACGGTCGGACCGGACCTCACTCACCTTGCGAGCCGCCGCAGCATCGCCGCGGGCGCACTGCCGATGAGCAAGGGCAATCTTTATGGCTGGGTCGAAGACCCCCAATCGATCAAGCCTGGCGCGAAGATGCCTACGATCGGCCTTGAGCCGAAGGAGCTACATGCCGTTGTTGCGTATCTCGAGACCTTGAAATGACAGATGCAGTTCGCCGCTCGAACGCTTTGAAATCGAGACGTGCCGCGGAGGCCGAGCGTCGCGACATCGAGGAAGACGACAAGAGGCTCGCGGCCGAACGCAAGAAGATTGCTCGGGATGGCCCCAAGCTCACAGGTGCAAAGCTCGAGGCGCGACTTTTGCGTACATGGCAGCGCCCGCCGGGCATCATAGGCTGGCTCGCGACGGTCGATCACAAGGAGATCGGCCGCCGCTACATCATCACGGCGCTGAGCTTCCTTGCGCTCGCGGGCGTGCTTGCGCTGTTGATGCGGACGCAACTCGCGCGACCCGACAACAACATGATCGGCGCCTCGCGCTACAACGAGCTATTCACGATGCACGGCTCGACGATGATGTTTCTCTTCGCCGTGCCGGTGATGGAGGGCGTCGGCGTCTTCATCATCCCCCTCATGCTGGGTACGCGTTCGACCGCATTTCCGCGGCTGAACGCCTTCAGCTATTTCATGTACCTCTTCGGCGGGCTGCTCTTGTGGGGCGCGTTCGCGCTCAACATCGGACCCGACATCGGCTGGTTCGCCTACACCCCATTGTCAGGGCCGCAATTTTCGCCGGGCAAGCGCGCCGACATCTGGGCGCAGATGATCACCTTCACCGAGGTCGCGGCAATTTCGGCGGCGATCGTCATCGTCGCAACCATACTCAAGGCGCGAGCACCCGGCATGACGCTTGCCCGGATGCCGCTCTTCGCATGGACGATGCTCGTGGTCGGAATAATGGTCATGTTGGCGATGCCCGCGGTGGCGCTGGCGTCCAGCATGCTGATCTCGGACCGGCTCGTCGGAACCCACTTCTACAACGCCTACGAACATGGCGACGCATTGCTGTGGCAGCACCTGTTCTGGTTCTTCGGGCATCCGGAAGTCTACATCATCTTTTTGCCGGCTACGGGCTTCATGAGCACCATGGTCGAGACCTTTAGCCGCAGGCCGATCTTCGCTTATCCTATCGTCGTCCTGGCGCTGATCTCGACGGGCATCCTCGCGTTCGGTCTTTGGGTGCACCACATGTTCGCTACGGGCCTGCCGCGCGTGGGCTACAGCTTTTACACCGCCGCGAGCATGACGGTGGCCATACCCACCGGCCTGCAAATCTTCTGTTGGCTGGCGACGATGTGGGATGGGCGTCCGCGTTTCCAGGTGCCGATGCTCTACGTCGTGGCGTTCATCGTTACGTTCGTCATCGGCGGTCTATCGGGAGTGATCATCGCGTCGGTCCCACTCGATCTGCAGCTGCACGACACCTACTTCATCGTCGCGCACTTCCATTACGTGCTCATAGGGGGAGCGGTGTTCCCGCTGCTTGGCGTACTCACCTTCTGGTACCCGAAGATGACCGGCCGCATGATGGATGAAGCGCTCGGCAAGATCAGCTTCTGGATGGTATTCCTCGGGTTCCAGCTCGCCTTCTTCCCAATGCACTTCAGTGGCCTGCTTGGCATGCCGCGGCGCGTCTACACCTACCCGGCAGGGCTTGGGCTGGAGCTTCCGAATTTGCTCTCGAGCATCGGCGCATTCGTCGTCGGCGCCGCGGTACTGCTGTTCGTTATTAACGGCATCAAGTCGCTCTACATTGGCGCGCTCGCACCCGACGATCCGTGGGGCGGATCCACGCTCGAATGGGCCACGAGTTCACCTCCGCCGCCCTACAACTTCGCCCATGTGCCGGTCGTCGAAAGCAAGACGCCGATGTGGGACCAGCAGGGCGAAATGCCCGTCATCACCGGCCTCCGCGTTGATGAGAAAGAGACCCTCCTAACGACCGTCGTGGCCGCGGCGCCCGATCTTCGGGAGCCTGTTCCTGAGCCGAGCCTATGGCCGTTCATCGCCGCAATAGCGATCGGCGTCGTCTTCATAACGTCCATCTTCTCCCCTTGGTCGCTGACGATCGGGCTCGTTCCGTGCGCAATCGCGCTGACCGCATGGTTCTGGCCAAAGGAGATCAAACGGAATCCGGAGCCGGTGATCACATGATCCCGGTCCGATTTACCGACGATGTCGCCGACCTGCCGACCCACAAATTCGGGCCGAGCAGCCTCACGTGGTGGGGAATAATCTCCTTCATGATCGTCGAAGGCGCGTTCTTCATGCTCGCCTTTGCAGCTTACTTCTTCCTGATGGGCCACGAGCAGGGCTGGCCGCCGGAAGCCCGCAAGGCGCCGGACCTGCTTGCGGGTACGCTCTTCACAATCGTCATCCTGCTCAGCGAGATCGTGAACACGTCCATCAAGAAGGCAGTGCACGAGCGCGACATACCGGCAGTGCGCAGATTGATGGGCGTCATGGTGGCAATCGGCGTAATTCTGCTGATCATCCGAGGGTTCGAGTTCAACAGCTTGAACGTTCGCTGGACCGACGACGCCTACAGCTCGATCATCTGGGCGCTGCTGCTCCTCCATACGACCCACATTCTGACCGACTGGTTCGACACGCTCGTGCTGTGGGCACTCATTCAGACACGGCTCGGCTATGAAGGCCGCCGCCAGGTCGATGTGGATGAGAACTGCCTCTACTGGCGCTACGTCTGGCTGCTGTGGATCCCGGTCTACCTGATGATCTATTGGATCCCGCGCTTATGAACCGGGGCGAAGCACTCGACCGGTTCCTTCCATGGGGCGGCATCGCGCTCGGTACGGCGGGTTTCTTCCTTGCCCATCAGATCGGGAGCGACGCGACATTTCAGGATTGCCGTGTGGGCAGTCCGTGGATCGTGATTCTCGGCACAATAGTCGGACTGGCCGTTGTCGCTGTTGGAGCGCTTGCATCATGGCGTGTTTACAGCAGCGATTCCGAAACGGAGGCCCGAAGACTGGTGGCGTCCATTTCGCTTATGTGCTGCGCGCTTTTCGCGATCGGCATCTTCCTCCCGTTCATTTCCGCGATGGTGATTCCGCGATGCTGGAGATGAGGAGGATCGGCGCCGGGTTGCTGTTCGCCCTCGCTGCGGCGTCGCCGGCCTTGGCTCACGGTGGTCATGAACAAGGACTCGGTTGGACCCTCGATCCGCTGCTGACGGTGCCGCTCGCAGTGACCCTGATGCTTTATCTCGTCGGGCGAGCAAGGCTGTCGAGGCGCGCATCGGCGCCGATCACGGGCGCCGGACCGTTCCTCTCTGGTTGGGCGGTGCTTACCCTCTCCCTCGTCTCTCCACTGCACGAAGCGGGCGAGCGGAGCTTCACCATGCACATGATCGAACATGAGTTGATCATGCTGGTCGCTACGCTGCTCCTTGCGTCGTCGGGCGCCGGCGGCATTCTCGCCTGGGGCTTGCCCAAGCCGCTGCGGCTGTCACTCGGCGGCGGATGGAAGTCACCGCTGCAATCACTGTGGAAGCGGCTAACCGAGCCGGTCACGGCGACGTTCATCCAGGCAATAGTGATGTGGGCATGGCACGCACCAATGCTGTTCGACCGAGCCCTCGAAAGCTTCGGCTGGCATGTGTTCCAGCACGCCTGTTTCTTCCTGGCTTCGCTCATCTTCTGGTGGGCAATGCTTCACCCGCGGCGCGGCGGCTACGGAGTGTCCGCGGCGTGCCTGTTCGCGACGTCGCTCATCGGGGGCGCACTTGGCGCGTTGATGAGCCTCTCACAAAGCCCATGGTACGCCGAATATGCGGCAATGGGCATGACAGGCATCGGCCTGGACGCGACCGACGATCAGCGCCTTGCCGGTCTCATCATGTGGATCCCGGGCGGTTTGGTGCACGGCCTCGCCGCGTTGGCGTTTTTCTACAAGTGGCTCAGATCGGCGGAGGACAGCCATGCTGCGCTCCCCGTCCACTAATGCCACCTTCGGCGTCCTCGCGGCGATCTTGTTTGCCGTCGGACTCGTCGGGATCATCTACGAATATGACGAACAACGCGAGCGCCTGCGGATGCATTCGGCTGCGGCCGTCGACGGAGATCCTGACCGCGGTGAATCGATGTTCATCCAATATGGCTGCGGCAGCTGCCACGCGGTGAAGGGCGTGCGCACCGCCACCGGTTCGGTTGGACCGCCACTCGACGGAATTGCTTTGCGGGTCATCATCGGCGGCCATCTGTCGAACACGCCTGACAACATGGAGAAGTGGATCCGCGATCCGCAGCAGGTGTCGCCAGGGACCGCAATGCCGGACCTGAACGTCGGCGCAGAGGACGCACGCGACATCACGGCATTCCTCTACACACGCGCGAAATGAAGCTGCTGTTTGCCATCGCACTCATTGCGGCGCCTGCGAGCGCCGAAACCATTTTCGTCAGTGATGAAGCATCCGACTGCGTCACCGCTGTCGACGGCGGCACGCTGAAACCCATCGAGTGCATCCATGTCGGCAAACGGCCCCGCGGCCTCGTTGCCTCTAAGGATGGTAAGACGCTCTACGTCGCCGTCGGCAACGCCAACCAGATCGCCATCGTAGACACGGTCGCGCGCAAAATCGTCCGTACTCTGTCGACGCCGGATCCGGAAACGTTCGCGCTGACACCTGACGAGACTCGCATCTTCATCGCCAACGAGAACGACAGCGAGCTGTCCGAAATCCGCATCGCCGACGGAAAGGTGCTGCGTCAGGTCGCGACTGGCGGCGAGCCCGAAGGGACCGCCGTCAGCCGTGACGGCAAGCTGGTGATCCAGGCTTCCGAAACAGGCAGCATGGCGCATGTCATTGACAGCGCGACGGGCAAGATCCTCGACAACCTCATTGTCGATACGCGTCCTCGATATATCGCGTTCACACCCGACGGCTCACGCTTCTGGGTGAGTTCCGAAGTGCGCGGCACGGTCACAGTTTTCGATAGCGGATCGCTCAAGCAACTCGGCAAGATCGACTTCGAAAATGCTGGTCTCACAAAGGAGCTTGTCCAGGCTAACGGTATTCGTTTTACCCGCGACGGCAAGCGAGCGTTCGTGGGCCTCGGCCGGGGCAAGCTCGTCGCCGAAGTCGACCCGGTATCGCTGAAGATCGTCCGCACATGGCCTGTCGGATTGCGCGCCTGGAATCTCGCCCTGTCTCCGGACGAGAGCCGCATCTACACCGCAGATGGCCTCGACGGCACGATGAGCGTGATCGACCTGAAAACGGGGAACGTGCTTCCGCCGGTGAAGCTCGGCGGCAAGCCATGGGGCGTCGTATCTGTCCGATGAAGCAGCTCGCCATCGCCTTCCTGTTGTTCGCGGCGCCAGCCGAAGCGCGCGTGCTGAAGGTCTGCGCGGACCCCAACAATCTGCCCTTCTCCAATGAGCAGGAGGAAGGGTTCGAGAACAAGATCGTCCGCATCGTCGCCGATGAGCTGCACGCGGACATTCAATATGTCTGGCATGCCCAGCGCCGCGGCAATGTTCGCCAGACGCTGAATGCGGGTGAGTGCGATGTCATCCCCGGTGTCGCGAGTTCGCTCGACATGCTGGCGACAACGCGGCCTTATTATCGCTCGACGTACGTTACCGTTGTGCGGGACGGTCCGCTGGACGGCCTATCGACCTTCGACGATCCGCGTCTCTCGAAGTTGAAAATCGGCGTTCAGCTCATCGGCGATGACGGCTCGAATACGCCGCCGGCTCATGCACTGACCTCGCGCGGCCTGGTGGCCAACGTGCGCGGCTACACGATCTACGGCGACTATGAATCGATGACGCCACAATCGCCGATCGTCGATGCCGTCGCGCACGGCGATCTGGACATCGCATATGTATGGGGACCGACGGCCGGCTACTTCGCCAAGCGCGAGCCGGTGAAGCTCAGCCTCGCACCCGTGCCTGTGGCGGACGGTCCGATGCTGCCGATGGTGTTCGACATTTCGATGGGCGTCCGCCGGGATGACGTAGCGCTGCGCCGGGAGCTCGATACGGCGCTGGCCAAGCGGGTCTTTGACATCCGTGCCGTCCTCACGAGCTACGGTGTGCCGCTACTCGACACGCCTTAGCGGAGCCGCAGGCCGATCCACAGAGTCCGCGGTGTTGCGCGCTCTATCGACGCGTCGCCGTTGATCCCAGCCATCACTAGCTTGTCGAAGATGTTCTCCGCGCGCCCGACGAG
>Ga0308173_10000415_pt1 | contig 17739 bp, 18 predicted proteins | sample PhyPR1_FD_203716 | JGI IMG/M metagenome (GOLD analysis project Ga0308173, IMG submission 203716) | Soil microbial communities from UC Gill Tract Community Farm, Albany, California, United States - DLSLS.P.R1 | ecosystem: Environmental > Terrestrial > Soil > Agricultural land | place: USA...
GCCCGCACAGCGCTCACCGGCGGCCGCGGGCCGGCGTTGATCGCCGCGCTCCAGGGCACGGGGCTGGTCACGCTCGCGACCGGGGTCCTGCTGGGGGCGGGGCTGGCCCTCAGCGGCTGAGCTACTCGGACTCGCCGCCGCTGAGCCGGGCGCGGAGGTCCTCCTTGGCCTGCTTGCGGGCGAGGCTGCGCGCGGCGAGGCCCTCGTTGAGGCGCTCCCGGGAGGGGCGCAGCGCGAAGTACGAGATCGGCATCGACAGCAGCAGGCCGAAGAGCAGGCCGGACCAGAAGTCCAGGCCCGTCCACCACAGGATCAGGGTCAGCAGCACGAAGATGCCGAGCCGCCCGGTGGTGTACATGAGCAACCAGGGCAGGATCCGCGGCGGTGTGGCGGGGCCGCCCGTCGGACTCGACGGAACCGCGTTCTCAGCCATGCCGGCCCTCCCACTTGGTTGACAGAACGACCGTCGTCCGGGTGCGCGCGACGCCTCTGATCCGGTTCAACGCCCCGATGGTCGCCTCGAGTGCCGGGATGTCGGTCACACGGACCTTGAGGATGTACCCCTCGCTGCCGGCCACCCGCCAGCAGTCCTCGACCTCGGGCAGCGCCCGGAGGCCCTCCACGACACCGGTGTCGTCGACGGCGTCGCTCTCGATCACGCTCACGAGCGCGGTCACGTGCAGGCCGACGGCGTCGGGGTCGAGATCGGCGCGGTAGCCGGTGATCACGCCGGCGCTCTCGAGCTTGCCCACCCGCTCGTGCACGGCGGGCGAGGAGAGCCCGACCTGGCGCGCGAGCTCGGCGTAGCTGGCCCGGCCGTTGGCGCGCAGCAGATCGATCAGCTGCTGGTCGACGGCGTCGATGGCGGTGTCTCCGTCCTGACCCGGTGCGCGGCGAGGCCCAGTGCCCCGCGCTGCTCCGATACGCCACCGAGTATCGCCCGCCGACGTACGCTGAGGTTCGATGAGGGGGTGGGCCCGTGGTGGTCCTGGTGCTACTGGTGGTCGCGGTCGTGGTGGTCGTGCTGGTGATGCGGGCCGCGAGCGCGTCCGGAGGTGCGGGCGGCCGCCCGCAGCGTCCGGTACGGCGTCCCCGACCGACCAGGCCGATGGCACCGGACGACGACCCGGAGTTCCTGCGCGAGCTCGGCCGGCGGGCCAAACGGGACGACGGCTCCCCGACCTGATCAGGCGGCGCGGCGGAAGAACCTGAGCCAGCGGCGGGCGGCTGCTGGGGCGGGCTCCTCGGCGGGCTCCGACCCGTCGTCCGCGGACATCTGCCCGGGCCAGCCCAGCCCGCCGCCACCGGGCGGCGGCGAAGCCGGCCAGCCCACGTTGCTGCCGCGGTCGGGCCGCTGGTGCCCGTCACGGTGTGCGCCGGCCGACTCGGCCGGCCGGTGCGCGAGTGCGGCAGCGACGAGCGGGTGCACCGAGCCGCCGTCAGCGGCCGCGTGCCTACCCACGGTGAGCTCCGCACCCCGCGCTGCGAGAGGTCCTCCGTGCGTCCATACAGGCATGGAAGCACGCGGCAACGACATCCGTCACCCGGAAGACGCGCGCCACACCCTCGATCCGGTGACGCTGCGTGAGCCCGCCGGGGCCGCGCAGGCTACTTGGGCAGGCCGGCGTAGCTGTGCAGGCCGGTCGACACCATGTTCACGTAGAGCAGGTTGAACACCATGACGACCAGGCCGGTGACGTTGACCCACGCCGCCGGGCGGCCCCGCCAGCCGGCGGTGGTGCGGGCGTGCAGGTAGGCGGCGTAGACGACCCAGGCGATGAACGCCCACGTCTCCTTCGGGTCCCAGCCCCAGAACCGGCCCCAGGCGCTCTCGGCCCAGATCGCGCCGGCGATGACCGCGAACGTCCAGATCGGGAAGCCGAAGACCGCGGTGCGGTGGGCGACCCGGTCGAGGGTGGCCGCCGAGGGCACCCGGGCCAGGATGCTGTCGGGACGCGCCGTGCCCTCGGCCAGCTTCGCCTCGTACCGCGAGCGGGCGAGGTAGGCCATGCTCGCGATGCCGCTGACGAAGAAGATGCCGAAGCCCAGGATCGCGCTGGTCACGTGCACGGCCAGCCAGCTCGAGCGCAGCGCCGCGACCAGCGGGCCCGCCTCGGCGTAGAGGAACAGCCCGATCAGCACCATGGCGAGGACGACGGGACCGAGCACGAACGCGCCGAGATGACGCACGGCCGGCATGCGGATCGCGAAGACCAGGAACGAGACCACGGCGACGAGCACCATCGCGGTGCCGAACTCGTACATGTTGCCCCAGGGCAGCCGCCCCGTGGCCAGCCCGCGCGTCACGAGCACGCCCACGTGGGTCAGCGCGCCGAGCACGGCGACCGACACCGCGACCTGGCCCCATCGGCGGCTCTGCGCGGGCTCGGCCGGCTCCGGCGACAGCGGCACGGCCGGTGCGCCTGCACCGGCCCCCACCAGCTCCGGCGTGCGGGCCGGGCGCCGGCCGAAGGCGAGCTGGGCGCAGAAGGCGAGGACGGCGACCGAGTACAGCGCCACGCTGATCGAGAACAACCGGTCCGACAGTGCGGCCAGGGACGGGTCAGGAGTCACGCGGGGAGACCTCCGGTTTCGATGCGCGAGCGCCGAGTGCGGCGTCCAGGTCGTCGGTGAGAGCGGCGAACCGCGGCCCGCTCTCGCCGCTGCCCCGGGTGAGCGTGGCGACCGTCAGCACGGTACCGCCGCCGTCGGGGGCGGGGACGACCCGGGCGAACACCCGCTCCCGGCGGAGGAGCAGCATGCCGAGCAGGCCGAGGAGCAGCGAGATCGCCGAGCCGAGCACCCAGTACTCCCCCGGGTCGTGGGAGAACTGGAGGGCCGCGAACTCCTTGAAGCCGGTGAAGCCGATCGTCGTGCCGTCGGGCAGCGTCATCGTCTGCCCCACCGTCAGGTTGGCGGCGCCGACCTTGGTCAGCTGACCGCGCGAGATCGCCGAGGGGTCCAGCGAGTAGACCGACTGCGGGATCCCGGAGTCCAGACCCAGGTAGCCCTGGTAGGCGAAGATCGCGACCTCCGGCGCCAGCGGGCGCGGGTCGACCGAGGTCAGGATCTTGTTCTGCACCAGACCGGTGGGCGCGAACAGCCCCTGCAGGGCCAGTTGCTTGTTCTTGCCGGCCCCCAGGTCGGGCAGCTTCAGGGCGCCCTCGCTGCTCATCGTCTTCTGGTCCGTGGGCAGGAACGGCACCGACACGTCGGTGAACTTCGTGCCGTCGGGCAGCGTGACAGCGAACGTGGGGCTGAAGCCGTGACCGGTGACGTAGACCCGGTCGCCGTCGGCCCGCAGCGGCGAGTTGACGCCGATCGTCGCGTCCGTGTCGGTCTGCCCCGGCGCCCCGTAACCGATCGTCGCGGTGAACGACGAGGCCGTCAGGTTCGGCTCGTACTGCGCGCGGAAGTCGTGCAGGTCGATGCACAGCGGCGTCAGGTCGGCGCCGTCGACCAGCGGCCCGGACGAGTAGGTGTCGTACTGCTGGAACGAGTTGCAGAAACCCTGCCCCTCGGTGACCAGGATGCTGCCCTCGTAGCCCCAGAGCTTGCCACCGGCCAGCCCGAGCAGCAGCGCCACCAGCGAGAGGTGGAACAGCAGGTTGCCGGTCTCCTTGAGATAGCCCTTCTCGGCGGAGACCTCCGGACCGGACCGACCGTCGCGCCGGACGACGCGGTACCGGCGGACGCGGAGCTCCTCCTCGACCACGTCGAGGGCGGCGGCGCCGGCCAGCGGCGTCGTCAGGGTGCCCGAGTCGGGCAGCCGGAGCAGGTGCCGCGGCGCCGGCGGCGGCGCGGCGCGCATCGCCCGCGCGTGGTCCAGCGCGCGCGGCAGCACGCAGCCGATCAGCGAGACGAAGAGCAGCAGGTAGACCGCGGCGAACCACGGCGAGCTGAAGACGTCGAACAGGTAGAACCTGTCCAGCCACGGCGCGAGCGTCGGGTGGTCGGTGAAGTACTGGGAGACGTTGTTCTTCGACAGCGACCGCTGCGGCAGCAGCGAGCCCGGGACGGCGGCCAGCGCGAGCAGGAACAGCAGCACGATCGCGGTGCGCATCGCCGTCAGCCGGCGCCACCAGTGCAGCAGCGTGGCAGCCACCCGCCGGCCGGTGGACGGGCGGGCGGGCGGCGGCGTCGCCGCGGACGGCCGCGGCGGAGCGGTGGTGACGGTCACAGGCTGGACTCCCCCAGTCCGGTGGTGGCCAGCCAGGAACGCAGCCAGCTCATGAGCTCGGTCCAGGCGCCGGTCAGCAGCAGCACGCCGACCAGCACGAGGATCGCCCCGCCGACCCGGGTGACCGTGCGCGCGTGGGTGCGCAGGAAGCTCGTCGCGCCCATCGCCCAGCGGGCGCCGAGCGCGACCAGCACGAACGGCACGCCCAGGCCCAGGCAGTAGGCGACGCTGAGGATCGCGCCCCGCGCCGCGGTGCCCTGGGAGAAGGCCAGCGAGTAGACCGCGGCCAGCGTCGGCCCGAGGCACGGCGTCCAGCCCAGGCCGAAGACGATGCCCAGCAGCGGCGCACCGGCCAGCCCCGCGGCCGGACGCATCGACAGCCGCTTGGTGCGCTGCAACAGGGGCAACCAGCCGAGGAAACCCAGCCCCACGAGGATCGTCACGACGCCGAAGACACGGTCCAGGACGTCGGCGTGCTGGAGCAGCAGCCGGCCCAAGCCGCCGAAGGCCGTTCCGACGGCGACGAAGACGACGGTGAAGCCGAGCACGAACAGGACGGCGCCGAGCACCATGCGGGCCCGCGGCGAGCGCTCGTCGGCGCGCACCGCGGTCGCCGTCGTCCCGCCGCCCCCGGAACGGCTGCCGGCGGTGGCGGGCGTGCCGGTGCCCACGAGCCCGGCGACGTAGGAGAGGTAGCCGGGCACCAGCGGCAGCACGCACGGCGAGGCGAAGCTGATCAGCCCCACCAGCGCCGCCACGGCCGCGGCGACGAGGAGGGGCCCGTCGGTGACCAGCCCGCTGAAGGTGTCGCCCACGCTCACCCCTCCTTCAGGACGCGGTCGATGACATGACGCAGGTCCGCCTGCTTCACCTCGCCGGTGTACACCGCGGCGACCCGGTCCTGGCGGTCGAGCACGATGGTCGACGGGATGGCGTTCGCCGGGTAGTCGCGGAACGCCAGGGCCACCTCGCCGCGCGGGTCGTAGACCGACGGGAACTCGATGGCGAAGCGCTTCATGAAGGCCAGCGGGAACTGCTCGCTGGTCTCCTTCACGTCCAGCCCGACGAACTGCACGGCCTGGCCGCGCACGGCGGCGTAGACCTGCTGGAACTGCGGGGTCTCCACCCGGCAGGGGGCGCACCACGAGCCCCAGAAGTTGAGGACGGCGACCTTGCCGTGCAGCTCGCGCGAGGAGAAGTTCCCGCCACCGACGAGCTTCCCGGTGAAGACCGGCGCCGAGGCGCGCTTGTCCACCGGGATCACCTCGCCGGCGGGGGTGCCGGCCACGAAGCGGAACTCACCGCCGTTGTTCACGGCGACGGCGCCCGAGCCGGTCGAGCAGCCGGCGAGGACGACGAGCAGGCCGAGGACGACGGGCAGCAGCCGAGCTCTCATGCGCCGGGCACCGCATCGGGGTCGGTGGCGCCGGCCGGCTCGGCGTAGGAGAGCCCGGTGAACTGGTCGCCCTCGTAGGTCAGCGACGTGACGCTGGCCAGGCCGCACTGCCGGTGGCGCGGATCGTGCACGTAGCGGCGTCCCTCGAGGTGCAGCCGAAGGGTCCAGATCGGCAGCTGGTGGCTGACCAGGACGGCCGCGCTGCCGCGGGCGGCGTCGCGAGCCGCCTCGACGGCGAGCAGCATCCGCGTGGCGATCTCCACGTAGGGCTCGCCCCACGACGGGCGGAACGGGTTGCGCAGCTTCCACCAGTGCCGGGGGTCGCGCAGCGCGCCGTCGCCGACGCCGACCCGCAGCCCCTCGAAGGCGTTCGCGGCCTCGATCAGCCGCTCGTCGAGGGTGACGGGCAGGTCGAGGGTCGCGGCGATCGGGCGCGCGGTCTGCTGCGCGCGCTCCAGCGGGCTGGACACGAGATGGGTGACCCCGCGGCCGGCGAACCAGGCCGCCACCTTCTCGGCCATGGCCTCACCGTCGGAGGAGAGCCGGAAGCCCGGCAGCCGGCCGTAGAGGATCTTGTCGGGGTTGAACACCTCGCCGTGCCGGAGCAGGTGGACGACGGTCGTCCCGCTCACCGCGGCCCCGCCTCGGCGGCGGCCCGCGCGGCGGCCGGGAGGGCCGACAGGACGCGGTCGAGCGCCTCGCCGGACAGCGCCGCGTTGACGAACCACGCCTCGAACGCCGACGGCGGCAGGTAGACGCCCCGGGCCAGCAGCGCGTGGAAGAAGGCGGTGAACTGGGCGGTGTTCTGCGTGCGGGCGTCGTCGTAGGTGCGCACCCGGCGCTCGTCGGGCACGAAGAAGATCGAGAACATCGAGCCGGCCTGCTGCACCCGGTGCGGCACGCCCGCGGCGAACAGTGCGGCGCTGGCCGCCCCCCGCAGGACGGCGGACACCTCGTCGCAGTGCGCGTAGACCGCGTCGGTGCAGTGCCGCAGCGTGGTGAGCCCGGCGGCGACCGCGACCGGGTTCCCCGACAGCGTGCCCGCCTGGTACACCGGCCCGCTCGGCGCGAGCTGCTCCATCAGGTCGGCGCGACCGCCGAAGGCCGCCGCGGGCAGGCCCCCGCCCATGACCTTGCCGAAGGTGAACAGGTCGGCGTCCACGGGGTCCACGCCGTACCAGCCCGAGCGGGACACCCGGAAACCGGTCATCACCTCGTCCATGATCAGCAGCGCACCGTGCCGCGCGGTGATCGCCCGCAGCGCGGCGTTGAAGCCGTCGAGCGGCGGGACGACGCCCATGTTGCCGGCGGCCGCCTCGGTGATGACCGCGGCGATGTCGGCGCCGCGCTCGGCGAAGGCCGCCTCCACCGCGGCGACGTCGTTGTAGGGCAGCACGATGGTGTCGGCGGCCGCCCCGGTGGTGACGCCGGGGGTGTCGGGCAGGCCGAGCGTCGCGACGCCCGAGCCGGCCGAGGCCAGGAGCGCGTCGACGTGGCCGTGGTAGCAGCCGGCGAACTTCACGACCAGGGGCCGGCCGGTCGCGCCGCGGGCCAGCCGGACCGCCGACAGCACCGCCTCGGTGCCGGAGTTGACCAGCCGGACCCGCTCCACCGGCGGCATCCGGTCGCGGATCTCCTCGGCCAGGTCCAGCTCGCCCTCGGTGGGGGCGCCGAAGGAGAGCCCGCGCTTCGCGGCGGTCTGCACGGCGTCGACGACGGCCGGGTGCGCGTGGCCGAGGATCAGCGGGCCCCAGGAGCCGACCAGGTCGACGTAGCGGCGGCCGTCGGCGTCTGTGATCCAGGGGCCGGAGCCCTCGACCATGAAGCGGGGGGTGCCGCCGACGGCGCCGAAGGCGCGGACGGGGCTGTTCACCCCGCCCGGGACGATCCGGCGGCCACGGGCGAACAGTTCCGCAGAGACCGGGGCCTCGTACGCGTAGGGAAGAGCGTCCAACGAGGTCACCTGGCCAGTGTCCCCCGCGAACCTGAGGGGCCGTCGGGGGTCCCCGGCAGGGCGGCGAGCAGCGCCGTCGCCAGCGCGGCCGGATCCCGGGTCGGCACCAGCAGCGTGCGCCCGTCGGTCAGCCGCAGCGGCAGCCCGGTGCGACCGCGCGGAACCGTCCAGCCGCCGCCCAGCACCGGGGCGCCGGCGTCCGCCCCGGCGTCCAGCTGGCGCAGGTGCGCCTCGTCGACGTCGGCGAGCGCGACCCGCTCCCTGCCCACCGACAGCGCGGCGTCGTCCACCCGCACGGTCCAGACCCGCTGCGCCGACAGCGTTCCGGCCCCGACGATCCCGAGGACGGCGACGATCGCCACCACCCACATCAGCGGCGGGACGTCACCACCCGGCAGCGCGATGTCGAGCGCGAGGAAGAACGCGAGCGCGGCCGCAACCAGCCAGAACGGCCGCCACGACCCGCCGGGCTCGACGTAGCTCTCGACCGGCCCACCCATCACCGGCCGTCGGCGAGCCAGCGGGCGGCCTCGACCGCCCAGTAGGTCAGCACGGTGCCGGCACCCGCCCGGCGGATCGCGGTCAGGGTCTCGAGGACGGCCCGCTCGCGGTCGATCCAGCCGTTGGCCGCGGCCGCCTCGACCATCGCGTACTCGCCGCTGACCTGGTACGCCGACACCGGCACGTGCACCGCCTCGGCGACGCGGGCGACGATGTCGAGGTAGGGCAGGCCCGGCTTGACCATGACGGCGTCGGCGCCCTCGGCGATGTCCTGCGCCACCTCGCGCAGCGCCTCGTCGGCGTTGGGCGGGTCCATCTGGTAGCTCGCGCGGTCGCCGAACTGCGGCGCGCCCTCGGCCGCCTCGCGGAACGGCCCGTAGAAGCCCGAGGCGTACTTCGCGGCGTAGGCGAGGATCGGCACCTCCGGAAACCCGCCACTGTCGAGCCCGCGGCGGATGGCGGCGACCTGGCCGTCCATCATCCCGCTGGGGGCCACCAGGTGCGCCCCGGCCTGGGCCTGGGCGATCGCCACGGCGGCGTAGCGGTCGAGGGTGGGGTCGTTGTCGACGACGCCCGCCGGGGTGATCACGCCGCAGTGCCCGTGGTCGGTGTACTCGCACAGGCAGAGGTCGGCCATGAGCACCAGCTCGTCGCCGAGGTCGGCGCGCAGCTGCTGCAGGGCGACGTTGACGATCCCGTCGGCCGCGTCGGCCTGCGAGCCCACCGGGTCCTTCTCGGCGGGGATGCCGAAGAGCATCAGCCCGCTGATCCCGGCCTCGGCGGCCTCGTGCGCGGCCTTGCGCAGCGAGTCCAGCGGGTGCTGGACGACGCCGGGCATCGAGCGGATCGGCACCGGCTCGGTGATGCCCTGCTTGACGAACACCGGCAGCACGAAGTCGGCCGGGGCCAGCCGGGTCTGCGCCGTCAGCCGCCGCAGCGCGGGCGTCGACCGGAGCCGCCGCCCGCGCGCGAAGCTGGGAGTCGCGCCCTCGCCGGTCACTTGTCGGCCCCGTCCTCCGCGGTCTTCAGCGACTCGGCGTACTCCGCCAGCGCGTCGACCAGCGGACCGACGGCCGCCGTCTCCGGCTGCACGTCGACGCGGAGGCCGAACTCGCCGGCGCTCGCGGCGGTGGCGGGGCCGATGACCGCGACGACCGTCTTGGCGTGCGGCTTGCCGGCGATGCCGACCAGGTTGCGCACGGTGCTCGAGGAGGTGAAGCAGACGGCGTCGAAGCCGCCGCCCTTGATGGCCTCGCGAACCGAGGCGGCCGGCGGCGCGGCCCGCACCGTCCGGTAGGCGGTGACGTCGTCGACCTCCCAGCCGCGCTCCTTGAGCCCGGCGGTCAGCGTCTCGGTGGCGATGTCGGCGTGCGGCAGGAGCACGCGGTCGATCGGGTCGAAGACGTCGTCGTAGGGCGGGAAGTCGGCCAGCAGGCCCTCGCTGGACTGCTGCCCGCTGGGCAGCAGCTCCGGCACGATGCCGAACGCGCGCACCGCGTCGGCGGTCTGCTCGCCGACGCAGGCGACCTTCACCCCGGCGAACGCGCGGGCGTCGAGGCCGAGCTCGGCGAACTTCTCACGCACGGCCTTCACCGCGTTCACCGAGGTGAACACGATCCAGCCGTAGCGGCCGGTGACCAGGCCCTTGATCGCGCGGTCCATCTGCGCGGGGCTGCGCGGCGGCTCGACGGCGATCGTCGGCACCTCGACCGGCACGGCCCCGTAGGCCCGCAGCCGCTCGCTCATCTCGCCGGCCTGGTCCTTGGTGCGCGGCACCAGCACCCGCCAGCCGAACAGCGGCCGACTCTCCCACCAGGAGAGCCGGGCACGCTTGTCGACGGCGGTGCCGACGGTGGCCACGACCGCTCCGGTGACGGCGTCGAGGCCGGCGGTCTTCTCGGCGACGGCGGCCAGCTTGGTCAGCACGCTCTTCTGCGCCGTCCCGGAGCCGCCGGTGGTCACGACGACCGGCGTGCTGCCGGACAGGCCGCCCTCGACCAGGCGGGCGGCGGCGTCCGGGAGCTCCTCGGCGAGGCCCTGCAGCACCAGCGTGCCGCCGGCCGCGGCGGCCGCACCGGCCAGCGCGGGCAGGTCCACGCCGCTGCGCAGGTCTGCGGTCACCGCGGTGCTGCCGAGCGCCACACCGGCGTAGGCCGGGACGGCGGTGGCGGTGGCCACGCCCGGGACGACGTCGAAGGGCACGGAGGTGCGGCCGACGGCGAGCACCTCCTTCACCACGGCGTCCGCGGTGTAGGGGTCGCCGGCGACGAGCCGGACGACCACCGAGCCGTTCTTCGCCGCGGCGACGGCGGCCTTCGCCACCTCGGCCGGCTCACCGCCGGCGGGCGCGATCTCGGTGTCGGGGTTGGCGTCCTGGACCGCGTCCTGGACGGCCGCCGACACGTCGGGGTCGACGAGGACGAGTGCGGCCTCGGCGAGGGCAGCGGTCGCCCGTGCGGTCAGCATGCCGGGGTCACCCGGTCCTGCGCCGACGAAGACGACCCGGCCGGCGCTGCCTGCGGGCTTGCGGAAGCGCGTCATGGCGTGCTCCTGATCCTGGCCCGATTCGTTCGGGCGCCTGTGGGGGTCTGGGAATGCGCGGTCACGGGCTGACCGCCATGAGCTCGGCCGCACCGCGGCCGAGAAGTTCGGTGGCCAGGGCCCGCCCGAGCGCGGCGGCCTCCGGCAGTGGTCCGCTGAGCGAGCCGCGGACGGTGTCGCTGCCGTCGATCGCGGTCACCGAGGCGCGGAGGAACAGCTCGGGGCCGTCCTCACCCTCGGCGATCTCGGCGTAGGCGGCCACCGGGGCGCTGCAGCCGGCCTCGAGCGCAGCCAGCGTGCTGCGCTCGGCGGTGACGCAGGCGCGCGTCGCCGGGTCCTCCAGCCGGCCGAGCAGTTCCCGGGTGCGGGCGTCGCTGCTGCGGCACTCGACCGCCAGGGCGCCCTGCGCGGGGGCCGGCAGCACCTGCAGGGGATCGAGGGTCTCGGTGATCACGTCGAGCCGGTCGAGACGGGCCAGCCCGGCGCGGGCGAGGACGACGGCATCCAGGTCCGGGCCGTGTCCCGTGCCACCCATGCCCCGGACCCGGCCCAGGCGCGTGTCGACGTTGCCGCGGATGGGGACGATCTCCAGCCCCAGGCCGAGAGCCCGCAGCTGGGCGACCCGGCGGGGCGCGCCGGTGCCGATCGTCGAGCCGGGGGGCAGTTCGCCGAGCGTCAGACCGTCCCGCGCCACGAGCGCGTCGCGGGGGTCCTGCCGGGCGGGCACGGCGGCGAGGGTCAGTCCGGGCGCGGGCGCCGTCGGGAGGTCCTTGTAGCTGTGCACCGCCAGGTCGATGCTGCCCTCGAGGAGGGCGGCCCGGATCGCGGTGACGAACACCCCCGTGCCGCCGAGCTCGGGGATCGCGGCCGCGGAGGTGTCCCCCTCGGTCGTGATCGTCACCAGCTCGACGGACCGCCCGGTGGCCGCGCTGATCGCGTCGGCGACGGTCTGCGACTGGGTGCGGGCGAGCGCGCTGGCCCGCGTGCCCAGACGCAGCGTCGCGGTCGTGGTCGCGGTGCCGGTGGCGGTCATGAGTGGGCTCCCGGGCGGTCGGGGTCGACGGCGACGGCCTCGGCGACGGTCTCGGCCAGGGACGAGGTCTCGACGTCGACGGCCGCGTCGATGCCCAGGCCGAAGAGAGCGCGCAGGGCTCCGGCGTAGTCGGTGCCCCCGGGGGACGCCGCCAGTTCCTTCACCCGCACGGTGGGCTCGTGCAGCAGCTTGTCGACCACCCGGTGCACGGTGCGGGCCACCTCGGCGCGGGCGCGGGCGTCCAGATCGGGGAGCCGGGTGGACAGGCGCAGGAGCTCCGCGTCGACCACCCCGGCCGCCTGGCTGCGCAGCGCCGAGACCGTCGGCGCCACCTCGGCGGCCTGCCACTCGGCGCGCAGCAGCGCGGTCTCGGCCTCGATGAGGGCGCGGGCGGCGGCGACGTCGGCGGCCGCGATCGTGGCGGTGGCGCCTGCAGTGCCCGCGGCCCGCTCGCTCTGCAGGAGGGAGAGGTCGACCACGTGCACGCCGGGCAGCCCCGCGACGCCGGGATCGACGTCACGCGGCAGCGCCAGGTCGACGACCACGAGCGGCCGGCCGGCGCGGGCGGCCATGGCGGCCGCGACGACCTCGGTGCTGACGACCAGCCCGCTCGCCCCGGTGCAGGTGACGAGCACGTCGGCGGCGGCCAGCTCCTCGGGCAGCCGGGCCAGCGCCGCCATCCGGCCACCGACGCTGCCGGCCAGCCGCTCGGCCGTGGCCTCGGTGCGGCTGCTGACGACGACGGCGGCGCCCCGGCGGGCCAGCGTGGTGGCGGCGAGGGCGCCCATCGAGCCGGCGCCGACCACCAGCACCGGGCGGTCCTGCAGGCTGCCGATGCGGGCCTCGGCGTGGTCGAGCGCGACCGACACCAGCGAGGCGCCGGCCCGGTCGATGCCGGTCTCGGAGTGCACCCGCTTGCCGACGCGCAGCGCGCGCTGGGCGACCGGGTGCAGCGCGCGCCCCACGGTGCCCTCGTCGCGAGCCAGCGCGTAGGCGGCGCGGAGCTGGCCGAGCACCTGGGTCTCGCCCATGACCATCGAGTCCAGGCCCGCGGCGACGGTGAACAGGTGGGTGAGGGCCTGCTCCTCGTAGTGCACGGTGACGTACGGGGAGAGCTCCTCGACGGTGGCGCCGGCCTGGCGGGCGAGCACCCGGCTGACGTCGGTGACGCCCCCGTGGAAGCGCTCGACCTCGGCGAAGACCTCGATGCGGTTGCAGGTGGCCAGCACGAGCGCCTCGGACACGTGGTCGGTCTCGACCAGCTCGTGCAGTGCCTTGACCCTGTCGTCGGCGCTCATCGCGAACTGCTCGAGCAGCGCCACGGGGGCCGTCTGGTGGCTCACGCCGACGGCGAGCAGGCTCATGCCATCTCCCCGACCGCCGGGGCCAGCCGCTGCTGGCCGAGGAAGGCGAGCACCTGCAGCTCTACCGAGAGATCCACCTTCCGGACGTCGACGCCGTCGGGCGCGGCCAGCGTCACCGGCGCGAAGTTCAGGATGCTGCGGACCCCCGCGGCGGCCAGCCGGTCGCAGACGCTCTGGGCCACCGCGGCCGGGGTCGTGATCACGCCGATGGAGGCGCTGGTCGCCGCGACGACGTCCTCGAGTTCGCCCAGGGGACGCACGGTCTGTCCTCCGATCTGCTGGCCGATCCGGGCCGGTGCGGCGTCGAAGAGGCCGACGAACTCGAACCCGCGGCTGCCGAAGCCCGCGTAGTCGGCCAGCGCGGACCCGAGGTTGCCGATGCCGACCAGGACGCACGCCCGCGAGCGCTCCACGCCGAGGACCCGCCCGATGCGGTCACGCAGCGCGCCCACCTCGTAGCCCACACCGCGGACACCGCACGGGCCGAGATGGGAGAGGTCCTTGCGCAGGCCGGCGGGGTTCACCCCGGCGGCCGAGGCGAGCTCACCGGAGGAGACGGTGCTGCGGCCGCCGTCGGCCAGAGCGCTGAGCACCCGGAGGTACACGGCTAGTCGTGCGACGGTGGCCTCCGGGATCGTCCGGGGCCGTGGCTGGATCACTGGCTCTCCACAGCGGTCGCGCCCCTGCGCCCGGCGGGAGCCGGGTGCGGTGCGGCGACATCGGAATGCAGGCGTCGAACGCCCGCCCCGCCACGGTAACCGCTTGTGAACGCAGGAACAAAGTCGCGGACGCCGCGACCGGGCGCTGACCGGCCTGGAGCGGTCGCGCTGTGGTGAGGACCACCCTAGCCACCCTCGGAAGACCCCCGATCGAGGGGGTCGGAGGCCCGGTCAGGCCAGTCCGAGATCCCGGCGGAGGCGCTCGACGTCGACGGTGAAGTAGGAGTGCTCCCGGCCGTCGAGCAGCACGACCGGCACCCGGTCGCCGTACTCGGCCTGCAGGTCGGGGTCGGCGTCGACATCGACCGACGCCGGCACCAGCCCCGCCTCGCCGGCGATCCGTTCCAGCGTCTCGGCGGCGACCTCGCACAGGTGGCAGCCGACCCGGGTGAGCAGTTGCAGACGCGGCTCAGACACCGGCTGCCTCCGGTGCGTTCTCCTCCGGCGTCGACGGCCCCGGGACGGCGTCGCCGGTGAGCCCGAGCTCCCGCAGCCGCGCCCGGCTGACCTTGCCGGTCAGCGAGTGCGGCAGGCTGGGCAGGAAGTTCACCGACGTCGGCACCTTGTAGCGGGCCAGCGACGCGGCGGCGTGCTCCTGCAGCTCCTGGAACGTCGTCGTCGCACCGGGCACGAGGACGACGACGGCGCGCACCGCCGACCCCGTGCGCGGATCGGGCACCCCGATGACCGCGCTCTCCGCGACGGCGGGATGGGCGTCGAGCACCCGCTCCACCTCGGCGGGGTAGACGTTGAACCCGCTGACCAGGATCAGGTCGCTGCGGCGGTCGACCAGGTGCAGGTCGCCGTCGGCGTCGCGGTAGGCGAGGTCGCCGGTGCCCAGCCAGCCGTCGGCGTCGGGGCCGTCGGCGCCGTCGGGCCAGTACCCGGAGAAGAGGTTGGCTCCCCGGATCCAGATCTCCCCCGGCCCCTCCTCCACCTCCTCGGCGGGTCGCCGGGGCGGGGCGGGGACGTCCGACTCGGACCCGTCGTCCTCGGGGCCGGCCTGCTCGGAGGCGGCGGTGTCCCGCAGGGCGAGCTCGACACCGGGCACCGGGCCGCCGATGCAGTCGGGCTTGGGGCGGCCCGTGGCCAGGGTGCTGGCGACGACCGGGGCGGCCTCGGTGAGCCCGTAGCCCTCCCACACGGTCACCGCGGCGCGGTCGCGCATCGCCGCCCACACGTCCTCGGGCAGCGGTGCGGCACCCGAGGAGGCCATGCGCATCGCGGCGAAGCCGCGGCGCAGTTCGGCGTCGGGGTGGGTGGGATCGTCCCGGTTGGCCGCATCGGCCGCGGCCAGCCAGGCCTGGAACATCGGCGGCGCCCCGGGGACGGCGGTCACCCCCTCCTCGGCCATGAGGGTCAGCGAGCGGCGCGGGTCGAAGGTCTCCTCGAGCACGGCGCACGCGCCCGTCGCCGCCACCAGCCCGAAGCCGGCGTTGAGGCCGTAGACGTGGAACAGCGGCAGCACGAGCAGCACCCGGTCGTCCTCGCGCACGACCGGCGGTGTCATCTGCAGGCACTGCTCCTGGTTCGCGCGGAGCGCGGCGGCGGTCAGCATCGCGCCGCGTGGCCGCCCGGTCGTGCCGCTGGTGTAGGCCAGGAAGGACAACGCGGAGGGGTCGTCGGGCACCTCCGGCGGCGGGCCGTCGGCTTGCGGGGGCCCGGCGCACACCGGGACGCCGGCCACCGACGCCCGCTCGTGGGCGGCGACGAACAGCGCGGCGCCGGAGTCGGAGAGGACGTACTCGAGCTCGGGATCGGTGTAGGCGGTGTTCACCGGCACGACGACGAGGCCCGCGCGGAGAGCGCCGAGGGCGGCCCGCAGCCAGTCGATCCCGTTCGGCAGCTGGACGGCCACCCGGTCACCGGGAGCCAGACCTCGCGCCGCGTAACCGGCGGCCGCGCGGTCGACCGCTGCGTCCAGCTCGGCCCAGGTCAGCCGCCGGCCGGCCGCGACCACCGCGGGCGCGTCGGGTCGCCGCCGGGCGGCGGCGCGCACGAGCGCGGCGAGCGACGTACCTGCCTCGATCACTTCGACCTCTCCTCCGTTGGAGCTGTGCCGACAGCCCCGTCCGGGTGTACGGCGCTTTCCATCTGGGCAGCCTCGCGTGGACGGGCTGGGGCGATGTTGTCACCATGGGGCCAGCCCCGCACCACGCGCGGCCGCCGACCGGCGGGCGCGTCGCGGCCGAGACGGTCCGGGTCCGGCACGCCGACGAGGAGGTCGATCGCCCCGCATGCCGCACCCCCTGGACGCCGAGGCGACGGCCGCCGGGTCGCCGTCGCGCCCGGAGAACCTCGTCCGGCAGACCCTCGCCCGGCCACGGCCCACACCCCACCCCCGCGCCAGCGGCGAGGTGTTCGTCCCGTCGCCGTCGCCGGACGGCGTCCCGGGCACGGTCCCGATGACCGGCAGCGACCTCGAGGAAGCCGCCGGCGTCGACGAGGAGCTGGCCGAGCTCACCGACGCCGGCGCGGTTCCCCCGCCGCCGGAGACCGGCGGCGTGGACGTCTGGGCGCTGGTCCGCCGCGCGCAGGACGGCGACGCCGAGGCCTTCGGGGAGCTCTACGACCACTACGTGACGCTGGTGCACCGCTACGCCTACCACCGGGTCGGCGACCGGGCGACGGCCGAGGACGTCACCAGCGAGACCTTCGTGCGGGCGCTGCGCCGGATCGACTCGCTGTCGTTCCAGGGCCGCGACGTCGGCGCGTGGCTGGTCACGATCGCGCGGAACATCATCCGCGACCACGTGAAGAGCAGCCGGTACCGGCTCGAGGTCACGACGGCGGACATGCGGGACGCCGACCGGGCCACCGACGGCCCCGAGGACGCGGTGGTCCAGCTGCTCACGAACGAAAAGCTGCTCGCCTGCGTCAAGCAGCTGGGCAGCGAGCAGCAGGAGTGCATCGTGTTGCGCTTCCTGCACGGCCTCTCGGTGTCCGAGACTGCGCAGATCATGGGAAAGAAGGACGGCGCGATCAAGGCGCTGCAGCACCGCGCCGTGCGGCGGCTGGCCGGGATGCTTCCCGAGGGGCTGAGGTGACCGCGATCAGGCTCGCGGGAGCCGTATCCGAACTCGCCGCCGCGTCGTTGGTCCTCGTGCAGTGGGGGGTCAGGTCCGGCCTTCCCAGAGGTTCGGTTTCCGGAGGCGCACGGTGATCTCGCACGACGGCACGACGGCGTCCCCGCGCCGGGCTGTCGCGCGTGACCGCGAGGACGCCGTCGTCACCGCGCTGCACTCACTCGCACCGTCCCTCGACGGCGAGCCCGACCCCGCGTTCCGCGAGGCGACCCGCGCCCGGCTGGTGGCGATGGCCGCGGTCCGGTCGCCGGCCCCGGCACCCCCGTCGCGGCTGCGCAGGCTGTTGTCGCTCCGCGCGGTCGACGCCGCCCCGGTCCGCTGGCGGGCCCGGGTGACCGCCGGTCTGGCCGGCGCCGCCCTCACCGTCACGGCGCTGGCGACGCTGGTCGCCGTCTCGACCGGCGCCCACCCCGGCGATGCGCTCTACGGCCTCAAGCGGGGCACCGAGCAGACCCAGCTGGCGCTGGCCGGCGACTCGGTCCGCGGCACCACCCTGCTCGACTTCGCCACCACCCGGCTCGACGAGCTGCGCACCCTCGTCGGCGACGACGCGACGGCGTTCCCGGTGGCCGGCGCGGTGAACGCGCCCTCCGGACAGCACCTGGTGGCCGCCGGCGCCTCCCCCGCCCTGGTGCTCCAGACGCTGCACACCATGGACGACCAGACCTCCCAGGGCGCCGCCTGGTTCACCGGCCGGTCGGTCGGCACGCGGAGCGCTGCGCCGCTGAACCGGCTCGCCGACTGGGCAGCCGGCCAGTCCGCCGGGCTGGCCGCCCTGCGCGACACCATGCCCGCGGCCGCGACCCGTGCCTTCGGCGACTCCCTGGACCTGCTGGCCGGGATCGGCACGCGGACCGTGGCGCTGCGCGCGGCGCTGACCTGCGCCGGCGGTCCGTCCACCACGGGCACCGATGCCCTCGGGCCGGTGCCCGGCGAGTGCCGTGACGCCCGGCCGGCGCCTCCGG
>Ga0308173_10000416_pt1 | contig 17728 bp, 19 predicted proteins | sample PhyPR1_FD_203716 | JGI IMG/M metagenome (GOLD analysis project Ga0308173, IMG submission 203716) | Soil microbial communities from UC Gill Tract Community Farm, Albany, California, United States - DLSLS.P.R1 | ecosystem: Environmental > Terrestrial > Soil > Agricultural land | place: USA...
GCAGCGTCACCGATCTCGGCACGACCGTCAACTTCCCGTAGGCTCCTCAACGTCGATGTCAAGAAGCGCGGTACTCACGGACTTGCCATGCGCGTCGAGGGCTAGCGAGCGCGTAACCCCGCCACCGAGCGCATTGGCGAGCACGAAATTGAACGCACCCAATAGAGGCAGTTCATAACGCACGACACTGCCTTTCACCACGTCCGCGAGGTAAGCTTTGACGCGCTCGCACGTCAGCACGTCGCGCAGATGAGCGTAATGCTTCGCGTCGAAGCAGATCACCGAAACATTGAGCGTATTGCCTTTGTCGCCAGTGCGGCCGTGCGCGAGTTCACGCAGTTTCATTGCTTGCCTCCACCATTTCAAAGACGGGCTTCATGTAATCGCGTGATAGCAGAACTGACTGAACGGCGAGCACTTCGCGTGTCGCTTTCATTACGCCACCGCCACCCGCCGGTCCGTTGGTGTAGAGCGTTTCGACCTCGTTGCCAATGCGTGCCGCTTCGTCGGCGTTCGATGAGCGGCCTGCCACGCGCACGCGTACTTCGTACGGATCGTGGTGGGTTGCCGCGAGTCCATCCCCGTAAAGGGCATTCACGCCGATCAGATCGAAGCGCAGCTCGCTCGTATCGACACCAGTGAGCGAGAGGCGCTCGCGCACGATATCGAGCGCAAGACGCGCTCGCGCGACCGCACCGGGTCCGCCATATGAGATCTGGCCTTCGCCGATGTAGCCGTCGATATAGGCGACGGAAACCTTTAGCGTACCCGTGCGCGCCTGGCCGCGCCCGCCCGTCACGCGCACGCGGTCCTTCGCCTCTTGCGCGACGCATACCTGCGTAAAATCCGCAACGACATCCGGCTGGTAATAGCGCGCCGGATCGTGAATCTCGTAGAGCAGTTGTTCCTTGCACGTCGCCTCGGTTACATAGCCGCCCGCGTGCGGCACTTTGCCGATCACGACGTTGGCTTGTTCATCGACTTCGCCGATGGGAAAGCCGAGCCGCGCGAGATTCGGCACGTCCTTGTAGCCAGGATCCGCGAAATAGCCTCCCGTCACCTGTCCCGCGCATTCGAGTAAATGGCCGACGACGGTCGCCTGACCGAGCGTGTTCCAGTCGTCCATGCGCCAGCCGAATTCGTGAATGAGCGGCGCCGTGAACAACGAAGGATCGGCGACGCGTCCGCTCAGCACGATATCTGCGCCCGCCGCGAGCGCCGCGACGATGGGCGCCGCGCCGAGATACGCGTTCGCCGACACGATACGGTCGGCATACGCGCTCACGTCGTCGCCCGTTTCCTCGAAACGCAAAGTCGATCGCAGCACGACATCGAGTACATCGTCGCCACTCACTGCCGCGATCTTCAGATCCCGCAGGCCGAGCTCGCGCGCGATCTGCGCGGTCTTTCTCGCCGCTGCGCCGGGATTAGCCGCGCCCATGTTCGAGATGATGCGCACACCGTTTTTAGCGGCGACCGGCAGCACAGCACGCATGCGCGCTTCGAGCAGCGGGTCGTAGCCGAGCGACGGATCGCGGCGGCGCGCCTGCTGCGCGATGGCGACGGTGCGCTCGGCGAGGCATTCGAACACGAGGTAGTCGAGCGCGCCGTGTTCCGCGAGCTCGACGGCGGGCTCGATCCGGTCCCCAGAGTAGCCCGCGCCCGCGCCGATGCGTATGCGCTTCGAGGTGTCAGTCATGATGCTCAACCCTTCACAACGGAAATATGCCCAGGACGACGCACGCAATCGTCATGACGATGGATGCGCCGAACAAGAGCGGGAACGTGAACTTTTGATGGTCCGCCAGATCGATCCCGCACAGGCCGACGACGAGAAACGTCGCAGGCGTGAGCGGGCTCACGGGGAAGCCGGTGGTCATCTGGCCGAGCAGCGCCGCCTGCCCGACGTGGACTGCCGGCACGCCCAGTTGCGACGCGACTTCCGCGATCACCGGCAGCACGCCGAAGTAGAACGAATCGGGATCGAAGAGCATGGAGAGCGGCATCGACAGGACGCCGAGCACAACCGGAATGTGACCGGCCATTGCGGGCGGCACGAAGCCGACGGCTGCCTGCGCCATCGCCTTCAGCATGCCGCTGCCCTGCATGACGCCGGTGAAGACGCCCGCCGCGAGCAGGATGCCCGCCATCATCAGCGCGGCCCGTGCGTGAGCATCTATGCGCTTTCTTTGCATGTCGACATTCGGGTAGTTCACCATCAGCGCGATGCACAAGCCGACCATGAACATGATTGCGGGCGGGACCTTTTCGCCCATTATCACCATCGTGCCGAGCACCACGATGGTCAGCACGATGTTGAACCAGAAGTTCTGCGGGCGGCGCAGCGCCTCTTCCTCCGGCGTCAGCTTGCGCTCGGGCATCGGAATGGAGCCGCTCGCGCTCGTAAGTCCTAGACGCTTTTCCTCGCGTCGTCCGAGCCACCACGCCATGCCAAACACGAACACGAGTCCGATCGCCTGCACTGGAATCAGCGGATTGAAGAGCGATGAAATCGGTAAATGCAATGACGCGGAGGCACGGATCATCGGTCCCGTCCACGGCAGGAAGTTGATGCCCGCCGCCATCGACACGGCCGCCGCGAGCACACGCTTGTCCATGTTCAGGCGCTCGTAGAGCGGCAGCATGGCGGGAATGGTGACGAGAAAGCAGACCGCGCCGGAGCCGTCGAGATGGATGAGCAGCGCGAGCAGCGTCGTGCCCATCACGATGCGCGTCGGCCTGGTGCCGACCGCGCGCAGGATACGGTCGATGATCGGATCGAGCGTGCCCGCATCGGTGATCGTGCCGAAGTAAAGAATCGCGAAGACGAACATGCCGACGACGGGCGCGAGACTCTTGAGGCCGTCGATCACGAACTTGCTCGTCGAGAGGCCGAATCCGCCGATCAGCGACGCGGCTATTGGCACGATGATGAGCGCGACGAGCGGCGACATCCGCTTGGAAAGTATCGCCCCGAGCAGGACGACGATGGTTGCGAGGCCGAGCAACGGCAGCATGAACGTGTCTCCAATCTTGTCTTTTAATGAGGTCGAGAGTATGTTCGGACCGGCGATTACGCAATTGAAATGATTTGATTGCAGCTATTACGAACCATAATGGATCTGAATCTGCGGGACATTCGTGCGCTCGTGGCCGTGGCCGAGGCGGGCAGCTTCACGCGCGCGGCGGAGCGGCTGCATTTGTCGCAGCCGGCGCTCACCGTGCAGATACGCCGCCTCGAGGAGGCGGTCGGGGCGCGGTTGTTCGATCGCAATAGCCGCAACGTCGCGCTGACGCCGACCGGTCGCGAGCTGCTGCCGCTTCTGCGCAAGTCGTTGCAGGACATGGAAAGCGTGCTGCGCGACGCGCGCGCGTTGGGGGAGGGCGACAGCGGCACGATTCGGATCGCGTGCCTGCCGACGTTCGCGGCAAGTGTGCTGCCCGAACTCATCATCGGAATGAAGCGCGAAGTGCCGCGCGTCGTCTTCCAGATTCGCGATGTCGTGGCAAGCACCGTCAATTCGCTCGTGCGCAACGAGGAAGCGGACATCGGCCTCACCGGCGGCGAGGTACTCGACCCGATGCTCGAGGTGCTGTGTACGGCCGTGGACCGGCTCGTCGCCGTGTGCCCGCGCACGCATCCGCTAGCGAAGATGCGCCGAGTCGGATCGAGCGATCTGGCGCACGCGCCGCTCGTGCTCACCGCACCGGGCACGAGCGTGCGCGCGGTCGTGGATGCAGCGCTCAGTGAATCACGCGGGCCGCTCGACATCGCGTGCGAGCCAACCTACATGATGACCGCCGTCGCGATGGTGCGCGCCGGTCTCGGCGTGACGATCCTGCCCGAGACTGCGCGCGAGGTCCGGGCCGAGCCGGGGCTCGTCGTGAAGGCGATCGACCATCCGGCATTCGCGCGGTCGATTGCAATCGTCAAGAAAAGAGGCAGGACGTTGCCGGCAATCACCGACAAGTTCGTGATGCGAATGCGTCGGGGCATTGCGACGGAGTGAGATGCGGCATGCATCGCGCGTCGGCTTCCGTAGCAACCTGATGCGTTCTAGTCCGCAGTCGTCGCCCGCATTGCCCGGTATTCGCGCCGCACGATATCCATCAGTTCCGCCACCGACGTATTCGCGCTCCGCTGCTCGTACGTCACGCGCCCGCGCTGCATCAGCATGATGCGATCCGCGATGTCCAGCGTCTGCGCATAGTTATGCATGATCATGATGATCGACAGCCCGCCTTTTTCTTTCAGGCGCATGAGGAGATCGATGATGAGCGCCGCCTCCCGCGCGCCCATCGCGGCGAGCGGTTCATCGAGTAGCAGAATCTTCGCATTCGAATTCACCGCGCGCGCGACGGCGATCGCCTGACGTTGGCCGCCCGACAAGCGCTCGACCGGCAAATCGACGGACGGCACGTGCACGCCGATATCGTCGAGACACTGGGCCGCGCGCTCGCGCATCTGCCTGTGATCGACGAGACGCAGGAAGCGTAAAGGCCCGCGCCGCACGATCTCGCGGTTCAGGAACATGTTGTGATAGATCGACAACGAATTCGCAAGCGCCAGGTCCTGATACACGCATTCGATGCCGAGCGCGCGCGCATGATCGACGTTACGCAACAGCGTTTCTTCGCCGTGCACGCGCAGTGTGCCGCTCGTCTGCTGATGAAAGCCCGTCAGTATCTTGACGAGCGTGGACTTTCCCGCCCCGTTGTCGCCGAGTATGCCGAGGATCTCGCCCTTGCCGAGCGTGAGCGATACGCCGTCGAGCGCGGTCACGGCGCCGAAGCGCTTGACGAGCGTGTCGCCGCCCAGCGCAAGACCGGCGGGCGCGGCTTGGGATGCATTCATCACCGTCCCCCTTTGCGCCGGATGCGTCCGACATGAATGTTGAAGATCATCGCGGCGAGAATCGCAGCGCCGAGAATGATGTTGAACGTGAACGCGTTGATGCCGATGAGCGTGAAGCCATCGCTCAGAATTCCGAGCACCGCCGCGCCGAGCAGCCCGCCGACGATCGTGCCCGAACCGCCCGTCAGCGGCGTGCCGCCGATCACCGCCGCAGCCACGGCGAGGAACATGATCTGGTTGCCGCCCGCCTGAGGATCGATCGACGTGATCCGGAAGCCTTCGAGAATGCCGGTGAATCCGGCAAGCACCGCGGCAAGCACGAAGTTCCCAAGGCGCAGCCGGTTCACATGAATACCCGCTTCGCTCGCGCCGAGCGGATTCGCGCCCGCCGCTTGCGTGTGCACGCCCCATCGCGTATGCCGCAACAACACGTGCATGACGAAGGCGAGCGCGATCGTCCAGATGATCTCGCTATAGCCCCACGCGCCCATGAATGCCGCGAACTCGGGCGAACCCGGCGTGGCGGAGGGCGTGCCGCGGGACATCGTGAGCGTGATGCCGTTGATCAGGAAGAGCGTTCCGAGCGTCGTGACGAAGGAGGGCAGGCGCAGATACACCGTCACCGCGCCGTTGACGAAGCCGACGATCGCCGCGGCGATGAGTCCCGCTATCACCGCGAGCCACATCGGCGCGCCGGCTTCGTTGGCGAACACCATGATAAACGGGGCGAACGCGAACACCATGCCCGCCGACAGATCAATGTCGCCGCCGATCATCAGCATGATCTCGCCGAACGCGATGATCGCCACCGGCGCGATGAACTGCGACAGGTTGACGAGGCTTGCGTTGGACAGCAGGAAGTCGTGGTTGACGACCTGGAAATAGGCGGCGAGCAGGATCGCCACGAGCAGGATGCGCAATTCCGCCGCCCAATGCGACATCCACGCGCCGCGCGGCCGGTCGAGCCGCGCGGGCGCCTGCGCCTTGCCAGATGGATTGACGGTGTTCATTACGATTTGATTGCGCCGCTCATCGGCACGATCTGCGGCTTCGTCGTCTTACCTTCGTAACGCGTCGAAGTGTTGAGATAAGGTTCGACGGTGCTCTTCGTCACGAACTTGAGGCCGGTGTTGATGTTCGCCGGCCCGACGAGCCCGCCCGATGCCAGGAACACGAACGCTTCCATCACTGTATAGAAGCCCTGCACGTACGGCTGCTGGTCGATGGTGAAATCGAGGAAGCCTTCGTGAATGAGCTGGATGGTCTGCGGCAGCAGATCGAAGCCGCCGCCATGTACGCCCTTCGTCGGCAGGTTCGATTCCTTCATGACCTGTGCGACGCCCTGCGTGCTGCCGGCATCGACGGCGAACATGCCTTTCAGGTCCTGATGGCCGAGGTAGAACGCTTTGATCTTGGACAGTTCTTCGTTGACGGTCGCGCCCGTCGCGACCGTTTGAATGTCGATCTTCTTGCCGGACTTCCTGATGGCATCGCTCGCGCCGTCGAGACGCGGCTGAATATTGAGCTGACCCGGCGTCGCGATGAAGAGCGCGACCAGACCGCTATCGACCAGACTCGCAATGCGCTCGCCCATCTGATAGCCGGACAGATACAGGTCCTGCCCGATATAGGCGAGGCGGGGGCTCGTCTTTCCGCGCGGGGCATCGGCGTTATAAGCGAATACCGGAATGCCCGCGTCGAGCGCGGCCTGGATCGGCTTGTCGAACGCGTTCGGGTCGACGATAGGCACGGCGACGGCATCCGCTTTTGCGGCAATCGCAGAATTCACTGCGCGCACCATTTCGCCCGCATCCGACGTGGCCGAGCCCGTCCACTGATAGTCCATGCCCAGCATCGAGCAAGCGTCCTGAATGCCGTATTGCGTCGGGACGAAGAACGGATTCGTCGTTACGTGGTTCACGAATACGATTTTCCAACGCTTGTGCTGCGGGAAAGCGGCTTCAGCGGCCTGCGCATTCGAAATCAATCCGCCCGAGCCACCGCCGACTGCGCCCAGCAGCGACAGCGCAGCGCCGAGCCCCGCGCCCTGCATGAGGCCGCGCCGCCCCGTGCTCACCGCGCCGCTGTCGTTCGTATTGCCGTCCTGTGCCTCATCCCGTTTTTGCGCCATGTCTTCCTCCGGTCCTGCTCTTGGTTGGCTCGCTGGTCGATGGATCGACTCGTCGTCGATGTCGTTCGGATACTGGCTGGTAATCGGATTCGTTCTGCGCGGGTTGCGACGGCGGAAGGTGCGCGCTTTGGAAGCATGTCGGCGGAAATATGGGCGAATTGGCGTCAATCCCAAACTTCGGAATCCCCATGAAGGCCCCACCGCGTTTCTAATTAGCCAAACTATATGCAGGCCTTTTGCCGGTTTCGATTAGCGTTTTCCCGGTAAGCAAGGGGCAGATAGTCTTGCTATTTGAAGGCTTCTCACAGTTTGGATTCGGGCCTGAGCGAGGGCACGTGCGGGATTCGTGGCCCATTTGCGGCCGATGAACTGAATGGAGAGTCGAGAGCCGCGACAGTGCATATCGCGGCGGAACAGGAAACAGCGTTGTGAACGAAGCTGCGATCCGCTATCGCCACGGCGCCATCGCGTGGAAGACGCCGTCGCGACGCACGAGCGCATGAAACAGCGCCGCCGCGAGATGAACGACGATCAGCGCGAAAAAGCACAGCGCAAGAAAGCGATGCGCGTTCCACAACAGCGTATGCAGTGCATCGCTATGCGGAAGCAGCGACGGCAGATGCACGCCGAACACGATGACCGGATAATCCGCAGCCGACAGCATGCCGTAGCCGAGCAAGGGCAGGGCGATCATCAGCGCATAGAACGCGAGATGCGACAGGTGCGCGGCAAGCTTCATCGGCTGGGGCATGTCCGCGGGAAGCGGCGGCGCGCCCCGCATGATGCGCACGGCCAGCCGAACGAGCCCGAGCGCCAGAATGACGATGCCGAGCGGCTTATGGATGGACACGAGCGTCAGATAGTCAGGCCGGACGGTCGACACCATCCCGACGCCGATGAACAGCATCGCGAGAATGCAGACCGCCATCGTCCAGTGCAACGCGCGTTGCAGCGGCGAGAAGCGCGCGTTGTTTCGCGCCGTGGCGGGCGTGGTCTCCTTGCTGATGGCCTGGCTCATGGCTGCGCTCCTTGCGCGACGTTGCGCGGATAGGCCTTCGCTTCGGCGGTCCGTCGATTGAACGACACCGAATACGCCGCCGAGCGTGCGGCGGGAAACGGATCGTCCGATACACGCATTCCTGCGGGAAGAACCGTCGGATCGAAGTTGAGATCTCGGCATGCGCCGTCGGGCTCGGGTTCGATCGCCTTCACCACCAGCGTGCCCGCGTTCACCGTGTGGCGATCGTCGGGCCATGCCTTGCTCGGATCGGCGGTGGAATCGCCCGGATTGGCGACGGTGACGAGCATCGTCCAGCGCTGCGGAGCCGCCTGCACGCGCCTGGCGATGTCGTCATCCAGAAACTTGGCGCCGCGCTGCTTCAACTGATTCGCGCTGACGTCTGTCGGCTGGGCCTCAGGTACGAACGACCAGCGCACCGCGTGCTCCTGTCCATGGGCGTTCGTGAAGATGAAGCTATTGAGACTGTTGTAACGGTCGTCTGCGTAGGATGCCGTCCACGGCGCGCTGCCAGCCCACTTGGCAAACGCGCCGAACGCGGGATGAGCGCCGGCGAAATTCTTGATGGCATCCGGATCGTCCTTGCTGGCGAGCGCCTGTTGTAACGCATAGAACGCCTCGGGGGTCGCGACGGGGAAGAACGGCACGTCGATCATCGCCGTGCGCCATTCGCTGCGATCCGGAAGCGCGATTCGCAGGCTCAGGCCGCGCACGCGCGCCATATAGTCGGGGGTCGCCCGATCGGCCGTCGCCAGATTGAAGCGCCCCGTGACCGGATAAGCGCCGGCGGCAAAGAGCTGCGCCCTGGAGAGCGCCGCGCCGGCCCCGTTGGACTCGAAGCTGCCTGTGAAGCACGTGCCTATCGCGTGATTGCGCCTGAAGCCGAGCGCGGGACCGCCGGGCGGCGCGAGACTGTCGACGATCTTCGAGGGCGTCAGCCGCCCGGGCGACAGCCAGCCGGCCGTGTACGCGAACGCCGCTACCAGCACGATGACAACGGCGGTAATGACAATCAGCGAACGGACATTTGATGCGCGAACATCGGGTCGGTCGGGCATGTAAAACCTCGCTCAGCGTTTCGGCTGACCGGTAATCTAACAGTCCGATTTGGTTCTTGCAGGAATCGCGCGAGGGAGCATACGGACAGGGTGCGGCGGCGATTGGGCGTTTGCTTGCGGTGCGAGCGCGCTTTGATGACGGCATGCTCTGTCGCGGTCGGCCGCGCCTGCGGGCTTTCGCGTGCCCGGGTTTCGTGTCCGCTAGTACAACCGCCTTGGTCACCGCATGCGTTCGAGTTCATGCATAGTCGCCGTGATGTAACCACGCGCGTTCATGGTGAGCCCCTGGCAGACGCATGTCCGCCAGCGTGCGCCTCAAAGCGCAAAACCGGACATTTCTAACGAGCCCAATCCGGACATTACTAAAAAGCTCCAACAAGCGAAAGATCGTTAATGTAGGTTATGTCAAGTTCAATGGCGGCGAAGCAGGATCAGTTGGATGAGGCAACGCATTGTCATAACTGACGACCGCCGGCTCAATGCTCGGAAACGAACCACGCGTAAGGCGCTACGCCATCAAGTCGAACCGAGTCTCTTTCTGCAAGCGCTGGCCAGAGCTTCGCGCTCGCGGTTATAGGCTGTCTGAACGACAGCCTATAACCGGCCTTCAGCACACCCGCCGCCCAGCGCGATATGTCTCGCGCGGCACGGCCAGCCCTTGTGCATAAGTAACGCGCACGAAGTCCGCACGCAATCCCACTGCTATAGCACCGCGGTCGTGAAGACCGGCCGCGTGCGCAGGCGTCCACGAAACCGTCGATACCGCGCGCGGCAAACTCCATCCGGCCTTCTCGACCAGATCGAACACCGCGATCAGCAGACTCGACGGCACATAGTCCGATGACAGAATATCCAGCAGCCCTTCGCGCGCAAGTTGGAGCGCGGACACATTGCCCGAATGCGAGCCGCCACGCACGACGTTCGGCGCACCCATGATCGTCGCGATGCCATGCGCGCGTGCAGCGCGGGCCGCTTCCAGCGTGGTCGGAAACTCTGCAAGCGAGATACCATCGCGCGCGGCTTCTTCGACGTGTTCCACGAGCGTATCGTCGTGGCTCGCGAGCGATACGTTCAGATCCTTGCAACGCGCGACGATCTGCGTACGATGCCTCGGTGCATAGCGTTCATGATGCTCCGCCAGTTGCGCGAGCACGGCGTTCGCATGCTCATCGCTCCACTTGCCATGACGCTCCTGATACTTGCGCCACTTCTCGTGGTCCTGCCATTGACGCTGCCCCGGCGTGTGATCCATCACGGACGCCAGCTTGAAAAGCGGATGCGCGCTGAGCGAATCGAAGACATCGACCACATCCGTCGTTCCCACTTCGCACCTCAGATGCAGGAAGTGATCCGCACGCAGGAGTTCCCTCTCGACAAAGCTGCCGATGGCATGCGCGCATTTCACCTGAAGCTCGCGGCCGCGCACGCCGTCTTCCGGTCGCGAGCCGACACCGAGGGCATCGAACACGGTCGTGATGCCTGCTGCGGCCACTTGCGCGTCGTGTACGATGATCGCGGCCTCATGGTCCCATAGCACACCGGGACGCGGCGCGAGATGCTTTTCGATGTTGTCCGTATGCAGCTCTACAAAACCCGGCAGCAAGTAGTCGCCGCCCCAGTCGAGCGCATCGCGCGCGGCCGTATTGCCGGGTGCGACATCCGCGATTCGGCCGTCCTCGACGCGCACGGTGCCTGTGAACGCTTCGTCGCGCGTGACGATCTGCGCATTCGTGATCAGCATGTGTGAACGGCTCCTGCTTGACTATCGTGGTTCGATAAGGATGACGAATCGATATGCACGATGCGCGTGGCAACGCGTTCGCGTGTATCCGAGTCGTGGAAGATTCCGACGATCGCCGCGCCGCACTCGCGCGCGTCCACAATGAGTTGCGCGACCACATCGCGATTCTCCGCATCGAGCGATGCGGTGGGTTCGTCAAGTAGCAGAACCGGTTGTGCAGCAATGAGGCCGCGTGCAATGTTCACGCGCTGCTGTTCACCGCCGGAGAACGTCGCGGGCGCAAGCGTCCATAAACGGCGAGGCACGTTCAGGCGTTCGAGCAACGCGCACGCGCGGTCTCGCGCTTCGTCTTCATCGACGCCACGCGTAATCAAAGGCTCCGCGACGAGATCGAGCGACGACACCCGCGGTATCGCACGCAGGAACTGGCTCACGTAACCGAGCGTGGTCGTGCGCAAGCGGATGATGTCGTGCGGTGTGGCCTGCGTCAGTGAAACGTAGCGCGCGGGACGGCTGTCATCACGCACGGCAATGCTCCCCGCCGTCGCGAGATAATTGCCGTACATGCAGCGCAACAGCGCGCTCTTACCCGCGCCGGATGCGCCAGCCAGAACGATACATTCGCCCCGCTTCACTTCCAGCGATACGCCCGCTAGCGCATGAATGCGCGCCCCGCCCTGCTGATGCAGCGTAAAGGTCTTGTCGATGCCGCATGCGCGCAGCATCAACGTATCGCCCGTGGCGAAGGCTTCTTCATCAGTCATGTTCATCTGTCGTGCCTCAAACGGGCAACACGGACGCAACGAGCGTCTGCGTGTAGGGATGTTGCGGATCGTCGAGCACCTGATCGGTGAGGCCGCTTTCCACCACGCGCCCGTCCTTCATCACCATCAAACGGTGCGCGAGCAACCGCGCCACGCCGATGTCGTGCGTAACGATCACGGCCGCGAGATGCAGCTTGCTCGTCAGCGTGCGCAACAGGTCGAGCAAACGCGCCTGCACGGATACGTCGAGGCCGGCGGTCGGTTCGTCCATGAAGACGAGGCGCGGCCCGGTAACGAGATTGCGCGCGATCTGTAGCCGCTGCTGCATGCCGCCTGAAAAGGCAGAAGGCAACTCGTCGATGCGCGCGGCATCGAGTTCAACGCGCGTCATCCAGTCCGACGCCGTTTCGCGCAGACGTCCATAGTGCCGCGCGCCGATAGCCATCAATGGCTCGCCGATGTTCGCGCCCGCCGATACATTGCGGCGCAGGCCATCGCGCGCGTTCTGGTGCACGAAGCCCCATTCGGTGCGAGACAGGAGACGCTTCTGCGGCTCGTTCAGCGCGAGCAGGTCGAGCGTGTCACCTTCGCGCGTCCTGTAAGCAAGGGCGCCGCTATCCACGCCCGTTCTGATTGCAAGCGCATTGAGGAGCGTCGTTTTGCCCGAGCCCGATTCCCCAACGATGCACAGCACTTCGCCGGGATATACATCGAGATCGACATCGACGCACCCGCCGCGCCCGTCATAACGTTTCGTGAGACCGCTCGCTTTCAGCAATGCATTCATTGCGCGGCCTCCTTCTCTTTATCGTCGCGACGGCTATGGCAGTAGTCGCTATCGGAGCAGACGAACATGCGCGTGCCCTCGTCATCGACAATCATTTCATCGAGAAAGCTCTCGCGCGAACCGCACAGCGCGCACGCGTGTTCCCACTTCTGCACGCTGAATGGATGATCCTCGAAGTCGAGACTTTTCACCTTCGTATAAGGCGGAATGGCATAGATGCGACGCTCGCGGCCCGCGCCGAACAACTGCAATGCAGGGCTCATATGCATCTTCGGATTGTCGAACTTGGGGATGGGCGAAGGCGCCATCAGGTAGCGATCGTTCACGAGCACCGGATAGTCATACGTCGTCGCGATGCTGCCATGCTGAACGATGTCCTCGTAATACTTCACGTTGATAAGGCCGTAGTCCGCTAACGCATGCAGCTTTCTGCATTCGGTCACGCGCGGCTCCAGACGATAGAGCGGCTCGGGCATGGGCACCTGATAGACGATGATCTGCGCATCCGTCAGCGGCGTCTCCGGTATGCGATGCCGCGTCTGGACGATGCTCGCATCGGCGGTTCGCGTCGTGGTCGCGACGCCAGCGGTGCGCGCGAAGAAACGGCGAATGTTGACAGCGTTGGTCGTTTCGTCGGAGCCTTGATCGATGACCTTCAGCGTATCGCTCGCGCCGATGATCGCGGACGTCACCTGCAGTCCGCCCGTGCCCCAGCCGTAAGGGAGCGGCATTTCACGCGAGGCGAACGGCACCTGATGCCCCGGCACCGCGACCGCCTTGAGCAGCGCGCGCCGGATCATGCGCTTGGTCTGCTCGTCGAGATAGGCGAAGTTGTAGCCTTCGCTTAGTGCGGCCTGTGCTTCGTGCGTGCTCATGCCGCGTTCTCCTCGTGTTCGTCCTTGCCATGCGATGCGCGCAGACGGCGCAGCAATTCCAGCTCCGATTGAAAATCGACGTAGTGCGGTAGCTTCAAGTGCTGCACGAAGCCGGACGCCTCGACGTTGTCGCTGTGATACAGCACGAACTCAGCGTCCTGCGTCGGCGATTCAATGGATTCACCCAGTTCCTGTGCGCGCAAGGCGCGATCGACGAGCGCCATCGCCATGGCTTTGCGCTCCGAGTGACCGAACGCAAGGCCGTAGCCTTGCGTGAACGTGGGCGGCACATCGCCACTGCCCGCGAACTGGTTGATCATCTGACATTCGGTCACTTCCATCTCACCAATGTCGACGGCGAAGCCCAGTTCGTCGACGTGCATTTCCACCGCGACTTGCCCATGCCGAATCTCGCCTGCGAACGGATGACTATGCGCATAGCCGCGCTGCGTCGCATAACCCACGGCAAGCAGGAAGCCTTCGTCGCCGCGCGCAAGGTTCTGCAAGCGCGTCGCACGAGCGGCCGGAAACGCGAGCGGCTCCCGCGACAGGTCGCCCGGTTCGTCCGCGCCCTCTTCTGCCCGTTCCTGCTCGATCAGGCCTTCCCTGTCGAGCAACGCCAGCACGCGCGGCATAGCGGCGGATTGGTCACGCTCCGCGATGCTCGCATCGCTCGGCATGTTGCCTTCAGCTAGCAACGTGAAGTCGATAAGGCGCTGCGTATAGTCGTAGGTGCCCCCTAGCATCTGTCCGCCAGGAATATCCTTGAATGCGGCGGATATGCGCCGCTCCACGCACATCGCTTCCGTATCGATCGGCGATGTGTAGCCGAAGCGCGGCAGCGTCGTGCGATAGGCGCGCAGCAGAAAGATGGCTTCGACCAGATCGCCCGCGGCCTGCTTTATCGCAAGCGCCGCCAGTTCTTCGTCATACACCGAGCCTTCTGTCATCACGCGCGCAACTGCAAGACGCAGTTGCTCCTGAATCTGCGCGACGGACACTTCAGGCACGGCTCGATCGCCGCGCCGTTTCTTCGCGAGCAGATCCCATGAACGTTCGATAGCGCGTTCCCCGCCCTTGACCGCGACGTACATCAGCTCACCTCCACGTGCGTCGTGCGCGGCAGGCCGACGAGCGAGCCGCCCGCCACGAAATAGCAGTCGATGCCGCATGGAAACTGCGCGACAAGAGCCGCACGCTCACACCAGAAGCTGCGCGGAATGCCTGCAATTGCGACCGAGCGTTGGTCCGCGATGCCGGGACCGCGCCACACGAGCGGCTCCCCTTCACTCAGCGAGGGCACGCGAATGAACAGCGTCGCCGCATCTTCCGGCGTTTCCGCATCGCCTTGCGCAAACGCGTCCAGCGGCGGCATTGCGTCCATATTGTCGATATAGACGAACGCGGCTTCATCGCGATGGCGCGTGACGGGTGCGCTCGCATGAAAGCGCAGCGCGTCGGAGAGCATGGGGTCGTCGCGCTCCATGAACACAGGTGTCGAGTAGTCCGTCAGCGCAATGAGAGACGCAAATGCGGCAAGGGGAACGCGCGCGGCTAGTGCATCGCGAAGCGCATGATTATTCGGCAACGCTGCATCTATGGAGACGATGCTGCCCGGACGCGACAGCGCATCCAGCAACGACCGGAATACGCGCTGCGAATCGTGCACCGTGTCATTGAAGCCGGGCACGAGCGTGGTCATATCGATTGCCATCATTCGCCTCTTACCATCGTGAAGAACTCTACCCTGGTCGATGCCGCTTCCGCCTCCTTGCGCCGCCGTTCTTCCGCGATGCGCGCCTCAAGCGGTTCGATCAAGAGCGCCTGCAGGCGGTCCGCATAACGCGGTGTCTGCAGCAACGCATCCGCTAGCGCCGCAAGCGTCGCGCGCTCCTTGTCGCGGCCCATATGCACCGCGACACCGACGCTCGTGCTGCCTTCATCGGCCTTCAGGCGCAAGGTCGCCCGCGTGACGGTAACTTCGCCGACGTTGAACGCATCGCCCGTTCCGCCGATACGGCCGCGCACCATCGCCAGGCCGATGTCCGGCGCACGCAGCCAGTCGTAAGCAGGCGCGCTGGCGCCTTCGAGCGCGGCATCGAAAGCGGCTTTCAGTGCATCGCGCGGCGTGCGGGCAAGTACGGCCATCCATTGCCGGCGGGCCGTAGACGAAGCCGCGACATCCGGCTCGGGTGAGGTACTCATGGCCTGTCCTGTTGTTTGAAGATCTAAGAGCGAAATGCATTGGTCATTACATCTGGTTGTCTAGATGTCTACATGCCGCGCGTTTCACACTTTCATCACGAGTTGCGCACTACAATCAAGGAAGACCCTATTCAAACCGAGCGGAATGACAGGCACATGACGTTGAACGAAAACGCCGCACCGGGACACGCTGTCGAACGCGGCGCAGGCGTCGCCGTCTGGCGGCAGATCGAGCAGATTCTCTCGGCCGAGATTGCTGCAAGGAGCTTCGGCGACGAAGGCCGCTTGCCAAGCGAGGCGGAACTCGCCAGGCGCTTCGACGTGAATCGTCATACCGTGCGCCGCGCGATGCTGCGTCTCGCTGCGACGGGCCTCGTCAGCGTCGAACAAGGGCGCGGCACGTTCGTGCAGCCCGGCGCCATCGACTATCAGATAGGCCGCCGCACACGCTTCACCGAGAACCTGCGCCGGCACAAGCATGCGACGGCGGGCGTCGTGCTGTCGTCGGAGCGTGTGAAGGCCGATCCGATCGTCGCGAAGGCGCTCGGTGTGCGCGCAGGCACGCTCGTCTATCAGATCGAGACGCGACATGACTCGGACGGTGTGCCGCTCACCTATGCGCGCAACTGGTATCCGGCCGCGCGTTTTGCGGACCTGCCCGCCACCATCGAAGCTGCGGGGGGCGTCAGCGCGGCGCTCGCGCAATTCGGCGTAAGCGACTACACGCGCAAGTGGAGCCGCATTGGCAGCGTGTTGCCGTCATCGGATGTTGCACGGCGTTTGCAGATCAATCGCCAGCAGCCCGTGCTGTGGGTCGAGAACGTCGATGTCGATGAGAAAGGCGTGCCGGTCAAATACGGCGTAACGCACTTCGCGGCCGACCGCGTTCAATTGATGGTCGAGCACGATCTGTGAGCACAGCGCTTTTGAACGCGCGTAACGTGCGTATCGCCTTGTATTACGCGCCGCCTGCAGCGTCGGCGTGGTGGCGTGAAGGTTGCGAATGGCTCGGCCGCGATGCGCAGAGCGGCCTCGAAAGCCATGTGAATCGAAGCACGCGCGCGTGGACGCAAGCGCCGCGTCGCTATGGATGGCACGCGACCATCGTGGCGCCCTTTCATTGCGCGCGCGGGGTGACGCCTGCCGACGTACTTGCGGCCGCGCGCGCCTGGGCCGGCACCGTGCTGCGCTTCGACACGCCGGTGTCTGTCGAGGAGATGAAGCGCTTCGTCGCATTGCGCGCGAAACATGCAGAAGATGACGAACGCCTGCGTGCGTTGGCCGCAAGCGCGCTGAACGTCATTGCACCGTTGAGGGCGCGGCCCTCGGCCGAGAGCATCGAGCGGCGCACAAGCCCTGGTATGAACGCGCGCCAAATAGCGCTATTGCGCGAGTGGGGCTATCCGTATGTGCTCGATGAATATCGCTTTCATATGACCCTTTCCGATTCGCTCGATGACGCGCAAGCGCGTGCCTCGATCGTGTCGGAGTGGACGCAACGCATTGAGAGACTCGGGCCGTTGCCGGTTCACGGCGCGGCGCTTTTCGTGGAGTCCGAGCCGGGCGCGCCATTCACGCTATGGCAGCGCCTGCCGTTCGCGAACATCGCAGAGGACAAGGCATGAGCAAGTTGGACAGCGCAAGACTGATCTATGTGATGGGCCCTTCAGGGGCGGGCAAGGACTCGCTACTTGCCTTCGCGCGTGAGCGCGTGGGCGCAAGCGTGATGTTCGCGCACCGGTACATCACGCGCGCCATCGCGGATGGGGAAAATCACATTGCGCTTACGCATGACGAGTTCGCTGCACGCCTGACTCACGGTCTCTTCTCGATGCATTGGGAGAGCCTCGGCTTGCGCTATGGCATCGGCATCGAGCTGGATGCGTGGCTCGCGCGCGGCGTACCCGTTGTAGTGAATGGGTCGCGACAGCATGCACAGGACGCACTCGCGCGATATCCGCACGCGTGCTTCGTTTATATCGATGCGGCGCCTGCCGTGCTCGCCGCACGGCTTGCACGCCGTGGACGCGAAAATGCGCGGCAAATCGAAGCGCGACTCGCGCGCAGGCCGGCTTTCGAGTTGCCGTCGCAGGCGCGCGTGGTGCGCATCGACAATTCCGGCCTGCTCGCGGATGCGGGAGCGCAATTCCTCGGCTTACTCACCTACCCTGCTAGATCACGCGCTCTCTGATCCATCCCGACATCAAATCGATCAACGAGACAATCACCACGACGATCAACATAACGGCGGCCGTTTGCGCATAGTTGAAGGATCGGATGGCCTCGTAAAGCAC
>Ga0308173_10000418_pt1 | contig 17702 bp, 19 predicted proteins | sample PhyPR1_FD_203716 | JGI IMG/M metagenome (GOLD analysis project Ga0308173, IMG submission 203716) | Soil microbial communities from UC Gill Tract Community Farm, Albany, California, United States - DLSLS.P.R1 | ecosystem: Environmental > Terrestrial > Soil > Agricultural land | place: USA...
ACCCGGCCCGTGATGGGAATTTTCTTTGCAACCAGCGCTCGTACGCATCTCGGCCCGCACCAGTTCTTCGGAATCGCGTTCTGGATCGGTTTTTCGATCAATGTCGCAATCATCGAACTCTGGCTGCACTCCAGGCGGCGGGCACGCTTGCATCGCGCCAACTAAATTGCTTCTGTTTTCTTAGGTTTAGGCTCGACATCTCTCGATTTCTCTTGCTGTAAATAGCAATCTGCGATATACAAATAGCAGGTTGTTATATGACGGTTGCTGACAAGATCCGGTACCTGCGAGCGGTGGAAGGCCACCTGCGCGGACTCGATCGCGAGATGACTCAGAAAGAAGTAATTGATGCCATTCGCAAAGAGCTGAAACGCTCCATCAGCCAGCCCTATCTTTCGCAGCTTGAAAACGGCAGCCGCAAGCACCTGACGAACACAACCCGGCTGCTGCTGGCAAAATTCTTTCGCGTCCATCCGGGCTACCTGGTGGATGACCCGGAAGGCTTTCAAACCGAGTTGATCACCGATCTGAGTGATCAGGAGGACAAGCTCGATTTGTGGCTTGTCCAAGGCGCGGAGCGGTTTCGCCGCGATGCTCCGCTTTCCGAAGCGCTGCTCAAAGTTGCGCGGCACGAAGATACACGCAAGTGCCTGCTGCTGCTTTCAGCGGTACTGGAGACGCCTGATCTGGTCGACCGCCTGTGGGGCGTGCTGCATCCGGGGGAGGAGTTGCACCATGAACTGGTCTGATATTTTCCTGCTCTGTTTCGCTATTGGGGCGCTGTGGAGCTTCGCATCGCTGCTGCTCGGCGGAATGCACTTGGGGCATTCCGGGAACGCGCATGCTCACGTGCACGTGCATGGCATCCACGCACACGGACACTTCACGACGCACAGCGGCGCACATGGTGGAACCGGCGGCTGGATTGGAAGCATGGTTAATCCCAGCTGCGCGGCAGTATATCTGGCGTGGTTCGGAGGCGTCGGCTATCTGCTGACGCGTCATTCCGGGCTGGCCTTCTGGCTTGACCTGGTGATCGCCGTTGCGGTGGGTCTCACGGGCGCTTGGATTCTTGCCGGCTTCTTGCGCTTCTTGCAGTCGCGCGACCAGCCGCTCGATCCGGCCGATTACGAAATGGTCGGCGTCCTCGGGCATGTATCCTCGACGATTCGTCCGGACGGTGTCGGCGAAGTAATTTACGTGCGTGATGGCGCGCGCAATCCGGTTGCGGCGCGTAGTGAAAATGGTAGTCCCATTCCCCGCGGTGAAGAAGTTGTCGTCACCCGCTATGAAAAAGGAATCGCGTTTGTACGCACCTGGGAGGCAATGACCCAGCAGGATCCGGCATTTGGCCCGGAGTCATTGCAAAAGGAGACGAAAGATGTCGAATGAAATTATTTATGTTGCGGTAATTGTCGTCCTGACACTGCTGGCGTTGATGGTGGCGATGGCGACGTTATACCGCAAGGCAGGTCCGCACGAAGCATTGATCGTATACGGCCTGCGCGGGACGCGAGTCGTGAAGGGAAGGGGCACGGTGATCTTCCCCATGGTGGAGAATTGCCGTCAGCTTTCGCTGCAATTGATGTCGTTCGATGTTGCGCCGCAGCAGGACCTTTACACCAAGCAAGGTGTAGCGGTGACGGTGGAGGCGGTCGCGCAAATCAAAGTCAAGAGCGATCCGGAATCTATTCAGACTGCGGCCGAACAGTTCCTGACGAAAACGGACCAAGCGCGCGAAGGCCTCATCCGGCTGGTCATGGAAGGTCACCTGCGCGGCATCATCGGGCAGCTCTCAGTCGAACAGATTGTGAAGGAACCGGAGATGGTAGGCGATCGTATGCGCGCCACCTGCGCCGATGACATGAGCAAGATGGGCCTGGAGGTCATCTCCTTCACCATCAAGGAAGTTCGCGATAAGAACGAGTACATCACCAACATGGGGCGGCCCGATATCGCAAGAATCAAACGCGATGCGGATGTCGCCGCCGCGGAAGCCGACCGGGATACCGCGATTCGTCGCGCCGAAGCCATGCGCGCCGCTGCGGTTGCCAAGGCGCAGGCCGACCAGGAGCGGGTGCTTGCCGAAGCGCTCTCCCTCGCTGCGCAAGCGGAGGCACAGCGCGATCTCGAAATAAGGAAGGCCCAGTATGTCGAAACCGTTAAGCGCCAGCAAGCGCAGGCGGACAAAGCTTACGACATCCAGTCGAACATGATGCAGCAGCAAGTCATGGCGGAATCGGTCAAAATCCGCCAGGTGGAGAAAGAGCAGGAAATCAAAGTACAGGAGGCCGAAATCCTCCGGCACGAAAAAGAGTTGATTGCCACCGTGCTCAAAGGCGCCGAGATCGAGCGCCAGCGCATCGAAATGCTGGCCGAAGCTGCGCGCCGCAAAATGACCATCGAAGCCGAAGGCAGCGCCGCGGCGACCCGTGCGCAAGGTGAAGCCGATGCCGACATCATTCTCAGGAAAGGTGAAGCGGAAGCGAAGGCAATGAACGTGAAGGCCGAGGCTTACCAGGAGTGGAACCAGGCCGCGGTCGTCGATAAGCTCATCACCGGTCTGCCCGAGATCGTAAGGGCAATGGCCGCGCCGCTGGCGAACATCGACAAAATCACCATCGTTTCCACCGGCGATGGCAGCTCAGCCGGTATGAACAAAATCACCGGAGATATGACGAAGATCGCCGCCCAGATTCCGGCCCTCTTCGAGACATTGTCAGGCATGCAGATGTCTGACTTATTGGGAAAGGTTCGTGGAATAAAAGCGAGCCCCAATGGGGACACCGGTTCGCCCAATGCCGATCCGATAGTGCTCAATGGAGCGTGAAAGGAGTGAAGTTATGCCGTTATTAGATCGAGTTACTACGTTAATAAGAGCCAATCTGAATGACTTGGTGGAGAAGGCGGAGGAGCCGGAGAAGCTTTTGAAGCAGCTTCTGCTCGATATGCAGAACCAGTTCATGCAGGTGAAAACGCAGGTGGCCATCGCCATCGCTGACCAGCACCTGCTGGAGAAAAAGCAGCGCGAAAATCTGGATGCGCAGAAGGAATGGCTGCGGAAAGCGGAACTCGCCGTTCAGAAGAACCAGGAAGATCTCGCAAGGATCGCCCTGGAGCGCTCTCTTACGTATGAGGAAGCGGCGAAGAATTTCGGTCAACAGATAGAAGATCAGTCGCACCAGGTGCAAACCTTGCGGGATGCGCTTCACCGGCTGGAGCAGAAAATGACCGAGACTCGCACCCGCACAGAGTTGCTGATCGCCCAGCACCGCAGAGCGCGCCTGGCCGTTCGCGCGGGCTCGGCAACGTTCAAGGAATTTGAACACGACGCTGCGTTTGATCGCGTAAAAAGCAAGGTCATGGAGACCGAAGCACTGGGCCATGGTCAGATGGCTGCCGGTGAACCGGACACAGAGAAGCGGCTGGCTGCGCTCGAAAAGTCCGACCAGGTAGACCGCCTGCTGGCTGATCTGAAAGCAAAGAGCACCGCCACGCATGGCTGAATTCGCTACCATGCCAATTGATGAAAGCTCTGCTGCTCTCCGAATACGGCCGGCTCGAAACAGTTGACGTTCCCATGCCGCGGCCCGGACCGGACGAGGTTCTGATCCGGGTGGCGGCCTGCGGCATTTGCGGCAGTGATGTTCACGGCTACGACGGTTCGTCCGGCCGCAGGATTCCTCCCCTCATCATGGGTCATGAAGCGGCCGGCGTCATTGCAGCGGCCGGGCCGGGCGTCTCCAATCCAGGTGAGGACCAGCCGGTCACCTTCGATTCCACCATCTACTGCGGCGAGTGCCAGTTTTGCCGCAAGGGCCAAGTGAATCTGTGCGAGCGGCGGCAGGTGTTGGGAGTTTCGACCCCCGAGTACAGGCGTGAAGGAGCCTTCGCTCAATACGTCGTCGTGCCGAGCCGCGTGGTTCACAAGCTGCCTGCCTCCATCCCATTTGCCGAAGCAGCCATGATCGAGCCATTGGCAGTTGCGGTGCATGCCGTTTCCTTATCGAATCTGCAAAAGGGCGATACTGCGCTCGTGATCGGGGCAGGCATGATCGGTCTGCTTGTCCTCCAAGCCCTGAAGCAGGCCGGGTGCTCGCAGGTATTTGTTTCGGATATCGACGATAGTCGTTTGCAGCTCGCCAGGGATTTGGGCGCCGCCGCGACCATTAATGCGAAGACATCCGACGCGGTGGAGGAGATTAAAGCTCTCACAAACGGATCGGATGTCGATGTCGCGCTCGAAGCCGTGGGCAGCACCCCAACGGTAAAGACCGCGATCGAGGCCGTTCGCAAGGGCGGCAGCGTCACGCTGATTGGAAATGTCGTACCAACGGTCGAGATCCCACTCCAGATCGTGGTCAGCCGACAGATCCGGCTCCAAGGTTCAGCGGCTTCTTCGGGCGAATATCCGCGTTGCATCGAAATGCTCGCAAACGGCGCGGTAAACGTGAAACCGCTCATTAGCGTGGTTGCCCCGCTCGAAGAAGGCCCGGTCTGGTTTGAGCGCCTCCATGAGCGCCAGGCCAATTTGATGAAAGTCATTCTGACCCCGGGCGAAAACGGAAAATGATCAACGAACTCTTTGATCTCACGGGCCGCGTCGCCATCGTGACCGGTACCAGTCGCGGGCTCGGACAGCAGTTTGCTCGCGCGCTCGCCCGGTCCGGCGCGGACCTGGTCCTTACCAGCCGTCATCGCGATCATCTCTTGTCGTTTGAGGAAGAAATCAAGAGCCTGGGGCGGCGTGCCGTCTCGCTCGCCCTGGACGTTCGCGATCATAAAAGTATCGAACAGATGGCCGCCGGTGCGGAAGAGGCTTATGGCCGCATCGACATCCTGGTGAACAATGCCGGCATGAATATTCGCAAGCCATCCATCGACGTAACCTGGGATGACTGGAACCAGATCCTCGATACGAATCTGCGTGGCAGCTTTTTCGTCGCGCAGGCCGTTGCCAAGCGCATGATCCCGCGGGGCTACGGCCGCATCGTCAACATCGGTTCCGTCACCAGCGTCAATGGCTACGCAGGTTTAGCGCCCTATTGCGCGAGCCGCGGCGGTATCCGTCAACTGACCATGAGTCTCGCCGATGATTGGGGCAAGCATGGCATTACCGTGAATTGCCTCGCGCCCGGCTGGTTCCGCACCGATCAAAACAAGGTCATGTACGAGGACAAAGAATGGGTCGAATATCTGAGTGATCGCATTCCGATGAAGCGTCCCGGACAGGTGGGCGATCTCGATTCCGCGGTCGTGTTCCTTGCCGCGGAATCCAGCCGTTACATCACCGGGCAGACATTACTCATCGATGGGGGTATCTCCACCGGCGCCGTCCGCGCCATGCCGCGCAAGTGACAGTCCCCGAGTTGAGCTAAGGATCTGTTCCAGGACCTTCTGCGTTAGACTCCAGTTATGGAACGGGTCGAAGACATCGAGGCGGCAATCGAGAGTCTGCCGCCTAAGGAATTCCGCCGGATCGCGCAATGGGTCGTAGAACGCGATCAGACGTATTGGGATCAGCAACTGGATCACGATTCTTGCACGGGTAAGCTCGATTTTCTTTTTGAAGAAGGCGAGAGCGATTCCAAAGAAGGATATCTGCGTGACTGGCCAGCTTCGCAGTGAAATCAGTCGCCACCCGAAGATTCTGGAAGCTGTTGCAGGCTTTGCCGGCCGATGTTCAGGATCTCGCCGCTAAAAATTATCAGTGTTCTTTCGGTAAACCTGCGTGCTTCGCGCTTCGAAAGAGAGGAGCGCTTCTTTTATGCCACAATTTCTTTCGATGTGATCTGATACCAGAAGCTCTCCGGGTCAAGACTGTTGACCCGACGACCGCCGGTTTCCGCTTGCGGATACATGAAAAATGCCAATGGTTTGCCGCTTGATCCCGGTAACGCTATGTCATGAGCGAAGTTGTAGCCGATCCAGTTCATCTCCCATGATCCAAACATCCGCAAGCGGGCGCGTTGCACCATCACGTCACCAGATTTGCGATTTCCAGGCGGCTCTTCGAGCATGACCTTCCGTACATCTGCCGGATCAACAGGTATCCAGCCGTAACCCCGTACGTAGACCTCAGCCCGGCAGTGTTGTGTCTTTGTCACATCGTTCGAGGATGGACCAAGGCTTTTTTACCCTAATTTCGATTTGGCTGTGCGGACGCCAAACACCTCGCGCGCTGGGGAGACCAGCGGCGCGTGCAAGCCCGATATAAAGCACATTCAGGTCGGCACATTTGCCCCCAGGTCGCGCGATTGGAGCATGAACCGAATATCTCCAAGGCCACATCCTCGCGTGTGGGGATTGCGATAGGTGTTTTCGACAATCCAGCCGTAAATCGCGCGTGCTTTCTCAAGATCCGTACGGCAATGAGCGATGATTTGAGTTGCTGTGGTCTTGACGATCCCATCGATCGGCAGAAGCTTGGTTGCCCGCAGGCAGTGCTGCAGTTCTGTTGCATCCACTTTCTGCTCGGTTTGTGGTGCTGAGAGGTTGACACTCCAATCCCTGGTCGCGACATTACTGTTCACGGTAAGCCGTGGCGGTACACCGGTCGCGAATTCCGCGGCCACAATCCCGAGCCCGTCGATTCTGCTTTCAATTATTCTTACCGTGCCGCCCTCGCAATCAAAGCTGTTTGCCAGCGTCCTCTGGTATGGCGTGTTCTGGAGGAGAGCCGCCGGCACCCATATCTTTGTTGTCCCGGAGGGTTTAAGCACTTCAATATGCGTTGTGAGTTGAAATTTGCGCCAGCTCCGGTCTGTCGATAGCTGCGCGCCGGCCTCGTAGCAGGTCAGGAGCGCAGCTGACCTTGCCAGAGCGGCTGAGAAATCCCGCCGACTGAGAAGCCATGATCGGCATTAGGGTCTAGTGTTGACGTTCCGAGGTGTCATTGAAATACTCGCGTGCTTTCTCCCAGGCTCTCGCCCCGACGATATCGCCGGTCGCCCGGCCGACCAAATCCCCGGTTTGGAAATGAATCCCGCCGTATCGACGAGAAATGCCCGCCTGATTTGCCGCATCATGAAAGGTCTTCCAATGCAGGGTTAAAGTATGTGCGGGTGTAATGCCTGGCTCAATCACGGACGAGCCGGGAGCGAACGTAACCGATGCGCCGAACTCCTCGCTGCTGGTCCAGAGCGCCAGAATGGTGGCGCCTGCCGCGCTGAAGATGCTGTGCCCTGAGATGTACTCCGGAAAAGGCGGCGTTGGGAATGTCGACGGCTGATACGGAATCCAATTGCTGCCGTCCTCCCTCACCGTACCGCGGCCTGGCCCTCCCCAGCAGCTAATAAGTTGACCGTGAAGAAGGTATGGGATGGCTGTGACCGGCCGAACGGAATCGAACACACGTTTGGCGTCCCAAGCCGCGATTCCTGCATCGAAGATCGCATTGGTCAGCGCAAAAAACATCTTCGCGTCATCATCTAACGTATGGTGGTCTCGTGTTGACACGTACTGCGCGAAGAGGTCCCAGTGCCCGGGGGGAAGCTCGGAATGTGGGCCGTTCGCCCAGTACTCCGCAATCATTTTTTGTTCGTCGGTAAGTTGAGCGCTTATGTTCACTAGCTCTTGCGCCTGGTCGGCATAGGTCTGCGATCCGAATGAGGCCGGACCCATTGATGAGATAAACGGTAACAGCTCATCTGGGGAACTCAGCGCGAACGGTGTCACTTTGTACCATTGTGCTCCGACAAACGAGGGAGTGACCACTTTCGTACCGTTAAAATATGTCAGCGGTTGCCAGTGGTTCGGGTCGATAATCGTGCTCAAATCATTCACGGGAACGATGCTGGGAAGATTTTTCGGGACGTAGCCGGTGTAATCTGCGTAGGGGACACCGCTCGCTGTCAAGTTTCCCAGTTGGTTAGAACCGTCATTGTGCCTAAACGCTAGCACCGCGTCGCAGGCGAGGTTACCGATTCCCGACGGCGTCCTCGTATCGGTTGAAAGGTCTTGAATGTCGTATCCGAGAGCGACCATCAAGGGGTCGAATACAGCCGCGGTGTCCCAAGGAAAGAGGTCAACGGCGGCGCGATATGCAGCGAAGCTGATGGCCTTTGCCTTGTTCGCGGGTGTCCGCTCAGCGGGTCGCGTGCGGAGACTACCACCGAGTTGGGTTCCAATCGCCTTTTCATCGTAAGCTGCCCAAGCATCGTACATGCACGTATGCACGATCGCGAGTGCGCGGGCCACCATCGGCGGCCCCAGAGTTCCATCGCGGACTGCCTGTAGCGCCGCCTGATTCCATAAGACGACTGTATTCGGTTCTGGCTCGGCAATAGCCAAGCGCGCACATGCCAAGATCACGATGCCGACTCTTGTCCCGTGGCCGGCTATGCTTGACATGGGCAAATCTCTTTTCAGCAGTTCGCAACTATCGTGAGTACACCGCTTATCCTCGCGGAACGGCCGATAATGCCAGCTATCGCGCCCTTGCCTTAAAAGATTCCGTTCTGCTCCTGGCCAATTAACGCGAAATTACTCACACTCGTGGATGCGTCATTCGAAACGAACCTGAATCCGTGGCCATTTGAAAGCGTTGTCACCATGGTCCGGGGTGTCGTGGCAGTCACCGCAATTTTCGCGGTGTTCTCAATAAAGCTGCCGCGCATTTGGTTTACTGGTTCGTCTGCGGTCTCCGTCGCGATCATTCCGCTCCACTCTATATGCAGCGAATTGATTACCCCACGGACTTGGTTGACCGCTCGATTCACTCCCTGAACGCTGTTCGCCGTGGTGAATGCGTCGAGGACACAAATATTTTCTACGTGCAACAATGCCGCACCGGTTTCGAGGTTGACATGAGCGCTCCCGCGGGGGATCTCCACAACCCAAAGTACAGTTGTCGGCGACAATCCACCATCCCATGAATGCGGGCCCAACGAGCCCGTCAGGCTATCCAGTCAAACGAAGGCGAACGAGGCTTTCCGCGCCATTCCGTCGGTACCCACAAAAACACCATCCATAAACCGCATATCGGCGTGGAAGGTATATGGCGCGGTTTCACCAGTGTTGAGGTCGGTGCCGGTTCCACTGAGCTCAAAATCGCCCTGGCCGACAAAGCCTTTGAAGTTGAAAATGAGAGAGGGATCACGTCCCTCGGGGTGAGCGCCGCTGGGATCGGTCGGAAATGCCGCCCCGCTGACCGGCGCTGGGAAATAGAAGTGGGCTCCGCCCGGTGGAGGTATGTTGATGTGGGGGATCGGTACGGGAAAATCACAAAGTCCAGGGAGGGCCTCGTCGTCAGCAAGGGCTTTCCTTGTCATCCCCGCGCTGAGCATCGCGCCACCCGCTACTCCGGCGCGACCGAAAAATTTGCGCCTCGAAACCCGGGCTACGATCTGAGAATCAAGTGAGGCAGTCTTCATGCACAAGCTCCTTTCCTCACGCCTCGATCGCACTGACTCAGTCATATCACGCCGTGAGCACTATGCTCGGGGCGCTCGACCGTCTGATCCGAGGTTGTAATCTCGCCCCTATAATACGTCTCGCATTCTGCTTGTCAAGTATTTTTTGCATATTTTTTCGCGTGTTCTGGCTTGATTCGAGTACGTAATATCGGGTGTTTCGTTTCGGTGGGTTGCCAGGATCGTGGACGGTTCAAACGCAACTAAGATAGGGATCTGCCGTGCAATCTGCAGGATCGCTTAATCGCTCACGAAAGGGCGGATCAGGTGTACCAGCTCCGCAGTGGGCAATAGCCTTCAACTCCAGCGACTTCGGGAAACGTGCGCGCCCGAAAAGTGTAGCGAAACTCTTCGAATCAGCGTGATAGCTGTTCCAGATCGCCAGAAACCTCGACTCCGTCGGGTAGAATCGGCGCGGGCCTCTTCCCTTCGCCAACCTTGCTAATAAACCCTAACCGGCGTTATATGTACTTGCCGAAAGCACACACGTGTTTTTCCTGGACGGCGCCTTTGCCGGTCCGGATACTCTTCGAACTTTCGACCGCGTGACTGCCGATGTCGAGGCCCACGTGGAGGTGGCAAGCATCACGCGGCAGGGCCATGATGAGGGGTCCCCAGCTGAGATGGTCGTGCGGATCGAAGCCGTAACGGGTCCCGATCGCGGGCCTGCCCCGCCACCGCCGCCTCTTCCGAGTAGAGCAGGACATTTTCTTTCCGACAGCTTGCGGAATATGGCCTCTCAGATAAGTACATGCGGCAACACGGCGGCGACGACAGTCGAGTGATCGACCTGCTGATGTCGTGGGCCGAGACTCCGCTGCCCAATTTCCACCAAGTTTAAGAAGTTAAACACGGAGCATTGAACCTTCACGAAACATTTGCGATGGTTTCCGTCGCTGGCCTAAAACGCTGTCCGATTTCATATTTTGAGGCGCCCGTTTACAGACATTTCACAATGCCTATTCTGCCGGTCGCAGTCGATCCTTTTCGGCCAGGCAAGCCGGACGATCATACTACGCGAGCAGGCGCGTGATCGTCTGGCGGCAATTCCACGGCATCCATTCCGATGGCTTCTGTTTAAACTCCTCCGCATGCCGCAGCAGTTCCGTCAGATAATCGAAGGGATTCGCGCCATTCAACTCACATGTGTGAGTCAGGCTCATGAACGATCGCTTCACAGCGCGCGTGGGCGATCATCACCGGGCACTTGGCCGCTTAAGAGCCGAAACCATGACCTGGGTTTGGATTGGCACACACGCAGAGTACGATCGGTTGGTGCAGGGAGATTAGCTGAGCGTGCCGTTGCCGTGAGGTTCCGGCACTTGCTCAATCCTGCCCAACAAAAACACGTATCCCGCAATCCCGCCCAGCAGAATAATCGCCGCTGCGCCGAATGCTCGGCCAAATGAATTCGTCGGGCCCGCGAAGTAGCCCGTCAAAATTGGCGCGACAATCCCTGAAATCTGGTTCCCGAAATTGACGATCCCGCCGATGCTTCCCACGCTGTCGCGCGGCGCGATGAGTGATGGAATCGACCAGGCCACCGGCGCTGCTGCTGACAACCCGCCCAGCGAAATACTAATCCAGAATGCCGCAACAACGGGGTTGCGCGTGAAAATTGCTCCTCCAACCGCCAGGCCCAGGATCATTCCGCCGACCAGAATGCTTTGCCGTACCAGCGTCTCTTTATGGCCGCGCCGCACCAGCGCGTCCACCATCCAGCCGCCCACCAGGAGATCGGTCGCGGTACCCACCAGCCACGGAACGCTGGTAAACAGAATGGAATGCTGCAGGTTCATGTGCAGGGCAGAGAAGTAACTCGGCAGCCAGGTAAGAAACAAGTAAAAGCAATAGTTATAGGCAGCGAATCCAATCGCCAGCCCCCAGACCTTTCGCTGGCTGAGTAAATAACGCAGCGAGGCTCCCTTAGTTGTCCGGTCCCTCGCATCGGTCGTTCCTCCGCCTACCCGTATATAGTTCCACTCTTCCGGGGACAGGCCGCGATCGTCCTTCGGGTCGCGGTAAATCGCGTAAAAGGCGACAAAGTACAGGAAGCTGACCACTCCCGTCGCGGCAAAGCTCAAACGCCAGCCGAAATGGATCAGCACGATCCCAATCAAGGGAACGCCGATGCCCGATGCAAACTTCGCTGCCGCATCGAACATTGAAGTGGCGAAGCTTCGCTCCTGGCGCGGAAACCAATGGCCGGTTGCCTTCGCGTAAGCGGGAAACGTCGGTGCTTCACCCACCCCCAGAAGCAGCCGTGCGCCGACAAAACTGCGCACGCCCGGAGCGGCTCCCGCGGCAAACGACGCAATGCTCCAGATCAGCGCGGCAATGCGCCCGATCGACTGCACGCCGAATCGGTCCAGCAGCACTCCCATCGGCAACTGAAGCGCCGCGTAGGTCCAGTTGTAGGCGCTCACAATGTAGCCGAAGGCTACGTTGGAAACACCAAATTCGGAGTGGAGCGCTTCGTGAGCGACCGAGACATTCACCCGGTCGAAGTAGTTCACCAGCACGCCGATCCCCAGCAGCACAGCGATTCGCCAGCGTCTGCGCGGAATGGTTCGCAACGCGGTTATTTGCCCAGCTCTTTCGGATTCGAGGAGGCCACTTCCTTGAGCCTGGCCCGGCCCCCGGCTGCTTCCGCGGCCAGTCGCAATCGCGTCGGTAGCTTCGAAAACATGCTGGCCAGGATGCGGTATCGCCAGCCCGGCACCACAATTAGCTTTCGCCGGCGAAGGCCATCGAGCGACGCATCCACTACTTCGTCTGCCGTCATCCAAAAGCCTGCCCCGGCCAACCGGAATCTGTTAACTCCCATTGTGTCGTGGAATTCCGAATAGGTAAAACCAGGGCAAAGCGCCTGAACCACAAGATTCGAGTGAATACCCTGCAACTCCAGGTAAAGACCTTCTGTGAAAGCCGTCATCCAGCTTTTAGTAGCCGCATAGCTCGTAGTTCCGGGGCTTCGCACAAAGGCCGATACCGAAGCCACATTGATGATTCCGCCCAGATCGCGCGGAACCATATTTCGTAGAGCGGCATGCGTCAGGCGCATCGCCGCCATCACGTGCAGCCTGTGCATCTGCTCCTGCCCTTCGAGCGCGGCCTCCCAGAAGCGTCCCTTGGTGCCAAAGCCCGCGTTGTTGATCAGCAGCGCGAGCCGTAGCTCCCGTTCCATCCTTTCCGCGATGCTCTGCAGATCCGCTTCGGCGCTCAAATCCGCGGGAAGAATCTCGACTTGGGTCCGATACGCGCTCGTGAGTTCGTTCGCCAGTTGCTCCAGGCGATCTTTGCGGCGGGCGATGAGTAGTAAGTCATGCTCAGCCGCAAGCCGTCGCGCAAAGGTTGCGCCTATACCGCTGGAGGCGCCGGTGATCGCAACAACGGTTCTGGACAAGAGTTCCCTCTAGATATAGGCGATTACGTCAATCTCGACGAGCGAGTTGCCAGGTACGCCTGCGACGGCAACTGTTGTTCGTACTGGCGGTTCGGAGCCGAAGCGGCCCAGGAAAACGTCATTCATTTCCTTGTAGTCTTTGAGATCGGCCAAATAAACCTGCGCCTTCAGCACCTTGTCCATGGAAGAACCCGCTTCTTCCAGACTCTTCTTTATCTCATCGAGCACATGATTGGTGTGAGCTTTGATATCGCCTTCGAAATGCGCTCCGATGCCGGAGAGAAACAACAAATTGCCGTACGCCACAGCGTGGCTGAACAGCGGCGTCTTTTCAGGCTTCTTACCGTTCGGATAGATGACCCGCTTCGTTGCTGTGGACGTCGATTGCGCCGCCGCGGGAATGGCGGCCATCCCGGCGCCGGCCGCTACAGCCGCGCTCTTTCCCAGAAACCCTCTTCGATTCGACTTACTCAACTTATCCTCCTCCTTAGCCGTTCTATGCCGGTCTCACCGGACGGATTATTCCTCTAGGCGCCTTGTACTCATGCCGCTGTGCAGACCATTTTGCTGCCCCGTATTCGCCCAGGTTTACGTTCCCTGCCATCTTGTCGCCGTCCACCGTCCCGGTGAAATCATAAGACAATCGCGTGCCCTGAATCCTTTGCGAACTGCGGAACCGGATCAGATTCACCGCGATCGCTCCGTGAAGATCTCCCGAAACATACTCCCCGTGATGCGTTCCTTCCAGTTCGGTTCCCCGCTGTTCGATGAGAACCGTGTGAACGGCTGACCCGCGATCGAAATCGATTCGAACCTCCCACTGACCGGCTACCATCGCGGGCTCGCCTTGGGGCAGCGGCTCCGGATTCTCGATCTTCGGCGGCTTCGACAGCGCAGCGTAAATCCGCTCCGCGACAACTTTGGCGTCTCCTGGCATCATCATGTACGGCGTGATGGACAGTGAACTCGCCATCGCGTCGGGGCGGGCACCCTTTGCCCCGCCGAGCACGATGCGCGGCTCCGTATCAAGCAGTAGCTTGCTCACTTCTTCTCCCGTGATGCCTAGCTGGGAACCGTCCCACGCGATCGAGAGGCGGGGCGAACGGTTTGACAGCCCCTCTTCGGCATCGTGCATGGTCGTCGTAACTCCGGGAACGCGCTTCACGCTGGTGGAGACCTCCTGCAGCCAGCCCTGCCACTGTTTCCACTCCGCGGCATGGTCGCGCTTCTTCCACATCTGCGCGGCCGTCAGCATCCCCATAATTTCTTCCTTGCCGACTTTCAGCGACCGTCCGAACGCATGGTGAGGCGCGCTGTTCGCCCAGGCTGCCTGCAACAAATTCTTCTCGCCCAGCAGCAGGCCCGCGGCTTGCGGACCGCGTATGCACTTGCCGCCGCTGTATGCCACAGCCGTCGCGCCCCGCTGCAGGTGCACGTTCGGAATCGTCAGAATCTCAGCCGCCGCGTCAACAATCACCGGCACGCCATGGCGCTTGGCAACTTCAGAGATCACGCGCGTGCCCAGCGGGCCGTCATCTCCTGGACCGCCCAGAATGTAAACCATCGCAGTTCGTTCATTGAATGCACCTTCCAGCTCGGAGGGCTCGTTTACTTCGACAATCTTCACGCCCAACATACGTATGGCGTGGTCGTACACATTGCGCGAATAGGCTGGAATGATGACTTCGCTCTTCAAGCCCGTGAGATCCGGCAGCCGCTGCATGCGTTCCGGATTCGTACCGGCCAGGCACGCACTGGTGGTGTGGGTTAATGCGGCGCAGCATCCCGCGGTCACGATGCCCCACTCCGCGCCGGTCAATTCGGCCAGTGCTTTCCCCACGCCGTCCATCAGCTCATCCATCTGCACGTAGCTGCGGGACGCCTCATCCATCGCCTGTTTCACTTCCGGAAGCGTTTCCGATCCGGTAATGATTGTGAACGTCCCTTTCGCGTTGATCAGCGTGCGGACCCCGATCGAGCGATAAAGTTCCGCACTCGGTGAGGTGGTGCTCATGGTAGCCCGATTCGTGGTCTCCCCTATTGCGGGCAATGCCCCGGCCAGAGTGAGCAGCGCCCCCTGCCGGAATAATTCGCGGCGGCTTGATCCAGGTTTCGGCCATTGACTGAGGGCGGATTTCAACATCATCTTTGCTTCCTCAAACACTATACTCTGGCTGGGGGCGGAGTCCGGGTTCAACGCTCAAGCGAGCCTGTCAGAACAGTGATAGAAGCCTTCGGCAGCGCGTAAACCGTTTCCCGATCGCTCGCTACCATCGAAACCGCAAGTGGTCCGTCCGGCTCCGGATATCCATTCGGTCCATCGGCATGCCACTTATATTGGGCGCTGCCGAACGTCACTCTCCGCACAGGCCCGGAGAAGCCCGTGGATGTTCCTTTATCCGACTGTTGAAAAGCGATCTTCACGCCATGATCGTTTTCGTGGTCCCGGTTTACGATCAGCAAGGACCACTTATTATTGGGGCGAAGCACCGCATACGCAGTTACCATTCGGTTACCGGCTGCATCGGCCACATCGCTCGATGCCCGGAATACTTTATGCAAGCCGTCGCCCGGCTGAACCCATTCCTTCGCGATCATCTGGCTGGCAAAAAACTCGGCCGTCGCGCTTTTTACGCGGTAGTCGGGTGTCGCAACCTGCATGCTGAACGTTCCCCAGCCGCCGCATCCCCGTCCGAGTGGAAGCGGCAGGTAATGAAAGAAGTACGTTCCGCCGCCGCCCCCAGTCAGGAATGACCCAATCGAATCCGCAACCCAAAGCCCGCCAAAAATGTCGACGAAGCTCTGATTCAGATTCCACGAAATGTTCGTTTCGGTATCGAACATCGGAGCATTCTCCGGAAGGCCATCCTCTCTCCAAACCTGCAGGATGTGCATCATCAGCTTCGGCTCTTCATAGAGACTGCTCCAGGTCGTGTTGCACGGTTCGAACGGGTAATGCTCGAAAGAAAAGAACGCGAGGTCCGCAAGCCGGTTGTGACTCTTCAGATAATCAATGAACCTCCCCAGCCACGATACGCGCCCCTGCGCATCCGGCCAAACCTCGATATCCTGGTTCACGCCTTCAAACACCGGTCCGCCAAGCTTCAGCGCGGGATCTACCTTATGCAGCGCGGTTGCCCACTGCAGATACAGCGCGCCATAATCCTCCGGAAGCATGAACTGGCCATCCGGTTCTTCGCCCATTTCGATGTAAGAGATTGGATATTTTCGCGTCTCCAGGTAAGAGATTTCAGCCGCCGAATTCTCCGGCGTTCCGTATAACATTGCGACAGGAACCATCGCGGGCAATCCCCGCGTAACGCCGCTCGTATAGAACAAATCGAATCCGGTCTGGTCGCCGCCTTTCTCATTGAGATCGGACGCCGAATGCCACGGGTCTACAGATGAGCAGTAAGTAGCCGTCTGTTCCGGACCGGCTTCATGCCGGATGGCATCGTGAAATTCTCCTGCTTGATCCTTACTGCCCAGATACAGCTCGCGGATGGCGTACCCTGCGCAATTACGGCGGTCCGAGGATCCATGATCGTCACAGGTGTTCGAGGATTCCGTCATGGAGATACGAACGAACCTCACCTGCACAGTGGAGCGCGATAGAGGAATGGTTACGTCCCCTCCGGATCCGGCTAAAATCGCGCCGCTCGGAAACGTCTGCCAAATGCCGGCGGTGGGTTGCTTAATCGGATCGCCGCTGCCTTTCCAGAATTGCACGTAATAGGTCTTAGCGAACGGTTCACCCCATGTAATGCGAATTGCATCGACATCCTGCTTCTCCTCTAAGTCAACAATCACCCATTGCGGATGCAGCGCATCGTCTTCTCCCGTGAATGCCTTGGTGAGATAGGGATTGCTTTTCCAGTAAGTGCCTGCATCGCCGTCCGTCAGCCTCGAATAGCCGCCGCGCTCCGTGCCATTGTTGCGAGTGAACCCGCGGTGAGGAAGGGGATAACCATACGAGTGGCGGATCATCTCCGTGGGTGTGGCGCTCCCGCTAAAATAACCTCTCTTGCCCGCTGGGTCGCTCCATCTCCCTTGCGGATTCCAATGCCATGCCTCAACATGTAACTCGGTGTTCTGGCGATACGTAACCGTCTGCCAACCTGCTTCGAGAACCTTCTTTAGTACGGTCTCGCTCAGAAGGTGATCCGTTGCGCCGAAGGGCAAGCGATCCACTCCGGCGCCGAACGCTCTTTCCGGCCGGAAGCTATTCGCTTCGTGACCCGGAATCGCGTCTACCCGGATCGTTTGCGAATCAGAAGAGAATGCCAGAAACAGAAGTGTGCAAATCGAAAAAGCGCACTCACGAAACATGTACGGGATTATGTCATTCGCGTGTGATCTCTAGCAGGGGCGAGCGCGTGATATCGGCCTGGAAGTGCGCGATCAACCGGTTCGCGCAGGCAGTTCCAACCACTTTGGCGAGATCTTCTTTCGATGCTTCCCGCACACGTTCAATACTGCCGAGGGTGCGCAGCAGTTTCTCTACTGTCTTTCCGCCGACGCCGGGCACGTCATGCAATTCCGAAGTCAGGCGCTTGGCATTGCGCCTCGTGCGATGGAATGTCACGGCAAAACGGTGCGCTTCATCGCGGATACTCTGTACCAGGTGCAGTATGGGCGAAAACTTATCCAGGATAATTGGCTCGTCTTCCTGCCCGTAAACATAAATCCACTCCTCCCGCTTCGCGATGGAGGCCAGCGGCTGAAGGGTGATTCCTATTGCCTCCAGCGCTTCGGCCGCGGCGTGCAATTGTCCCAATCCTCCATCCACCAGAACCAGCCCCGGAAACGGCTGCTCTGCTTCCTGCAGCTTTGAGTAGCGGCGGGCAATCACCTCCCGCATTGAAGCGAAATCGTCATTTCCC